>Ga0308392_1000215_pt1 | contig 24170 bp, 19 predicted proteins | sample Hotspr20Samplem2_FD_202361 | JGI IMG/M metagenome (GOLD analysis project Ga0308392, IMG submission 202361) | Hot spring phototrophic mat microbial communities from Octopus Spring, Yellowstone National Park, Wyoming, United States - 20050624_m2 ... | reverse complement strand
TGGCGGCATCCACTGGGTGGCCGTCTGCGACGCCTGGGACCGGCGCCGAAACGAAGCGGCCGAAATCGCTGGCTCGCCCGTCGCCCAGGATGCCGACTACCGCCGCTTGCTCGATCGCAAAGAGGTCGACGCCGTCATCATCGCCACCCCCGACCATCTTCACGCGCCGATCTCCATCGAGGCCTGCCAGGCCGGCAAGGACATCTTCGTCGAAAAGCCCATGACCTCGCTTCCGGAGCAGGGCCCGCCGCTCGTGCGCGCCGTCCGCGAGCACAAGCGCGTGCTCCAGGTGGGCGTGCAGCAGCGCAGCATGAAACACTTCATCGAGGCCAAGGAGCGCTTCTTCACGAGCGGCCTCATCGGCGAGGTCAACATGGTGCGCACCATCTGGAACGGCAATCGCGGCTATCTCACGCCGGTGCCGCCCGGCATGGAAACCAAGCCCGAGGGCTTGGACTGGGATGCTTGCCTCGGCTGGCTCCCAAAACGGCCCTGGGATCCGAAGATGTATTTCAACCGGTTCGCATACTGGGATTTCTCGACCGGCGGGCAGGTCGGCGGCCTGTTTGTCCACATGGTGGACGTCGTGCACTGGTACCTGAACCTCACCCGGCCGCTGAGCGCCGTCGCGCTCGGCGGCATCTACCAGTACAACGACGGCCGGGACACCCCCGACAATATCAACGTAGTCCTCGACTATCCGGAAAAGTTGAACGTCACCTTCGAGGCCACCATCACCGACCTGATTCGCGAGGAGTCGGCCGATATCGTCTTCATGGGGACCGGCGGACGGTTGTCGATCTTCCGCGCCGGCTACCGCTTCCTGCCCGCGGACAAGAACAGCCATCTGGGCATCCTCACCAGCAAGGGTTCGCCCGAGGAGGACCATATGGCCGACTGGCTGGAGGCAATCCGCAGCCGCAAGGATCCCAACGCCAACGTCGTGGACGGCCATTACGCGGCCATGGCCTGCCACATCGCCAACATCGCTTACAAGAGTCAGAGCCGCATCACCTGGAGAAAGGAGTGGGACGTATGAGCATCGAAGTCGGCTTGAACATGGAGTTCATCCGCTCCGAAGACAAGCCTTTCGCCGCGGGCCTGGAGCGCGCGGCGCAACTCGGTTTCCGTTACGTCGAACCGATGGTGCACAACGGCCGGGAGCTGCTCAGCGAAGCCGGCTACTTCCACTCGGTCTCGATGGACGAGGAGCCGCTCGAGATCAAGGATCTGCTGGACCGGTACGGCTTGAAGCCCTCGGGCTTGAGCGCCCACTGCCCGCTCATGCGCCCGGAGATCAGCGTGCCGTTCCTCGAAAAAGCCATTCGCTTCGCCGCCGCCATCGGCGCTCCCGTCGTCAACACCGATGAGGGCATCCGGCCCCCCTGGCTCGACGATAACGAGATCTGGGTGGTGATGCGCTACACGCTTCTGCGCGCCGTGCGCGTGGCCGAACGCTACGGCGTCTACATCGGGCTGGAGCCGCATCAGAGCATTTCGAAAACCACCGAAGGCCTGCTCCGCATTCACGGGCTGGTCAAGAGCGACTTCCTGAAAATCAATTACGACACCGGCAACGCCTACCTGGCCGGCGAGGACCCTTACAAGGGTCTGGAGGCGGTGAAAGACCTACTCGTTCATTTGCACGCCAAGGACATCAGCATCCGCCAGTCGGAGACCGAGCGCGGCCAGGTGACCGGAACGCCGGTGGGTTGCGCCTGCGGCGACGGCGTCATCGATTGGTCGCGAGTGATCTCGATTCTCCACCAGGCGGGCTTTCACGGCGTGCTGTCGGTGGAGTGCGGCACCGCCGAGCAGGCGGCGCGCAGTCTCGCCCATCTGAACGCGATCCTCGCTCGCCAGGTGGCGGCGCAGACCGCTTAGCGCGGTGAGCGCTTTGAGCCGCCCGTGCCGGGGCGCGCGTCACTCACCCGGGAAGGGCAGAGCGTGACGGCGCCCGCGAAGGAACGCCTCGCCCGCGTCCCCTTCTTTCAGGGGCTGACGCCGGAGGAGCTCGAGCCGCTGGCCGCCCGCATGGTCGAGAGGCGTTACCAGGCGGGCCAAATGCTCTTCGCCGAAGGCGACCCGTGCGAGGGAATCTACCTCATCCTCGAAGGCACGGTCAAGATCTTCAAGACCTCGCCGGCGGGCCGCGAAATCACCCTCGCGGTCGAGACCGCTCCGTCGAGCGTGGCCGAGGTGCCGCTGTTTGACGGCGGGCCCTATCCGGCCTCCGTGGTCGCCCTGGAGGAGGTCACCAGCGGCTTTATCCACAGCCGTGACTTCCGCCAGGCCTGCCGCCAGCACCCCGAGCTGGCGCTGAAGATGCTCGCCGCCGTGGGACGCCGCCTCCGCCAGCTCGTCGCGCTCATCGAGGCCGTCACCTTCGGCAGCGTTCGTCAGCGGCTGGCGTCCCTGTTGCTCGAATTCGGCGAGCAGGCCGGCGCGGCAACCTTCACCCTGCCGGCAACCCATCAGGAGCTGGCCTCGCGCCTCGGCACGGTTCGCGAGGTCGTCTCGCGGAATCTGAGCCGTTTCCAGTTCGAAGGCCTCATCCGCCTCTCCGGACGGCGCGTCGAGCTCGTGGACCGGCAAGGCCTGCGGCGCGAGGCCGAGGCGGAGCTGTAGGCACGCAAAAAGCTGCCGTCGATCGGCCCGGCCGCGCGGTGATATCATGGCCCCGTGTTCGCCTTCCTGATCTGGCCGCTCTTGGGGCTGCTCGCCGCCGCCCCCGCGCCGGCGCCCGACCGCGATCCCTCGCCCGATGAGTGGGGATACCGCCCCGTCGACGGCGCCGTCGTGCCGCTGAATCCGCCATCGCTCACGTGGGTCCACGAAAAGCAAGCCGCCGCTTACGACGTCCAGTGGGCGAAGACTCCTGATTTCGAGCACGCCGCTACGGCCGAGATGCTGCCCTGGTCCGTGCACACCCATCACCGGACGCTCGAGCCTGGCGACTATTGGTGGCGCTACCGTAAACACACCCGCGACGGCAACCGCTCCGCCTGGAGCCGCGCCCGCCGCTTCACGGTGCCGCCCGATGCGGTGGCGTTTCCGCAGCCGACGCTTGAGGAGCTGCGCCGCCGCATCGGGCCCGGCCGTCCCCGCCTGTTTGTCCGCCGGCAGGACCTCGACCGGCTGCGCGCCTGGGCCGCCGCTGACGGTAGGGATGCCTGGCAAAAGCTCATAAAGCGCGCCGAGGAACTTGTCGGCGCCGAGCCGACGCCCGAGCCCGCGGTGCGCGCCAGCGCCTCGGATTCGGCCACCCGGCAGTATTGGTGGTCCAATCGCGTCCAGACCGTTCGCGCGCTTCAGGAGGCCGAGATCCTCGCCTTCGCCTGGCTGCTCACCGGCGATCGCCGCTATGGAGACGCGGCCGGCCGCTTTACGCTCAAGCTGGCCGACTGGGACCCCGACGGCCCGACCAGCTTTGCGCTCAATTGTGAGGCCGCCAAACCGATGCTACACCGGCTGGCCCGCGCCTACGACTGGGCCTGGCCGCTGTTCACGGATGCGGAGCGAAGCCGCATCCGCGCCGTCCTGCTTCGCCGCGCCCTCGACGCCTGGCGTAGCGGCGAGGTGCGCGAAGGCGCCGGGCACCTCAACCAACCCTATTCAAGCCATGGCAACCGTACCTGGCACAAACTGGCCGAGAACGCCATCGCCACCCTGGGCGAGACGCCCGAGTCGGAGCGGTTTCTGGAGTACGCCGTCGCCAAGTTCTTCGCCGCCTATCCGGTCTGGTCTGACGACGACGGCGGCTGGCACGAGGGCCTGGCCTACTTTGCCGGCTACATGTCCAAGGCGGCCTGGTGGATCGATATCGCCCAGTCGGCTTTGGGCATCGACGGCTTCAAGAAGCCCTTCTTCCGCCACTTCGGTGACTACGCTCTGTATTCGGCGCCGCCCGGCTCGCCCGACTTGGGCTTCGGCGACTTGGCGCACCGCCCGCCGGGTCCGGGCTGGTCCTTCATGCACTTCTTCGTGCGCCGGACGGGGAATCCCCACTGGGCCTGGTGGCTGGAGGCTTGGAAGATTCCCACAGACACGGGCGAGCCGGTGCTCGACTTTCTCTGGGGTTCGGCGGCGCCCGTCGCCACCCGGGCGCCCACGGGCCTGCCTCCCTCGAAGGTCTTTCGCGGCACGGGCGTGGCCGTGCTTAATACGAACCTGCTCGGCGACGACAACGTGCAGGTGCGCTTCAAGTCGAGCCCGATGGGCACCTGGAGCCACGGTCTGGAGGCGCACAACAGCTTCACGCTCACCGCCTACGGCGTTCCGCTGCTCGTCAACTGCAACTACCGCGACCTTTACGGTTCGTCATTTCATCGGGGTTGGGTCTGGTCGACGCGAGCGCACAACACGGTCCTGGTGAATGGGCAAGGCCAGAAGCCCCGCTCGGCGGATCCCTTCGGGAAGATCATCGCCGCCGAACTCGGCGAAGGGCTCGATTATGTGGCCGGTGACGCAACGCCCGCCTACGAAGGCCGCCTGCGCCGCGCCGTTCGCCACGTCATCTTCGTCAAGCCCGACGTCGTTGTCATAGCCGACGAGCTGGAAGCGCCGCAGCCGGCCACCTATCAATTGCTGCTGCACGCCCAGGCGCCGTTCCACATGGAGGAGTCTGCCGGGCGGCTGGTGCTCGATCGCGAGCGGGCCGGCGTCGCCGTGGACTTCGTGGCCGCCCGACCGCTCCGACTACGCCAGTGGACCGGCTACGATCCCGAACCGGATTCCCAGTATCTAGCTTCGGTGGGCAACCCGCCGATTCCGCCGCAGTGGCACCTCGAGGCGGCTACCCCCGAGGCAGCCCCGCAAGCATTCCTCGTGACCTTGCTGCGGGTGTTCCGCACCGGGAAGGCGCCTGCAAAGCCGCCGCGAGCCGAACAGGAGGGCGGGGCACTGCGGCTGCTTTTTTCAAGCGCGGCGGGCGAAGAGATCACACTGAGCTTTGCGCCGCGCGAGGCCGCTGAGCTGGCCACGGTGCGCCGCAGCGGGCGCCAGTGGCGCTTGTCGCGCGCGCCGCGGCCTCAAATTGGGGATTGAGTATACTGTCCCCGATTTTTCGACGCCCAGCGCAGATAGCGCACCAGATCCCGCCGGCGCCGCCACAAGAACTTCCAAAAGCTTGGAAAGTCGAGCGCCTCAGCCGGAATGCCCCAGTAGGTCTCGATCCGCCACCTCAAGTATGGGCTAGTCCACGGTCGCAACCGATAGCCCCGCGTGAGCTGCCAGAGCAGGCGGAGCATCTAGCGACGCGCCGTCGAACGCGGTCGCTCGGCGCCAGACGGCCGCTCCGGCGTGGCGTAGTAGCCCGAACGGGTCCGCACCGTCGGGTTGCCCCGCCCTTTTACCTCCACCCGAATGCGCCGGAAGCTGCCGTCCAGCTCCTGGTTCTGCGGCGAATAGGCGATTACGTACTGGTTGCGAATCTCGTGCGCCACTCGGACGCAGATCGGCTCCACTTCGTCGGTCTGCTTCGGATAGTAAGCCAACCCGCCCGAGGCCGTCGCGAGCGCATTCAACGCCCGCTGCGCCCGCTTGCGCTCCCGCCGCTGTTCCTTGTCGAGCAGCCCGATCGCATAAATAAGCACCTCGCTCTGCTGCACCTTCTGAACCAGCTTCTCGAGCGTCGTCGTGCTCGTATTGTCGTTGCCGTCGGTCACCACCAGCAGGACCTTCTTGTCTTTCTTGCCCTTCTCGAGCAGGTGGTCGATCGACATGCTGATGGCGTCGCGCATCGCCGTGCCGCCGCGCGAATCGATTCGCGTGAGGCCTTCTTCGAGCTTCTTGATGTCGTTGGTGAAATCGACATCCAGATACGCCTCATCGTTGAAGTTCACGATGAAGACCTCATCCTGCGGATTGGAGTTCCGCACTAAAGCAAGCGCCGCCGCCTCGACGTCGCGCCGCTTGTCGGCCATGCTGCCGGAGTTATCGATCACCAGCCCGAGCGAAACCGGCACATCCTCGCGGCTGAAGATCTTCACCTGCTGCGGCACGTCGTTCTCGTAAACGGTGAAGGCCGAGCGGGGAAGGTCGGTGATCAGCCGTCCGTTGCGGTCGACGACGCTGGCATGCAGCACCACCAGGCGGGTCTCGGCTCGGAAGACGGCCCCCGAATCCTGCTGGGCGCTAGCAGACGCGATGAGCCCGGGGGCGAGCGCAGCGGCAACGAGCGCCGCCACCAGGCTACTGCGTCGGAGCATAATAGCCGCTCCGGTAGGCCGCCTTGAGCGGGGGCAGGCCTCGCGGCTGGACCAGCTCAACGCGCACGCGCCGGTACTTGCCGTCCCTCTTCTGGTTGGTCGGCGTATAGCCCAGAACATACTGGTTGCGAAGCTCGATGCCGATCTTGGCCGCAATATCGGGCAACTCATTGACGTTCTCCACCGGGAAGTGCCGGCCGCCGGTCTGCTCGGCCAGCTCGCTCAGCAAGCTCGGACCGGCCAACTCCTCGGCCGTACGGCCGCGCGAGGCGAGCGGCTCGAAAATCCCGATGGCATAGATTTGGACGTCAGCTTCCCGTACCAGGTTCTTGATTTCGCTCTGGGTGTACCGGCTGCTATTGTCCCCCCCGTCGGAGAGAACCAGAAGCGCTTTGCGCGGATTGCGGGCCTTCTTCATTTCGGCCATCGCAAGGTACAAAGCGTCGAGCAAGGCCGTGCGGCCACGCGATTGGGTGAAGGCCAGGCGGTTCTGGATCTCCTCGGTCTCCTGGGTGAACGGCACGACCAATTGCGGCCGGTCGTTGAACTGCACCAGGAAAAACTCGTCCTCGGGTCCGGCCGTCTTGAAGAACTGCGCCGCGGCCTGCCGGGATTTGTGCAGCTTGGCGCCCATGCTGCCGCTGATGTCGAAGACCAAGCCCACCGAAAGCGGCGCATCCTCGCTCGAAAATTGCGTCACGGTCTGCTCCACCTTGTCTTCGAACAGCCGGAAGTGTTCCTTTTCAAGGCCCGTCACCACCTGGTTGAGCGGGGTGGTCACCGTGACGTTGATCAGAACCAGGGTCGTGTCCACGCGGATGTTCGCCGGCCGCACGCCCGTCGGATCCTCGCCGCTCGGGCGGGGTCGCGGCTTGATGGTGACGCGCGGCTCGTTCGGCGCCGTCGGATTGTCAGCCGGGGTGGCGCCCACCGCTCCGCCCAGGAGAAACAGCGCCATCCCGCAAATGGCTAAGTGACTGCTCCTCTTTGCCATTTCGCCAGTCCCCCTCGGACATCGCGCCCGGCTTTAGTATAACATGCGAGTTTGTGGTAAGATCGATTGTGCCGCGCCGGATTCTCGGAGTAATTCCTGCCCGGTACGCCTCTTCGCGCTTCCCGGGCAAGGCGCTGGCGGTAGCTGCCGGCAAACCCATCCTCCAGCACGTCTTTGAGCGCGCCAGCCGCACCACCTACTTGAGCCAGGTCCTCATTGCCACCGACGACGAACGCATCGCGGGCGCCGCGCGCTCCTTCGGCGCACCGGTGCGCATCACCCGCTCCGATCACCCCTCCGGGACCGATCGCGTGGCCGAGGTCGCCGCCACCGAGCCGGCCGAAATCGTCGTCAACATCCAGGGCGACGAGCCGCTGATCGACCCCTCGGCCATCGACGCGCTGGCGCTCGCGCTCCTTAACGACGACGAAGCGCCGATGGCGACGCTCAAGAAGCGCATCGAGGATCCCCAGGAGTTCACCAATCCGAATGTCGTAAAAGTCGTAACCGACCGCTGCGGCTACGCGATCTATTTTTCGCGTTCCCCCATTCCCTATGACCTGAGCGGCCAGGCCGTTCATTACAAACACCCCGGCCTGTACGCCTACCGGCGGGACTTCCTTCTCGCTTACTCGTCGCTGCCGGTCGGTCCGCTTGAGCGCGCCGAGCGCCTCGAGCAGCTTCGCGCCATCGAGAACGGCTACCGCATCCGCGTGGTCGAAACTGAGTACGAGTCGTTCGGCGTCGATACGCCGCAAGACCTCGAGAAGCTGAAGCGGCTTCTGGAACGCTCCTTCATGGAGGACTGAGCGCGCCATGGCCAAGTACATCTTCGTGACCGGCGGCGTCGTCTCCTCGCTCGGCAAGGGCATCGCCGCCGCCTCGATCGGCTGCCTGCTCGAGAGCCGCGGCTTTTCGGTGACCTTGCAGAAGATGGACCCCTACCTCAACGTCGATCCGGGCACCATGAGCCCGTTCCAGCACGGCGAGGTCTTCGTCACCGACGACGGCGCCGAGACCGATCTCGACTTGGGCCACTACGAGCGCTTCACGCATGCGCGCTTGAGCCAGCGCAACAACGTCACCAGCGGCCGCATCTACGAGCAGATCATCTTTCGCGAGCGCCGCGGCGACTATCTCGGCAAGACCGTCCAGGTGATCCCCCACGTCACCGACGAAATCAAGCACTGGGCTCGCCGGCTGGCCGAGGACGCCGAGATCGTCATCGTCGAGATCGGCGGAACAGTGGGCGACATCGAGTCGCTCCCCTTCATGGAGGCGATCCGCCAGCTGCGGCACGAGCTCGGTCGCGACAACTCGGTGCATGTCCACGTCACCCTGGTGCCCTTCATCGCCGCCGCGCAGGAGCTCAAGACCAAGCCCACGCAGCACTCGGTCAAGGAGCTGCGCGCCATCGGCATCCAGCCGGACATGCTGCTGTGCCGCTCCGAGCGGCCCCTGTCGGACGAGCTGAAGGCCAAGATCTCCCTGTTCTGCGACGTCGAGCCCAAGGCGGTCATCAGCGCCCGCGACGTTGAATCGGTTTACGAGGTGCCGCTCGTGTTTGCCGAGCAGGGCGTCGACGAGCAGATCCTTCGGATGCTGGGTCTAGAGGGCCGCGCCGGCCGGCGCGACCTGGACCGCTGGATCGACATGGTGGACCGCCTGAAGAACCCGCACGGTGAGGTCGACATCGGGCTGGTCGGCAAATACGTCGGGTACGAAGACTCATACAAAAGCCTCAAGGAGGCCCTGCTGCACGGCGGCCTCGCCCACAACCGCCGGGTGAACATCTCTTGGATCGAGGCCGAAGAGCTCCTCTGGCCCGACTGCGTCGGCAGACTCCAAGGCTACGACGCCATCCTCGTGCCCGGCGGCTTCGGCAAGCGCGGCGTCGAGGGAATGATTCACGCCATCCGTTTCGCGCGCGAGTACCGAGTCCCGTATTTCGGCATCTGCCTCGGCATGCAAACCATGGTGATCGAGTTCGCCCGCAACGTCTGCGGCCTGGAGGCCGACTCCACCGAATTCAATCCCGCTACGCCTCACCGCGTCATTTACAAGCTCCGCGAGCTCAAGGGCATCGACGAGCTCGGCGGCACCATGCGCCTGGGCGCCTACCCGTGTCGGCTGGCCGAGGGGAGCCTCGCCCGGAAGGCCTACGGCGTCCCCCAGATCAGCGAGCGTCACCGCCACCGCTACGAGTTCAACCGAGACTACGAGAAGATCCTCACTGCCTCCGGCTTGCGCATCACCGGCGAGACGCCCGACGGTACCTACGTCGAGATCTGCGAGCTCGCCGGACACCCCTGGTTCCTCGGCTGCCAGTTCCACCCCGAATTCAAGAGCAAGCCGCTCGAGCCGCACCCGCTGTTTCGGGCCTTCATCGGCGCCGCCATCGAGCACCGCCAACGCCGCCTGGCCGAAGCGCGCGCCCTCTCGGTCCCCTCCTCCCATGGCGGTTGAACTCGTCACCCCCGCCGGCGAGCGCCTCGTCTTCGGCGGCGGCGCGCCGCTCGTTCTCATCGCCGGGCCGTGCGTGATCGAAAGCGAGGAACATGTCCACTTCCTGGCGAACGAGATCCGCCGCCTGGTCGGCCCCTTCGTCTTCAAAGCCTCCTTCGACAAGGCCAACCGCTCGAGCATCGCCTCCTATCGCGGCCCGGGTCTCAAGGAGGGACTGCGGATTTTAGCCTCGGTGAAGGCGACCGGAGTGGCCCTCCTGACCGACATTCACGAGCCGTCCCAGGCCGAGGCTGCCGCCGAAGTCGTCGATATCCTCCAGATTCCGGCGTTTCTGTGCCGGCAGACCGATCTGCTCGTGGCCGCCGGTCGCACCGGCCGCGTCGTCAACATCAAAAAGGGCCAGTTTTTGGCGCCCGAAGATATGCGCCTGGCGGCCGAAAAGGTCGCCTCCACCGGAAACGCTCGCATCCTGCTTACCGAGCGCGGCACCTCGTTCGGCTACCACAACCTGGTCGTGGACATGCGCTCGCTGGTGATTCTGCGCCGCACCGGCTACCCGGTCATCTTCGACGCCACCCACAGCGTGCAGCTTCCCGCGGGCGCCGGCGAGCGCTCGGGCGGCCAGCCGGAGTTCATCGAGCCGCTCGCGCGGGCAGCCGCCGCCGTCGGAATTGACGGCCTTTTCGTTGAGGTCCATGAGGCGCCGGCGCGGGCGCTCTCCGATGGCGCGAACGCCTTGCCGCTTGACCAGCTCGGCCGCCTGTGGACGCGCCTGTGCGCCTTCGACCGTCTGACCAAACAGTCATGTAACGCCGCGCCCGGGCGTTCCGTCTGAGGAGTGGCATGTCCGTACATACCGCCTTTTCCTTGCTGGCCTTTGCCGCTCTAGCCGGCGCGGCCCAGCTACCGGATTACTTCCCCCTCCAGGAAGGCAATCAGTGGATCTACCGCCCTATGGAGACTTCCGGCGAGCCGCTCCGGCTGGAGATCGCCCGAACGGGCTACTTTGCCGGGCACGGCTATGTCCTTCTCACCGGCCTGCCCGAAGGCTCAGCCTGGGTGCGGCTTTCCGAGGAACGCATCCTGTACCGCTTCGACCCCGAAAGCCAGCGCGAGGAGGTCTGGCTCCACTTCGGCGCCCCGATCGGCGAGCCGTTCCCGACCAAGATCACGCCCTGCAACCCCTCGGCCGTGATCGAGTCCCGGGAGGCAGCCTGGAAGGGCCCGATCGGCGAGTTCGGCAATGCGTTGATCGTCCGATATCCGGCCGCCGTTTGTGCGGGTCTGGAACAGGACGTCTACCTTCCCTGGGTCGGCCTCCTCGAGCGCACGATCATGACGGCGGCCGGCCCGCGCCGCTATCAGTTGGTTTACGCTCGCCTGGGCGGGGTGACCTACGTCTCCGCACCCGAGCTGAGCATCACGCTGGCGCTCGACCGCTACCGCTACCCGCACCAAACGCCGCCGGCCGCGATCGAGGCGCGCCTCACGCTCCGCAATCATCGCCTGGAGCCCTTCACGCTCGAGTTCTCCACAAGTCAGCGCTTCGACTTTGAGATCCGGAACGAGCGGGGCGCCGTCGTCTACCGCTGGTCCGACGGCCGGGTCTTCCTCATGGTCCTCGGAACGGAGGAGATCGCCCACGGAGAGAAACACTACACGGTCTCGGTGCCGCTGGCGGACAAAGGCGGCGCGCCGCTTCCGCCGGGCAAGTATACGGCCCTCGCCTGGGTAACGCATATGGGACCCAACCGATTCGAAGCCTCTGTCGGCTTCGAGATCCGGCCTTGAACCGGCCCACTAAGGCGCCACGGTCAGCCGCACCACCTGCCGCCGCTCGAGGTTGGCTTCGATTTCGGCCCGCGTGCGCCAGACGGGCCGGAGCTGTTTGCGGGCAAACAGCGGGAGCTGATCGAAGGCGTGCGGGGAGCCCTGCTGCGAGGCGTTACCATAGGCCAGCAGCGCCTGGGCCCGGACGGGCCGGCTGAATTCGATCACGGCGACGAACGAGTCGCCGCCGACGGCCTTGCCGCCTTCGAAATCGACCACGCGGAAAATACCCAGCTCGCCCGGGCCGCCGTTGGCCGGAAGATCGTGGGGACCGCCGCGGAGCCGGTAGGCCTCACCCCAGGCGACGTCGGCGGCGCCAAACTCCTTCTCCGTCGCCTCGACGGCCGACTCGAGCGCGGCCGCAGCCTCCTGCGGCGAGGCCAGCCCCCGCGGCGTCGACCGAGGCTCGGCTTCGCTCCAAGCCTCGCGGAATAGGCCCGTCTTCTCCGAGCGCCGGCGCCACTCGCGCACGAACCGCTCAAAGAGCACGGCGCCGCGGCTTTCCGCCTCGGCCGCACGGTCCCAGCGAGCCAGGATCTCGGCTCCCCGCCGCGCGCGCGGCCCGCCGTGACGGCGCGCCGCCTCGAGCAGCTCCTCCAGGATCCGGTCGGCAAGCTCCATGCGCGTCGAGTGCTTGTAGGCGATAAACTCCTCGAAGCTGATGCTCGCATCCTCATCGAGCATCCGCGCCGAGCGCTGCGCGCGGAAGCTCATGCCGCGCGGCGCCATGTACGCCGGAAAGTCGTCCGCCCGAAGCGCCTCGGGAAAGGTGGTCGTCCACGGCGGATCGTTGGCGTTCTGAAGCCAGCCGCTCGGCGGGTCCAACACCTTGGGCAGCTCGTCGTAGACGTGGGTGCGCGTCCACAGCGTCGCCGGCGAATCCCCTCGCACCGGCCGCTGCCAGAAGTTCCAGTCCCCCTGCGGCCGCACCGGGGTCCGGCCGCCGAAGAGGTGCAGGATATGGCCGTCGCGGTCGGCGTACATCACGGTGAACATCGGGATCTGAAGCCGCCGCAAGGCCGCCTCGAACTCCGTGAGATTTCGCGCGCGCAGCATGTCCCAGTACTGCTCGGCAATGAGCGGGGCATCCAGCCCCGCCACGCGCAGTGCGAGCGCCTTGCCGCCCTTAATTGCCACGATGGGCCCATGCACGGAACGGCGCACCACGAGCTAGCGCTCCTCGAGGCTTCCGTCCGTGCGGCGCACCTTGAGCACCTGCTCGTCGCGCTCGAGCGCTTTCCTGCCGTCTTCCCACCGGTACGCCTCCCCCTCGAGCACGAGCTCGTACAGATCGGCGCCGTCGTAGGTGTTCACCGTGTGCGACCAGCCCAAAAAATCGTTGAAGGCGATCACAAGCAGCGGGAGGCCGACCAGCGTCGCCCCGTAGGCATCGATGCCCGCCCCGATGAGCTGCGCCTCGTACCACGTGTAGAAGTCCGACCAGGGAAGGTGCGGGTTCGCCAGAAGCATCGCGTGGCCGCCGGCGGCGCGCGACGGCGCCACCGCCCAGGTGTTCGAGCCGCCTGACTCCCAGCGGCGTCGCTCCGCGCCGACGGCCTGGGGACGGGCGACGAAATGGGAATGCGCCACCCGCAACAGGTGCGCCAGCACGTCCTCGGGCTCGACGGGAAGAACCCGGCGCGCCTCCTCGCTGACGACATCGGGCCGCTCGCAGGCGTACTGATTGATCCCGGCCGCGAAAGCGGCCAGGCCTCGGCGGAAGTCGCCGCTTTGCACCCTCCACCATTCGGCGGCAAGTTTGGGCACGCCCATGGTCCACACCCACTCGTCGCTTTCCAGATAGCGCTCGCCCCAGTACTCGGCCGCCCGGCCGCGCGCCTGTCCGTAAAGCCGGAGGAGCAAATCGGCGTGGCTTTCCGCTTGGGCGTAGCCGAAGGCTCCGAGCAGTCCCTCGATATTGTCGGCGAAGATGTGGGGCACGCCCCAGCGGTCCCAGAGGATCTCCGGATGGCGGACGCGCTCCCCGCATCCGGCAAGAATCCATAGGACGACAACCGCCGAGGCTCTCCGCATGAGCGTATCGTAAGCCGAGGCTCTCCGCATGAGCGTATCGTAATAGAAAATAGAAATCCGAAGGCGTTCTTCAAAACCGCGGATTGTCGTAACGTGAGAGGGTAATGGCCGAACCGGAAAAACCTTTCGCGCCGCCCCGCATCAGCTTGAACCGCATCTACACCCGCCGCGGCGACGCAGGCGAGACGAGCCTGGCCTCAGGCGAGCCGATCTGGAAAGATGCCGCCCGGATCGAATGCTTTGGAACCGTGGATGAGCTGAACGCGTTCACCGGGTTGGCGTGCGTCACCGCGGAGGAGGCCGCTCGCGAGGCGCCGCAGCTCAGCGCGCTGGTCGCCGCTCTCCGGCGCGTGCAGCACGAGCTGTTTAATCTCGGCTCGATCCTGGCCACGCGCCCGGAGAACGTCCATCCCAAGCAGGCCCGGATCACCCCGACGGACGTCGCCCAGCTCGAGCGCGACATCGACGCCGCCAACGAGGCGCTGGCGCCTTTGAGCTCCTTCGTTCTGCCCGGCGGCTGCCGGTTGAACGCCGAGCTGCACGCCTGCCGCACCATCTGCCGCCGCGCCGAACGCCTCCTGGTGCGTCTGGCGCGCCAGGAGCCGGTGCCGCCTGAGACCCTGCAATATCTGAACCGCTTGAGCGACGCCTTTTTCGTTTGGAGCCGCTGGGCAAGCGCCGTGCTCGGGCGCCCGGAGGTGCTCTGGGATCCGAACCTGGCCGGCGGCGCCCGCTAGCGCGACCTGCGCACGCGCACGGGTCGGCGCCAGGTGATCGGCTCCGGAGCGAAGGCGCCTTCGATCACCGCGGCTTGCTCTTCCAGGTGCCGCTTGTAGGAGCCGGTCGCCGGGCTGGCGGCATCCACCCGGCCGACATAGCGCAGCAGGCGCCCCGAGGCATCGACGAGCGGCTGGATCCGCTCGCGCACGAATCGCCAGGGACCCATGTTCCGCGGCTCCTCCTGCACCCAGATGATCTCGGCCGACTCCGGATAGCGCGACAGCAGCTCATTCAGTTCCGATTCGGGAAACGGATAGAGCTGCTCCAGGCGAAGGATGGCCACATTGTAGGCCTGCCGCTGCTCGCGCGCCGCTTCCAGTTCGTAGTAGATCTTTCCCGAGCAAAGCAGCAGGCGCGCCACGCGGTCCGGCGGGGTGTCGGAGCTGTCGGGCAGGACGGGCCGAAAGCTGCCCCGGAAGAACTCTTCGCGCGGCGAGACCACTTTCGGATGCCGTAACAGGCTCTTGGGCGTGAAGATCACCAGGGGCTTGCGCACGCCCCTGCGGTCCGGCCCGCCGTACATCTGGCGCCGCAACAGGTGGAAGTACTGCGCCGGTGTGGTGCAGTTGGCGATCTGGATGTTGTTTTCCGCCGTCAGTGTCAGAAAGCGCTCGATCCGAGCGCTGGAGTGCTCCGGACCCTGCCCCTCGTAGCCGTGGGGCAAAAGCAGCACCAACCCGCTCGGCTGGCCCCACTTGGTCTCGGCGCAGGTGATGAACTGGTCGATCATGATCTGCGCCCCGTTGGCGAAATCTCCGAACTGCGCCTCCCAGAGCACCAGCGTTAGCGGGTCTCCGACGCTGTAGCCGAACTCGAAGCCGAGCACGGCATACTCGCTGAGCGAGCTGTCGAAGACGTCAAAGCGCGCCTGATCCGGGGCCAGATGTTTCATCGGGATGTACTCGCGGCCGTCTTCGGCGTCGAAGAAGGCCAGATGGCGCTGGCTGAAGGTGCCGCGCGAGGAGTCCTGCCCGCTCAGGCGGACCGGCGTGCCTTCGAGCACCAGGCTGCCGAAGGCAAGCGCCTCGGCCAGCGCCCAGTCCACCGGGGCCCCCTCGAGCGCAGCCTTGCGCCGCTCGATGAAGCCTTTCAGGCGCGGGTGCAACCGGAAATCCGCGGGGAAGCTCGTGATGCCGCGGATCACCCGCTCGAAGGTCGCCGCATCGATGGCGGTACGCGGGCACCAGGTTGGGATCCGGTCGGCGTCCACCAGGGCCAGGTCCTGAATCTCGTAATGCGTCTGCCGCGACTGCGCCTCCCGGTAGCCGCGCTCGAAGCGTGAGCGGAATTCGGCACGCCAGGCCGCCACCTGCTCGGCGCTCACCAGCTTTTCCCGCACCAGCTTCTCGGCATACTGCGTCGCCACCGAGGGGTGCGAGCGGATCTTGCGGTACAGCACCGGCTGTGTGAAGCTCGGATCGTCGGCCTCGTTGTGCCCGTGCCGGCGGTAGCAGAACATGTCGATGACGACGTCCTTTTTGAACTGTTGCCGGTAATCGAATGCGATCTCCACCACGCGCGCCACCGCCTCGGGATCATCGCCGTTGACGTGGAAGATAGGCGCTTGCACCGCCTTGGCCACGTCGGTCGAATAGGGCGACGAACGCGCCTCTTCGGGTCCGGTGGTGAAGCCGATCTGGTTGTTGATCACCAAGTGGATCGTGCCGCCCGTCCAGTAGCCGGGCAACTGCGACAGATTCAGCGTCTCCATCACTACGCCCTGGCCGGCAAAGGCGGCGTCGCCGTGAACGAGCACCGGAATCACTTTCAAGTGCCCGGTCTCGCCGAGCCGCTCCTGCTTTGGCCGCACGATGCCTTCCACCACCGGATCGACCGCCTCGAGATGGCTCGGATTGGGCGCTACGGATACGGCGATCTGGCGGCCCGAAGGCGCGCGGTGCGTTCCCGTGGCGCCCAGGTGGTACTTGACGTCTCCCGATCCCTGCGTGCTCAGCGGATCGATGTCCCCCTCGAACTCGGCAAAGATCTGCTCGAGGGGTTTGCCCACGACGTTGGCCAATACGTTCAGGCGCCCGCGGTGCGCCATGCCGATCACCGCCTCGACGACGCCATGGTCGGCCGCTCGATCGAGCAGCTCGTCCAGGATCACGATGGCCGCCTCGGCGCCCTCGAGCGAAAAGCGCTTGTGCCCCACAAAGCGCGCCCCGAGGAAATGCTCGAACTCCTCGGCCTCAAGCAGGCGCACCAGGATGCGCCGCCGCCGGTCCTCATCGAGCGGCCAGGAGTTGGCCTGCGGCTCCATGCGCTCCTGCAACCAGCGCTTTTGCTCCGGATGCTGAATGTTCATGTACTCGCAGCCGATCTTGCCGCAGTAGGTGCGCCGCAGCGTCTCGAGGATTTCTCGGAGGGTCGCCACCTCTTTCAGGGCGCCTTCGCCCAGAGCCCGGCCCAGGTTCCCGGTCAGGAACTCTCGGTCCAGATCCCAAAGCGTCAGGCCGTAGGTGGCCGGATCGAGCTCGGGATGGTACTGGGGCTCGGCGCCCAGCGGATCCAGATCCGCGATCAGATGCCCGCGCACCCGGTAGGCGTTGATGAGCTGGAGCACGGCCGCCTCCTTGGCCACCTCCGAGCGGGCGCCCGCAACGGCGGCGAACCCGACGGGCCGGTCCTGCTCCCAGCGCACCGGCCGGTAGGGAACCTTCAGGTCGGCAAAGATCGACTCGTAGAAGCCGTCGGCGCCTTCGAGCAGCGCCTGAACCTTGCCGAGAAACATGCCCGACTCGGCCCCTTGAATGATGCGGTGATCGTAGGTGCAGGTGATCGTCATCACCTTGCTCAGGCCGATCATCGCCCGCATCTCTTCGGAGACGCCCTTGTATTCGGCCGGATAATCGATGGCGCCGGTGGCGATGATGGCGCCCTGGCCCGGCATCAGCCGCGGCACGGAGCCGATCGTGCCCACCGTACCCGGGTTGGTCAGCGACACCGTCGTGCCTTGAAAATCCTCCACCGCAAGCTTTCCCTCACGCGCGCGCCGCACGCGGTCGTCGTAAGCAGCCAGGAACTCCTCGAAGTTCATCGCCGCGGCGTTCTTGATGTTGGGCACCAGCAGCAGGCGCCCGCCGTCCCGGCCGGGCACATCCACGGCGATGCCGAGATTCACCGCTTTTCGCCGCAGCCGATAAGGCGCTCCGTCGCGCTCCACATACGCCGCGTTGAGATTCGGAAACTCATCGAGGGCCCGGAGAATCGCGTAGGCGATCAGGTGGGTAAAGGAGATCTTGCCTTTGCCGTGCAGCTCGCGGTGCTGGTTGAGGATTCGCCGGTTTTCGTCCACCAGCTTAACGGGGATGGTGCGCTGCGAGGTGGCGACCGGCAGCCAAATGCTGGCGCTCATGTTCTCGGCGATGCGCGCCGCGGCGCCGCGCAGCGGCACCAGCTCATCGCCGGGGCCGGGCTCGACCGGAGCCGATAACACCGGGCCTCTGTCCGCGACGACGGCAGTAGCGGGTGCGCCCGTCTTGGTCGCGCCGCCGTTGGACTCAAAGATCTCTTTCCAGCTCGGATCGACGGCCTGTCGGTCGTAGAGGTATTGCTGGTACACCTCCTCCTCGATCCAGCGGTTGATGTCGGGTATCGGACGGAATCTCTCGGGCATGCTCGTTTACGGGGACTTGAGCGGGATCGCCCCGCTCTCTTCTAAGGATGCTTATCGATCATCATAGCGCTCCAGCCCGAAGACAAGAAAACAACAAGACCTACTCGCTCGGCTGGTGACGGAGACGACTCGAGGAGGGACGACTGCTACTTGTGCCGGTACGTGATCCGCCCTTTGGTCAAATCGTAGGGCGACATCTCCACAGTGACGCGGTCCCCGGCAAGAACGCGAATGCGGTTCCGGCGGAGCTTGCCGGCCAGATGCGCCAGGATTCGGCGGTCTTTGTCCTGGTCCAGTTGGACGGCGAACAATCCACTCGGAAACTTCTCAACCACGGTGCCTTGGACCTCAATGCAATCCTCTTTACTCATCTTCCTCCCAGACTGCAAAGTGCCGGCCTCAACGGCCCGGCATTTCCAATTATAGCCCCGTGCTGCGGCGCGCGAATTGGCGCGCAGCCTGCCCGTGAACGCGATCGAGGCGGCTCCGGCCAACCAGACGGCGCCGCCTACGTCATCTGGCCCGGTCCCCCTTGCATCTGGATCGTAACGCTCGGCCATCCGCGGCAGCCGAAACATGCCATGATTGGAATTGCGCGATGAAAGCCCTTCTTCTCCTCGTTGTCCTTGCCATGCCCCTCTGCTCACAGTCTTCAAGACCGCGCGTTGCCGTCGGAGGCATCCTCCACGAGTCCAACACCTTCCACTCGGTCAAGACGCGCCTGGAGGAGTTCCGGCGGAGCGCGCCCGGAGATGGCCAGGATGTGCTGGCGTTCTGGGCCGATAACAACGACGAAGTCGCCGGAATGGTGGAAGCCGGCCGGCAGGCGGGCTTCGAGCTGGTGCCGACGCTGGTAGCCTCCGCCACGCCCTCCGGCACCGTGCTCGATGAGGCCTTCGACGCGCTAACCGGCGAGCTTGTCGGCCGGCTTCGCGCCGCCGGAAAGCTCGACGGCGTTCTGCTGGCCTTGCACGGCGCCATGGCGAGCGAAAGCCATCCGCACGCTGACGCCGAGATCGTTCGGCGCGTGCGCGAGGTGATCGGCCGGACGACGCCGCTCGTGGTCACCCACGATTTTCACGCCAACATCCCGCCCGAGATCGTCGACGAGACCACGGTCCTGCTCACCTACAAGACCAATCCGCATGTCGATCAGAAGGAGCGCGGCCGGAAAGCCGCCGAGATCATGGCCGGCATCCTCGCCGGGCGATACCGCCCGACGCAGGCGTTAGTCAAGCCCGGCATGCTCTACAACATTCGGTTTCAGAACACCAATGTCGAGCCGCTCCGGCCTATCGTCGAAGAGACTCGGCGTCTGGAACGCGAACCCGGCGTCCTCGCCGTCAGCGTCGCCGGCGGCTACCAGTATGCCGACGTGCCCGCCATGGGCGCTTCCGTGGTCGCCGTCACCGACAATCAGCCCGAAAAGGCCCGCCAGATCGCACGGCGGCTGAGCGATATGCTCTGGGCCACGCGCGCTGTGCTCAAGCTCGAGCTGCCCGATCCGAAAGCGGCGGTGCGGCGCGCCATGACGGCCGAGAAGTTTCCTGTCGTGCTAGTCGAGATGGGCGACAATATCGGCGGCGGCTCAGCCGGCGACGCCACGTTTCTGCTGAGCGAGCTGATCCGCCAGAAAGCCGACGGCTGGTTCGTGGCCATCGCCGACCCGGAAGCCGTCCAGGCGGCGGTGCGCGCCGGCATCGGCGGCGCCTTCGACGCCCTCGTCGGCGGCAAGACCGATAAGCTTCACGGCGAGCCGGTGCGCATCCGGGGACGTGTCAAGTCCTTGCATGACGGCCAGTTCATTGAGACCGAGATCCGCCACGGCGGCCAGCGGTACTACGATCAAGGCCTGACGGCGGTCATCGAAGCGGAAGGCTCGACGCGGGATCTCAAGAACCTGCTGATGCTGACGAGTCGGCGTATGGTGCCCTTCTCAATTCATCAGCTGGTGAGCTGCGGCGTCTATCCGGAGCGGCAGAAGATCTTGGTCGTCAAAGCGGCCATCGCCTTCCGCGCCGCCTACGAGCCCGTCGCCGCTCAAATCATCGAGGTGGACACCGGCGGCGCCACCGCCGTCAATCCGGAGCGGTTCACCTACAAGCGCGTCCCTCCGACGCTGTTCGGGCTCAAACCCTAGACGCAGGCGTGCGGCCCGCCGTCAAGCAGGGCCCGACAATTTTGTCGGGTCACCCAGTCCCGTGAGCCGTACCTCAGCCGGTCGGATCGAGCTGTGCCGTCGCCACCCGCCACTGTCCGGCCAGATCCTCGAGCAGGCGCACCTGCGTCCAGGGGCGGCCGAGCATCCCCCGGACCGCTTCGGCCTGGCCGGCGCCCAGCTCAACCGCCAGCCATCCCCCCGGCCGCAAGATCCGCGCCGCCTCCCCGATTAAACGGGCATAGCAGTCCAACCCGGCGGCGCCGCCGCTCAAGGCCAAGCGAGGTTCCCAGTCCCGGACCTCGACCTGAAGTCTGGCGATGTCGGACTCGGCGACGTAGGGCGGATTGGAAACCACCAGACCGGCCGACTCATCCGCCAGCACCGCCGCCAAGTCGCACTGGACGAGATCGACCGGCGCCGCCAGCCGCCGCACGTTCTCCCGCGCCACCTCGAGCGCCGCCCAGGAGATCTCGGTCGCCACCACCGCACAGCCCATCTCGAGCGCCAGCGTCACCGCGATCGCTCCGGAACCGGTGCCCACATCCACCACGGCCCCCGGCGGGCGGGGAAGCTCGAGCGCCGCCTCGACCAAGTGCTCGGTCTCCGGCCGCGGGATGAACACAGCCGGCGTGACGCGAAACTCGCGCCCGTAAAACTCCTGGCGTCCGGTGATGTACTGGGTCGGCTTCCCTTGAAGCCGCTCGTAGAGGTAGCGGCCGAAATGGATCCACTCGATGCGGTCGAGTTCGCGCTCGGGATGGCCGTACAAGTAGGAGCGCGAGCAGCCCACGGCGTACGCCAGCAGGATTTCCGCCGTCAGGCGCGCCGGCTCCACCCCGCCGCGCGCCAGCAGCTCGGTGGCCTGCTGTAGCGCGGCGCCGAGTGTCATCGCGTGCTCAGGCGGCCGCCTCCTGCTGCTTGAGCCGCTCGGCCTGATAGTAGGTGGTCAGCGCATCCACCAGCGGATCCAACCGCCCGTCCAGGATCTCCTCGAGCTGATAGAGCGTCAGGCCGATGCGGTGATCCGTGACGCGGTTCTGCGGGAAGTTGTAGGTGCGAATCTTCTCGCTGCGGTCGCCCGACTTCACCATGTTGCGGCGCTCGGCGTCGATCTGGGCCTGCTGCTTGGCCAGCTCCAGCTCATAGAGGCGCGAGCGCAGCACCCGCTCGGCCGCGGCACGATTCTTGATCTGCGACTTCTCATCCTGACAAGAAACCACCAACCCGGTCGGCAGATGGGTGATCCGCACGGCCGAGTAAGTGGTGTTGACCGACTGGCCGCCGGGTCCCGACGAACAGAAGGTGTCGATGCGCAGGTCCTTAGGATCCAGCTTGATGTCGACCTCGTCGGGTTCAGGCAGCACCGCCACCGTGACCGCGGAGGTGTGTACCCGACCTTGCGTCTCCGTCACCGGCACACGCTGCACGCGGTGGACGCCGCTTTCGTACTTCAGGCGGCTGTAAACCTTTTCGCCGCTCACCAGCGCGATGACCTCTTTGATGCCGCCCACCGCCGACTCGCTGAGCGAGGTGATCTCGACCTTCCAGCCCTGCGATTCGGCGTACCGCGTGTACATGCGGAAAATCTCTGCGGCAAACAGCGTGGCCTCGTCGCCGCCCGTGCCGGCGCGAATCTCGAGCACGACGTTCTTCTCGTCGTTGGGATCCTTGGGAAGAAGCAGCAGCTTCAGCTCCTCCTCGATCCGCTCGACCTCCGGCTCCAGCCGGTCGACGTCCTCCTTGGCCAACGCCCGCAGCTCGTCGTCGGATTCGACGAGCATCTGGCGGGCGCCCTCGAGGTCGGCGCTCAACTTCTTCCATTCGCGGAACTTCTGGGTGATCGGTTCCAGCTCCGCCCGGAGCTTGGCTATCTTGCGGTAGGCTGCCGGGTCGTGGATCACCTCCGGCTCGGCCATCTGGCGCGTCAGCGCCTCGAACCGCTCTTCGATCGCTTCGAGCTTCTTGAGATACCTCATGGTTGCGACGGCTCAAGCGAGCGCCAGACGCCCGCCCTGCGCCGCCTCGAGCGCCATCGCGCCTTCGAGCGCGCAAATCGCTACCTCGGTCTGCTCGTTGCTCGGAGGCAGCGCGGTGATCCGCTGAAGCCACAACCCCGGCGCCGTCAGCACTGCCAGCAGACTCTCGCGGCGCCGCGCCGAGTAGCGGATCGCCTCGTAGCTTAAGCCGGCAATGAGGGGCAACAGCAGCACGCGCGAGGCAAACTTCATCAGGAAACTCTCAAACGGCAGGATCGCATAAACGGCGATCGCCACCAGCATCACCACCAGCAAGAAGCTGGTGCCGCACCGCGGATGATACGGACTGAACCTCTGCGCGTTCTCCACCGTCACAGGCAGGCCGGACTCGAAATTGAACACGACCTTGTGCTCGGCGCCGTGGTACTCGAAGACCCGGCGAATGTCTCGCCAGCGCGAGATCAGCACAAGGAAGGCGACAAAGATCGCGATGCGCAACAGGCCGTCAGTCAAGTTGAACGCCACCCGCCCCTCGAGGGCCGGCAAGGAAGCCTTCAGGCGGGTCGTCAACCACAAAGGGACGAACTTGTAAAGGAAAACAAAAAAGCCGAAAGAGAAGGCGAGATTCGCCGCCATCACCCAGCCCGGGATCTCGCGCGATTTCGTCTGGCCCGGCCCCTCCTCGAGCGCCGCGCTGGCCGAGAAGCGGAGCGCCCGGATGCCCAGGTACATGGCCTGGCCGAGCGTCGCCATGCCGCGGAAAACCGGCAAGCCCCAGAGCCGGTTCCTCTCCGAGGGCTTCACCACCGGCGAGGAGTCGGTGACAATGGAGCCGTCCGGCTTGCGCACCGCCACACAGTAGCTGTGCGGCGCCCGCATCATCACCCCCTCGACGACGGCTTGGCCGCCGATGAGCGTCTCCTCGCTCGTCGCCAAGCCGGCCAGGAAAGGAAGGCGCGCCGCGAGCCGAATATGCTCGCCGACCTTCACGCTAAAGCCTCCTCTTTTGAACAGTATAGCCGAAGCTCCCGGAGCTAGCCGGCCACGATTCGCCGCGCCGGACCAAGTCGGGATTCCGCCCCGAATCCGCGCAGCACGTGCAGAAAGCGCCGGCCGAGGCGCCGGCCGTTGCTCGCTTGGCCCAGCACCCGCCGCAAGTAGACGAGCAGGCCTAGCATGTCTTTGTCGCGGATCAGGTGAAGTCCGGATCGCTCGGCCATGTGCTTCTCCAATTGCGCGATACCCGCATTCATGTGCTGCTGAATGGCGGCGGCCAGCGGGTTGTTCGGCCGGGTCTCATAGACCAGTCCGGTCTGCCGCGTCCGGTAGGTGCGAATCATGGCCTCCAGGGCTTCCGCCACGTCGGCGTCGACAGCCCCGCGCGTTCGCTCGGCGCCTTCAACGAGTAGAGCGGCCAGCAGGGCCAGCACCGGCTCGCGCTCCTCGATGAAGCTCCGGCTCACCTCGATGTCCTTGTGGGGCCAGTCCTCCGGCTCGAGCTCAGGCAGTTTTTCAAACCGCCGCGCCTCGACGAGATAGGGGCACTCGAACGGGCAGCTTACCGTCACCTCCCGCTGCTCGCCGCAACAGCGCGGGCAGATGTCGCCGCCTACGCCGGGGCAGTACCGGCGCGGCCGGCGCGTCTCACACAGCTTGCAGGGCTCCATACGAGAACGGCGGCGGGACCCGCGGAGGCAGAGTTTTCATCTTACCATTTAAGTTCGATGCTACGCACGGACTTGTATTTCAAGGTTGTCGTTGAGCACGCCGCCGAGGAGACCATCGAGCGGCTGGTTGCCGACATTGACAGGCAGATCCGCAAGGTGCACGGCGTGCGCGGCGTCGAGTTTTCAAACGCCGTCACCTGGCCGGCCGAACCCGCCTAGACGGGCGAGGAATCCGGACCAAAGACTTGCCGGTAGGTCCGCTCGAAGAAGCCGTCGGTCATTCCGGCAATGTAGTCGCACACCACCTGATGCACCGGAGCCCGCCTGGCCTGATCGCGGTAGGGGGACGGCATCCGGTCGGGTCTCTGGCAATAGTAGTCGAAGAGATTGGCGATCATGGCCGCCGCGCGGCGCCGCTCGGCGGTGAGGGCCTC
>Ga0308392_1000213_pt1 | contig 24277 bp, 20 predicted proteins | sample Hotspr20Samplem2_FD_202361 | JGI IMG/M metagenome (GOLD analysis project Ga0308392, IMG submission 202361) | Hot spring phototrophic mat microbial communities from Octopus Spring, Yellowstone National Park, Wyoming, United States - 20050624_m2 ... | reverse complement strand
GTGATCTGGTTGATGACTTCGTCGCGGTTCCAGAGGGCGAGGCAGGCGTCGTAGATCCAGCCGTGCTTTTCGCGGAAGAAGTCGGAGGGCTTGAGGATGTTGACGACCGCGAGCATGGCATCGGGGTCGACCATGAGGGAGGCGATGACGGCCTCCTCGGCCTCAATGTCATGCGGAGGAAGGCGTTCGAGGGGTGCGAGGGTCATGGGTGAAGGAGGGACGCGGGAAACGCTGGGGTGCGCGGCGGGGATGCGAGTCCTGTCCCTGCGGCCCTCCTTTCGCGGTTATTCGGCGGGTTCGGCGGCGGGCGCTTCGGCAGCGCGGGCGGCCTGCAGCTTTTCGACCACGGGCTTCGAGGCGGCGTCGGGGACGACGTCGACGGTGACGGTGACGCTGACGTTCCGGGTGAACTTGATTTCGACGGGCCGCTGGCCGAGTTCGCGGATTGGCTCGGGGAGGAGGACCTGCTGGTGCTCGAGCTCGACGCCGGCGGCCGCCTGGATGGCGGCGGCGACATCGCGGTTGGTGACGGAGCCGAAGAGGCGGCCGGTTTCGCCGACGCGGGCCTCGATGCTGACGACGAGGTTTTCGAGCTTCGCGGCGATGGCGCGGGCCTCGGCGTCGAGCTTCTCCTGGCGGCGGGCTTCGCGCTGGGCGATGGCGTTCGCGCGGCGGAGGTTTTCCTTCGTGGTGGGGCCGGCGATGCCGCGGGGCAGGAGGAAGTTGCGGGCGAAGCCGTTCCGCACTTCTTTGACTTCGCCGGCCTGGGCGGTGCCTTCAACGTCTTCGAAAAAGACGACCTTCATGATGACCTCGGGGTTTGCGGGATGGCCCGGCGGGTCCCGGCGGGGTGGAATCCCGCCCGGTGCGATCCCGGGGGCAGGGTAGAGAGGTCAGCATACCGGTTCCAGCGATTATGGTCAGGTGTGCAGGGTTTTGACGGGACGTTCACGTTCGCGCTGGCTTATGGATAGCAGCTCCCGGCGACAGATGCTGTCGCGTGACGGCGGAAGGGGCGCGATTCGCGGCGAAGCAGCGAGCGTCCTACGCTGTGGGCCATGGGCTATGAGCAGCCGGTGCTGGTGATTTTTCACGGGGGCACGGGCACGGGCGAGGCGGAGCGGCTGATGGCCCGGGCGCGGGTGGCCGCGGCCCGGGAGACGGCGCGGGCGGCGCTGGCGGCGGGCTTCGAGGCGGTTATCGTGGCGACGGACGACCCCGGGGCGTTCGAACCGCCGGAGCCGGGCGTGCTCGTGGACCCGGACCCGGCCGGGGAGCCGTTCGTGTACCAGGAGCGGCTGGTGCGGCTGATCGAGCGGTATGGGCTGATGCGCCCGGCGGTGATGGGGTCGGGGTCGGTGCCGCTGCTCGGCGCGGATGAGTTCGCGCTGGTGGTGGAGCAGCTCCAGGCGCGGGACGGGCGGTTCGTGACGAACAACTTCTACTCGGCGGACCTGACGGGGTGGACGCCGGGCGAGGCGGTCCGGCGGCTGGGCCCGTTCGGGCGAGACAATCTGCTGCCGCGGCGGCTGCGGGACGAGGCGGAGCTTTCGCCGGTGATTCTGCCGCGGACCACGGCGACGCAGTTCGACCTTGATACGCCGACGGACCTGGCGGTGCTGGGGCTGGCACCCGGGGTGCCGCCGGCGCTGCGGGCTGCTGCGGCCCCGGCGGCCGCGCTGACGGAGCGGCTGCGGGCGGTGATGCCGCTGCTTTGCGACCGGTCGGCGCAGCTGGTGGTCGCCGGGAGGGTGGGAAGCCAGGCGTGGCAGTACCTGGAGCGGGAGACGGCGTGCCGGGTACGGGTGGTGAGCGAGGAGCGGGGGCTGGCGACGGCACCGGAAGGGTACCGGCCGCGGAGCCTGCTCGGCTTTCTGCTGGAGGAGGTTGGGCCGGAGCGGTTCTTCCAGCGGATGGCGGAGCTGGGGGACGCGGTGGTGATCGATACGCGGGTGATCGAGGCGCACCTCGGGATTACGCCCTCGCGGGAGGACCGGTTCCAGAGCGACCTGGGGGCGTGGGAGCGGGTGGCGGAGCCGGAGCTGCGGCGGTTTACGAAGGCGGCGCTGGAGGCGCCGGTGCCGGTGGTGCTGGGCGGGCATTCGCTCGTCTCGGGCGGGCTGATGGCGCTGAACGACGCAGCCTGGGAGGGGCGGTAGGCCCGGGCGCGGCAGCGGCGCCAGGTCCTCAGCGCGACTGGGCTTCGTAGACGGAGGCCATGCCCTCGAGCATGACATCGGCGAGGGAGAGGACGTTTTCGATGGCGTCGACGGCCTCCTCGGCGGAGAGGCCGGCCTCGGTGGCGATCTGGGCGGCCGTTTCCTCGAGGGAGCGGCGAAGCGCGTTGAAGGTGGCGACAGCGGTGGTGAGGCTGATGTGCTCGCTGACGAGGGTGCGTCCGTACTCGCGGCCGATGGAGCGGGCATCTTCGATCGCCCGGTCGCGCCGGGCCTCGCCGGCGATGATGCGGGAGAAGAGGTCGACGACCTGGCGGCCAAGGAGGCGGAGCCGGTCGAGGGCATCGGGGCTGAGCTGGTCGAAGGCGGGCGCTGCGTGGGCGGCGCGGCCGCGGGGATGGAGGCGACGGCGGACCCTGGCGGTGGCGAGGTCGCTGATGCGGGAGGGGTCGCGGGCGGCCTGCTGGGGGGCCATGCTGGCGACGATGTGTTTGAGGTCTTCGGCCAGGATGCGGCGGTGGCCGCCGCTCGTGCGGTAGGAGCGGATTTCCCCGGCATCGGCCCAGCGGCGGATGGTGGATTCGCTGACGCCGAGGAGTTTGCTGGCCGCGCCGAGGGTGAGCCAGCGGCTGCCGCCGGTTTCGAGCTCGGGCAGGGGGTCGTCAAACTTGTCCAAAGCGTGCCAATTCTTTCGCCATTCGCGGGAAGGTGTCAATGCGGGGGCGGCGCCGGGCCATCGCCGGGCGCGGGCTCGCGCAGTTCGGCCGCACGGCGGATGACGGTATCACCGAAGCGGTCGCGGAGCTCGATGAGGGCCCGCTGGAGGGCGGCCGGCGCAGCGGTTTCGCCGAGGGCGAGCTGGCGGGCGCGCTCGGTGAGGCCGGTGACGCCGAGGCCGATCAGGCGGACCGGCCGGCGGGCGTGCTCGGCCCAGGCGGCTTCGAAGAGGCGGAGGGCCTCGCTGTACAGCTCATCGGCGAAGAGGAGCTGCCGGCCGGGTGTGTGGGAGCGCGTGAGGGTTTCGAAGGGCGGGAAGCGGAGCTTGAGCACGACGGTGCGGGCGGCGCGCTGCTCGCGGGCGAGGTCGTCGGCGACGCGCTCGGCCTGGCGGAGCAGGGTGGCGCGGAGCAGTTCGGCGGAGGGCTCGTCGCGGCCGAAGGTGTGTTCGCGGGAGATGGAGCGGCGGTCGGGGCGGAGGGCGACGACGGGTCCATCGGCGATGCCGAGGGCGCGCCGGCGGAGGTCGGCGCCGTGGCGGCCGAACTTCGCGACGAGGACCGACTCGGGCAGGGCGGCGAGGTCGCCGATGGTGGCGACGCCGAGCCGTTCGAGGACCGCGGCCGTGCGGCGCCCGACGCCGGGGAGGTCGCGGACGGGGCGGGGCGCGAGGAAGGCCGCCTCCTCGCCGGGCGGGACGCGGAGCAGGCCGTCCGGCTTGGCGGCGTCGCTGGCCACTTTCGCGACGAGGCGGTTCGCGGCGATGCCGACCGAGGCGGTGATGCCGATTTCGTCGCGGACGCGGCGACGGATGGCTTCGGCGATTTCGACGGGGGCGCCGAAGAGCGGCTCGGAGCCGGCGACGTCAAGGTAGGCTTCGTCGACGCTGACGGACTCGACGACGGGGGTGTAGCTGCGGAGGATGGCGTGGAAGGTCTTCGAGGCGGGTGCGTACCAGGAGAAATCGGGAGGGAGGAAGACGGCCGAGGGGCAGAGTTCGCGGGCGCGGAGGGTCGGCATGGCGGAGCGGATGCCGTAGCGGCGGGCCTCGTAGCTGGCGGTGCTGACGACGCCCCGGGGCCCGAGGTAGCCGACCACGACCGGTTTTCCCCGGAGCTCCGGCCGACGGAGGAGCTCCATGGCGACGAAGAAGGCATCGAGGTCGACATGGAGGACGGTGGCGGAATCGACCATGTGTTCGGATGGTAGCAGGCGGGGAGAACCGCTGGTGACAGGCCGGGGTGTATGCTGAGGGCATGGAGCATCTGCGGCTGGAGAACCTCCCGGAGCTGCGCTCGCCGGTGTTCATCTGCGCCTTTGCGGGGTGGAACGACGGGGCTTCGGCGGCGACGAACGCGGCGCGGTTCGTGGTGCGGCGGTTCGGCGCCCGGAAGTTCGGGAGCTTCGACCCGGAGCCGTTTTACGACTTCCGGGAGGTGCGCCCGCACGTGCGGCTGACGGTGCGGGGGGAGCGGGAGGTGATCTGGCCGGCGAACGACCTGTACTACGCGCGGAACCCGATGGGGCCGCACGATGTGCTGGTGTTCGTCGGCACGGAGCCGAACCTGAAGTGGCGGACGTATGCCGGGGAGCTGGTGGAGCTGGCCACGTGGATGCGGACGGATCTCGTGGTGTCGCTCGGGGCGCTGCTGGCGGATGTGCCGCACACGCGGCCCGTGCGGGTGACGGGGAGCGCCTTCGACCCGGCGGTCGGTGAGCGGCTGGGGCTGCAGCCGTCGCGGTACGAGGGGCCGACGGGCATTGTCGGGGTGCTGCACACGGCGCTGCGGGATGCGGGGCTGCCGGGCGCGAGCCTCTGGGCGAATGTGCCGCACTACCTGACGGCGAGCCAGAACCCGGCAGCGACGGCGGCGCTGTTGCGCCGCATTTCGGGGCTGCTCGAGGTGGAGTTCGACCTTGCCGAGATGGATGCCGCTGCGCAGCGGTTCGTGGCCGAGGTGGAGGGAGCGCTGCAGGCGAACCCGGAAGCGCAGGAGTACGTGCGGCGGCTCGAGGCGAGTTACGAAGAGGCGGGGCTCGAGGCGCCCCAGCTGCCGCGCGGCGAGGACCTGGTGCTCGATATCGAGCGGTTCCTCCGGGAGCAGCGGGAAGGCCGGGGCGACGAGTAAGTCTCAGGCGGCCGGCCGGCCGCGGGGTTCGCCGGGGAGCAGGAGCGCATCGAGGACGGCGTAGAGGCCGACCAGCACGAGCGTGATGATGACGACGCGCACAAGGCGGCGAAGGAGGCGGAGGGGCATGGCAGCGAGCGTTCGCATCGGGGTTACTCCCTGCTCACGCGGGTGATGACCTGCTCGTTGAAGCGGTCGAGCGTGGCGAGCTTCTCCTCGAGGGTACGGCCGATGGTGAAGCCGGGGATGATGAGTTCGTTGACTCCGGCTTCGGCGTACTGCTCGACGAGCGCGCGGAGTTCGGGGCCTGTCCCGCCGAGGACGGGGCGCCCGGAGGCGCGGACGCGTTCGATGACCGACCGGTCGTCGGTCATGACGAGGAGCGCCTGGGCGGAGCGGCGGATGGTGCGGGGGTCGCGGCCGAGGTCTTCGCAGTAGCGGTCGAGAATTTGGCCTTTGCGGGCGAGGACTTCGGGGCTGCCCCAGACGTTCCACTCTTTTGCGTAGCGTGCCGCGATGCGGAGGGTGCGCTGTTCGCCGCCCCCGCCGATGAGGAGCGGGACCGGGGACTGGACCGGTTTCGGCTCGAGGGGAGCATCGGTGAGCTGGTAGTAGCGGCCGGCGAAGGTGGTGCGGCGATTGGCGAAGAGGCTGGTGATGACGTGGCAGGCTTCTTCGAGGCGGGAGAGGCGGCCGCCGACGGTGGAAAATTCGATGCCGTAGGCGCGGTGTTCGTTCTCCTGCCAGCCGGCGCCGAGGCCGAGGACGAGGCGGCCGCCGCTGATGATGTCGACGGTGGCGGCCATCTTGGCGAGGACGGCAGGGTGGCGGTAGGTGTTGCCAGTGACGAGCGGGCCGATCCGGATGCGGGGGACGGCTGCGGCGAGGGCAGCGAGGGTGGTCCAGCATTCGCCGACGGGGGCGGAGACGTCGGCATCGTTCGGCATGAAGTGGTCGGCGTAGTAGACGCCGTCCCAGCCGGTGGCTTCGGCGTGGCGGGCGATGGCGAGGGTTTCGGCCCAGGGGTCGTTCATGCTGGGCCAGACGGCGAATTTCACGGGCGGCGCTCCGGATGTGCTGTGGCGAGCATCGTACGCCGCACGGGCGGCAGCGTCAGGGGCGGCGCACAACTACACGGTAGAGGGGGGTACCGCCGCGAAGGCGAACGAGGAGCTTGTGGAGTTCGACGACGACGATGACGGAGGCTGCCACCGGGATCATCCGGAGCCAGGCTTCGAGGGGGAGCGGCTCGACGCGCAGGACGTACTGGGTGGGCGGGAGGTAGAGCGAGGCAATGTGGAGCCCCAGGGCAGCCGCTGCGGCATAGAAGAGGAACGGGTTTCCGAAGGGGCTGCGGGCGAAGGCGGACTGGCGCTCGACGCGGACGTTGCCGAGGTGGAAGTTCTGGAAGAGGACCATGGTGGTGAGGGCGACGGTGCGGGCGGCTTCCAGGCTGGCGCCCTGGTCGAGTTCCCAGCGGAAAAGGGCGAGGGTGCCGATGCACATGACGATGCCGGCGACGACCGTGCGCTCCCAGAGGAGGGGCGAGATGATGCCTTCGGAGCGCCGGCGCGGCGGGTAGCGGAGGACATCCTTTTCGCCGGGTTCGAAGGCGAGGGCGACATCCTGGAGGCCGTTGGTGACCAGGTTCAGCCAGAGGAACTGGGCAGCGACCATTGGCACGGGCCACTGGAGTGCGACGGAGGCGAGAATGGCGATGAGGAGGGCGGCGCCGGTGGAGACCAGGAAAAAGGTGACCTTGCGGACGTTTTCGAAGGTAACGCGGCCTTCTTCGACGGCGGCGTAGATCGTGACGAAGTTGTCGTCGGCGAGGACCATATCGGCGGCTTCGCGGGCGACGTCGGTGCCGGAGCGGCCCATGGCGATGCCGATATCGGCGGCGCGAAGGGCGGGGGCGTCGTTGACACCGTCCCCGGTGACAGCGACAACGTGGCCGTCGGCGCGGAGGGCACGGACGGTGCGGAGCTTATGTTCGGGCGCGGCGCGTGCGATGACGGCAATCTCGCGCAGGCGGGCGCGGAGGGCTTCGTCATCGAGGGAGTCGATTTCCGGGCCAGGCAGGACGGGGGCACCCGGAGGGGCGATGCTGAGCTCGGCAGCGATGGCGCTGGCGGTGGTGGCATGGTCGCCGGTAATCATGATGACGCGCATGCCGGCCTGCTGGCAGCCGCGGATCGCCTCGCGGACGCCGGGACGCGGCGGGTCCATCATCGCCTGGAGGCCGAGGAAGACGAGGTCGCGGGGGTGATCGTCGAGGTCGGGCGGGCCCTCGAGGGGGCGCCAGGCCATGGCGAGGACGCGGTAGCCGCGGCTGGCGAGGTCGTGGGCGGCCGCGAGGATGGCGGCGCGGTCCACCGGCGCTTCGCCGGCGGGGGTGAGCATGGCGGTGGAGCGCTCGGCGATGCGCTCCGGGGCGCCCTTGACGAACCAGGCGGTGCGGCCCTCCCAGGTTCGGCAGCTGGCGGAGTACTGGCGCTCTGATTCGAAGGGGATATCGGCGAGGACAGGGGCGGCGCGGAGGTCGGCAGGTTCGAGGCCGACAGCGATGGCAGCGAGGAGGAGGGCGGCCTCGGTGGGGTCGCCGCTGGTTTCGTAGCCGTCATCGGTGAGGAAGGCGTCAGCTTCGTTGGTCATGACGCCGGTAACGAAGAGGAGGCGCTCCGGCTCCGCGAGGCGGGGAGGGTCGCCGGAGCCGGGCAAGGGCACGGCCCGGCCACCTTCTGCGGTCCAGACCTCGCGGACGGTCATGCGGTTTTCGGTGAGGGTGCCGGTTTTGTCGGAGCCGATGACGGTGGTGCTGCCAAGGGTTTCGACGGCGGGGAGCTTGCGGATGATGGCGTTGCGGCGGGCCATGCGGCGGACGCCGAGTGCGAGGGCGATGGTGAAGGCAACGGGGAGACCCTCCGGGACGACGGCGACTGAGAGGGCGACGGCGACGAGGAACATCTGCGAGGGGGATTCGCCGACGATGACGCCGAGGGCAAAGGAGGCGACGGCGCCGGCTGCAACGATGAGGCCGATTGCGCGGGCGAAGCGCTCCATCCGCTCCTGGAGCGGGGTTGTAGGGATATCCTGGGTCCGCATGCTGCCGGCGATGGCGCCGAGTTCGGTCTGCATGCCGGTGGCGACGACGTAGCCGCGGCCCCGCCCGCGGACCACGATGGTGCCGGAGTAGGCCATGCAGGAGCGCTCGGCGATGGGCGTCGCGGGGTCGGGGAGCGGTGCCGATGACTTCGGGACGCCCTCGGATTCGCCGGTGAGGAGCGACTGGTCGACGACGAGGTCGTTGACGGCAATGAGGCGGATGTCGGCGGGGACACGCATGCCGGATTCGAGCAGAACGAGGTCGCCAGGGACGAGGTCGCGGCTGTCGATGTCGCGTTCGTGGCCGTCGCGGATGACGCGGGCGCGGGGGGCGACGAGGCCCATGAGGGCGCGGACGGAGCGCTCGGCGCGGCGCTCCTGAGTGAAGCCGATGGTGGCGTTGAGGGCGAGGACGGCCGCGATGACGCCCGCATCGATCCATTCCTCGAGGGCGAGTGTGACCAGCGCGGCGACGAGGAGGATGTAGATGACCGGGGAGGTGAACTGATGGAGGAGGGTGGCGTACCAGGGCGGCGGCGGGACGGGGTCGATCACATTGGGGCCGGAGCGGGTGAGGCGTTCGGCGGCCTCCCGGCTGGCCAGGCCGTGCGGGCCGGTACCCAGCACGGCAGCGATCTCGTCGGCGGGGAGGGTGTGCCAGGCCGGAACGGGCGGCTGCTCAGCCACCGGACCTCTCCGCCAGAGGCGCGACGAGGAGGAGGGGTAGCGGGCTGGAGCGGACGAGGGCATCGGCAACCGAGCCGAGGAGGAAGCGGAGGGCGCGGCCACGGCCGTGGGTAGAGAGGGCGATGTGGGTCGCCGCGGATTCGCGAGCGACGCGGATGGCGGCGGCGGCGACCGATTCGAAGGAGCGCGCGGGCTCCACGCGGCGATGGACCACCTGGACGCCGGGCATGGCGGCCTCGAGCTCTTCGAGGGCGCGGGCGAGTTCGAGCTCGCGCTCCCGCGGGGCTTCGCCGAGCGCGGGAACGGCGACGGCGAGCAGTTCGACCGGGACAGCGGAGCCGGCGAGCAGGCGCGTGAGGCCGGGGCCGACCGCGGCGGCCGTGGGGCTCCCGTCGGTGAGGGCGAGGACCCGGACCGGGGCAGGGCTGCCGGGTTCGAAGCGGGGACCGATAGCGACGACGGGCATGGGGGCGGCCCGGACGATTTCGCCGAGGCTGCTGAGGCCGGGGCCTTCGCGGGAGTCGACGGCGAGGAGACGTGCATCGAGCTCGATGGCGCGGCGGACGGGCGGGGCCCACTCGGGTTCGCCGTTGAGGCGAAGGGCGAGGCCGGCGGGCTGAACGCCGGCGGGGAGCATCGCCTCGAGGTCGGCGGATGCGGAGCGGATGGCTGCGACGAGTTCAGCGGGGCGGGCCGGGTCGGCGCTCGCGGCGGGGTCGAAGACGGCGGTGCCGAGGAGCGGCAGGCCAAGCGCGTCGGCGAGCGGCCGGGCGGCCGCGGGGAGGGCGTGGAGGTCGGGGAGGGGAAGTGCGCAAAGGAGAGCCATGGCGCCAGTATGGCGGAGCTTCGGCGGATCCGGGAGGGCCGAATGGCCGTGGCGATTGGGGACGTGGCGGGCATCTGTTGCGGAATGGGGTGAATGGCAGGGCCGCCGTCCCGGGACGGGCCGCGGAAATTCGGTAATTTCCCCTACGCGGAGGGGAGGCGCCCTGGGCTAGTATCCGCGCTGAGATGCGGAGGGACGGGTGAGGGTTCGTCTTGTCGCCGCTGCGGGCGGCGCGGAGGAGCTTGCAAACGGGCTCCGCGCAGCGGGGCATGTGCTGGCGGCGGACGGGCAGGAAGAGGGGCCTGCGCCGATTGTGGTGGTCGACGGCGTCAGCGGCGCGGAGGCGGCGCGGTGGGCGGAGGAGGCGGAAGCGGGGCTGCTGCCGGTGGTCGCGGGACTGACCGACATCCCGGGAGGGGTGGATGCGGCGCTCAGTGCCGGGATTGCCGACGTCTACCCGGCGGGGGACGTGGCTGCCCTGCTGGCGCGGCTGGCGGTGCTCGAGCGGCTGGGCCCGCAGGAGGCCGGCGCAGGCCTGGCTGCAACGGCGGTTAACGATGCCATGTTCACGCTCGGGTTCGACGGCCGGCTGCGGTGGGTGAACCCGGCGGCGGAGCGGCTGACGGGTTACCGCCGCGATCAGCTGGTGGGGATGCACATGTGGGCGCTCGTGCGGGACCCGGCGGAGGCGGCGCGGGCCGCCGAGGAGCTGCAACTGAAGCGGGATGGGCTCCTCGATGCGTCGCTGCTCACCCTGCACATCACTACGGCAACGGGCGAGGTTGTGCCGGTGGAGGTGAACAGCCGGGTTGCCTGGAGGGACGGGAGGCCATGGGCGGTGGAGGGGGTGGCGCGGGACCTGCGGCCGCGGCGGGCGCTGGAGGAGCGGCTGCGGCAGGAGGCGGAGCTGTTCGCACACCTCGGCGTGGCGGCGGTGGCAACGGACCGCGAGGGCAGGATCCTGACGTGGAACCGGGAGGCGGAGCGGCTCTTCGGGCGGAGCGAGGCGGAGATGCGCGGGATGAACGCTATGGAGCTGGTGGCTGCGGCTGCCGGGGAGGCGGCGATGCGTGAGGTTGTCAGGCTGGCGGCAGGGGCCGACGTGACGGTCGAGCTGGAGCTGCGGCGTGCCGACGGGTCCAGCTTCCCGGCGCTGGTGCGGGCGACGCCGCTGCGGGACGAGCGTGGGGCGGTGGTCGGGTCGGTCGGAGCGATCCTGGACCTGAGTGCGGAGCGGGCGCGCCAGGCGGAGCTGGCGCGGCTGGCGGCAATTGTGGAGTCGGCAGAAGACGCGGTTATCGGGCGGGACCTGGAGGGGCGGATCACGAGCTGGAACCGCGGGGCGGAGCGGCTGTTCGGCTACACGGCAGCGGAGATGGTCGGCGGGCTGGGCCTCGAGACGGTCCCTGGGCACCGCCGGGAGGAGTACCTCGCGCGGCTGGCCGGCATCGCGGCGGCGGCGGAACGCCCCCGCGACCCGGGTGCGGTGCCGGAGGTGGTGGAGGTGGAGCGGATGGACCGGTGGGGGCGGGTGTTCCCTGCGCAGGCATCGACGTTCCTGGTGTACGACCGGGACGGCCGGCCGACGGGCGCGGCATCGTTCGTCCGCGACATCAGCCGGGAGCGGGCGATGACGGAGGCGTTGCGCGAGCAGGAGGCGCTGCTGCGCGGCATCTTCGAGAGCACGAGCGATCAGCTCTGGCTGCTGGAGACGGATGGGAGACTGGTCACCTACAACGGGCCGGCGCGCGACTTCGCCCGGGCAGTCTTCGGGCGCGAGCCGCAGCCGGGCGATTCGATGTTCGAGTATGCGGACCGCGAGAGCCGGGACCTGCTTGCGGAGGCGATCCGGAACGCGGGCGCGGGGACGCCAGTACAGGGCGAGGTGGCAGCGCGCGATGAACGCGGAAAGCGGGTGTACTTTGACATCCAGGTGAACCCGGTGCGCACGGCGCAGGGCGCGATTTCGGGCGTGCTGGTGGCGGCGCGGGATGTCACCGAGGAGGCGCGCACCCGGCGGGAGCTGCGGCGGGCGCGGGAGGAGCTGGCTGCCGAGTACGCGAAGCTCGCGACGATCATCGAGAACTCGGATGAAGGCGTGGTGCTGCTCGACCGCGACCTTCGGCTGATCGCCTTCAACTCGACCTTCGCCGAAGGGACGCGGCTCCGGCGGGGGGTTTCGCCGGAGCCGGGGATGCCGTTCGAGGCGTGCGTTTCGCCGGAGAGCGCGGCGTACCTCGTGGCGCGGGTCCGTGAGGCGCTCGGGGGCCGATGGGTCGCCTTCGATGTGCAATCGCAGACGCCGGGACAGCAGCGCTGGTTCGAGGTGCGAATCCGGCCGGTCACCGGGAAGGACGGCGAGGTGACCGGGGTGGTGTACACCGGGAGGGATGTAACCGGGCGGCGCATGCTGGAGCTGGAGCGCGAGGCCGCGCTCGCCGAGGCCCGGCGGCTGGCGACGGTGGTCGAGAGCTCGACGGAGGCGGTGGTCGCGATCGGACGGGACGGGCGGATTGAGAGCTGGAACCGGGCGGCCGAGGAGCTCTACGGGTGGACGGCCGCGGAGGCTGTCGGGCAGCCGTTTACGCTGCTCCTGCCGCCGGAGGAGGCCGAGCGGGGTGCTGGGCTGTTCGCGCGGCTGCTCTCGGGGGAGGCGCTGCGAGGCGAAATGCCGCGGGTCACGAAAGATGGGCGGCGCATCCTTGTGGAGTCGGCGTACTTCCCGCTGCGCGACGCCGACGGGACGGTGACCGGGGTGGGGTGCGCGTCGCACGACGTGACCCGGCAGCGGGAGATGGAGCGGCGGATTGCGGAACAGGCGGCCGACCTCGAGGGCACGCTCCGGGCGATCCACGAGGGGCTGGCGCTGCTGGACCCGGAAGGCCGGGTGCTCCTCGTGAACCCGGCGATGCAGGAGGCCATCTCCGGCATCTTCGGGGTCGTGCCCGAGCCGGGGATGCACTGGGAGGAGGTAGTGCCGGAGGAGCACCGGGCGGGCTTCGGCGAAGTGATCGCGAACACGCTGGCGGGGGAGACGCCTTCCTTCGAGCAGACAGTTACCGACCGGGCGGGGGAGGAGCGGGTGCTGGAGCTCTCGTTCGGGCGGGTGCTGCTGGCCGACGGGAGCGTCCGCGGCGTTGCGGTGACGCTGCGGGACGTGACGGAACGGAAGCGGACGGACGAGCGGCTGCTGCAGGCGCAGAAGGCGGAGTCGCTGGCGGTGCTGGCCGGGGGGATTGCGCACGATTTCAACAACCTGCTGGTGGGCATCCTCGGGAACGCGGGGCTGGCGCTGGCCGAGCTGCCGCCGGAGTCGCCGGTGCGGGCGACGATTGCGGATATCGAGACCGCGGGGCAGCGGGCGGCCGACCTGGCGAAGCAGATGCTGGCGTACTCGGGGCGGGGGAAGTTCGTGGTCGGGCCGCTGCAGCTGAACGCGCTGGTGGAGGAGATGGCGCACCTGCTGCGCGTGTCGGTGGGGGCGGGCGTGCGGCTGGTGCTCGACCTGGCGCCGGGGCTGCCCCAGGTGGTGGGCGATGCGACCCAGCTCCGGCAGGTGATCATGAACCTTGTGATCAATGCGTCGGATGCGATTGGGCAGGGGGAAGGCACGGTGCGGGTGACCACCGCGGCGGCATCGGGGCGGCCGGAGCTGTTCGCCGGGGCGGTGGTGACGCCGGAGGAGCTGGTTGCGGAGTATGTCGTGCTGGAGGTGGCCGACACGGGCGCGGGGATGGATGCGGCGACGCTGGCGCGGATTTTCGACCCGTTCTTTACGACGAAGTTCACGGGGCGCGGCCTTGGGCTGGCAGCCGTGCTGGGGATCGTGCGGGGACACCGGGGCGGAATTGCAGTGACGAGCGCACCGGGCGAGGGGACGCGGTTCCGGGTGATGCTCCCGGCGGCGGCCGCGGCTGCGCAGGAGGACGATGCCGGGCGCCCGGAGGGCGAATGGCGGGGCGCGGGGCTGGTGATCGTCGCCGACGATGAACCGGGCGTGCGGAAGGTGACGGCGCGGGCGCTGAGGGGGATGGGCTTCGAGGTGCTGGAGGCCGAGGACGGACAGGCGGCCGTGGAGCTGTTCGAACAGCACCGCGACCGCGTGGTGCTGGTGCTGCTGGACATGACGATGCCGCGGATGAACGGGCAGGCGGCGTTCCGGGCGATCCGGGCGCTGGACCCGGGGGCGAAGGTGGTGCTGATGAGCGGCTACACGGAACAGGAGGCGGCGGAGCAGTTCAGCGAAGGCGGACTGGCCGGGTTCCTGCAGAAGCCGTATGAACTGCGGGGGCTGCAGGAGCTGGTGCGGCAGGTGGCGGCGGAGTCGACCCCGTAGAACATCTGTACGCTATACTGCCGGCGTGACCGAGGAACGGCTGGTGGCGCCGCAGGCACAGGCCGAGGACGCGGAGCTGGAGCGTTCGCTGCGGCCGCGGCGGCTCGAGGAGTTCCCGGGGCAGGAGCGGACGAAACGGAACCTTGCGATCGCAATCGCGGCGGCGAAGCAGCGCGGGGAGCCGCTCGATCACGTGCTGCTGTACGGGCCGCCGGGGCTGGGGAAGACAACGCTGGCCAACATCATCGCGCACGAGATGGGGGTTTCGATCCGGACGACGAGCGGGCCGGCGTTCGAGCGGCCGGGCGACCTTGCGGCGGTGCTGACGAACCTCAAAGAGGGCGACATCCTCTTCGTCGACGAGATTCACCGGCTTTCGAGCGCGGTGGAGGAGATCCTCTACCCGGCGATGGAGGATTTCGCGCTCGACCTCGTCATCGGGAAAGGGGCCGGGGCGCGGTCGGTGCGGCTGGCGATGCCGCGGTTCACGCTGATCGGTGCGACGACGCGGTATGCGATGGTGAGCGCGCCGCTGCGGGACCGGTTCGGCTCGGTGTACCGGCTCGATTTCTACGAGCCGGAGACGCTGGCGCTCATCCTGCGGCGGTCGGCGTCGATTCTCGGGGTGGCGCTGCCGGATGATGCGGCGATGGAGATCGCCCGGCGCTCGCGGGGGACGCCGCGGATCGCGAACCGGCTGCTGCGGCGGGTGCGGGACTTCGCGGCAGTACGGAACGGCGGCGCGGTGACAGTGGAGGCGGCGCGCGAAGCGCTGGCGATGCTGGAGGTTGACGAACTGGGGCTGGACGAATCGGACCGGGCGGTGCTGCGGGCGGTGGTGGAGAAGTTCAACGGGGGGCCGGTCGGGCTGGAGACGATTGCAGCGGCGATTTCGGAGGAGGCGGACACGATCATGGACGTGTACGAGCCGTTCCTCCTGAAGTGCGGTTTCCTGAACCGGACGCCGCGCGGGCGGGTGGCGACGGAGGCGGCGTACCGCCACCTTGGGCTGGAGCCGCCGCGGGACCGCCCTGCGCAGGCCGCGCTGTGGGACGGCGCTGGGGCGTCCTGAAGCGGCTGGTGGTGGCGCCGCGGGCGGGGGCGGTGACGAGAGACGCGGAGGCCCGGCACGGCGTGCCGGGCCTCCGGAGCAGGGGGAACAAAGGGGGCTCAGGCGGGTGCAGGAGCTTCCTGGGTGAGAACGGCTTCGTAGACGGAGAGGCGGGGCGGGGCGGCCAAGACGCCGCTCATGGGCGCCTGGCCATGGGCGGCCCGAAAGGCTTCCGAACGGGTCCAGGCTTCGAAAGCTGCGCGGGACTCCCAGGTTGAGTGGGAGATGTACTCGCCCGGGTCATCGCCCTTGAGCAGGGCGAAGCGGAGGAAGCCGGGAACGGACTCGAGGAAGGACTCACGATTGCGCCAGGCTGCCTCGAAGTCAGCCTCGCGGCCGGGGTTGATGGCGAAGCGGTTCATTGCGACGAACATGGTTCCTCCGGAGCCTGATGGTTCAGCGCTGACGGTCGCAGAGGACTGCCAACGCTGGTTAGGATGCTAGGACGATCACTTGCAATTAGTCAACGCTAATGCTAGATCTTGGGATCATCCCACGTTTGGGATCAGGAGGTGTGACATGGGGCCACGTTACGGGTTCCGCTGGATGGTCCTGACCGGGCTTGCCGCCATCCTGGCGGCAACGGCCGCAACCGCCTGCGGCGGCGACGATGACGACGATGCGGGGGCGGGCGCAACTTCACCCGCTGCAACGGTAACGCCGGTACAGGGCACCTCAACGCCGGTGCCGACTCCGACGCCAGCGACTGCAGCAGAATCCCGGCCCGTTCTACCGGCGAAGGTAAAGGACAAGGACGGGAAGGAGATTATCGTCTCCGACATCAGCCGGGTGGTGGTGCTGAACGGCGACCTGACCGAAGTGGTTTACGCGCTCGGCCTCGGCGAGAACGTCGTAGGAGTTGACACCTCGGCGACGTACCCGCCAGAGGCGCGGGAAAAACCGAAGATTGGCTACCAGCGATCGCTCAACGCGGAGGGGATCCTGAGCCTGCAGCCGACGGTCATTATCGGGAGCGAGCTGGCGGGGCCGCCGGCGGTCATCGAGCAGATCCGCTCAGCAGGGGTGCCGGTCGTGCTGTTCAAGACGGTGTCGTCGCTCGACGACATTCAGCGCAAGATTACGGACGTCGCGACAGCGCTGGGCGTGCCGAACCGCGGCAGGCTGCTGGCGCAGCAGACGAAGGCGGAGATTGATGAGGCGCTGGCGCTTGCAGCGAAGGCGACGAGCAAGCCGCGGGTGGCGTTCCTTTACCTGCGGGGTTCGACGGCTCAAACGATGGCCGGGAAGGGGTCGGGCGCCGACATGCTGATAACGGCGGCTGGCGGGATCGACGCGGGGTCGGAAGCGGGGATAGTCGGGAGCAAGCCGCTCACGCCGGAGTCGCTGGTAACGGCTGCGCCGGATGTCATTGTTGTGACAACATCCGGTCTGAAATCAGTCGGTGGGGTGGATGGCCTGCTGCAGATCCCGGGCGTTTCCCAAACGCCCGCGGGCAAGGCGCGGCGGGTGGTGGATTTTGACGACCAGTACCTGCTTGGGATGGGCCCGCGGACGGGGAAGGCGCTGGCGGACCTGGTGAAGGCCCTGCACCCGGAATTGAAGGAATAGCCGGGAGCTGCAGCTGCCGGTAGCGCCGTGGCGGCCGGCCTGTCCTGTGTGGGATGCGCGGGCAGGCCGGCGCAAGGTGACAGGAGGCCAACGTTGACGATTGCGGTCGATATTCTCTTTCGGCGTGCGGGGCAAGCGCGTGCGCGTCTTCGCCCGGCTGCCATCCCGACCCTGATGCTGTTGCTCGGCGGAGCCGTGCTCCTGAACCTGGTAATCGGCGCGGTGCGTGTGCCGCCTGCGGCAGTGCTGGGGATCCTGCTGGACCATGGAGGGGTTTCGACGGGGCTGGAGTTCACGCGACAGCAGGAGGCCGTGGTGTGGAACATCCGGGTACCCCGGGTGCTGCTGGCGCTGGTGGTGGGTGCCGGCCTCGGGACTGCGGGGTGCGCGCTGCAGGGGGTCTTTCGGAACCCGCTGGCAGACCCGGGGATCATCGGTGTTTCGAGCGGGGCGGCGCTCGGCGCGGTGGGGCTGATCATCCTGGGTGTCAGCCCGCTGGGGCAGTGGTCCATTCCCGCCGCCGCGTTTGCCGGCGGGCTCGTGCTGACGCTGATGGTCTACGCGCTGTCGCGACGCGATGGGCGGACCGAGGTGGTGACGCTGGTACTGACCGGGGTGGCGTTGAATGCCATCGCGGGCGGGCTGATCGGCTTCGCGCTCTTTTACGCGACGGATGCGCAGCTTCGGAACGTGGTGTTCTGGCAGCTGGGGAGTGTGGGCGGAGCGACCTGGCCGAATGTGAGGCCGGCAGTGCTGGCTGCGGTTGTCGCCATCGTGCCGCTGATGCGGTACGGACACCGCCTCAACCTGCTGGCGCTTGGGGAGCGAGAGGCATATCACCTCGGGGTGGACACGGAGCAGCTGCGGCTCCAGGTGATCGCGCTGGCGGCGCTTGCGACAGCAGCGGCGGTGTCATTTGCGGGGGTCATCGGATTTGTTGGGCTGGTGGTGCCGCACATGCTGCGGCTGATGCTGGGGCCGGATCACCGGACGCTGCTGCCAGCATCGGCGCTGCTGGGTGCGGCGGTGCTTGCAATGGCCGACCTCCTGGCCCGGACGATCGTGGCGCCGGCCGAGATGCCGCTCGGCGTGGTGACGGCGCTGGCGGGAGGCCCTTACTTCCTCTGGCTGATTCACCGCACGCGGCGCGCGCAGGGAGGCTGGGGATGAAGCTCGAGGCGCGGGCGGTGAGCTACCGCGTTGGGCCGTTCGAGCTGGTGCGCCGCGCAGACGTAATGGTGGAGCCGGGCGAGTTTGTCGCGGTGGTCGGCGCGAACGGAGCCGGGAAGTCGACGCTGGTCAGGCTGCTGGCGGGGGACCTGCGGCCGACGGAGGGGACCGTTTTGCTGGCGGGAAAGCCGCTGGATCGATACCGCGCGCCCGAGCTAGCCCGAATGCGGTCGGTTCTACCGCAGCAATCGCGAATCGAGTTTTCATTCACTGTACGGCAGGTGGTAGAGATGGGCCGGAGCCCGTATCTGGGGCGCGGCACGACACCGGGCGAGCATGAAGCAGCCGTGGCCCGGGCGATGGCGGCGGCCGATATCGAGCGGCTGGCCGGCCGGGCATATCCGGGGCTCTCGGGGGGCGAACAGGCGCGGACGTGCCTCGCGCGCGTGCTGGCCCAGGATACGCCGGTGGTGTTGCTCGACGAGCCGACGGCGGCGCTGGACATCCGGCATCAGCACCGAGTGCTGAGCGTGGTCCGCGGACTGGCAGAGCGGGGTAAGGCGGTGTTGGCGGTGCTGCACGACCTCAATCTCGCAGCGGCATATGCGACGAGGGTGGTTGCGCTGCACCGGGGCGCAGTCGCCGCGGCGGGGCCGCCCGCGGAGGTGCTCACGGCCGAGGTGCTCAGCCGAATCTATGAGCATCCCGTCGACGTACTCCGTGTCGGCGAGCCACCGCGTCTGGTGGTGGCGCCGCGGCCGGGGGCGGTGACGGCAGGGTTCGGCCCGAGCGGGTAGAGTGACCGGGACATCACGCGTTTCGGAGGCGGTTCGATGCCCTGGGTTGTGAGCGTGTTCCTCGCGGTGATTCTCTGCGGGGCGGTGTTTGTGGTCGGGCGGGCGGCACGCGGTGCGGCGGCGCCGGGCACGCCCGAGCGGATTCGCGGCGGAATCATCATGGGCGCCGCAGCTGCCGTGTTCGTCGCCTGGGTCGGGGTGCATACGGCGCTCCGCTCGGTGAAGCCGATCGAGGCCGGGCACGTGGGGGTGGTGTACCAGTTCGGCGAGATTGTGGGACAGAAGCCGGAGGGGCTGCAGTTCATCTGGCCGTGGCAGGACCTGCGCATTGAGAGCGTGCAGGTGCAGCGGTACCGGTTCGAGAACATTACGGCGTTTTCGCAGGAGACCCAGGACGTCTTCTTCATCGCGACGCTGAACTACTCGGTGTCGCCGTCGGCGGTGCAGACGCTCTACCGGACGGTGGGCCCGCGCTGGTTCGACCGGCTGATTGAGCCGCGGGTGCTGAACTTCTTCAAAGAGGAGACGGTGAAGTACCAGACGGTGGACGTCGGCCCGAACCGGGAGAAGATCCGGTCGGCGGTGCGGGCGCGGCTGAGCCAGGAGCTGGCGCCGTTTTCGATCGAAATTAATGACCTGCTGATCGACAACATCGAGTTCAGCGCGGAGTTCAAGGCGGCGATTGAGCAGAAGCAGATTGCGACGCAGGATGCGCTGCGGGAGCAGGAGCGGGTGCGGCAGCGGCAGTTCGAGGCGCAGCAGCAGATCGAGCTGGCCCGGGGCGAGGCGGAGTCGATCCGGGTGCGGGCCGAGGGCCAGGCGGAGGCGAACCGGCTGCTCGCGCAGTCGCTGACGCCGGAGGTGATCCAGTTCCAGGCGCTGCAGAAGCTGGGCGATAACATCCAGATTGCGCTGCTGCCGGCCGGGCAGGGGATCATCATCGACCCGGCGACGCTGCTGGGACAGAACCCCGGGAATCGGTAGCCGCGGCGCGGGGGCAGAGGGAGCTGGTAGGCTGGCGGGATGCCTGAGGCGCCTGTCGGCCGCAACCTCCGCCTGCTCGGGGCGTTCTGGTTCCTGCGGGAGTTTCAGCTGTGGATCCCGGTCTGGATTGTCTACCTGACCTTCGAGCGGGGGTTTTCGTTCACGCAGATCACGGCTGCCGAGAGCCTGTACCTTGTCGGGGTCCTTGCGCTGGAAGTGCCGACCGGGGCGATTGCGGACCGGTTCGGGCGGCGGGTGTCGCTGGGGCTGGGGGCGATCAGCCTGGCGTCCTCGGTGACGATTTTCGCGTTCACGACGTCGCCGGCGGTGCTGTTCGCGTCGTTCGCGTGGTGGGCCGTCGCGACGACGCTGATGTCGGGGGCGGATATGGCCCTGCTGTACGACACGCTGAAGGCGGCCGGGCAGGAGCATCGGTACGGACGGGCTGCCGGGCGCGGGCAGGCGGTGTCGTGGGCGGGGGCGGGGCTGGCGACGCTGTTCGGCGGGCCGGTGGCCGCGGTCCTCGATATCCGGGCGACGATCCTGATTGGGGCGGCCACGTGCCTGGCGGCAACGGCGATCGCTTTCGCACTCTGGGAACCGCCCCGGGCGGCAGCGACGCACGAGGGCGGTGTCCGCGGGTACCTGCTGACGATCGGGCGGGCGTTCCGGGAGGCGTGGCGGGTGCGGGCGATCCGCTACGTGCTGCTGCTGTTCGGCGTGGCCGTCGCCGGGATTGAGACGGTGCACTACCTGGTCCAGCCGTACCTCGTGGAGAACGGGGTCGAGGTCGGCGCGGCGTTCTCGCTGCTGCAGGTCCCCCTGTTCGCTGCAGGGATGGCCGGCGCGCTGGTTGCGGGGCGGGTGGAGCGGCTGGCAGGGCCAATCGGTGCAGTGCTCGCGCTCGGCGCGGGTGGCGCGGTGCTGCTGGGGATGCTGGCGCTCTCCCCGACCCTGTGGCTGTACGGAGCCCTGCCCGCGCTGATGGCGCTCAATTCGTGCGCGTACCCGCTGCTGACCGGCGCGATCAACCGGCAGGTGGGGTCGGAGCGCCGGGCGACGGTGCTCTCCATCGGGAGCACGAGCCTGAGCATCGCGATGGCGGTGCTGGCGCCGGCGATCGGGTTTGCCGTCGACACGTGGGGCGTGGGCGCGGCCTTCGGGCTGGGCGCGGCGGCAGCGGCGGCGGGCACGGTGGCGTTCGGCGGGCCGGCGCTGGCGGCGTGGAGGTCGCGTGCGCCGGACGCCGGGCTGGCGGCGGAGCCGGGAGCGGCCGGCGGACCGTAAGGCTCCTGCGGGCGACAATACCGGCTGCCCCTCAGAACGACGTTTCGGTACGGAAAGGCGGTGGCCGATGGCCGGTTTGTTCGACATTTCCGGGAAGGTGGCGCTCGTCACGGGCGGGTCGCGCGGGATCGGGCTGATGATTGCGCGCGGCTTCGTGGAGGCGGGCGCGAAGACCTACATTTCGTCGCGCAAGGCGGACGTGTGCGAGGAGGTGGCCGCGGAGCTTTCGAAGACGGGGACGTGCATCGCCATCCCGGCGGACCTGGGGACGGAGGCAGGCTGCCGATACCTCGCGGACGAGATCGCGAAGCGGGAGGAGCGGCTCCACATTCTCGTGAACAATGCCGGGGCGAACTGGAATGCGCCGCTGGCGGAGTTCCCGGATGACGCCTGGGACAAGGTGATGAACCTGAATGTGAAGGGCGTGTTTCACCTGACGCGGTTCCTTGTGCCGTTGCTGGAGCGGGCCGCGACGGATGACGACCCGGCGCGGGTGATCAACATCGGCTCGATCGACGGGCTGCAGGCGCCGACCTTCGACACCTACGCGTACTCCTCGAGCAAGGCGGCGGTGCACCCCCTGACGCGGCACCTGGCGCAGAAGCTGGCGCCGAGCCGGATTACGGTGAACGCGATTGCGCCGGGGCCGTTCGAGAGCAAGATGATGGCGGAGACGCTGCGGCGGTTCGGCGACAGCATCCGGGCGAGCAATCCGCTGGGCCGGATCGGGCGTCCGGAGGACATGGCGGGGACGGCGATCTACCTGGCGTCGAAGGCGGGGGCGTACGTGACGGGCGTGGTCCTGCCGGTCGACGGCGGCATGTCGACCCGGCACCAGTAGCGGCGCGTCAGAAGGCGAAGGGGTCGGAGCGGGCGCGCCGGGCCGACCGGTCGGCGACGATGACGAGTGCGATGAGGAGGAGCAGGACGGCGAGGAGAATGCCGCCCGCAGTGGCGAATGCCCAGGCCGGCGGGCGGAAGTCGGCGGGGGTGTCGCGGAAGGCGATGATGGCGCCGAGGACGATGGCGACTGCTCCCGCGGCGCCGAGTATGCCGCTGGTGACGAACAGCTCGGCAGCGACGAGGGCGAGACCGAGGGCGATGAGCACGAGGCCGGCAGTATCGACGGGCAGCAGGCCGAAGCCGAGGAAGCCGAGGATGACGGTAATGGCGCCGGCCACACCGGGGACGCCGAGACCGGGCGAGAAGAGCTCGATCATGATGGCGAGGAAACCCAGGGAGAGGAGCAACGAGGCGATCGCCGGGTCGGCGATGAAGGCGAGGAATCGCTCCCAAACGGTCATCTCGAGCTCGACGCGGGGTGCCCCGGGGAGCCCTGTGAGCGTGGCGGTAACGCCGGGGCGGAGCGTGACGGTGCGGCCTTCGGACTGGCGGAGGAGGTCATCGAGGTCGGCGGCGACGAAATCGACGACGTCGAGGCGGGCGGCTTCGTTTTCGTTGACGGCGACGGCCTCGCGGACGGCCTGCTCGGCCCAGTCGGCGTTGCGGCCGCGGAGTTCGGCGATCCCACGGATGTAGGCGACGGCGTCGTTCTCGATTTTCTTGCCGAGGGTGCCCCCGATATCGGAGCCGTCGGCGTTGATGGCGGAGGCGGCGCCGATGGCGGTGTTGGGGGCCATGGAGGCGATGTGGCCGGCCATGGTGATGAAGGTGCCTGCGCTGGCGGCGCGGGCGCCGATGGGGGCGACGTAGACGGCGACGGGGACATCGGCGCGGCCGATGCGCTGGACGATCTCGCGCATGGAGGTATCGAGGCCGCCGGGGGTATCGAGTTCGAGGACGACGAGCCGGGCATTGCGGTCTTCGGCGTCGGAAATGACGCGGTCGATGTAGCGGGCCATGATGGGGCCGACGGTGCCGTCGACGCGGGCGACGTGGACCGCACCCTCGGGCGGCTGGTCGCCGGAGCAGGCGGCGAGGAGGCCGAGGGCGATGCAGGCGGCGGCGAAGATTCGGCGCATCACCGTTCGAGTATAGACGGGATTGGCGGGCGCTTCTCCGACGGGTGCGGGCGGGCGATACTGGCGGCATGACGGCGATGGCGATGGCCCGGCCGGCGCCGCAGCGGAGCCTGCGCAACGCGTTCGAGCTGGTGACGGCGCTCACGAGCCGCGACCTGAAGCTGCGGTACCAGGGGAGCGTGCTGGGCTGGGCGTGGTCGCTGGCGCGGCCGCTGGCGCTGGGGGCGGTGCTGGCGTTTGCGCTGGGGCGCGTGCTGGGCACGGGGATTACGGCAGAGTTCCTGCTGGCGGGGCTGTTCCCGTGGTTCTGGTTCCAGGGCGGGGTGCAGGGCGCGGCCGGGAGCTTCATCGGGAACGGCGGGCTGCTGAAGAAGGTGCGCTTCCCGCGGGCGGTGCTGCCGCTGAGCACGGTGATGGGGGCGACGCTCCAGTTCGCGCTGTCGCTGCCGGTGCTGGTCGGGTTCGTGGTGGCGGCCGGCAACGAGCCGTCGGCGGCGTGGCTGGGGCTGCCGCTGGTGTTCGTCCTGCAGCTGGGGCTGACGGCGGGGCTGGGGCTGTTCGTGGCGAGCGTGACCGTGTACTTCCGCGACCTGGAGCACATCACCGAGGTGCTCCTGACGCTGCTGTTCTACGCGACGCCGATCATCTACAGCGTCGACCGGGTGCCGGAAGGGTACCGGTGGCTGACGTACGTGAATCCGCTGGCGCCGATCATGGAGGGGTGGCGGAGCATCCTGCTCGACGGGGCGCTGCCGGCGTGGAGCCACCTCGGGGCCTCGGCGGCGCTGACGGCGGCGGCGCTGGGGGCGGGCTGGGCGACGTTCCGGCGGCTGGAGGACGGCTTTGCCGACGCCATCTGACGGCGAGGTGGTGCTGGCGGCGCGCGGGGTATCGCGGCGGTACCCGCTGGCGGTGCCGGGGCAGGCGCTGAAGACGACGCTCCTGCACCCGGGGCAGGCGCTGCGGGCATGGCGGACCCGCCGGCGGCGGGAGCTGTGGGCCGTGCGGGATGTGAGCTTCGAGGTGCGGCGCGGGGAGTTCTTCTCGATTGTCGGGGCGAACGGCAGCGGGAAGAGCACGCTGCTGCGGCTGCTGGCCGGCCTTTCGAAGCCGACGCGGGGGTCGGTGGAGGTGCGGGGCCGGGTGAGCACGCTGCTCGAGCTGGGGAGCGGGTTCCACCCGCAGGTGAGCGGGCGGGAGAACGTCATCATGAACGGCCTGCTGATGGGCCGGACAAAACGGGAGATGGAGGCGCTGCTGCCGGCGATTGTGGAGTTTTCGGGGCTGCAGGAGTTCATCGACCAGCCGATGCGGACGTACTCGTCGGGCATGTACGTGCGGCTGGGGTTCGCCATCGCGGCGTTCATGGACCCGGAGATCCTGCTGGTCGACGAGGTGCT
>Ga0308392_1000202_pt1 | contig 24740 bp, 17 predicted proteins | sample Hotspr20Samplem2_FD_202361 | JGI IMG/M metagenome (GOLD analysis project Ga0308392, IMG submission 202361) | Hot spring phototrophic mat microbial communities from Octopus Spring, Yellowstone National Park, Wyoming, United States - 20050624_m2 ... | reverse complement strand
CAGCCGCTCCATCGCGGTGCGCACCGCCGAAGCCGAGTAGGGCGCCACGTCGCCCACGCCGAAGTGGCGGACGAACCGCGCCGCGCAGGTCTTCTCGCTCCCAAGCACCAGCACCGGAGTATGGGCAGTGGCCAGCGCGAAGAGGATCCGGCCGGGCAGGCTCAACCACGCCACCCCGGCGTTCGTTTCCCCTCCCTCGAGTTCCGCTGCCGGCACTATGACGAAAGGATGCTCCCGGAGGCGCGAGGCGAGCTCCGCCTCCGGGAGAATTCCGTGTGCGATGACGCCCGCCCGGGCGAGCCTGTTCGGCTCGATCCGCAGCCACGGGGATCGATGATTGCCGTACCAGTCAGCCTGATAACCGCTGCGGCCGAGCGCCTCCAGCGTCCGCTCGAACCACCGTTGGTCCCAAAAACTGCCCACAAGAGCGGGGCGGCCTCCAGGCACCGGTTCGGGCTTCTGCTCGCGCGCGATCAGGTTGTCCGGCACGACGGCCGGCAGCAGCCAGAACTTGTAACCGTATTTGCGTTCATAGGCGTAGCGGAGCTCAGGGTGGGTGGCCAACCGGAGCGAGGAGCGCCGGAGCAGCTCGCGCATCATCTCGTCCGGAATTCCCTCGACAGCCACGTTCTGATCGTCCATGATCCAGACGGCGAGGCGCGCGCCGTAGGCGGCCTGGATGGCGATGGCGGTCGCCGCCTCATCGGGAAGATACGGCACGCACAGCGCCTGGCGCACGGATCGCCGGCCGAGAATGGCCAGAACGCGGCGGAACCACTCCGGCCGTGCAGCCCCGCGCTGCGGCACCAGGGCCTGCCAGTCGCCGAACCGCTGCGTGCCGTAATCGTTGCGCGAGCGGATGCAGAAGACGGCTCGCCGACCCCGCAAGACCCGCTCGAGCAGCACGCCCGTGCCGTGCCGGTCGTTGATCTCGTTGGCGGTGATGACGGCCAGCTCGACGGGCGCTTCGGCAGGATGCGTCCCTGGCGGCCGCCCACCACCCGTCGGGGGGACCGTGGGCCCCGCATCACCCGAGCCGAGGAGGCTTTGGAGAAGACGCCGCCGGACCTCGTTCAACGCAAACGCCGGACCCATCACCGCTCATCCAGCGCTCGCGCGCCGTTCACGAACGTTTCGACCTCGCCTGCTCGAGGATTCGCCGCGCCCGCGTGGGGTTGAACACGCCGCAGGAGCAAAACCGGGTCAGGTAGTTGACGGCCTGCTCGGGCGTGCGCCGGCCTTCTTTCACCCAGTCGATCATCTTCCGGGCCAGCGAGTGGGCGATCATGCCGTGGCCGCACATGGTGGAAAGCATGAGCACCTCCGGCTCCGGCAGCTTTTCCGTCTTGCCCTCGAAGCCGAGCGAGTAGCCGACGCTGTGCCGCGGGATGCCCGCGGCATGGCAGCACTGGTCGGCCCCGTCCACCGAGGTGGAGATGTTGACCGACAAGCCGAGGTCAGCCTGCCGCACCTTCTTCAGAAACGCCTCGGCCGCCTCGCGGTTGTCGAACACCGCCGCCGCCGTGGTGAGCGTATCCAACCCGTCGATGACCGCCCGAAAGTCCGGAGTGTTGTCGCGGCGCCAGTGGGCCAGCGGGTTGAGCTTGCGGCAGGGCCGCAGCGCGCCGCCGTGCCGCGCATCACCCAGATTCACCGGGTCGAACTCTAAGGCCATCTCGAGAAACTTCTTCAGCTTGGGAAGCGCGCCTTGGTCGTTCTTGCCGCGGCAGCAGATCGCAAACACGACGTAATCGTCGTGGAAGCTCGCCGCATCCCCATATCGGTGCAACGTGTTCGTCATGGCCTCACCTCACCACTCCCACGGTCTCCGGCTGGCGCGCCGCCTCGTTGGTTACCCGGCCCAGACCGGTGTTGGTCTTGGCCCGGTGAAGCTTGTAGCCCAGCCGCTCGAGAATCGGCGCCACAACATTCTCCTCGCCCCGCTCATCGCATCGGGCGCCCACGCCGAGCGCCACCACGGTGTCGATGCGCTTTTCGACCTCCCAGACCAGCCGGATGATCTCCTCGGTACGCTCGACCGGCACTTTGATCTCCACGATCGCCGAGAGGATCTTTTCGTCGAGGATGTCCTCGCGGAGGTCGCCGGTGGTGGTGTCCTTCATCAAGGTAGTCACCGGGTTGCGCTTCTCAAACTCCACGCCGGCCCGCGCCAGCGCTCGCGTCATCTCCTGGATCTCCCAGAACCGCACGCCGACTGCGGGCCGCCCGAACTCGATGGTGAAGCCGACCTCGCCCATCTTGACGCGGCCGGAGACGTCGTTGGTTTTGACCTCTTCGGTGCCACGCCCCTCCACTCCGGTAGACTCGTGAGGCACCCTCGGGTCGGAGAAGGCCCGCCGCACGATCCGCGGCCAGGTGAGCTCCTCGGGCTCGAAGGCTGCCGTCGGACACACGTCCGGTTCCGGATCGAATCGCAGCCGGAACCAGGAGAGGAGCCGCCGGAGCGCCCGCACCAGGGTCGGGTTCAGATGCTCCTGGCTCATGCCGTTATAGCAGGTGTAACACTCCACGCACTCGTCCCGGTCGATGGTCGCCCGCCGGATGACCGGATCGATATAGATGGCGCCCATCGGACAGACGTAGGTGCAATTGCCGCAAGCCACGCAACGTTCTGCGCTAATCCTCATCCGCGACCCTCCAAGCTGAAGATCGACTTGGTGGCGTCGATTCTGGTGAACAGAAGAGCGGCCGCCACGCTCAGCCCCGCCGCTACAAGAAAGGGCGTCGCCCAGCCGTAGCCCCGCACCAAGTAGGCGAGCAGAGCCGGCGAAATCGCGCCTCCTATGTTACCGCAGGTGTTCATGACGGCGGAGACCGAGCCGGCAAAATCCCCGCCGACGTCGAGCGGAATCGCCCAGGAGACGCCGACGGTCACCTCCAGGCCGAACATGCCCAGGCAGGAGTACCAGACGCTTGAAACCGGATCAGGCGTGAGCGCCGCCAAGGTGATGCCCGTCGCCGCGATCAGAAAACCGCTGGTGCCCACCGCCCGGCGCGCCCCGCGCAGATTTCCGGTCCGCTCAGCGAGCCGGTCCGAGCTCCAGCCGCCGAGCAGGTTTCCGAGCGTGCCGGCCAGCAGGGGCAGACTGGCGTAAAAGCCCATCTCCTTCAAGTTGAAGCCGCGGTGCTCGTTGAGATACTTCGGAAACCAGTCGATGTAGACCGCCAGGCAATAGCCGTAAAACGCATACATCAGCGACAGCACCCAAAGGTTCCTGTTGCTGAAGATTCGAGCCCACGGCACCGAGCGCGACGTCCCGGGCCGCGGTCCTCCGAGCGCCCGATGGATCATCTCCCGTTCGGCGGCATTCACCGAGCGGTGCTCCTCCGGCGTGTCGCGGTAGTAGAGATACCAGACGAGAGCCCAGAGCATCCCCGCCGCGCCGAAAAGGAAAAAGGGGGTGCGCCAGCCATAGGCCGCGATCAGGAGTACGACGATCGGGGGTGTGAAGGCGGCTCCGAGCCGCGAACCGGCACGCGTAAGTCCCTGGGCGTAGCCGCGCTCGGTGGGCAACATCCAACGCGACAGCGAACGGGTCGCGATGGGGAACGCACCGGCCTCGCTCACGCCGAACAGGAACCGAAAAGCGGCCATCGAGACGGCGTTCCAGGCCAGCGCCGTCGCCGCGGTGAACAGGCTCCACAAGGTGACGATCAGCGCCAGGGCGCGCCGCGGCCCAATGCGATCTCCGAGCCAGCCGCCCGGGATCTGAAACAGCGCGTAGCCCCAGCGGAACGCCGCCAGAATCCAACCCATCGTCACCAGCGAAAAGCCGAACTCCTTCTCAATGACCGGGACGGCGGCCGAAATCATCACCCGGTCGATGTAGGCGATCATGTAGGCCGCCACGGTGAGCCACAGTACGAGGTGGCGCACGCGGGTCGGCCGGGCGCCTTTGTCGTCCATTGGGAGTTTTCCGCTGATCCTATCAGAATTGGCGCGCCCGTTGTGGGGTGCGATTTTTCGCGCTCGCCGCCACTACTTTTTTGGAGACCTCCAAAGGACAACGCCACGCGGCGGCCCGGCCGGCATCTTCAGAGCTGCCGGGCTGATCTTGCTTAGGGAGGCTGCGGTGCGCCGATCCGCAAACCGAGGTTTGCTGTTGTCGTCTGAAGGCGACGTCTTGGACGTCGACGCCCTCCGGGCACGCTTGCGCCAGGGGGACGACGATGTCATCTCGGAGCTCCGCCGGAGCTGCCTCGGCGGGATCCGCTTTCACCTCGAACGTACCTTCGGACCCGATGATCCGGACGAGGCCGCCGCGCGCGTCTTCGAGGCGCTGGTCCGCCGGATTCAACAGGGGGAGGCGGGCGGTAGCCTGGCCGAAGCAGTGCGGTCAGCCGCGCGCGACTGCGGTTTTCTGACCCCGAATCCCGTCCGGCGGTTGAAGCCGCCCGCGGAGAAGGTTCGACTCCTCAAGCAGGCTCTGGCGAAATGCTCGGCGCTCGAGCGCGAGTATCTTGAGCGCTGCTACCTTCGGGGCGAGAACCCGACCGAGGTGCGCGAGCAACTTGGCCTGAGCCGCCAGGAGGTGGATGCCCTCCACCGCAAGCTCGGCGTCCCTGCGCGGATGCTGTTCAAGGCGCGGGGCGCGGCGGGCGGAGTCTGACGTTCCCTCCGGTGGTATCCTGTCGGCTCGGATGCCACCGCTGCCCGAAGCCCTGGCCGTCGCCATCGAGGAGATCCGGCGTGATCGAACGAGCGGTGCCGCAGCCTTGGCGCGCCGAGCGGCCGTCGCAGCGCTCGAGGCGGCGTCCGAGCTCAGTCGACTCTCGCCGGCACAAAGGTTTTCCACTCTGGCCGAGTCCGCTCGCCGCCTCGTCGAAGCGCAACCCGCCATGGCCCCGCTGGTAAATCTCGCCGACGCGCTTCTTGGGCGAAGCGACGAGGTCGAGCAGGCAGCCCGCGACTTTCTGGCTCGCCTCGACGCTGCGCGCAAGAACGTCACCCGGTACGGGGCCGCCTTGATTGCCCATGGCGCCTCTGTCCTCACCCACTCGGCGAGCCAGGCCGTTCTGGACGCCCTGCTGGCCGCTCGCGCCGAGGGCAAGCGCTTCCTCGTCTATGTGACCGAATCGCGCCCGCAATGCGAGGGGGTGTCGCTAGCGCGCCGCCTGGGCGAGGCCGGCATCCCGGTCCGTCTCATCATCGACGCCGCCGTCTTCGCCCGGACGGCTGACTGCACCCTCACCCTTACGGGCGCCGACGCGATCTTCGCGGCCGGCGTCGTCAACAAGACCGGCACCGCTCTCGTGGCGCTGGCCGCGCGCGCCCGGGGCAAGCCGTTCTATGTCCTCTGCGGTTCGGAGAAGTTCCTGCCCGGAGGGTATCCTCTGCCTCCCGAGCCTCCCAAAGCTGCCGAGGAGATCCTCGTCGAAGCGCCGCCCAACGTCGCCGTAGAGAACTATTACTTTGAGACGACGCCGCTTGAGCTGGTGACGGGCGTCGTCAGCGAGGACGGGATTCTCGCCCCTGAGCAGCTCCTGTCCCGCTTGGCGGCTCGGCAGGTCCACCCGGCGCTGCTCGGCGGCACGAGCAGTTCAGCATGACCTCGATCTTTCGCCGAATTGTTTCCTGGGCTTCGGGCACGCTCAAGACGTCGCACTCGGAACCCAGAATGAACGGATGCCCCGCCTCCGCCATGCGCTCGAGCAGCTCGCACGTGAGCCGCTCCACCTCCTCGAGCGGCATACGGGCATCCGAGTAGAAGGACTTGGTGGGCAGATTGCCGTAAAGCACCACGTCGCCCGGCACGCGCGCCGCATCCTCCCACAGGCGCCGCGAACTGCCCAGGCTGAGCATCACCGGATGCAAGCGCCGGCCGAAGGCTTCCACCATCGCATCGGTAAGCTCACCGCAATCATGAAAGATCAGATCTACGCCCGCCTCCTCCATCTGCCGCTTGAGGCGCAGATTCGGCTCCAGGACGAAGCGTTCGAAGATGTCCGAACCGGAGGCGATCTGTTTCGGCGAAAGATAGACGGCGTTCGCCGCCGGCTCGCAGACGATGATGGCGCAGGCGCCGACAGCGATCTGGGCAGCCACGGAGCGAGCCACGGCGATTTCGGCGAGCTCGAGCGCCCGCTCGGCCAGCCTCACCGCCGGCTCCTCCTCCCCTGTGAGGCCTATACCGGCGAGCGCTACGGCGGAGATCGGGTCCTCGACGAGCTTCGTCATGAGCGAAAACGGCCCGATGGTCATCCCCACGGGTACAAGATCGGTGTTGCCGGCGATGTAGCGGATCGCCTCTTGGTGCGCACGGTTGGCTGCGGCGAACGGCGCGTCTTGACGCCCCCGGAGCGTCTCGATCGCCTCGAGCTCCGGCGGTTGGCGGAAATGAAACTGTTCGAGTTCGCTTTCGGCGACGCCGAGGTTGCGCAGGAGGTCCGCCTTCTCCAAACGCAGGTCCATGAGCGGGATCGCCAGAGGGGAGCGGTAGCGCCGCGCCGCCCGCTCCACGACGCGCCCCAGCGCGGCGCCGTCCGTGCGGACAGATTCCGGATCGGACTCCTCGGCCAACACCAGGTCGGTTCCGATTGGGAACCGCAGACCAGCCCGGCCGAGCTCAAGGTAGGTATCGCGCGCCATCGGCTTCCATCCTAACCGAGCTTTGCGCCCGAGCTGCTGGTGTAATCTGAAGAGCAGTCTTCAAGCGGAGGAGGTTTCGGCGATGCCGGATTCCATCGCCCGGCGCGATTTCCTGCGCGCGGCGGCGGCGCCCGCGGCGAGCCTGCTCGCGCACCCGGCGCCCGATCGGGAAGTGAGCTGCATCTTTCTGCTGCTCCTGGGCGGACCCTCCCAGCTCGACACCTGGGATCCCAAGCCGGAGGCGCCCGCGCACATTCGCAGCCCCTTCCGCCCGATCGAAACCAACGTCGCCGGCATCGACATCACGGAACTGTTCCCGCGCATGGCGCGACGGGCGGACAAGTTCTCGCTGCTGCGCGGCATGCACCATGCCGCCGCCCCCGTGCATGACGTCGGTCATCAGGCCGTACAAACGGGCCGGGCCTTCCGGCGCGGCCTCGAGCATCCCCATCTGGGATGCGTCGTGGCGCGGCTCAAAGGCTCACGCAAAGGCGCACCGGCCCACGTCATCGTTGGCGGCCCGCTCGGGCCGACGGGCGGCAATCTGCCCCACGGCCAGGGCGCAGGCTATCTCGGCAAGACCTGCGAGCCCATCTTCATGACACCGGAGGCTTGCGGCATCGCCGCCGAAACCGAGCGCGTTCGCCGGCGCTATGGTGCGCACCGCTTCGGCCGCTGCTGCCTGGCCGCGCGCCGCCTGGTCGAAGCCGGTGTCCGCTTCGTCACGGTGAACATGTTCGATACCGTCTTCGGACGCCGTACCTGGGATTGCCACGGCTACGAGCCGTTTTCAAGCTTGGAGGACTACCGGACTTACGTCGCCCCGGCCTTTGACAGCGCCTTCAGCGCCTTGCTCGACGATCTCGCCGAGCGCGGCCTTTTCCGCACGACCATGGTGATCGCCACCGGCGAGTTCGGCCGCACGCCGCGGCGTAACTTCGCCGGAGGGCGCGACCACTGGCCGAGCTGCTGGACGGCGCTGGCCGGAGGCGGGCCGCTCCGATGCGGCGAGGTGATCGGCTCCTCCGGCGCCGACGGCGCCTTCCCGAAGGAGCGTCCGGTGACGCCCGCCGAGCTGGCCGCCACCATCTATCAGGCCTTTGGCATCGACCCTCATGCGTCGCTAGCCGGCCCGGCGGGTAGACCGATTCCGCTCGTCGATGTCGGCGTCGAACCGATTCGAGAGCTGCTGGCGTGAGGACGCCGGCCTCCGTGGTACATTCAGAGCATGTCAAACGCAAGCATTCTCAAAGACGCGCTCACCGAGGGCCAGGGTATCGTCCGTCTGGCGCCCTGCTGGGTTCCGCGCTCCTTCCTGATGCCCGGCGGGCGGTTGCGACTCGATCCGCGCGATCTGTACGCGCTCGGCGCCCACCGCGGGGGCATCGATGAGCGCTGGCTGGCTTCGACCACCAAGGCCGACAACGGCCCGCTGACCGCGCCCGACGAGGGTCTAAGCTACATCGACTTTCACGGAAAGCGGGTCTTGCTCAAGGAGGCCATCGAGACGATGGGCGACCGGTTCCTGGGCGCCGACGTCATGGCCGAACAAGGCGGTTGGAATCTGCTGTGCAAATTCTTCGACAATCTCGGTCCGATCCCTCATCACCTGCACCAGAACGACACCTTCGCCGCCCGCGTGGGCGCCAAGGGAAAGCCTGAGGCCTACTACTTCCCTCCCCAGTACAACATGCGGGAGAACAACTTTCCCTACACCTTCATGGGCCTCAATCCCGGCACGACGCGCGACGACGTGCGGCGGTGCCTGGAGCGGTGGAACGAGGGCGACAACGGAATCCTGTACCTCTCGCACGCCTACAAGCTCAAGCCCGGCACCGGCTGGCAGATCGATGCGGGCATCCTCCATGCTCCGGGCTCGCTGGTCACCTATGAACCGCAGGTGAACTCCGACGTCTTCGCCATGTTCCAGTCCATGGTGGAAGGGCGGGCCGTGCCCTGGGAGCTTCTGGTGAAGGACGTTCCGCCGGAACACCATCACGACCTCGACTACCTGCTCGACATGCTGGACTGGGACGCCAACCTCGATCCCGAATTCCACAAGCATCACTATTTCGAACCGGCCCCGGTGAGGGATCCCGAGGAGATGGCCGACGGCGGCTATCAGGAGAAGTGGGTAGTCTATTCGACGCCGTACTACTCCGCCAAGGAGCTCACCGTCTTTCCGGGCCACGAGGTCGTCATCCGCGACGCCGCCGCCTACGGTCTCATCCTGACGCAGGGCCACGGCAAGATCGGCGTCTTTGATGTCTCCACCCCGTCGCTCATCCGCTATGGGGAGATGACCGAGGACGAACTGTTCGTCACCGCGGAGGCGGCGCGCGCCGGCGTCAAGATCGTCAACCGGAGCGAGACCGAGAATCTGGTTATGCTGAAGCATTTCGGTCCGGGCAATCCCGAGGCGCCGAGGTTGATCCGATGAAGTTCGGCGTCAACTCGCTGCTGTGGACGGCCGGCTTTGACCGCTCCCATCTGCCGCTGCTTGAGAAGGTGCGGCGCATGGGCTTCGACGGCATCGAGATTTCGCGCTTCGACTTCGAGGGGTTTCCCGCCTCCGAGATCCGGGCGGCCGCAGCCGACGCGGGCCTGGAGTGCACCTTCTGCTCCGCCCTCACCGGCTCGCTGAGCCTGGTGAGCGAAGACAGCGCCACGCGCAGCCGGGCTCTCGACTTCCTGCGCCGCGGCATCGAGACCGCAGCCGAACTCGGGGCGAAAAACTTTATGGGACCGTTCTGCGCCCCGGTCGGCTATCTGCCGGGCCGGCGGCGCACCGAGGAGGAGTGGAAACGCGCCGTCGAGGGCCTTCAGGCGCTCGGGGAGGCGCTGGAGGCCGCCGCCGTCACCCTCACCGTCGAGCCGCTGAACCGCTTCGAGACCTACTTTCTCAACACCGCCGCCGATGCCGCACGCCTGTGCGACGAGGTGGGTCACCCGCGCGTGAAGATCGCCTTCGACACCTTCCACGCCAACATCGAGGAGAAGAGCCTGGCCGGCGCCGTCCGCACTCTCGGCGCACACCTGGGCCATGTGCACGCGTGCGAGAACGACCGCGGCGTACCGGGCAGCGGCCACATCGAGTGGGCCGAGGTCTTCTGCGCCTTGCGGGAGGCCGGCTATGAAGGCTGGGTGGTGATCGAAAGCTTCGGCTCGCAGATCCCCGAGATTGCCGCTGCGGCCTGCATCTGGAGAGATCTGGCCCCAAGCGCCGACGACATCGCCCGCGACGGCGTCCGATTCCTCCGATCGCTCTGAGCGGCGCAGGGCGGCGCGGCCTTCCGCCCCCTGCGCCCTGCTCGTCAGTTCGTACTATGGAAGTGTGACCTACCAAGAGTTGCCTGCTCCCCGGGGGCAGGGCCGGCTTGCCGGCCTGCTCATCGTTTTGTTGGTCATTCTGCTCAGCGCCCGCACCCTGGCCTCTTTCTGGCTCGACTACCTTTGGTGGAGCGAGCTGGAGCAGTTGGCCACCTGGTTCAGCATGCTGGCCTACCGCGTCGCGCCGGTCTCGATCGCGGCGCTGGTGGCGTTCCTGGCGTTGCTCTTCGCGCATCGGCGCGGCCTGGCCTTTGCCGGCGTTCGGCGGGTGCGCTCCCGAACCTACCGCAGAGTGGTGCCGCTGCTGCTGGCGCTCGTGGCGATCTTTCTCGCCAGCTCGAGCGTCGACACCTGGACGGTGGTGCGCTACTTCGGCGGCCTGGATCTGCCCCCGGAGGCGACCGCCTGGCAGGATCCGGTCTTCTCCAAGCCGCTGTCATTCTACCTTTTCAACTTGCCCTTTTACTCCTTTCTGCGACGTTACCTGCTGGCTCTGACGTTGGTGGCGGCGCTCGTCTACTGGATCACCGCCCGCGGCTGGCAGCTCCGGGACCGCCTGCCGGAGCTCCAACAGACCCAGGAGCTTGACCCACGCATCTTTCGGCTGGAAGGCGGGCTGGAGTCGAAGTTCCTTCGGGGTGCGGCGGCCGTCTTTCTTGTCGCCCTGGCGATCCGCTATTTTCTTGCCCGCTACGAGCTGCTGTTCACCGACCACGGCTTCATGGTCGGCGCCGATTGGGTGGATCAGAACATCCGCCTGCCCCTGCTCTGGCTGGTCATCGCTTCGTGCCTGGTGTCGGCCGTCTTGGTCTGGATGGGCCGCTGGCTGCCCGCTGCTTCGCTTCTGCTGGTGCTCGTGCTGAACGCCGCCGTGCCGCGCATCGTGAACGCCACCTACGTGCGGCCCACCGAGATCACCATCCAGCGGCCCTACATCGAAACGCACATTCACGCCACTCGGTCTGCCTACGGGCTCGACCGGCGCTCGAAAGAGATCGAATTTCAGGCGCAGCTCGAAGCCGAGATCGACCCGAACAAGCACCGGGCGCTGTTCGATAATGTCCGCCTTTGGGATTGGCGGGCCTTTCACGACACCACCACCCAAATCCAGGCGCTGCGCACCTATTACGCCTTCAACGATTCCGACGTCGATCGTTACGTCATCGACGGGCGGCTTCGCCAGGTGCTGCTCTCGCCTCGCGAGCTCGATATCCGGCAGTTGCCGGACGCGCAGGCCCGTTGGGTGAACCCACACTTCATTTACACCCACGGCTACGGCATGGTGATGGCCGAAGCCAACCGGATCACCGCCGAAGGCCTTCCGGTGCTCTTCGTCCAGGATGCCCCCCCGCAGGTGCGGACTAAGAGCCTGAAGTTGACTCGCCCGGAGATTTACTACGGCGAGCGGACCCACGAGCCGGTTTTCGTCCGCACCAAGGAGATGGAGTTCAGCTATCCGTCAGGCAGCGAGAATGTCTTCTCGACCTACGAGGGAACCGGCGGCTTCCCCATCGCCTCGCCGGTGACTCGGCTCGCCGCAGCCCTGGTCCACGGCGACGTCAACATCCTACTGACGACGCTGTTTACCTCGGAAAGCCGGATGATGATCCGCCGCAACGTGCGCGACCGCTTGCGCACGCTGGCGGGATTTATCACCTGGGACGATGATCCCTACCTGGTGCTCACCGACGAGGGTCGCCTGGTCTGGACCGTCGACGGCTACACGACCTCCCTCGCCCATCCCTACTCGCAACCGCTGCGGCTGGAAGGACTGGGGCGGATCAACTACATCCGGAACTCGGTCAAGGCGACCATCGACGCCTACAGCGGCCAGACGCGCCTCTACATCTTCGATCCGGCCGATCCGCTCATCCAGGCCTACCAGCGCCTGTTCCCCTCCCTGCTTCGTCCGGAATCGGAGATGCCCGCCGACCTGCGCTTTCACGCCCGCTATCCGGTCACTATGTTTCGCATACAGGCTGAGATCTACCGCACCTTCCACATGCTCGACCCGCAGGCCTTCTACAACAAGGAGGACGTCTGGGACATCGGACGCAACATTCACGGTCCGGACCTGCGGCCTCAGCCCGTTCAGCCGACCTATGTCGTAGCGACCGTGCCGGGCGAAAACGAGGCCGAGTTCCTGCTCATGCTTCCCTTCACGCCGCGCAACAAAGACAACCTGATCGGCCTGATGCTGGCGCGCTGCGACGGGCCCAAACTCGGCGAGCTGCTCTTCCTCCAGCTCTCCAAGCAGGAGCTGTTCTTTGGCACCATGCAGATCGAGGCGCGGATCAATCAAGACCAGTACATCTCCAAGGACCTGACGCTGTGGAACCAGCAGGGCTCCCAGGTGTTGCGCGGCCAGATGCTGGTGCTGCCGGTCGAGAACACGCTTGTCTATGTGGAGCCGATCTACATCCAGGCGGCCGAGGCGCGCATGCCGCAGCTTAAGAAGGTCGTTCTGGCCATGGGGAATCGCCTGATTTATCGGGACACCTACGAAGAGGCGCTGAGCGAGCTGGCCTCCTTGAGCGGGCACCGGGCTCCGGCGCAAGCGCCGGCGACCGCCATCGCCGAGCGCCGGCCAGAGGAGCCCCCGGAACGCGCCGACCGCCGCGTGGAGGCCATTCGCGACCACCTGCGCCGCTACCGCGCCCTGGTGGCCGACGGCCGCTGGAGCGACGCAGGCAGAGAGCTCGAAGAGATCGAGCGGATCATCGGACGCTGACCGAAAGGGGGGCAATCGCCTCAGTCGACGACCACGTTGCGCTCCCGCAGCAGTTGGCCGGTAACGCGCAACAGATTGGTCAGGTTACGTCGGTACTGCGAGGCTTCCGTCACCAGTTGGGATTGCGCCTCCGCCAGTCGGTTCTGCGCGTCCAGCAGGAAGAAGATCGTCGTGACGCCCAGGTCGTATTTCTTCTGCTCGGCGTCCAGTCGTTTCTGAGCGAAATCCACCGAAAGCTGCGCCAGCTTTAACCTTGCGCGGCTGCTCTCGACGTTGTTGACGGCGTTCAGAACCTCCAACCGGATCTGCTGCTCGACCTGTCGCGCCCGCAGCGAGTTCAGCCGCTTGCTGACGGCGGCGTCAGCCAGGTTGGCCACCGCGGCCCGGTCCCGGATGGGAAGCCGCAGCGACAAAGCGAAGCCGTAGGTGGGGAAGTTGAAGCCGAACACTTGGTTGAGCGCATCGCCGAGGCCCCCGGGAATGGGCCGGAAAGCCCCGCCGCCCAAAGGCTCGAAAAAGGTGCCCCCCAACCCGGCGGCGCTGTAGCTCATGGTGAGCGACAGATCCGGCTTCAGGAAGTTCTTCGCCGACTGATAGTTGAGGTCGTCGATCTCCAGGCTGGTGAGCGCGCTCCTCAGATCCGGACGCTGCCGCAGCGCCAGCTCCACCATCATCTCCTTGTCGATCGGTTCCTCCGCTTCCTGGGGCACGACCGGCTCGGTCAATACGATCGGCATGTCGCGAAAGTCCGGGTCCAGATCGGCACCGATCTGCTGGCGCAGCGCGTCGACGGCCTGGGCGAGCCGGTAGGTCGACTGGGTGACGGCGATCTCGGCGATCGCCCGGTTCTGCTGCGGCTGAAAGATGTCGAGCGGCGAGATCGCCCCGAGCTCCAGTTCGCGCTCGCTGCGCTGGAGCAGCGCCTCGGCCAGCCGCAGCGATTCCTGGTTGACGCGCAGGTTCTCGCGCGCATCCACGACGTTCCAGTAGATCGTCTCCGCCTGCGCCAGCAGGCGCAGAAGCTGGTTCTCCAAATCGAAGCGGCTTTGCCTGAGGCGGCTCTCGGCCACCAGTACCTGAAGCCGGTTCACGTAACTGCCGAAGTTTCTGAGCAGCGGTTGCGTGACGCTAAAGTCCAGGCTGGCGTTGATCGACGGGTTGACCGTGGCGAAGGCGCTGTTGGTCGACCGCTTGTTGCCGCTGAAGCCGATGGTGTAGGTGGTGCCGGTCTCGAGCGTCTGCTGGTAGGCGAAGCTGAGCGGTTGGGTCAACTGGCTGAGCGTTTGCGCCCCTTCGAGCTGGCTGCTCGTCGGCGACACCGTGCGTGTGGACCGGAAGGTCGTGACCACCGCCGGATCGAAGCGGCCAAGCGCCCGCGTGATGGCGTTCTTGGGCGTTTCGATAGTCAGCTTCTGAATGGCGATCTCGGTGTTGTTGGCCAGCACCAGCTCCAAGTAGTCCCGGAGCGAAAGCTCCAGATGGCCGTCAACGACGAAGTCGGCCAGCCGCGCCGGCGCTCGCAAGCTGACCCGCGGCGGCTGCGGCTGGACGAAGTGCGTGCGGAACCAGTGAGAGGAACCGAAACGGGGCGCTTCGAGGACGGTGACGCCGTCTTTGAGGAGTTTGCTGCCTCCAATCGGCAGCCCCGGCTGCGCACCGAGCGTGCCGGCGCACACGAGCAGAGCCAGAATAAGATTCCTGAGCATGGCAATCTCCCGTGATTCTTACTCGTAGCGGATGGCTTCGATGGGGTCGAGCTTGGCGGCCTGCACCGCCGGATAGATGCCGAACAGCAGGCCGATTCCGACAGAGACGCCGAAGGCCACCGCAATCGACGCCGTGGTGACGACCGTAGACCAGCCGGCGGCAGCGGCGATGACACGCGAAAGCGTGAAGCCCAACGCAATGCCGATCAGCCCGCCGAGAATCGAGATCATCACCGCCTCGGTCAGGAACTGCCGGATGATATCGGACTGGCGGGCGCCGATCGCCCGGCGAATGCCGATCTCGCGCGTCCGCTCAAGCACCGTCGCCAGCATGATGTTCATGATGCCGATGCCGCCCACCAGCAGCGAGATGCCCGCAATGCAGATCATGACGATGCTGAAGATGAACTGCGTTCGGCGCTTCTGCTCGAGCAAGCCCGCCGGGACGGTGACGGTGAAATCGCCGGCGTCTTTGTGAGTCGCCGCCAGAATCGCGCTGACGACGTTGGCCGTCTCGATCGAGTCCGTGCCCGAGGCGACTTTGATGTAGATGCCGTCGATCTCGTCCTTGAGGTAGCTGTTCGGATCTTCGAAGCGGCGCATGACGGTATTGAGAGGCGCCAAAATCAACTCGTTGCTGCTGGCCACCTCGAGCTGCTCGAGCTGGGTGCCGGCCGTGGCCTGCGGCGCGAGCACGCCGATGACTTGAAGCCAGACGTCGTTGACCTTGATGTACTTGCCGACGGCAGGTTCATAGCCGAGCAGCGAGACCTTCGCCCCTTGGCCGAGCACGCAGACCGGGGCCGAATCGCGATTGTCCTCCTCGTCAAAGAACCGCCCCTCGACCACCGTCAGATTGTTGATGTACAAGAACTGGGGCTCGACGCCGATCAGCAGCGGCACCTCCTGCGTGGCGCGGGGCAGCAGCTTTTGCGGCTTGAATCGCTTCCGTGGCGTCAGGGCCTCCAGGCCGGGAACGTTCTCCGCGATGGCCCGAAAGTCGCGGAAGGTCAGGCCCGGCGAGATTGCCCGGCGCGCTTGCAGTTCGTTGCGGTCCACCGCTTCGCGGGCCTCGATGATGATGTTGTTGACGCCCAGCAGATCGATGTAGCTCATCATCTCCTTCTGAGCGCCCGCGGTGATCGACAGCATGGCGACCACCGCCCCGACGCCGAAGATCATGCCCAGCATCGTCAGCAAGCTGCGCAGCTTGTGCGCCAGCAGGCTGGCGAGCCCCATCGAGATTTCGGCAAACAGGCTGGACAAGGGCAGCATCATTCACCTCCCCCGTGGCGGACCCGCTGCGCCGCCCCCCGCTAGTCCAATCATTGGCGCTGCGCCCTGCCCGCCGGCCGGTTCGGTCTTTCTCTGCCCCGGCTTGGCGGTCGGATCCGCCAGGGCGACCACCTCGCCTTCCGTCAAGCCCTCGGCCACAACCATGGTGTTCTCGCTCCGCTTGAGCGGTTTGATCGCCCGCTCTTCGAAGCGGTTGCCGACCTTTACGTAGACGATCGGCCGGTTGTCTTTCTCAAAAACGCACTGGATGGGGATGTGAATGGCGTTCGGAATCCGCTCCACGATGATCTCGACGTCGGCCAGCAGACCCGGCCGGAGAAGCACATCGAGCTGGCTGTCTTCCTCGGGGGGCGGGGGGAGCTTTGCGTTGGCAAGCTGTGCATCGGAGAACTGCGAGGCGCCGCTGCGCGAGGCAAGCCGCAGGAGCTCATTTCCCTCGCCGAAGGCCCGCGCCGGCGGCCCTGCTCCGGGCGCTTGCTCGGCGCCGCCCGGTGCCTGGCCCGGGGGACCGCCGCCCGGCGGCCGGCCGGGGAAGATGCCGCCCATCTGTTCGCGCAGCTTTTGAAATACCGCTCGGCGCTCCTCCGGCTCCAGATCTTCAAGCTTCTTGCCCTGAAGCTCCTTCTTGAGCGCCTCTTCCACCTTCTTGCGCTGCTCCTCGGGCAGGCGGGCGAGCATTTGCGTGAAGAAGGCGCCTCCCCCGGGCCGGCGGGCGCCCGCCGGGCCCTCCGGCCCTCCCGGACCCGGAAATCCGCCGCCTGGGAACGCCCCGGCGCCTTGCGGGAAGCCGCCCGGGCCGCGGGCGGCCGCCGGACCGAATCCGCCGGCCGTGCCGCCGCCTCCGCCACCGGGGCCGGCCGCCGCCATCGGGCCGCCAGGACCGAACATGCCGGCCAGCATCATCGGAGGGCCGGCCGACTGCGCAGGCGCTCGCTTGCGATTCTGCTCCGCCGTGGCCAGGATGCGCTGCATCTGCTCGGGCTTGGCCCCGAGCGCAGTCAGCAGCTCCCGCATGTCGACCTCGAAGGTCACATCAAACTTCTTGGCCGGGTCGTTGGAGTAGACGTCGGCACTGGCCGTGCCGCTCAACGTCTTGATCTTGCCTTGAATCGTCTTATCCGGCAGAGCGTCCAGACGAATCAGCACCTGCTGGCCCTCGTGCAGGTTCGCCCGGTCAAGCTCGCCGACGCGCGCGACAACCTCGAGCTCGGACAAATCCAGAATGTCGACCACGGGCATGCCCGGCCGCAGCTCGTCGCCCTCGCGAATGTCCGGCAACTGGGTGCCGGCAAAGAAAAAGCCGCTGCGCTGCTGCCGGATGGCCACCAAGCCGCTCATCGGCGCCAGAAGCTTGACCTGTCGGAGCCGCTGTTGCTCGCGCGCCAGCTCAAGCTCGGCCTTGTTGCGCTCCTCGCGCAGCACGGCCAGCTCGGCTTCGGCCTGCTTGCGCCGGCTCTCGATGTCGCTCTTGAGCTTCTCCAGCCGGCGCTTGGCCTCTTCCAGGTTCAGGATGTTCTTCTTGGCGTCGATGGCCGACAGCAGCTCGTTGCGCTTCACCTCGAGTTCGGCGCGGCGAACCGCGTAGCGCGCGCGCAGCAGCTCGACCTCGTCCTGATTTCGGCGGATGGCCAAGTCGGCTTCGGCCTTCTTGATCCGCTCGCCGATCTGTTCGAGCTCGAGCTGCTTCTCCTCGAGCCGCGACAGCACCTGGGCATCGTCGAACTCCACCACCAGATCGCCCTCACGAGCGAAGGCCCCAAGCGGAGCCAGCTTGGTCACCTGGACGGTGCCGAACAGGTTTGGAGCAATCAGCGTCATCGAACGAACGGCGCGCAACTCGCCTCGCGAAAACGTCCGAACGACGACATCGCCGCGCCGCACCCGCGTGGTGGGGACTTCGCGTTGCCGCTCCGGAATCTGCCGCACCAGGCGGTAGCTGCCCCAGCCCGCCGCCAAGACCGCCACCACGATCGAGGCGCGCAGTAGCACCTTCTTGAACTTTTTCATCCCGCTCTCTGCCGGCATTACAACTTCCTCTTGGCTCGGGCCGCCGCCTCCGCCGGATTCTCGAGCGCCACGACTTCGCCTTCCTTCAGGCCCGCCAGCACGACGATGTGGGCGTCATTGCGGCGCCCGACTTCGATCGGCCGGATCTGGAACTGCTCGCCCCGCTGCACCCACACGGCGGGCTTGCCCTCATGGAGAAAACTGGCCCGCGCGGGAATGAGCAACACATCGCTGAGCTTCTCAATGACGATCTCGCCGGTGGCGCTCATGCCCGGCCGCAACCGGTCATCCGAGCGAGCCAGCGTCGCCCGCGCCGGGAAGCTCTTCTCCGAGGTCCCGGCGCCGCGAAATTGAAGCGAGGCGATGGGACTGATCCAGTCCAACTCGGCCTCGAATTCGGCCTCCGGCACCGCGTCGACCCGCACCCGCACCTTCTGTCCTAGCTGAAGCCGCCCCCGATCCACCTCGTCCAGATTCATTTCCAGGTGCACCCGGGATAAATCCGGGATCTCGGCGATGGCCGCCCCCGTCCAAGCGGTATCCCCCTCCTTAAAAGGCGGCGGCTTGGAACCCCAAGAACCTTGGCTGCGGAAGTTCGGCAGAATGTGGACGATCCCGTCGATCGGCGCCCGCACCACCATCCGGGCCAGATACCCCTTGGCCCGCTCGAGGTCCCGCATCGTCTTGTCCTTGCGATATTGGAGCCGCTCGAGATCGGCCTGCTGGGAGAGCTCGTGTGCGCCGATCGTCACTTTTACCTGGCCGAGCTCCCCCTTGGAGAGCTCGACGTTGATGCGATTCTTGGCGCCCTCGATCTCCGAGATCACCTCGGCTTTGCTCGCCTCGAGCTTGGCCCGCTCCAGGTTGTACTCGGCCGTCATCAGGTTCATGGCGTCCAGCTCGCTGACGATCTTGTGCGAGGCCTGCATCTGCACGATCTCGCTGTCCACGGTGCGGACATTGGTGGCGTATTGCAGCAGGTTTTGCTCCTGCTGGGCGGAGTCGAACTCGATGACGACGTCGCCTTTCTTGACCCGTTGCCCACTGGGCGTCAGGCGGACGATTTGCAGATCCGGCACCTGGGGCGCCGACAGGATGATCGAATTGCCGCTCTTGATCTCCCCGCGAGCCCGCACGCTGTCAATGAAATCGCCGCGGCGCACGCGCGCCACGGCCACTTCGACCTTGGTGGCGCCGGCGCGGCTGTAGAGATACCAGCCTGCCGCCAGAAGCGGTGCAAGCACCAGCAGCCAGATCAGGATCTTCCTGCCGGTCGAGACCTTGACTTGACCGAGCCTCTTTTTCGGTTTTAGGTCCTTGGACATCGACTTCCCCAGCTGTTCGGACTACTCGGTGCCCCCCTTCTCCATTGCCTGCGTCACCGGGCGCCGCAACGCCACCAGCTCGCCGGGCTCGAGGCCCGCCCGCACCTCGGCGGCGACATAATTGCGCAAACCGAGCTCGACGGGCCGCTTGCGCCAGCCGCGATCGGTCTTGACGAAGACGTATTTCGCGCCGTCACCCGGCTCCGAGAAGATCGCTTCGGCGGGAGCGACGACGGCATGTTCCACCCGCTCCAGGACGATCTCCACGCTGACCGACAGGTCCGGAATCACTCTCGGGTCCATTCGCTCGAGCTTGAGCTGCACCGGCACCTCTTTGACAAACTCCTGGCGGTACTGCCGTCCCACCGCCACCGTACCGATCGAGTACACGCGCGCCGGAAGCTCCAGATCGGGGAACGCGTCAAAGCGCACCAGCGCCTTCTGCCCGATGCGGACCTTCTCGGCGTCGACCTGGTTGACGCGGGCATCCACCACCATGGAGCTCGGCTCGACGATCTGGACGAAGGGCATGCCGCCCCACAGCTCGTCCCCTTCGCGCACCTGGGCGAACTCGCCGCCGCGGAAGACGTTCAGATGGACCACCATGCCGTCGATGGGAGCCTTGGCGACCAGCTTCTCGACATTGGTCTCCGCGCGGCGAAGCTCGACCTGCGCCTCCTGCACCCGAAGCTCGGCGTTGCGGATCTGGGCCTTCTCGGCGATGTCGACGTATTTGACCTCGCTCAAGAGCTGGCGATACTGGGCCTCGGCCTCCTCTAAAGCGAGCTTCAAGCGCTCGGCGTCGATCTCAGAGAGCACCGGCGTGGCCTTAATATCCAGCCGGGCCTTCTCCAGAGCGCTGCGCGCCGCCAGGATCGACTGATCGTGGGCCTTGCGGCGCACGGCCAGATCCGCCAGACCTTTCTTGAACGCGGCCTCCGTCTGAGCGACGGCGGCGCGATAATCGTCCAGGCGGAGCAGCATGAACTGCCGGTCGAACTCCGCCACCACGTCACCCTTTTTGACCCAGGTGCCTCCCGGGACCAGCTTGTGCAGGGCCAGCATGAAGTCGCCGCGCGGGCCTCTCCCGCCGCCCCCGCCGCCGCCGGCCCCGCCGATCGCCGGGGGACCCTGGGCGCCCCCGCTGAGGCCCGCGGCAGTGCTTCCCAGGCCTGAGGAGCCCATGGCGGAACTCGTCTGCGAGGCGGACGAGCTAATGTTGCCCCCGGAGCCGCCGGCGGATCCGGAGCTCCCGACCCGGCTGGTGGCGGCGCGCATCGCGCCCGAGCCGCTCCGCGGCGCGCCGCTAAAGCCGCCGCCCGAGCCGGTCCCAGTGGAGGTCACCGTGCCCGTCTGGCCGAGCCGCGATGCAGTGGAAGACCGCGCCACGGTCGAGGTCGAGGCGACCGTGATGGTGGAGTCGGCCTGAATCAAGCTAGCCTGCGCGCTGCGCCCGCGTCCGCTCCGGCTCCCCTCCAGCCGGGGCACGATCAGGCTCGCGTACTTGCCCGCTCGGGTCGTGCCGCTCACGCGCAGGGTGCGCTCGAGTGGGCCCGCCTGGACCTGATGGACCGGCACTTGGCCAGCGGCGCCCACGGCCTGCTCCCGGGCAGCCTGCCGGCCCGCCCATTGAAGGTAGAAGACGACGCCCACCAGCAGGATAGCCGGAACAACCCACCACCAGCGGGCGGGGCGCCTGCGCCGCTCGGGCCGCTGAACCACCTGCGGACGCTCGCGCGGCGCGTGTGGGACGATCTCCGGGAGGATAGTGGCTTGCTTTGGCGCTTCCATGGTACAGTAACACCCTCGCCCCGCCGTCGTGGGGACGCCGGAGGGTTTCTCCCTGCCTTTATGACGAACTGAACCTTTTTGAGGTTATCCCGCCCGGCGAAAAATTGCCACCGCCGGACCCCCTCAAGCGCTCATCGAGGCCAGGAACTCTGCATTGGTGCGGGTCTTGCTGAGCTTGTCCAGCAGCAGTTCGATCGCTTCGACCGGCGATAGCGGGCTGAGGACCTTGCGGAGCACCCACACGCGATTGAGCTCCTCCCGGGGCAGCAAGAGCTCGTCCTTGCGCGTGCCGCTTTTGTGAATGTCGATGGCCGGGAAGACCCGCTTGTCCACCAGCCGGCGGTCGAGGTGGATCTCCATGTTGCCCGTACCCTTGAACTCCTCGAAGATGACATCGTCCATCCGACTGCCGGTGTCGATCAACGCCGTGGCGACGATGGTGAGCGAGCCGCCTTCCTCGATGTTGCGCGCCGCTCCGAAGAAGCGCTTGGGCCGCTGCAAGGCGTTCGAGTCGATGCCGCCGGAAAGCACCTTGCCCGATGGGGGCACCACGGTGTTGTAGGCGCGCGCCAGCCGCGTGATCGAGTCGAGCAGGATGACTACGTCACGTTTGTGCTCGACCAGGCGTTTGGCTTTCTCGATCACCATCTCGGCCACCTGCACGTGGCGCGACGCCGGCTCGTCGAAGGTCGAGCTGATCACCTCGCCCTTCACCGACCGCTGCATGTCGGTGACCTCCTCGGGCCGCTCGTCGATCAGAAGCACGATCAGAATGATCTCCGGGTGGTTGGCGGTGATCGAGTTGGCGATGCTTTGCAGCAGCATCGTCTTGCCGGTCCGCGGCGGCGCCACGATCAGCCCGCGCTGCCCTTTGCCGATCGGCGTCAGCATATCCATGACCCGCCCGCTATAGTTGTCGCGCGTCGTCTCCAGCCGGATCCGCTGGTTCGGATAGAGCGGCGTCAGATTGTCGAAGAAGATCTTGTTCCGCGCCTCCTCGGGCGGCTCGAAGTTGATCGCGTCCACCTTGATGAGGGCGAAGTAGCGCTCGCCCTCTTTGGGCGGCCGGATCTGGCCGGAGATCGTATCCCCGGTGCGGAGGTCGAAGCGGCGGATCTGGGACGGGGAAACGTAGACGTCGTCCGGGCCCGGCAGGTAGTTATATTCGGGCGCACGCAGAAAGCCGAAGCCGTCGGGGAGGCACTCGAGCACCCCCTCGGCAAAGATGAGCCCGCTCTTTTCGGCCTGTGTTTGCAGGATCTTGAAGATCAGCTCCTGCTTGCGCATGCCGGCGGCGCCCGCCACGCCCAGCTCTTTGGCGATCTGGTTGAGCTTCTGGATGCTCATCTCCTTGAGTACGGCCAGGTCGAGCGTGGTGCCCGTCTTGTTTCCGGCTCGCGCTCCCTGCTTCTTGCGGGGCGCCGCTGCCTCCTCCGCCTTGGAGGCGCCCTCGGCGGACTCGGTCTCGACGGCGGTGGCCTGCTCCGGGGCCGGCTCCTCGACAGGGTTGTTCTGCCCGTTCGGTTCTAGGTGTTGCGTATCGCTTGCCAAATCTCCTTCACTCCTTGGCCGGTGAGGGCCGAGAACGGCACCAGCCGATCCGCCCCGACGTGCTCGGTCAGGGCGGCCAGCCCGCGACGCCGCTCCCTCTGGTTCTTCCATTTGTCCGTCTTGGTGGCGACGACCAGGTACGGCCGTCCGTAAAACTCCAGCCAGCGCTTCAACTTAAGATCGCTCTCCATCCAGCCATGGCGAGCGTCCACCAAAAGAAAGCAAAGCCGCAGCGTGCGGCGCCGTCGAAGATAGCTCTCGATCAGAGCCTTCCAGCGCCGCTGCTCATCCAGGGGAACTCGCGCATAGCCGTAGCCGGGGAAGTCGACAAAGTGCATGTCGGGCTCGACGCGGTAGAAGTTGAGCGCTTGCGTCGAGCCGGGGGTTGCGCTGGTGCGAGCCAGTTTCCGCCCGCCCAGCAGCGCGTTCAACAGAGTCGACTTGCCCACGTTGCTCCGGCCGAGAAACGCAAACTCGCGCTCCCGCTCGGCGGGGAACTGCTCGGCCCGCGCTGCGCTGCCAACAAACTCCGCAACCACCATCTTCGTGAGCGCACCCGGCACGGCTTCGCCGGGTGGCTTTGCCGGTCGGCCTCAATGCATGACCTTATCCAGCTCCTCCGCCGGGCGGGGCGCAGCCAGCTCGACCGGCGGCGCAGGCAGCGCCTCCCCGAGCGGAATCTCTCGCTCGAGAGCGATCCTCAGCACCTCATCCATCGATTCGACGAAGTGCAGCTTCATGTCGTGCCGGATGTTCTCCGGCACGTCGGGAAGATCCTTTTCGTTGTCTCTGGGCAGGATGACCTCCCGAATGCCCACTCGGTGGGCCGCCAGCAGCTTCTCCTTGAGCCCGCCGATGGGCAACACTTTGCCCCGCAGCGTGATCTCGCCCGTCATGGCTACGTCGCAGCGTGCCGGAATCTGCGTCAGAGCGCTGACGATCGCCGTGGCGATGGTGATGCCCGCCGACGGGCCGTCTTTCGGGATCGCTCCTTCGGGCACATGCACGTGGATGTCGAGCTGGCGATAGAAGTCCCGCGCCAGCCCGAGTGTTTGAGCCCGCGAACGGATGTAGCTCATAGCCGCCTGCGCCGACTCCTGCATGACGTCGCCCAGCTTGCCCGTCGTCGTCAGCTTGCCGCGGCCCTCCATGATCGTCGCCTCCGTGGTCAGAATCTGGCCGCCGACCTCCGTCCAGGCCAAACCCACCACGGCCCCCACCTCGTTCTTCTTGTCGGCCTGGAAGTCCCGAAACTTCTGCGGTCCCAGGAACTCCGGCACCGCTTCGGCCGTCACGATCACCTTGGGCGGTTTCTTCTTCGGGCTGCTACTGGTCGCGTTCACCACCCGGCGCGCCACCTTGCGACAGATGTTGCCGATCTCCCGTTCCAGGTTCCGCACCCCGGCCTCGCGCGTATAGTGCTGAATCAGGGTGAGGATGCCCTCATCGGTGAACTCGATGTGCTCGGCCGTCAGGCCGGTCTGCTGCATCTGCTTGCGCACCAGAAACCGCTTGGCGATCTCGAGCTTCTCCAGCTCGGTGTAGCCCGACAGGCGGATCACCTCCATGCGGTCCTGAAGCGCCGGCGGCACCGTGTGCAGCACGTTGGCCGTGCAGATGAAAAAGACCTGGCTCAGATCGTACTCGACGTCGAGGTAGTGATCCATGAACATGTAGTTCTGCTCCGGATCGAGCACCTCGAGTAGGGCCGCCGAGGGATCGCCGCGAAAGTCCATCGACATCTTGTCGACTTCGTCGAGCATGAAGACCGGATTCCGTGTGCCGGCCTTCTTCATCATCTGGATGATCTGGCCCGGCAGCGCTCCGATGTAGGTTCGCCGGTGGCCGCGAATCTCGGCCTCATCCCGCACGCCGCCGAGCGACATGCGCACGAACTTGCGTCCGGTGGCCTTGGCGATCGACATGCCGAGCGAGGTCTTGCCCACGCCCGGCGGGCCCACGAAGCAGAGGATGGAGCCCTTGGGGTTCTTCACCATCCGGCGCACGGCCAGGAACTCCAGGATCCGCTCCTTGATCTTCTCTAGACCATAGTGGTCGGCTTCGAGCACCTTCTCGGCGTAGACCAGGTCGCGGATCTCCCGCGTCCTTTTCTTCCACGGCACCGCCAGCAACCAGTCCAGGTAGTTGCGCGAGACGGTCGACTCGGCCGACATCGGCGGCATGCTCTCCAGCCGCTTCAGCTCGGCCAGCGCTTTTTCCTTGGCCTCGCGCGTCATGCCGGCGGCTTCGATCTTCTTCCTCAGTTCGTCATATTCGCTCTTCTCGCCGCGGCCGAGCTCCTTCTGGATGGCCTTGATCTTTTCGTTGAGGTAGTACTCCTTCTGCGCCCTCTCCATCTGGCGCTTGACGCGGCCTTGGATGGTGCGGTCCAC
>Ga0308392_1000199_pt1 | contig 24929 bp, 22 predicted proteins | sample Hotspr20Samplem2_FD_202361 | JGI IMG/M metagenome (GOLD analysis project Ga0308392, IMG submission 202361) | Hot spring phototrophic mat microbial communities from Octopus Spring, Yellowstone National Park, Wyoming, United States - 20050624_m2 ... | reverse complement strand
GTTCGGGGCGAAAAAGCCTCCGACCGCCGCCGCCGACACGAGCAGAAACTTGTTGCTCAAATCGCTCTCGGAGCCGGCCACGGCCGCCGCCGCGGCCACAGGCGCTAGAATCCCCAAAAGGATCTTCATGCCGTAGAAGATCTTCAACGCATTCGGATCCCGCAAGCCGGCCCGAATCAGTCTCCGCTGTATCAGCCCCACGTCTCGGGGCGATGCCGGCAGGAGCGTGCCGAGCTTCTGGGCGATCTCCCGAAACAGCAGGCTCGGATGGCGCGCCGGCGCCTCCGCCACAGGCAGGCTCGCCCCCGTCACCCGGTCGATCGCCTCCTTGGGTCGCACCCACAGCCGCATGCCGACGCCCATCACCAGCGCCGTCATCAGCCCGAACAGCAGGATGGTCGCCGCCAGTTCCATCGCCTAGACCTCGATCGAGACGATCTTCTTGATCACCGCATAGCCCACCAGTTGCAGCCCGGCGGCCGCGAGCGCCATCTTCTGACCGGTCGGGTCGGTGATGAAGAAGCCCGCATAGCTCGGGTTCAAATACAGAAGCAGAAGCGCCACCACGATCGGAATCGCCGTCAGCGCCAGACCCGTCATCCGCCCGTGCGCGCTGATGGCCCGAATCTTAGCCTGGAGCTTGAACCGCTCCCGAATCAGACTCGCCAGCTTGTCCAGAATCTCCGCCAGGTTGCCGCCCGTGCGCCGTTGCAACAGCACCGCCGAGACGAAAAAGTGCACGTCCATGGAGGGTACGCGCTGGCCCAGCTTGACGAGCGCCGTCTCGAGCGGCAGCCCCAGGTTATGCTCCTCGAAGGTGCGCCGGAATTCGCCCGCCAACGGTTCCGGAAACTCCCGGTGCAGCATCTCAAGCGAAACCGAGAAGGCATGTCCGGCCCGCATGGAGCGCGCCATGAACTCCAGGCTCTCCGGAAACAGCGCCTCGAACTTCATGAGCCGGTTCCGCCGCCGCCGCAGCAGATAGACGATGGGCAGAGTCCCGAGCGCCACGGCCAAGGCCGGCGCCAGCCAGTCCCAGCCGGCCGGCCCGAGCCGCATCCCGGACCACATCCCCACGAGGGCGAGCGCCAGGCAGCCGTGCGCCAGCCGTACCGGCCGCCATTTCAGGCCCGCCTGCTCGATGAGCCGCCGAGCCCACTCCTCGTAACGCAGACGCCGCAGCAGGCGCGCCACCAGGAGCTCGCGCTCGGCCGAGCCGGCGTCAATGAGCGCGGGCGCCTTCTTTTTCTTCTCGCGCCGCCGCCTTTCTCTGGCCGTTCCGGCGAGCCGATCCCGCATGCGGGTCACCTCGGCTGAACGCGCCGCCCGCGCCAGCAGCCACCAGGCGCCGAGCGTCGCCAGCCAAAGCGCGGCAAACAGTGCCAGATACAGCTCCATCGCCTCTCGGCTAGACCTCCACCACCTCATCGAACAGATCCGGCCGCAGCCGGATGCCGGCCGCCAGCAGGCGCTCGTAGAACTTCGGCCGTATGCCGGTCGCCGCAAACCGGCCGAGGACCTTGCCCTCGGGCGACAGGCCCCGTTTTTCGAACACGAAGATGTCCTGCAGGGTCACCATGTCGCCCTCCATGCCGGTGACCTCGGTGATGCTGGTCACCCGGCGCGAGCCGTCGCTCAAGCGCGTCGCCTGCACGAACAGCTGAACGGCGCTCGCAATCTGCTGGCGGATCGATTTGAGCGTCATGTTGGCGTTGGCGAGCGAGACCATTACCTCCAGACGCGCGACGGCGTCGCGCGGGCTGTTGGCGTGAATCGTCGTAAGCGAGCCGTCGTGTCCGGTGTTCATGGCCTGGAGCATGTCCATCGCCTCCTCGCCGCGCACCTCGCCCATGACGATCCGGTCCGGCCGCATGCGCAGGCTGTTGATCAACAGCTCGCGCTGCCGGACCGCGCCTTGGCCCTCGAGGTTGGGCGGCCGGGTCTCCAGACGCGCCACGTGCGGCTGCTTGAGCTGGAGCTCGGCGGCATCCTCGATCGTGACGATGCGCTCCTTGGGCGAGATGAAGAAGGAGAGCGCGTTGAGCAGCGTCGTCTTGCCCGCCCCGGTGCCGCCGGCGATGACGATGTTCAGCCGCGCCTTGACCGCCGCTTCGAGCAGGTCCATCATCCCTTTGGTCAGCGTCTTCTTCTCCACCAGGTCAGGGGGCATCAGCTTGTCGGTGCCGAAGCGCCGGATCGACAGCAGCGGCCCGTCGACGGCCAGCGGCGGAATGATCGCGTTGACGCGCGAGCCGTCGGCCAGGCGGGCATCGACCATCGGCGTCGATTCGTCGATGCGCCGGCCGACCTGGCTGACGATCTTGTCGATGATGCGCAGCAGGTGCGCGTCGTCGCGAAAGGTCACGTTGGTCAGCTCGAGCACGCCCCGGCGCTCGACATAGACCTGCTTGTGGGTGTTCACCAGAATGTCGGAGATCGTCGGGTCTTGCAGCAGCGGCTCGAGCGGCCCCAGCCCGAAGACCTCATCGAGCACCTCCTCGGTGATCTGCTGCTTTTCGGCCGAACTGAGCAGCGTCTGCTCCTCGTTGATAAGCGCGAGCAGCGCCTGCCTTACCTCGCCGCGCACGCGCTGGTTGTCGATGGTCGCCAGCGCCTCCAGATTGATCTTGTCGAGCAGCTTGCGGTGCAGGGTGAACTTGAGCTCCTGGTATTCGGGCCGCAAGGCCGAGCGCGGCCGGCCGGCGTTGCGCAACAGCCGCTGCTCCCAGCTCGGCGGCGTCTCGCTTCGCAACTCGTTCAACGGCAGCATCCTCTACTTCCTCCCGCTTCCGCTTATCGGCTACCCCCGACGGGCCGCCACAGCGGCAGGCTCGGCCGCGAATGACGCAACCAGGGACCTCGCCAGGCGGCCTATCGCCCGGCCGAGTTCGCGGTCGGCCGCAAGGGGCTGGCCGAGCGAAACGGCCTGGTGGAGCGCCAGAGGATCGTCCGGCAGAAGCGCCGCCACCGGATGAGCGAGCATCCGGCGGAGCTCCTCGGCGCCCAGGCCGTCGCGCCTCGATGAGCGATTGATCAGCACCTCGAAGCGGTCCCGCCCGAAGCCGAGCCGGGCAAGCAGCGCAACGGCGCGGTGCGCCAGGTGCAGGCTCGCCAGATCGGGCGTGGAGACCAGAAAAGCCCGGTCGGAGACCGACAAGGCCACAAGCGCAGTCCGCTCTGGCAGGGCGGGAACGTCGAGCACCACCCAGTCGTAAAGCAGGCGCGCAAATTCCACCAGGTCGCACAACCGGCCAGGCTCCACCGTCTCCATGCCCGGCTGCTCGGGCGCGGCCAACACCTCGACGCCCTCGCAGGAGGCCACCAGGGCGGCCCAGGAGGCCGGATCGAAGCTCCCGCCTTGCTCGAGCGCGTCGACGATGGTAGCCGGCGGGTCGAGCTTCAACTGAAACGCCAGGCTTGCTCCGAGCAGATCGAGGTCTACCAGCAGCACCCGGCCGCCGGTCTCGCGCCGGAGCACGAGCGCCGTCTGCGCGGCCAGCGTCGAGCTGCCGGCGCCCGGCTTGGCGGCGGCAAAGACCACCACCTTGCCAGCCGCCGGGCACTGTGCCGCCTCCGGCGCCCGGAGCCGTCGCAGGCGGGCTGCCGCCTCGCGCTGCTCGGCGGCGGCGAAGGGCGCCGCCAGGAACTCGCTCGCTCCGAGCCGTAACGCGCCGAGCACCCTCTCGGGTTCGTTTGTCGGAGCCAGCCCTACCACCAGCGTCCGGGGCCGAAACGAGGCGAGAAAACGGAGCAGGCCTGCCGCCGCCTCGGCGTCGGTGGCCACGTCAAGCAGCACCACCTCGGGCCGGAGCTGGCGCAGGCGGATCTCAAGCGTCTGAAGCGGCGGATAGCTCTTCAGTTCGGCCAGAACCAGGAAGCTGCGCGCCTCAGCCAGCGCCTCACCGAGCCGCGAGGCGAGCTCCCGGTCCGGCGCCACCAACAACGCCGTCAGCGGCGCCTCGCTCCGCAGGCCCTCGCGCTCCGCCATCTCCCGTCCTCCCTCACTGAGCCTTCAGCCGTCCGTCATAGCCCAGACGCTGGCCCCGCTTGAACCGCTCCAGAAACTCGATCGGCATCTCGATCTGCGGTTTGGGCTCGCCCTCCTCGAGCGGCTGCACGATCTCCGGCGTCACCATGACGAGCAGCTCGCTCTTGGACCGCTTCTTTTCTCGGCTCTTGAACAGCTCGCCGAGAATCGGGATGCTCGCCAGGCCGGGAATCTGGTTGAAGGTAGCTCGCACCCGGTCGTCGATCAGGCCGGCGATGACGAAGCTCTGGCGCTCGGCCAGCTCGATGTGGGTCTCCATGCGCCGCGTCGCCAGGGCCGGGATCGTGAAGCCTCCGATCGAGATGGCGTTCATCAGGTCGATCGTCGACACCTCGGGCCGCACGAACATCCGGATCGTTCCGTTCGGCGTGATCTGCGGCGTAAAGTGCAGCCGGATGCCGAACTCGCGAAACTGCACCGTGACCGCGCCGGCCATCGCCCCGCCTTGCAAGACCGGGACGGGGAACTCGCCGCCTACGAGGAAGCTCGCCTCTTTGCCGTCGCTGGTGACCAGGTTGGGCTCGGCCAGCACCTGAAGCAGCGCCTGGCTTTCGAGCAGCCGAAGAAACGCCGCCAGATCCAGATCGGGCCGGAAGGCGAAGACGTTCAGCGCATCCGTGATCCGGAAGCTCGTCCCTCGAGCCTCGACGGCGTCCGGCGTGGCGGCGGCGAACTGGCCTGTTGTTACGCGCCCGATGGTGTTGGTCGCCCCGGTCGAGACGATCGAGGCGCCGAACTGCGAGGTGGCGTCCCGGTCGAGCTCGGCGAACTTGACCCGAAGCAGGATCTGTTTGTCGACGGCCGGCGGCCGCACGCGCAGATGGTTGACGACGGTCTTGGCCAGCGAGGCCACCAGCGCCGCCGCTCGCTCGGCGACCTCCGGCGAGGAGACCGCTCCGGTGAGCGTCACCGAATCCCGCGCCGAGGCCAGGTGGATCTCTTCGCCGGGAAAGGTCCGCTCGAGAAGCTCCCGGATGGGCGTCAGGTTGTGCTCCACCGTGAGGGTGTAAAAGCTACGCTCCCCGTTGCGCGCCCAGACGACGACGGTAGCCGTGCCGTGAGCTTTGGCATGCAACAGGATCTCGCGCGTGCTCACGGCCACGGCGTCCACCACGTCGGGATTCGAGGTCGAGATGCGGGCGATGTCGGCCGGATAGTCGAGCACCAGGCTCCGGCCTACCGTCACGCGCAGCTCTTCAGGGCTCTGCGCGGCCAGTGCGAGCAGGCCCGCCATCCAGATCGGCAAGCTCCCGGCTAAGGAGACATGGCGCCGCGTCATTGCCCACCTCCCGGTTCGGCGAGTGCGACTCGACTCACCGCTTCCACCTTCCGCTCAGTGCCCCGGTAGACGACGATCTCCTCGAAGGCGGGCCGCGCCGGAGGCGGCGGCTCCGGTTTGGCTTCGGGCGGCGGCGAGCTCCGCGGCGGCATCGAGGGCCGCGGCGGCTCGGCGAGCCTGGCCCCCGGGCGCCGGTAGAGTTCCGCGATGGTCGTACCCTCGGTCCTGGCCAGCTGCTGGTCGGCGCCGTTGCGCAGCACCAGTTGCACCCGGCCCTCGTTGGCCGCCAGCGTCAGCACCTCGGCCTGCTGGGGCGTCACCAGCAGCGTCACCGTCGTGGCGTTGATGGCCTGGCCCCGCGCGTCGGGCTCCATCCTCTGGTCGGCCGAGAGCACCTGGATGTTCTGAAGCACCGTCACCGTCATCTTGCCTTCACCCTCCGGCGGATCGCCCGTGAGCAGGACGTCGACGCGCATGCCGGGCATCACGAAGCCGGAGACACCCACCACCTGATCCACCCGGATCGAGACGGCGCGCATGCCTTCCGGAATGATCGGCGCCAGCCCGAGCCCGCTTCCCCGTTCGGCCAGCCGCCCGAGGTGCACCGGCTCCTCGATCAGGATGTTGGAGATCACCGGCCGATCGATCACCTCCTCGACGCGCGAGGCGGCGCCTTTGGGGAAGTGCGCCGCCGGCACTTTGACGACCTTGACGTCGTCCGGCTTGACCGTCGCGCCCACCGGGAGCGGCTTGACCGCGACGACCAGGTCCTGCATCTCGGCCGGTTCGGCGGCCGCCGCCGGGCTGCTTCGCGCCCTGAAGAGCACCTGGTAGAAGAGGCTCGAGACCACCAAGGCGAACAGCAGGCTGACTACCAGGACGATCAGGAATCTGCGATCCATCGGCCGCGCTCCCGGCGCGCAATGCTGCGCCTGTCGTCCCAGCGCCCCCGCGGCGCTTCAGGTTCGTCTCCTTGATCCCTCGCCCCGAGCCTGCCTCTCATGGCGTCCTCCGGATTGGCCGGGCAGGCGCCTCTTCGGGCACCTCTCGGTTCTGTTCCCGCTTGAGAACCTCGGCGACCGTCAGCAGAGAACCCACGAAGCCTGCATGGAGGGCGAACTCCTCCAAGGACTCCCCGGAAGGGAGTCGCCAGTTCTGCTCGTCCTTTGCGAGCGGAAGTCTCGAGTTCTTGCGCCTGTTCTTGCCGCGTTTCACGGACCTGGAACTCCGTGAGGAAGTTCGGCAGAGACAGCGGCTGAGTTTAGGAGGGAGTCTGCGGCGGCGTTCACGGCGCGCCGCACGAACAAGGCCGCCTGGCCGTCGTCGTCGACGAGCCGCCAGTTCCGGCTCAACTTGAGGAGGCTCGCGATGGCGGCCGAAGCCGGTACAAGCACGACGCCACAGGCGTGCCGCTCGAGGATCTGCTCCCAGTCGTGACGTCCGCTCCAGACGGCCAGATAATCGCTAACGAGCTCGGGGCCGAAAAAGTCGCTGCGGCCGTCGAGGAAGACGCGCGCCCGTTCTCCGAGGCGGTAGATCAGGTAGTCGGCCCACTCGTCGTAGGCGAAGACCGGGGCGCCTTGAAGCACCTGCTCCTGCCGCGAGACCATCGCCACGGGGAAGCGCCTCTCCGGAAAATCCTCCGGCCAGCGGACCGGGATCGGCCCGACGGCGAGCGCCGCCACGGCGACAGCAGGCCAGACGGAGATGCGTCCCAACTGCGAGGCCCAATCGGCCGCTACCCGCTCGAGCGTTGCCGCTACCGTCCGGGGCGCGGCCAGGCGCAACCAGAGGGCGCTCAGCTCCGTGGCGATTACGGGCGCGGCGACGATGACGTAGATCGGGATGTGGCGCGCCGACACGAGCGCCGCATGCGCCCAGAGAAGGATCAATACCGCCGGCGCCAGCCGCCGGCGCCCCGCCAAGGCGGCCGCCGCCATCAGACCGGCAAACAGCAGCAGCTCAAACAGAAAGGTATTCTCCGTGCGGAAGACGGGCGAGCGGAACTCCAAGACCGCGTCGCGGATCCAGTCGGCGCTCAGATACTGAACCAGATGAGCGTGGAGCTGCCAGCCGTCGGGGTTGGCCAGGGTCGCCGCCGCGCAGGCCAGCCAGATCAGGGCCGAGCGCAGGGCCGGAGCATAGGCGGGCGCCGGCCGCCAACCGAGCGCCGCCTCGACCGCCTGCGCCACAGTGAGAGCCGCCAGCGACGCCAACCATGCGGCAAAGCCGCCGTGCAGGTTCGCCCAGAGTGCGCTGAGCGGCACGAGCAGCCAGACCCAGCGGTCGCTTCGTAAGGTATCGCGCTCCCACAGCCACAGGGAAATCGCCAACAGCCACCAGGTGAAAAGATGAGGTCGCGCCAGGAAATGCACGGAGGAGGCGCCGAGGGCGAGCAAAGCGACCGGCAGCGCCGCCACTGGAGATGCGCCCCGCCAGAGCATCCAGCGCACCAACAGGAGGCCGAAGCCGGCGATGAGCACTCCGGCGGCGAGCACGACTCCTTTCAGGCCCGCCAGGCGAAACGCCGCTGCCAAGACGAGCTGGCTCAGCCACTCCCAGGCAAACCAGGGCTCGCCGAATTTGGTGAACGAGTATGGATCGGCGCGTGGGACGGCGCCGGTGGCTAGAATCCGTTCCCCGGTGCGAATATGCCAGCCGGTGTCGCCGTCCGCCAGGAGCGCGTCCCAGCCGGTGAGACAGAAGCCGGCCACCCAGGCAACGAGCAACACATCGCCGAGCGAGGGCGCCAGCCAACTGTTCAAGCGCCGGCCTTCGGCGGCGCCTCCGAGAAACTCCCTCATCGCGACGGTAGATCGGCCGAAAACGAGCTTCGGGTTATGCTAATAGCTAACAGCCAAATGACAGACCTCGCTCGCGAGACCCTCGCCGTCCAGGAAGTGGTGGCGGCCGAGGGTCACTTGATCGACTCCCACATCATGGAGCGCATCTTCGACACGGTGGTCGAATTCGGCGGTCGCTTCGAGGTCGAGGAGTTCCACATCGGGCGGACCAATGCCGATCCGTCGCGGTTGCGCCTGAGGGTCGAGGCGCCGACGCGCGAGTCGATGGAGAAGATGCTCGCCGAGCTGCTCGGCCTGGGATGCAGCCCGATCGAGGCGGGCGACGCCGAGACCGAGGTAGCCGAAGCCGACCGTTGCGCTCCGGAAAACTTCTACTCCACGACGAACCATCGCACCTACATTCGTCTGAACGGCGAGTGGATTGCCGTCGAGGACCAGCGCATGGACGCCCTCATCGTGGTCGCCGACGGCCGGGCCTGGTGCCGCCGCCTGCGCGATCTTCGGGCAGGCGACCGGGTGGTGGTGGGCATGCGCGGCATCCGGGTGGTGCCCGAGTTTAAGGAGCGTGATCGGCTGGCGTTCGCCTTCATGAGCAACGGCATCTCTTCGGAGCGGCAGGTGGAGACGGCGGTGCGAGAAACGGCGCAGCTCATCCGCCAGACGCTCGAGCGCGGCCAGAAGGTGGTTGTGGTGGCGGGCCCGGTGGTGGTCCATACGGGAGGGGGCCCGGCGCTGGCGCGGCTGATCCGCGCCGGCTACATCCAGGCCCTGCTCTCCGGCAATGCCCTGGGCGTGCATGACGTGGAAGCGGCGCTTTACGGCACCTCGCTCGGAGTCCGACTCGCCGACGGCCGGCAGGAGGAGCACGGCCATCGCAACCACATGCGGGCGATCAACGCCGTCTGGCGCGCCGGCGGCATTCGCCGGGCGGTCCAGACCGGACGGCTTCGTTCGGGGATCCTCTACGAGTGCGTGAAGGCTGGGGCGCCGTTCGTCTTAGCGGGGAGCCTGCGCGACGACGGTCCGCTGCCGGAGACGATCACCGACATGAACGAGGCTCAGGACGCTTATGCGGCCGAGCTCCGCGGCGCGGGCCTCGTGCTGTGTTTGGGCTCGATGTTGCATTCGATCGCGGTCGGCAACATGCTGCCGAGTTGGGTCAAGCTGATCTGTGTCGACATCAACCCCGCGGTGGTGACCAAGGTGAGTGATCGCGGCACGGGCCAGGCGATCGGCGTGGTCACCGACGTCGGGCTGTTTCTGGCGCAACTGGCGCAGGCGCTCACGCCGGCTTGAGGCTTGCTCGATGAAACGGGTTTACACCGACGAACACGCCCGGGCGGGCCTGGACGCCAAGTTGCCCGAACTGGAGACCTTTCCCAACCAGTTCCCCGGCTATACGATCGAGATCTCGATGCCGGAGTTCACCTCGGTCTGTCCGCGCACCGGACTGCCCGATCACGGCACGCTCACGCTGATCTATGAGCCGGACAAACGGTGCGTCGAGCTCAAATCGCTCAAGATGTACATGCTGGCCTACCGCAACCTGGGCATCTTTCAGGAAAACGCCGTCAACCGCTTCCTCCGGGACGTCGTCGCCGCCACACAGCCCGTCTCGGCGACGGTGATCGGCGAGTTCTCGCCCCGCGGCGGCATCGCGACTCGAATCACGGCGAGCTGGCGGAGGAAGCGTGTCCGAAGCTGACGGGGGCGTCGAGCTTCGCGCCGAGGAGCTGGCTGAGATCGTCCGCCAGATCCGGGAGCGAGTCCGGGCGCGGTATCCCTCGACCGCTCCGACGGCGGCTCCGGCGGTCGGCCTGGCCGACCTGATGCCCCTGTTGCACGCGCGCGATGCCGCCCAGGCGAAGGTCGCCGCCATCGGCACGGTGAATCCGCGCCCGCCGGGGCCCCTCAACGCGCTGATTCAGGCCGCCAAACGGCTGATTGCGCGGCTCATGAACTGGCATGTGCGCGAGCAGGTGGAGTTCAACCGCGGCATGGTGGCTGCGGTGAATGCGACGCTTCAGGCGCTCAATGAGGTGAACCGGTCGCTTGCGGCCCTGGCAGAGGAGGCGCGCCAGTTGCGCGACATCCGCAGCCACTGGAGCGAGTGGCGAATCGGTTGGGAGAAGAAGCTGGCCGAGACCGAGATCCGCCATCTGCGCGCCGTCGCCGAGCTTCAAGCTGCCTTCGACCAGCGCGTGCGCGATGCCGAGGCGGGTTTCGGCTTTCGCCTGGCTCAGGCCGAGAGCGCGTTTCGCGAGCTGGCCGGCCGGCAGCACGCCGACTTTTCGCGCGCCTTGGCGGAGGCTCAGCAACAGATCCGCCTCGACTTCGAGCGCCAGATCCACTCCGAGCTGCGCACCCTCAGGCAGCGTTTGGCTCTGGGCGGGCGCCCGGCCGCGCCGGCGCGCGCCGAATCGCCGCCGGCGGACAGGCTGGACTGGTTGCGGTTCGCCGAGCGGTTCCGCGGCGGCGAGGAGCATGTCAAAGCCGCGCAGCGCCGTTACGTCACGGACTTCCGAGGCTCGCGGCGTGTGCTCGACCTCGGCTGCGGCCGCGGCGAATTCCTCGAACTGATGGCCGAGGCGGGCATTCCGGCCGTTGGCGTCGATCTGAGCCCGGAATGCGTCGCACTCGTACGCGCCAAAGGACTCGAGGCCGAGCAGGCCGATCTGTTCGAGTATCTCGACGGGCTCGCCGACGGCTCCGTGGACGGAATCTTTTGCGCGCATCTGATCGAACACCTGGCTCCGGAACGCCTGCCTCGGCTGATCGAGCTTGTGGCGCGAAAGCTGGCGCATAACGGCCTGCTGGTCATCGAAACGCCGAACCCGGCCTGCCTGGCGATCTTCGCCACGCACTTCTACGCCGACCCGACCCACGTCCGCCCTGTGCCGATTCCGCTTTTGGTCTTTTACCTCGAGGAAGCCGGCTTCGGCGGCATCGAGGTTCGGCGGCTTGCTCCGGCCGTTGAGACCGAGCCCGCTCTCGCCGAGCTGCCGGCGGCGTTTCGAGACGCCTTCTTCGATGGGCTCGATTACACGGTGCTTGCCCGGCGGCTATGAGCGCCGCGGCTGCGCTCTGGCGGAGGCTTCGGGGCAAGCGGCTGCGCGCGTCCGGTCCTGCGCCGCAGCGCTTGCTCGTGGCGAGCTTCGGCGGCTTGATCGCGGCGGGAACGCTGTTGCTTCTGCACCCGGCCGCCACCCCGGCCGACCGGCCCATCGGGGCGGTTGACGCGCTGTTTACGGCGACGAGCGCCACCTGTGTCACCGGTCTCGTCGTTCGTGACACCGGGAGCGAATTCACCCTCTTCGGCCAGCTGGTCATCCTCGCGCTCATCCAGCTTGGCGGCATAGGGATCATGACGCTGTCGCTCGTCATCCTGCGGCTTTTTGGCGGCCGGTTTTCGCCCATCTCGCGCGCCGTCCTGACGCAGACGCTCGCCGGAGCGGGCTTCTGGGAGGACTTCTGGCCGTTGCTGCGACTGGTGGTTCGCTTCACGCTCAGCGTCGAAGCGCTCGGCGCCGCGGCGCTGTTTGTGCGCTGGTGGCCGGAGCTTGGCGCCGCGCGAGCGGCCTATGCCGCGGTCTTTCATGCAATCTCGGCTTTCTCGAACGCGGGATTCTCGATTTTTCCTGACAGCCTGGTGGCCTGGCGGGGCGACGCCGCGGTCAACCTCGTCATCGCTTCGCTTGTCGTGCTTGGGGGCATAGGCTATCTCACGGTTTATGAGGTGCTCGCCTGGCTTCGGCGAGGAAGGCCGCTGTCGCTACACTCGAAGTTGGCCTTGAGCGCCAGTGCGATTCTGATCCTGGCCGGGGCGGCTCTGATCTGGCTGCTTGAGTGGCGGTTCAGCTTTGCGGACTTCTCCTCGGGAGAACGGTTTTGGGCAAGCTTGTTTCAGAGCGTCACCAGTCGGACGGCGGGTTTCAACACGGTGGATATCGGCGGCCTGGCGCCGGCGACGCTGGCCGTGATCATGCTGTTGATGTTCATCGGCGGCTCGCCCGGCTCCTGCGCCGGAGGGGTGAAGACGACCACGTTCGGGGTGCTGGTGGTTGCGGCCTGGACGCGGCTACGGCGGCGCACGCACGTGAACCTGTTCCGGCGCACGCTGAGCCCGCGTCCGCTCGCCGACGCGTTGAGCATTAGTTTGGGCGGGCTGGCGGCAGTGCTCAGCGGCGTCTTTTTGTTGTTGACGCTTCAGCAGATAACAGCCGGCGTGGCGCAAAGCCATGCCCTGTTTGTCGAGTACTTGTTCGAGACCGTCTCGGCGCTCGGCACAGTGGGTCTGTCCACCGGAGCGACGATGACGCTGGCGCCGGCCTCTCGGCTGCTGGTCACCGGGCTGATGTTCTTGGGGCGGCTCGGGCCTCTGACCGTGGCGGCCGCCCTGGCCCGTCGGGATGAGCTCACCGACTGGCGTTATCCCGAGGAAGAGGTGATGGTGGGCTGATCGCATGCGCCAGTTTGCAGTCATCGGACTTGGGCGTTTCGGCTCGCAGGTGGTGCGTTCGCTGCACGAAAGCGGCCACCGGGTGCTGGCGATCGACTCCGACCCGGAGGCGGTCCAGCGGATCAAGGACGCCTGCACTCAGGCCGTGGTGCTCGATGCGCGCGACAAGCAGCGATTGCGGGCGCTCGGCATCCGGGATTACGACGTCGTGGTGGTGAGCCTCGGCGAGAGCATCGAGGCGTCGGCGCTGGTGGCGTTGCATTTGAGAAACATAGGCGTCAAGCGAATCATCGCCAAAGCGGGTTCGGACGACCACGCGCGACTGCTCGAGCTGATCGGCGTGGATGAGATCATATCGCCGGAGCGGCAGGCGGCGGAGCGGCTGGCCGATCGCCTGGGTAACTCTGCCGTTCTCGACTACATTCCGCTCGGGCGGCACTACAGCATTCGCGAGCTTGCCCCCGATGCGCAGTTCTTGAACAAGTCTCTGGAAGAGTTGAGGTTGCGAAACCGCTTTGGGGTTCATGTCCTGGCGGTGCGCGACGCCCGCACCGGCGAAGTCGAGGTCAATCCCGCAGCGCAGTTTCGCATTCAGGCGCACCATATTTTGGTTGTGCTCGGTCGCAACGAGGATCTTGAGCGGCTAAAGGTCGGCTCCTGAGGCGACTGACCCTTCGGGTGGTATCAATCTGGTTAATCTAGAGACAGGAGGAAGCGCATGGAACTGCTGAGGAAGGAGCAACTGAAGACGCTGATCGAACCCACGCCCGGGCCGTGCATTTCGATCTACCTTCCCACGGCGCGCGCGGGCGTGGAGGCCAAACAGGGTTCCATCCGCTTGAAAAACCTGCTCAAGCAAGCCGAAAAGGAGCTCGGATCGCAGGGACTGAAGACGACGCAGGTCGCCGCGCTGCTCGAGCCGGCGCAGAAGCTCTGCGAAAACAACGGGTTCTGGCGATACCAGGGCGACGGCCTGGCCGTGTTCCGCTCCCCGGAGAAGTTCTCCTACTACCGGCTGCCGATTCACTTTGACGAGTTGGTGGTGGTGACGGACCGGTTTCACGTCAAGCCCCTGATGCGGCTCTTCACCGAGGACGGTCGCTATTATCTGCTGACGCTCAGCAAGAACGACATCCGGCTGTATCAATGCACACGCTTCGGCATTCGCGAGGTGGAGCTGCCGGCGGAGACGCCGCGAAGCTTTAGCGAAGTGCTGGAGCTCGAGGGCATTGAGCGGCAAATTCAGGTCCACACGGCGGGCACCACGGTCAAGTTTCACGGCCACGGCGCCAAGGACGAAGACGAGAAAGAGAATCTGCTGGAGTTCTTCCGGCGCGTCGACCGCGGCGTGCGTGAAGTTTTGCGGGACGATCGCGCGCCGCTCGTGCTGGCGGGGGTGGAGTATCTGTTCCCGCTGTACCGCGAGGCGAGCACACACCCCAACCTGGTGGAACGCGGCGTGGCCGGCAACCCCGAGGGCAGGCGCCCGGAGGAGTTGCAGGCCGAGGCCTGGAAGGTCGTCGAGCCGCACCTGAGTCGGTCTCGTCAGGAGGCGGCTCGGCGCTTTGAGGAGCGGGCGGGTACCTCCAGAGCTTCCGCTGACCTGAAAGTGGTGCTTCCGGCCGCCTGGCAAGGCCGGGTTGAGCACCTGTTTGTCGCCGTGGGGCGGCAGGTCTGGGGCAGCTTCGATGCGGAGACGCTCAGGGTTGAAGTGAGCGAGGAGCACCGTCCCGGCGACCGGGATCTGTTGAACCTGGCGGCGGTGCACACGTTCCTCAACAATGGCGCGGTTTACGCGGTCGAGCCGGGGGAGGTGCCCGGAGGCGGCCTGTTGGCGGCGGTGTTCCGGTATTAGTGGCACGAGGCTGAGCAGGCTTTCGCCCAGGCCGGTGCTACCGGGTTGCTGCCGTTCGAGTTAGCGTACGTCGCGCAGCGAGAGGCACCAGCCGGGAAAACCCCGGGCGGCGGATTGCTCGTCGGCCTCAAGTTGAATGGCGGCGTCGATGCGGCTGCCGGCGACGAGCTCGCCTGCGCGCTCCCGAAAGTTCCAACCCTTGACCCAGGCGAGGCGGCCGTTCTGGCGCAGGCGCACCCGGAGGTGATTTTCGGCGTACACCGACGGCTCGCCCACGATCTCGGCCTCCTCGATGAGAAACAGCGGTGCGGGATTACCGAAACCGAAGGGTGCGAGCTTGAAGATGTCTTCGACCGCGGCCGGGGTGATCTCGTCCAGGCGGAGGCGGGCGTCGAACTCATGTGCGGGCAGCAAGTCTTCGGGGCGGAGCCGCTCGGCGGCGTAGCGGTTGAGGCGACCTCGGAGCTCGTCGATGCGGTCGGCCGGCAAGCTCAGGCCCGCCGCCTGTTTGTGCCCCCCGAAACGCAGGAGCAGATCCTGGGCGGCCTCGAGCGCCTCAAGAAGGTGAAAGGCGCCCGTGCTGCGGCCCGAGCCGCGGGCCAGGCGTGTCTCGGGATCGATACTCAAAACGATGGCCGGCCGGTGGAAGCGGTCCACCAGGCGATTGGCGACGATGCCGATGACGCCGGGATGCCAGCCCGTGCCGGCAAAGACCAGCGCCGCTTGGTCGTCGCCGACCGGCGTCCGGGCGCACTCCTCGAGGATTTCGGCAATGATGCGCGCCTCCGTCGCCTGCCGCTCCTGGTTAAGGGCGTGGAGCTGCTCGGCGAGTTGGCGGGCCTGCTGTTCGTCTTCGGTGAGAAACAGGCGGACGACGTCGTTGGCGCTCGCCATGCGTCCGGCCGCGTTGAGGCGCGGCGCCAGCCGGAAAGCGACCTGCCCGGCGGAGGGCGCCTCCCCTGAGCTGAATCCGGCCACTTCGAGCAGGGCGCGCAGGCCGGGATTGCGCACCGAGGCGAGGCCGGCCAGACCGTGCTTGACGATGATGCGATTCTCCCCGGTGAGCGGGACGACGTCGGCGACGGTGGCGATGGCGGCCATCTTGAGCATGGAGGTGAGGACGCGCCGGAGGCGCTCGGTCGGCCAGCCGAGCGCCTGAAGGAAGGCATGAACCAGCTTCAAGGTGACGCCGGCGCCGCAGAGGTCTTTTTCCGGGTAGGCGCACCCGGGCTGCTTGGGATTGAGGATGGCGAAAGCGGGCGGCAGGTCCGTTTCCGGGAGGTGATGGTCGGTGACGATGACGTCAAGGCCCAGGGCCCGCGCCCGCTCGACCGGTTCGGCGGCTCGGATGCCGGTGTCGACGCTGATGACGAGGCTCACCCCGGCGGCTGCGGCCTGCTCGATCACCTCGGTTCGGATGCCGTAACCTTCCGTCAGGCGATCGGGCACGTAGTGCTGGGCGGCGCCGCCCGCCATTTCGATGGCCTTCTTGAGCAGAACGATGCTGGTGGCGCCGTCGACGTCATAGTCGCCGTAGAGCAGGATGCGCTCGCCGGCGGAGATTGCCCGACGGAGGCGCTCGACGGCCACCGGCATGCCTTTCATCAGCAGGGGGTCGTGTAAGTCTTCGAGCGGGGCTTCCAGGAACCGCCGTGCGGAGTCCGCATCGCGGTAGCCGCGGCGCCAGAGCACCCGAGCTGCGGGACGGCTGACCGGCACGCTGCGCGAGAGCTGTTCGACTTCGGCCTCGTGGATTCGTGGCAGGAGCCAGCGCGCCGGGGTGGGCATTGGCCGAAGGCGCTAGTTGCGGGAGAAATAACCGCTCATGGACTCGCCGTCGCCCTCTTCGTCACCCTCGGCCGCCAGGTAGTCATCGATCTCGTCGGCGATCTCGAGCAGCTCCTCGTACCAGTCGGCGCGTTGGCTGTAAATGTAGGTCTGGTTGCCGAAGGTAAAGGCCAGCTCGACGACGCTGGTCAGCCCCTCGTAAATGCGCAGCTCGCGCAGCCGCTGCTCGAGGCGCTGGTGGTCCTCCGGGGCGAGATCGGCGCTTTCGAGGTCGTCCAGGGCGTCGTCGATGAAGTCCGGAGCCAGTTCCCGGTGGTGGAAGCAGACCAGAGGGACCTCGAGCCGGCGGCAAACCTCGAGGAAGGCCTTAAAGTCCGGATAGAGCCGCGAGTCCCAATGTACGAGCGGCGCCGCCTCGGTAAGGCGGGAGTGGCTGTGAAAGACGACGAAGTTGTTCGAATCCAGATACCGCTGGATTTCGTCTCGAAGGCGGTCCAGGTTCCCTTTCATGAGCGTTGGGCCAGCACCAGAACGTCGGCCGCCGCAGCCAGTTCGCGGGCAGCCGGCGTCACGATGGTCTTCGGGCCAATAAAGATCTTACGGCGAGCCGCGATGGCTTCCCGCACGTCGTTTTCGCAGACGAAGTCGACGATTCGGACTTCCGCCTCCGCCTCCGGCGCCGGCGGAGCGGAGGCAGGCGCGGGGCAGACGGGCGGCGGGGCGGGTGCGGGCCGCGAGGCGAGGAACCGCTCGACCACCTGGGCCGCGATTTCGGCCGCGGTCGCCGCCGGGCGTGGCGGCGCCGGCGCATAGCCGTGCTCGGCCAGGTACTTTCGGACGGCGGCCTCGATCAGCTCTGCGGGCACCGGGGTTGCCGGCGCGGGAGCCGGAGGCGAAGCCGGCAGGGGCGTCGGTGCGGTGGCCGACTCCGGAATCGGGGGAATCTCCATCGCCTCTTCAGGACTCCGGACCCACCAGGCCAGCCGCTTGATGTTGATCAGGTGTTGGGGGCCGACATTGTCGCTGGTTGAGTTGCCCGCCACGGCCCCGCAGCCGAGCGTCATCGATGGGAAGACGTTGGTGGTAAGGCCCACGGATCCGTGCGGCGCCGGCGTGTTGACCAGCACGCGATAGGCCGGCATGCGCGCGGCGAACTCCCGAATGCGGGCCTCGTCCTGCGAGAAGATGACGCAGGTATGGCCGAGCCCCCCGAAGCGGATAATCGCCTCGCAGGTATCCATCGCGGCGGCGAAATTCTCGACGAAGTAAAGGGCCAGCACGGGCGAGAGCTTCTCGCGCGACAGCGGGAAGTCCTTGCCCACGCCGTGGACCTCCGCGGCGAGGATCGAGGTGTCGGGTGGGACCTCGAAGCCGGCCATTCGGGCGATGCGCGTGGGCGACTGGCCGACGCATTTGGGGTCGATGGTGCCCTGCGGCGTAACCAGCAGCTTGCCCAAGGCGTCGGCCTGCGCCGGAGTGCAGAGATAGGCCTTCTGCTTTCGGAGCTCGGCGAGCACGGCCTCGCGGAGGGCTTTACAGGTCACAAGCGCCTGCTCGCTCGAGCAGACCGTCCCGTAGTCGAAGGCTTTGCCCTGAACCACTTTGGCGACGGCCTCCGCGATGTCGGCGGTCTTCTCAATCAGCACCGGGACGTTGCCTGGCCCGACGCCGAAAGCCGGCTTGCCGCTCGAATAGGCCGCCCGGACCAGACCGTGACCGCCGGTGGCGAGGATGACGCCGGTCTTCGGATGCCGCATGAGGGCCTGGGTGCCCTCCTGCGTGACGTGGGCGAGGCACTGGACAATGCCCTCGGGCGCCCCGGCCTCGACGGCGGCCTTGTGCAGCAACTCGGCCGTGTAGGCGGTGCATTTTCGCGCGCGCGGGTGCGGGCTGATGACGATGCCGTTGCCGGACTTGAGCGAGATGAGCGTCTTGTAAATGACCGTTGAGGTCGGGTTGGTCGTCGGAATGATGGCGGCGACGATGCCGACCGGCACGCCGTACTCGACCAGCTTCTGTTCGGGGATCTCCCGCAGCAGGCCGACCAGTTTCATGCCGCGCATGGCGCGACAAAGGAAATCGGCGTTGAGCAGATTCTTGGCGACCTTATCGGGGACGTTACCGTAGCCGGTCTCCTCGACGGCCATGCGGGCGAGCTCGATGGCCTGGGCGCGGCCGGCGGCGGCGGCGCGTTCGACCACGGCGTCCATCTGCTCCTGCGAGAAGTTGCGGTACTTCTCCCAGGCGGCGTACGCCGCTTCGACCTTCGAGCGTGCCTCCTGAATGGCGACGAGATCAGGATCGTGAACCATGGCCTTTCAAAGGACCGAGCAGCGGCGGTACGTGCCGTGACTGCGCGAGCCGCCGTCGAGCCGGCCGCCTCACTTCTCCCGGTTCTTTGCGCCGGGCAGGATCTTTTCGACTTCCGCGTGAGGGTTGGGAATGACGTGGACGGCGACGAGCTCGCCGACGCGGCGGGCGGCAGCGGCCCCGGCGTCGGTGGCGGCTTTGACGGCGCCCACATCGCCGCGGACGGTCACCGTCACGTAGCCGGCGCCGATATACTCTTTGCCGGTGAGAACCACGTTGGCCGTCTTGACCATGGCGTCGGCGGCCTCGATGGCCCCGACTAAACCTCTGGTTTCAACCATTCCGAGGGCTTCCATATTCCTCCCTGCCTCTGCGGCGCGCGCCGGGCGCCGTCGGCCCGCCCCGCGCCGCCGATGAACTTCTCACGGTATCATATCGCGGCGCGTGACGGTGATTTCGACCGCCTCGCCGGCCTTGATCGCGAGCCGATAGCCGGCCAGCAGATCCGCCCCGGAGACCGTCACCGGCTCTCCGTATTGGGGGAAAACCTCATAGCGGCCGCGCTCCTCGACGGTGAACCATTCCGGGAACTGATTGATGCGTGGGTAGTCGAGGGGCATGCCAAGCCAGTCGCGGTGGCGCGGGCGATCGAAGCGCAGCGTGCCGCGCCAGGGGTGCTCCGCCCGGAGGTAGAGGCGCAGGGTCTTCTCATCCACTCGAGCCGCACCGAGCTCAAGATCCGTGCGCCAGGGAGCGGCGCGCACCCCTTGCGTCTTCATCAAGGCGTACATGAGGGCGGTTCGAGCGCTGTTGCCGTCGCCATGCCAGCCCTCCATCAGGCCGTCTTGGCCCTGTTTGGCGAACAGGAGCTCGATGGAGCGGTCCACCCAGTCGTGGGCCTCGGGCGACGCGATGCGGCTCAGCAGGTTGACGGCACCTTCGATGGAATCGGCGTAGCCGTCGGCGCCGCCTCCCTCCCACGGATAGTTCAAGTATTTGGGGAGATTCGAAAGGACCTTGACGACGGCCTCGCGGTAGCGGGCGACGCCGTCGAGTTGGGCGACAGTCAGGAAGGCGTTGTAGGTATAGCCCCAGTTGTCGGTCAACTCGTCACGCAAGAGCCGACCGTCACGCGGGTGGATGGTGTGATAGAGCAGGCCGTCCTCGTTGCGGGCGTATTGGAGAATCCGGTCCAGGATGGCGTGCATGGCCGGGCGCCAGCGGGCATGGCGCGCCGGATCGGTCCTGGCCGCAACCACGTAGGCCTCCGAGAGTCCGCCGATGATTTCGCAGGCGTGATCGTCCAACTGGAGCCGGGGCGCCTCCAGGATGTTTTCGTGAAGGAAATAATGATCCGCCAGGCGAAAGGCCCACTGGCGGTAATCCTCCTCGCGGGTGATCCAGTAGAGTCGGCTTGAGACCTGCAACAGGTTGCCGTTGACCTCGATGTTGTTCGACGGAAGGCGGCCGACCGGGCTTTCCGCGGGGGCATGCTTCCAGATGTCGCGCACGAGCTCCTGGAGGCGGTCAAGCCACGGACCGGGCCCCAGCCAGTCGGTGATGGGCGTCAAGCCGTCTTTGGCGTATTCGGACGCGCCGAAGATGACGGCGTCCAGCCGGTGGGGGCCGTCGCGGAAGCCTTGGCGGTCGAACAGGAAGTCGTCGGGCAGGCGGTCAAGCCGAGGCGTGAGGCGGCGCTCGGCTTCGAGCATGGCAAGGAACGATCGTTTCAGGTGCTGTTGATCCGTGACGAAGGCGGTGAGCAGGTGGAAGGGAAAGTTGTCCGCGGCGGCGTCCTGCGCGTTCCAGTACCAGTCGCCGCGGAGGTTGCGCGGCAGCAGCCCGGAGACCGGATCCGCATGCTCGAGCCAGGCGCAGGCCAGCCGGTGACACAAGCGGATGGCGGCCCGGGCCTGGGAGGCGTTCGAGCGGGCATCGGCCAGTGCGGGCGCGGCTGCGGCAAGCAGGAGCGGCAACAGGCGGAGTGCCATAGCGGTGCGATCAGTGTACAGAAGCCCGAGCAAGCAGCGCAAGGCTCGCGGTGATAGACTTTCACTTCATGGCGGAGGAAGGCTGGATCGACGCGCACGCGCACGTCTGGAGCGACGACACGGCGCGCTATCCGCTGGGCGAAGGTTACCGTAAGGAGCAGATGAGGCCGGCGCGCTTTGAGCCCGAGGAGCTGCTCGCGCATGCCCGGCCCTGCGGGGTGAGCCGCATCGTGCTGATCCAGATGAGCTACTACCGATTTGACAACGGCTACATGCTGGATGCGATGGCGCGCTATCCGGGCACCTTCGGCGGCGTTGCCGTCGTCGATAGCAGGCGGCCGGACGCACCGGAGCGGATGCGGGAGCTCAAAGAGCGCGGGGTGCGCGGATTCCGGATCCTGGCGCCGGAGCTGAGTGCGCCGGCGATGGAGGCGATGTGGGAGTGCGCCGCCCGGGAGGAGCTGGCCATCTGCCCGCTGATCAATCCGCCGGAGCTGGCGGCGCTGGAGTGGATGTGCGCCAAACACCCGCGCACGCCGGTGGTGATCGACCATTTTGCGCGGATCGGCATCGACGGCGAGATCCGGCAGGCGGACCTCGAACGTCTGTGCGGGCTGGCGCGTTTCCCGCGCGTGCACGTCAAGGTCTCGGCCTTTTACGCGCTGGGTCGAAAGAGATATCCGTACACGGACTTGCTGCCGATGATCGAGCGACTTGTGCGCGCCTACGGAGCCGAGCGTCTGATGTGGGGGACCGATTGCCCCTATCAAGTGATGGACGGCCACGGTTACGAGGGTTCGCTCGAGCTCGTACGGGACCGGCTGCGCGTCAAGGAGGCCGAGCGGGAGTGGCTGCTCAAGGGTACGGCGGAGCGAGTCTTCTTCTCCTGAATGACTTGTTATGAGGATCACGGACATTCGTACGGTCGTGGTGAACGCCCAGATGCGCAACTGGGTGTTTGTCAAGGTCGAGACGGACACCGACGGGCTTTACGGCTGGGGCGAGGCCTCCACGGAGTGGAAGACGCGCGCCGTAGTGGGCGCCGTCGAGGATCTGCGCCCCTTCGTCCTCGGAGAAGATCCGACGCGCATCGAGCACATCTACCAGAAGCTCTACCGGCAGCCGTTCTTCCGGCCCGGTGTGATCGGCATGTCGGCGATCTCCGGCATCGAGCAGGCCTGCTGGGACATCATGGGCAAGCTGTTGGGGGTCCCCGTATATAAGCTCCTCGGCGGCGCCGTCCGGGACAAGGTCCGGATGTACACCCACCTCGGCGGCGGCCAGATGCATGCCGTCTATCAGAGTTTCGATCCGGAGCCGGTGGTGGAGCTTGCGCTTGAGGTCATCGAACGGGGCTACACGGCGGTGAAGGTGGTCTTCGTTCCGGTCTCCGAGGCGCTCATGGGCCCGCCCTATGCCAAGAAACTCCGCCAGCTCATGGAACGGCTGCGCCAGGCCGTCGGCGACGAGGTCGACATCATGGTCGACTTTCACGGGCGAACGTGGCCGGCGGTGGCGATCGACTACATCAACGCGATCGCCGACCTGCGTCCGTACTTTTGTGAGGAGCCGGTGCCGCCGGAGAACATCGACGCGCTCGCCGAGGTACGCGCGGCGGTGCGGGTGCCGATCGCCACCGGCGAGCGGCTCGTGACGCGCTACCAGTTCCGTGAGGTGATGGAGAAGCGGGCTGCCCACGTCATCCAGCCCGACCTCTGCCATTGCGGCGGCCTGCTCGAGGCCAAGAAGATCGCCGCGATGGCCGAGGCCTACTATGTGGGCGTGGCGCCGCACAATCCGCTGGGACCGGTGGCGAACGCCGCGGCGCTGCACTTTGCGCTGGCGACGCCGAATTTCCTGATTCAGGAGGACATGTTGACGGATGTGCCCTGGCGCTGGGACGTGGTGGAAAGCTCGCTGCGCACCGAAAAGGGCTACTGGCTGCCCGCTGAGCGGCCGGGCTTGGGCATCGAAGTGAACGAGCGGGAGGCGGCACGGCATCCGTTCGTGCAGGAGCCGCTGGTTTCGGCGGTTTATGCTCCGGACGGGGCGGTGCTGGACTGGTAAGATGCACCGGCGGGAATTTCTTGCCGGCTTTGCCAGCAGCCTCTTGGCGCAGGAGAAAAGCATTCTCGTTCACGAGCACATCCTGGTGGACTTCATCGGAGCGGATCAGATTCGGCCCGGGCGGTACGATCCCGAGGAGGTCTTCCGGGTGGCCCGGCCGAAGCTCGAAGAGGTGCGCCGGCTAGGGTGCGTGCGACTGCTCGAGTGCACACCGAATTATCTGGGGCGCGACGCGCGGCTTTGCCGGAGGCTCGAGGAGGCGACCGGAGTCGAGATTTGGACCAACACCGGCCTGTACGGCGCAGCCAACCACAAGTTCGTGCCCGCCTATGCGCGGCGCGAGGCGGCCGAGGAGCTGGCCCGGCGCTGGATTGCCGAGTTCGAGCAGGGAATCGACGGCGTGCAGCCGCGCTTTATCAAGACAGGCGTGAACAAAGGGCCGCTCGATGAGCTGGACCGCAAGCTGGTGCGTGCGGCGGCTCTGGCCAGCCGCGCCACCGGGTTGACGATCGCATCCCATACCGGAGACGGTGCGGCGGCGCTCGAGCAGATTGAGATCGTCGCCCGGGAGGGCGTCGCGGCCGAGAAGTTCGTTTGGGTGCACGCGCAGAACGAGCGGGACCATGCGATCCACGAGCGCCTGGCGCGCGCGGGCGCCTGGGTGGAGTTCGACGGCATCAGCGAGAAGACGGCGGACTGGCACCTGGCTTGCGTCAAGCACATGGCCGGAGCAGGCTTGCTTGGGCGCGTGCTGATTTCGCAGGATGCTGGCTGGTACCGCGTCGGCGAGCCCGGGGGAGGCGCCTTCCGCGGATACACGTACATCTACACCGACTTTATCCCGCGCCTGGAGCCTTCCTGGCGGCGGCGCCTGTTGTGGGAGAATCCGATCGCGGCGTTCGGGGGAGCCTGAGGCGGGCTGGCATCCCTGGCCGAGGTTGCTCGGGGGGCTGCCCGGGTCATACGCTGGCGGTTTGAAGCTACGATTTGATCGCGGGGAGTGGTCGGGGGCCTTCGGCGATCTCGGCACGGACCTTCCGCTGCTGGTCGGCATGATCCTCGCCGCCGGACTCGATGCCTCGAGCGTTCTCACCGTCTTCGGGCTGATGCAGATCTTGACGGCGCTTCGCTACCAGATGCCGATGCCGGTGCAGCCGCTCAAGGCAATGGCGGCGCTGGTGATCGCGCAGAAGCTGCCGCCCGGGGTGCTCTACGGCGGCGGGCTGGCAATCGGCGTGATGATGCTGGCGCTTTCGGTGAGCGGGCTGATCGAGTGGTTGAACCGCCTGGTTCCGAAGCCTGTGGTGCGGGGCATTCAGTTCGGGCTCGGCTTGCAGCTTGCCGGCATCGCGCTCCGGGAGTACGTGCAGCGGGATGGCGTTGCCGGCTGGTGGCTGGCGGGGGCGGGCTTTGCGGTCGCCCTGTTGCTCATCGGCCGTCGCCGCGTGCCCTCCGCAGTGGTTCTGGTAGTTCTCGGGGCGGCCTATGCGCTGGCGTTCAAGCTGGACGTTTCCTCGCTGCTCGGCCAGGTCGGGTTCTACCTGCCGGCCTTTCACCGGCCTACGCCCGACCAGATCTGGACGGGTTTGCTGGTGCTCGCCCTACCGCAGCTTCCCCTCTCGATCGCCAACTCGGTCCTGGCGACGCGGCAGATCGTGGAGGATCTGTTTCCGGAGCGCCGGGTGACGGCCCGCGAGATCGGGCTGACCTATTCGGCCATGAACCTGGTGAACCCGTTCCTGGGCGGGGTGCCGACCTGCCACGGCTCGGGCGGCATTGCCGGCCATTATGCTTTCGGCGGCCGCACCGGCGGTTCGGTGATCATCTACGGTGCGATGTACCTGGCGCTTGGCCTGTTCTTCGGGCCGGGCTTCGAGGCGGTGATTGCGGTGTTCCCGATGCCGATTCTGGGCGTGCTGCTGCTGTTTGAGGCGCTGACGCTCGTCGGCCTCGTCCGGGACCTGGGCGCCAGCCGAAGCGATTTTCTCACGGCGGCGCTCGTCGGCCTGATCGCCGCCGCCGTTCCCTACGGGTATCTGGTGGGCATGGCTGTGGGTCTGGCCTGCTACCACCTGATTCGCCGCGGCGCAATCCGGTTGGGCGCCTAGCTCGGCCGCTACAATAGCGCTGATGAAACGAATCGCGGTCCTCGGGGCCGGAAACATCGGCGGCGCGCTTATCGGCGGAATTCTCAAGGCCGGCGTGGCGGACACGGAGCATCTGCGAGCCACGGACGCCTCGGCGGCTCGTGCCGAGGAGATCGCCGCCAAATACATGATCGAGGTCAGCCGGAGCGGCAACCGGCAGGTGGCCGAGTGGGCGGAGGTG
>Ga0308392_1000197_pt1 | contig 24998 bp, 26 predicted proteins | sample Hotspr20Samplem2_FD_202361 | JGI IMG/M metagenome (GOLD analysis project Ga0308392, IMG submission 202361) | Hot spring phototrophic mat microbial communities from Octopus Spring, Yellowstone National Park, Wyoming, United States - 20050624_m2 ... | reverse complement strand
TACCACTGCTGTCTGGTATTTTCCATCGCTGGAGAGGGAGACAGAAATCCAGTTTCTTGAACCAGCGCCTGTAATTTGCGTCCAGGTGGCACCATAATCAGAAGAAGTATAAATGTAGCCACCATTTACCACTGCTGTCTGGTATTTTCCATCGCTGGAGAGGGAGATAGAAAACCAGTTTCTTGAACCAGCGCCTGTCCTTTCTGTCCAGGTAGCACCATAATCAGAAGAAGTATAAATGTAGCCACCAGATACCACTGCTGTCTGGTATTTTCCATCGCTGGAGAGGGAGACAGAACGCCAGTTTCTTGAACCAGCGCCTGTAATTTGCGTCCAGGTGGCACCATAATCAGAAGAAGTATAAATGTAGCCACCCCATACCACTGCTGTCTGGTATTTTCCATCGCTGGAGAGGGAGATAGAAAACCAGTTTCTTGAACCAGCGCCTGTCCTTTCTGTCCAGGTAACACCGACATTAGAAAGTGCCCATTGATTTTCCGAAACTCTTACTCTTCCATAATATAAGCCCCCTTCTATTTGAGTTAGAAGATTATTGTTCACACTAAGCTCATCAACCACATCCAATTTCCTTCCTGGTGCCGTCGTCCCGATGCCGATGCGGGAGTTTTGAGTATCAAAACTCATAAGACCCGACTCAATATTCAAAGCATTAACAGTTGAATTTGGCAGATCAAAAAAAGATGGTTGATTAAATTTTAACGTTGGTGTACCAGAGTTGATATTGGTAAAAGCAAATTTTGCTGATGAAGAAGCAGTACCACCAATGGCTAAATCTAAGGTTGAGTTTATCGGGTAAAGTAATCCTAAATTTTGCGTCCACCAACTTGATCCACCACCCATCTCAGTCCAGGCTGAGCCGTTGTAGTAATAAACTTTTTGGGTAGTTGAGTCGTAATACATTGAGCCAGCGCCAATGGCCGTTGGGGGAGAGGCAAAATTACCTAGTCTTATCTGACCAGAATTGGCATAGATATTGCCAAAGACTTCAAGTTTTTGGCTTGGTGTTAGTCCTATTCCCACTAGTCCATTGTTATCAATAATCATTCGGTTAAAAGTATCACTTGCTCCACCAGTTCTAAATTTTAACGTCCCTGATTCAGTTGCCTGTAAAATCACATCACCAGTGCCAGCTGACTGGATGATAGCCGTTTTGGCGCTTGAGAGGGTGAAGTCGGCTGAGGTAAAGGTAGAACGGATACCAGGCGAGGCAACGGCAATTAGCAAATCGCCATCCTTATTGATAAAAGGGATGTTGCTTGTTCCTTCTCCTGGTGGAAAGCCTTGTAAAGTTTCTGCATTGATGGCATAGCCAACATTGGCAATTGGTTGGCGGGGAGTCATTTCTGAATCGGCGCCAACGGTTACTCCCAAATAGACATTTGGATTTTCAGTAAAAATTGAATTGGGGATTTCTGAACCACAACTTTGGCCAATTAAAGTTGAAAAGATACCATCTTGATCAGGTGTTATTGAACAAGGTCCGGCCGTATACAAAGGTGTCCCACCGGTGGAAACATTATAAAGTTTAAACTGCACGTTCGTTGCGGTTGTTATTGGATTACCCAAAGAATCAGTTAATCGACCTTGAAACGAAAGTACCCGACCGCCTCGAGTTAAATTTATAGGATAAGCCAACGGATGTTCAACTTTTAGAAAAAAACGATTATAAATACCAGCGCCTAAAAAGCCTAAAAAGATAAGAAGAAAAAGAAGGCCGATGTAATGATGAATTCCAAAATTGGAAAAATCAAAGCCGGAAGGGGCTTTTTTTTCTTTTAGTTCTTCTTTTTCATTTCCGGAAAAGCGGGAATCCAGCAAAGGAACTTTTTTAAACAAGCCAAAAAGAAACGATTTAATTTTATACGTTTGTAAATGAAAACGTAAAGAGATTTCTCCAAAGATCCCTTCGCTTTTTTTCTCACCCGCATAAGCGGCTTTTTCAAGATCAGCAATTTGAGGAATAAATTTTGGGCTTTCGGTTATTAAAATTGTTTCTTCTTTTAATTTTTTATCCTCAATTTTTGATTTAATATTATCAATTTCCTCTTTTATCTGCTTAAATACATCAGCTTCAATTAAATTCTTTTGATAAGACCAGGTTAAGAATTTATTGACAATGATCAGTTTTTTTAAGATCAAAGAAGGAGCATCTCCTTGTTTTTGGAGTTTTTGAATAAATTTCTTGATTGTTTCTTTAGTAATAGGTATCATTCGAAGTCTTTTAAATTTTTACATACGGATCGCCTTCAACCGCTGGGTCAAATAAAGCTTTTAGGCCTTGATAAGCCAAAAACATCAAAATCAAAAATTTGAGGTTGAGGGTAAAAAATTGTTTCATAGGCTTAAAAACTGCTGGACGACTTCCAGGTAACTTTTAATGGTTTTTTGATCAAGATTTTCTTTTTCCAAAGATAAAGCAAAAGAACTAATGATTGAATCAATTTTCAATTTCAAATTTTGAATTTTTTTTGCTGGATTTTCTTTAAGCCATCCTTGACTGATGCAAAAAGAGAAAAACTTTCTAAGGGTTGATAAGCGTCGATTAATAGTTTTTGCCGGGATGGCATTAACTACTAAATAATTTTTGTATTCTTCAACCAAAGATTCATCGATTTGATTTAAAAATTCCAAAGGGGAAAGATTTTCAAAGTTTTTTTTATTTTGTGCTTTTATTTTTAAAATTGTCCAACCTAAAAAATGACGAAGATCAGAAAGATAATTTTTTAAAGTAATAGGGGAAACATTTTCCGCAAGAAGAAATTTTTTGAATGAGGCCTCAAAATTATAAAAATTATACCGTTTATCCATACATTTTCATCATAAAACAATAATAATAAATTTGTCAAGAGGTATTTTGTATATATTTTGATATAGAAAATGACACGGATAAATACGGATTTTATCATGGATAAGCGCGTATAGATTATATCTTATAATAAAATTTAAATAAATTTAAAATAATTCCCGCATAAAATTTTTAATTAAGCAAATATATCATAATGTATCAATAAACCTATAATATTTTAAAGGCATTTTTAAAGTGATACCGCTTTTTACGAAGGATGGAATCGTACAATTTACATTAATCATCTGTCGTTTCAATTTAGTGGGGATATATATAATTGAATTTGTTATTCCTGCGAAAGCCAAGTCTAACTTGGCAAAAGCAGGAATCTATATAATCATACTTCAGTAAAAAAAGAAATTAAAATTGTATAGATTTCCTAAGTTAAGACTATCCGTTGATTTTGAAACCAAGGAATAACATTTATCAATTGCTTTCTTTTTTTGCTAATTTTTTTTAAAAATTTTTTGGATTATTTTTAAAATCTAAATAACAAAGGTAGGGTGAAGAAATTTTTGATGACTCTCCTTGTGGTTTTTAACATTATTCACCTTGATTTTTTAAAAATCTTTTTTTATCATTTTTTTGATGAAAAAGCATTTAATTTTTTTAATTCTTTTTCTTTTAATTTTAGTTTCTTTTTCTTTTTTCTTTGGTTTATATGAGGTAAGATTTTTAAAAAGCCGCGCGTCAGTTTCCCAAGCCTCGTTTTCGGTTGATAACTCCTATCTTTTTGTCTCTCCGCTTCGTGCCAAAGCCAACGGCCAAGAAAAAATTCGGATCACCGTTTTTGTTTTAAATAATCAAGGGCTAGGCGTTTTGGGAAAGGAATTATTTTTAAGCCCCAATCCCGATTTATCGGTTGATATTATTCAAGGAAAAACCGATAATTTTGGTAAAGCATTTTTTGATGTTGCCTCAACAAAACCCGGCGAGTATTATCTTGAGGTTTCTGTCGATGGTCAAAAACTTCCCCAAAAAGCCCATTTAAGTTTTTATTAAACTTCCAATCTCAATATAATCTCCACAATCTCCCAATCTCCATTTATTTCTGTTTATCTCTTTTAATCTCCATTTATCTCCATAAATCTCTATCTATCTTTATTTATCTTCACAAATATCAATTTATCTCAATTAATCTTTCTTATCTTCCAAACTTCTATTAATCTCTTCTTATCCTCATTGATCCTTTTTATTCTGTTATTTTATCTTTTGAACGGCCGCATTCAAGATAGAATAAGATTTACTTCTATAGCTATAGCCCAAAGTACTTTTTTATTTTTTCTTCCTCCTCAATTTCAGAAGCGATAATATACTTTATATATTTAGCGCCCTCAACGATTTCTTTAATTAGATTTACCTCTTTTTTACACTCAAAAGGGAATATGTAAACGCTTTGCTGATATTGATAAAACCCTAACCGCTTAAGATATCTTCGAAGAAAATTTCTTTTTCTTCTCTCAATCTCCGGTACATCAAAAAAAACCATAAACCACCGACCATCCCATTTTTTTTCTTTTTTTTTGTAATCTAAAAGAAGTTTGATTGAGCGAGTGATGACTTTTTGTCTGCCTTTTTCTTGGAGATATATTTTTACTTGGCCGTCTTTTTCAATAATATCGATAAGTTTTCTTTTTTCTAAATCGTAAAGAGCCTTTTTAATTTGCTTTTTGCTTAAACTTTTATCTTCTTCTAAAAGGGCTTTGATGAATTTTCCTAAAGTGTAGTAGGGGCTGGGGAGATAGGAGATTTTGGTGGCAATTAGAAGGTCAGCAAAGACATCGATTATTTTTTTAACGATTTCCCCGTATTTTTTTCTTTGGCGAACCATAATATTATTCTAATTATAGACGGCCGTCATCAAGATGGAATTTTTAGTGTGATTAATTCTCTTTCTGGTTTCTGATATTTTATTATCTCTAAAGAATTTCTTTTTATAATCGCCAAAGTTTTGGGATGGAAGTGTGAACGTAAAAAATAAATTAAAAGGAAGATTAATTCAATTAAAATAACAATTTCCAACAAACGTGGTTTTATTAATAACCAAAGAAAAATAAAAAATTTAAATATTATCATCCACCAGGGAAGAATTTTAAAAGTTAAATTAACACTTTTTGGGGAGTTTTCATTTTGAAATTTTGTTTGAGCAAAAAGACGAATTTTTTTGGCCGATGAAGAAGATAAAGCGATTGAGAAATTACCTTTTTTATCAGTTTTTGTTTCTAGTTTTGGCAAAGAAAAAGCATAAACTTGGGGATTGATTTTGTTGATTATTTGGCTTATTAAACTTTTTTTTTCGTCAGTAAAAGTTGAAAGAGAGATATTGCTGTCGGGGATGCTCTGTCCTGACAAAATCACCTTATCACCGACCCAATAATCACTTTTATCAAGCGACAAAGTCGGTGGCATTAATACCGGTCCAATGGTAACATTGTAGTTAACCGGAAATGGAGGAAGACAAACTGGGTTGGTGAGTCGCCCCAACTGATCTTGAGCTGTCAGACAAGCTTCACGAGGAGAAAAAGGGGAGAAGCGATTTTTAAACTCAAAATAACCAGTTTCATCGGCATAAGTTTGGTCAAAAATCCCCAAGCCTTGAAAAGTAACCAACGCTTTTGGGGAAGTATAACCAAAAAGAGTAAATCGGTATTCGCCGATAAAGGCTGAAATAGTCGCCTCATAAGAAGTGGTTTTTGCGCCGGCAATATTATTTGAGATAAATTGAGATAAATTGAGATAAATTGAGATAAGTAGAGATAAGTAGAGATATATGGAGATAAAGAGAAATAAAAAAGAATAAAGAAAATTACTGCTTGTTTTTATTTTCATTATAGGATTGATAGATAGAACTAATATAATTATTAAGTTTAATCATTAATTTTTCGGCTATTTTTTTGTACCGAAGATAAAGATTTTTATTTATTTTATCGCGTTCGCGCAAAATTTCTAACCAATGATAACAAGCTTCACTTAAAGAAGAACGAGCGTTATAATAAAATTTTATTTTATCTAAAAAATGAAATCGATTATATCCTTCAGCAATATTAGCACCAATTGAGTCGGTGGCTTCGATAAATTGATCTCCATTAATCTTTTTAGTTTTCCAATCTAATTTTTGATAAATTTCCCAACCAATTTTTGAAAGTTCTCGTGCCAATTGATAAATCTCTAAATCTTTAAGAAGAATATATTTTTTATTACTTTTTTCCATTTATTTTAAACTTTTTAATTTAAATTCCCCATCTCCCCTTATCTCCTACCTACCTATCTCCACAAATCTCAATAAATCTTCATTATCTCTATATATCTCTATCAATCTCTATTTATCTCAATAAATCTCTACTTATCTCTTTTAATCTCCATTTATCTCTATAAATCTTTATCTATCTCTTTTTCTCAATTCTTTCTTCAATTCCTCAATCTCTTTTCTTTCTTCTTCAAGCTCTTTTTCCAGTAACTTTTCTTTAACAAGGGTTGAGATATAAAAATGACGAACGAGAAGAATGATGATAATTAAGGTTAAAACAATAATGGTGGTCACTTTCCACGGAAAAACCCAAAATTCGCAAAAAGCAGTCAAAACCGTATTTTTTTCACCATAAGTGGCGGTGAGTAAAGCACGGTATTTGCCAATCATCCATTTTTTACCTAAAGTATTGGAAAAGGTTCTTACGGTATCGGGAAAGATATTGGTTTCTTTTAAAAGACTTTTATCAACCACTTTTCCCAACATATTGGTTAAAGTAATCTCACCTTTGGGAGTAATATGATAGTCACCCCGATTTAAAATTTCCGTGTCAACCGTAATCGGTCCATACTCAAAAAATGATTGTTTGGGCTGAAATTTGGTGACAAAAGCACTTTCTTTGATTGGGCCTTTGACTTTAATATAGATTAATGAGGCTAATCTTGGAGATATACCAGTGCCGGCCTCGTATTGAGAGCCAGTTGGGGTAGAAAATTGGGAGGATTGGGCTTGAAAGTATATTGCTACATACTTTCCGCCAGGGCTGGCGTTTTTGGGGACAGAAATTTGGGCTTGGAAGGTCACTTTTTCGTTATTGGCCGGAAGAGTGACTTTCTCAAAATCAGTTTTAAACCAAGAGGAAGCCGCATATTTTTCTGGAGCGGCAAAAGTATTTTCAATTAATTCCGGTGTTCCTTGATTGTCGCGAACAATAAAATCAACTACTTTTATAAAACCAGAGACTGGTTCTTTTCCCTGATTAACAAAGTTAACCGTAATCGATGTTTTTTCACCCGGTTCAAGTTCTAAAAACTGACGAGCAGGATAGACGAGTAAAGGTAGATTAGTTTGCGCCGAAACCGAAAAAAAATTAAAAATTAAAAAATAAAAAATAAAAAATAGTCCTCCGAATCGTAGGAGAGCAATTATAAAAGAAGAAAATTTATTAAAATATTTTTGATTTTTGATTTTTGATTTTTGATTTATCATATCAGAATGTTGCTGTTGCCGTATAGGCAATTCGATTGAAATAATAACCGGCTGGTTGAGTGGCTGAGACATTTAAGCGGTAACAAACATAGGCTTGTGAGGAAGCAGCTGGCGTTGATTTACTCATAATGGTTTGTTGAGTTTCTGAAGCTTCTAAATCAGCAAACTGCTTAGCTGAAAAAGTTCGTCCGGATTCATTGTAGGTAAAAGCAGCATCGGTACCGGAGATATTGGCTAAAGAATAGCCCATCCCATAATAAGAAGTTGAGGTCCAGTCTTGGGAGGTGATTTCTGAACAGGCAGTTGGACCGCAGGTTGTGTCTTGGATACAGTTTTGGGCCTCACCGGCAGTGGCCCCAGGACAAGTAATGCCATTTCTTCCCATCTGATCGTTTTCGGCAATTTTTAATGTATAACCAGAAACGGCATTGGTGGAGACAGTCACGGTTTGGGCCGCATGTAAGAATGTACCAAAATTAATAATTGTTCCCCAAGGGACGGAGGTGGCGGTGGTTGTGATATCGGTTGTTTGGCCACAGGCTGAAGTACCAGAAGAAACACCAGAAATAGTAACGGATAGAGTTTCTTGAATGGTGGCCGAGACTAAAACGCCCTCAATAACGGCTACTTTAACATTTGATTCATCTAAAGTATTGTCTCCCCCATCGCGGGTTTTAACATTGATAGTGTAAATATCGGCCACGCCTTGAGTATGACCAGAAAGAATGGGGGCTGGGTTAATAAGTTTTTTGTTATTATCACCAATTGTTACCGTAATGGTGGAACCGGCGGCACAAGCATCGGTATTTCTGTCAATTCTTATGGTGTGATCAGTTGAGGCCGTGCCAGCGGTTACTGCCGCCACGGTCCAGTTATTGTTACAACCAGAAGAAGAAACAGTAATATTAGAAGTTCCCAACCCATTTAAATCAAAGCCATTGGTGGCGATTGAAGTATTGGTATCAGGAAAACCATCATTAGTTTGTCCGGCAATATCAACGGCAGGAATAGTAATTAAAATATCACCATCTGAAGGAACAGCTGAGGCTAAGGTAAAGGTAATGGTATGAATGGCAGATTGGGTGGCAATGACATAGTCATTGGCGCCTAAGGGAGCGCTACCCAAAGGAGGAGATATGTTAAAGGTAGTTGAGTTAACAATATTGACCACAGTATAAGTTGATTGCTGATAACATCCATTTAAGTTAGGGCCGGCAAAACATACCGTGTCATTTGGAAAAAGGTGATTGGTATTGTTATCGGCGTTACCTGAAGAATCGATTGTGATAACTGATCCATTAGCTGCTCCTGTTGCTACACCAGCGCGATAGGAAAGACGGGAGTTGGAAAGAGTGTCGGAAATGTTAATAAAATTGGCTGAGCCAACCGGACTTGGTAATTTAACCAAAAAAATATATGATGCTTGAAAAAAAACAAAGAAAAAAAGAGTTAATTTGGTAATTAATTTTTTCTTTTTCATTTTTGCTTATTTTTCATTATTAATAATAATTTAAAAATTGTCAAGAATCAAATTTCTTCTTCTTGTAAAGCGCTAATAAATAATACGAATGATGCAAATGAAGATGCGAATGACGCGAATTATGCGAATATGAAAGAGAGATAAATGGAGATTTATGGAGATAAGTAGAGATAAATAGAGATAAGTGGAGATAGATAGAGATTAAGGGAGATTGGGAGAGTGAAAATTAGTGTAAACGTTGTGTAAACATTGTGTAAAAGTTGTGTAAACGTGCTGTTAAAAGTAAGATTTATGTCATTCCTGCGCAAGCAGGAATCTATACAATAATATCTTATTGTAAAAAAAGGTTAAATCTTATAGATTCCTGGTTGGAGTCAAGAATGACATTTTTTGTTAATTTGAAATTTTTTCAAATCCCCTTGACAAAATTTTTTTCGTCTGTTATAAAGAAGATAGACGCAAAAAATTATGGTAAAAGATACACGGACAAAAATTTTACTTTCGTTAATTTTAATCGGTGATATTAATTTTTCTTCGGTAGTTTTTGATGAAAAAATAGAAAAAGTCTTTGATCTTTCTTTTAATCAAAAAACTAAGTCGATTATTAATTCTTTAGTAAAAGAGGGTTTGATTATTCAACAAAATGAAAGTCAAAGCTATTCTCTGACCGAAAGAGGCTTTTTAGATTTTTGCTTGGAATTTCCTTTTTTTAGATTTTTAAAATATCCTTGGGATAGACGTTGGCGAATTATTTCTTATGAGATTCCCGAAAGTAAAAGAGAGATTCGTGATCGACTAAGACGGCAGATGCAAGGTTGGGGATTGGGTCCTTGGCATCGCTCATTTTGGGTGACTCCCCATCCGGTGATTGAGAGTTTACGTTGGTTAATTGGGGGTAAGGAAGAAGAGAAGTATTTTCAAGCTTTTGAAGCTGATCATGTTTTTGGCAGCCGTGAAATTTTGGTTGAAAAGGTTTGGGAAAAAACAAAGTTAGACGGAGAGTATCGGCAGCTTTTTAGAAAGTGGCATGAAGTTTTATCTTCCCAAGAAGACAAAGTTTCTAAATTCAAAAAAATTGTTGATACATATGTTGATCTTTTAAAAATTGATCCTGGTTTGCCTAAAGAATTGATTGGTGAAAGCTGGATTGGATTTGAAGGGTGGGGGATTTTTAAGGAGATAAGAAATATTCTTCTTTCATAAATTTCTAATTTCTAATTTCTAAAGGATTTATTTAGGTTAATTAGATAATTAGGTCAATTAGGTAATTTAAATGTAATATTACCTTCCTCATCCGTTCGTTTAATTTTTACTTTTTGGGCTTTAAGCATTTCTAAAACTTCTTTTGCTGGATGACCGTAAGTGTTATTTTTTCCAACGCTTATCACAGCAATCTTTGGATTGCTAATGGATAAAAAATTTTTGGTTAAACCGTTTTTTGAGCCATGATGGGGGATTTTAAGAAGGTTGATATTTTTTATAAAATCAATAGTGTTTGTTTTAACAATTAAATTTAAAATTTTTGGTGAGGCATCACCGGTAAAAAGCGCTTTAAAATCATCTTCTTGAAAAAGAAGAAGATGAGAGTAGTCGTTATCTTCAGAAGAAAAATAATTTTTAACCGGCCAAAGAAATAAAAAACGGTCGTTTAAAATATTAATCTGATCGCCTTGAAATTTTTTTAAAATCAAAACCTGATTTTTTTTAAGAGCTTCAATTAGATTTTTATAACTTGGACTAACAAACGGGCTTTCAACCGTAACAAATCTTTCAATTTTATAACGTCCGTTAATAAAGAAAAAACCTTGGTAATGATCTTTATTGGGGTGGCTTAAAAAAGCAAGTTCTATCTTTTTATCCCAAAAAGGCATATGTTTTCCCAGGCAGTTTAAGATTTTTTTATCGGGTCCAGCATCAATCAAAACATCAACTTTATTTTTTACCCGGATATAGGTAGCATCGCCTTGCCCAACATCACAAAAAACAATCTTTGTTTTGGAGTCTAAATTTTTAAATAAAAAATAAACAAAAAAGGTAAGGAAGGAAAAAGTAAGGATTAAAATAATTTGTTTTTTACTTATATTTAACTCTTCCATAATTTTTTAGGAGATAAAAATTTTATCTACTTGCCAAAACTGACTAATAAGTTTATCCTTATTTTTAAAAGCAATTTTTTCGGTTTCAATTAAAAGAATTTTTTCTTGAAGTTTATTTTCTTCAATCCATCTTTTTATCGTCTCAAATTGATCATAAGGAGAAAGCCAAACTGATTTTTGGAGCATAATAAAACCTAATTGTTTTAAAAGCCGGCGCAACTGATTTCTTTTAAAACGATTAATTTCTTGAACATCAAAAATGACCAGTCGTAATTTTTTATCCCAGTTTTGTTTATTAAAATAGAGATGGGGGTATTTTGTTGCGATATACTTTTTTGATTTTTTTGTAAGATAAAATCGACATTTTTCTGAATTACTTTTAGCACTAAGATATTTTTTTGCTTTTAATTTGGCAAATAAATTAAAATATTTTTTCTTAAGTTTTGTTTTTTCTTCGATATTGTCAATAGGTTTATTGACATAATGATAATAGCTACTTATTAGACAAAAAGGATCACGAATCTCAAAATAAACATCTATTAATTTAGAGCTTATTAAAAGTATAAAGTCTTTTAATGAAATTTTTTTTGTCTTCTTTTTTTGATGCGATCGGATCATTTTTTGGATGACAACTTTTTAATTTATATTGTTTTAAAAACTCAAATTGAAAATAATTTTTTTGATTTTTTTAAAAATTTAATTTAAAACTTAATAAAAATTCCCGGAATTTTTGATAGAGTTTCGACGATAAAGATAATGTAGCTTAAGATAAGATAACAAGCCCAAGCAAAAGGAAAACCAAGGTAAAAATTAATTTTTCCCAAAATGGCAGTTAAAAATCCCAAAACCATCAAAAAGGGGACAAAAAAAGAAACCAACACATTGGCAAGAGGAGCGATTAATGAAATTTGTCTAAAATAAATAAAAATAATGGGTGCGGTAAAAATTTGCGCCGCTAAAGAAGTTTTAAAATCGGCTTTTATTTGATGATAGAAGTTTATAAAATTATTTTCACTTTTTTTAATATTCTTTTCACCAAAAAGAATAATGCCTAAAGTGGCGGCATAAGAGAGCTGAAAGGAAACGGTTTTTAACCAAGAAGGAAAAAAGATAACGCTTAAGACAAACGATAAAATTAAAGCATACAAAGAATAATTTTTTCTTCCGGTATAATTAGCAACGAGCGTTAAAATTCCCATAAATGCTGCTCTTAATATTGGGGCTTGAATACCAACAAAAAGAACAAAAAAAATAATTGTTAATATTGTTATCAATATTGATACCTTTTTGCTAAAAAATTGGGTGGTTTGAGTAACAATTGAGGCCAGCAAGGTAATGTTTATCCCAGAAAGAACAACTAAATGAAGAAGACCAACAATTTTTAGTTGTTCATAAAATTCTTTAGTTGTTTTTAGATTGATTCCAAACAAAATTCCATTAAGTAGCGAAGCATGAGGTTCGGGTAGATAATGATTTATAACTGTAGTAAATATTTTTGGCGTCATTAAAGACTAATTAAATCTTTAATTTTTTCAAAAGTGCTTTTACCGACCACTTTTTTTGTTAAAAGTTCATCGATACTTTGATAGGGTCGATTATTGATAATCTTTTGGGCGGTTATTTTACCAATACCCGGCAAGGTATCAAGTTCTTCAACACTGGCTTGATTGAGACTAATTTTTTCGTTTGTATTTTGAGGTGAATTTTGTGAGACGACCTCGGTTTGAGTGATATTTTTTGGTGAGATATAATCTAACGTCCGTGAATTTTCAATAAAGATACCGCTATTTATTTCCCAACTTGATGGGATATAGATTTTTTCTTGATCGGTGACGATTCGGGCCAGATTGAAGTTTCTTTGAAAAAAAATTCTATCCGCTTCATCCGAAAGTCCACCTGCCAAATCTAAGAAATCCTTTAATCTTGCGCCAAATGTTGCCTCGTAAACACCAGGATTTTTTACCGCCCCCGCCACATCGACAAAAATTTTTTTATAAGGGGTGGGGTTATTAAACGTTTTTTCCTCAATTACTTCTGTTTTTTCCCAGGCTTTTTCTTTTTGATACAAAATCAAAGAAAAAATAGCGATAAAAAAAGAAGCACCAAGGAGAAAAATTTCAATCTTATACTTTTTAATCTTTTTTAAAACCGGCAAAAAAGAACGAAGAAAATTTTTCATGAGAAAAATATAAAAAAGAGAAGAAGAAAAATCTATAGCCAATAGTCAACAAAATAAAGTTTTTGGATTTTTTTAAAAAGATTAAATTTTGTTTTTAATCTTTATTATAAAATCGTTTGATAAGAAAAAAACCGATGGTTAAAGCTACCATTAGTCCGGTAAAGATCTTTATTGGAAAAGCAAAAAAAGAAGTTGAGGCAGAAATTTGAGGGGAATTTTCACCAAAAATAACTGACGTTGATAAACGATAAAATCCAAAAAAGAACCCCGAAATTATTAAAGAAACAGGGCTTTGGCAAGCCCTAAATTTTGAAAGATTTGAACAATCAATTTCCGCCGAAGGCGTGGCTTTAATTAACCGTTGCGATTGAGAAAGAATGTTTTGGGGGATTAAATTAAATTTTGCTTTTTCCCCAAAGTTACCTTTTAAGATGATTTCTCCTTCGGGTTTTATAAGATTTTTTCCTTGATTTTCAATGGTTAAAATAAGGGGGATAGGATCGGTTGAGTCAAAAAAATTAATTTTTTTCCCAAAAAAAGAGAAACGAAACCGCGGTAAAACTTCAAAAAGAACAATTTTGGGTTTTATCTCAATTTTTCCACTTTCGGTAACGGTGATTAAAATGTTTGCCCCAATTGAGGCTTTGGCAAAAGAGGCGCTTTTTTCCAATTGAGTAGTTACTGGTTGGCTTTCGACAATTAAAGTATAATAATAATCGCCTTCTTTTGCTCCTTCGGGGACGCGAAGGCGAAGAAGAAGCTGCTGACTTTCATTAGTTTTTAAGAAAAATGATTGATTAAGTTTTAAGTGACTGTTGTCTAAACTAAAGCGGATTGGCCCCTCAAACTCTTCTTTAATCTTAATTTGTCCCAAATTATTTTTTGGTTCAAAGGGTAAAACTTTAGCGCTTAAGATCACCGGATCAGCATAATTAACTATCGTATAGGCAATTAAAATCGACTTGCCTGGCTTAATGACGGTTTCAATTAACGGTGGGGATAAGGATAAAGAAATTTGTTGAGCAAGAATTTTTTTTGTTGTATAAAAGAATAATAGAGTTAATAAAAAAAATAAAATAAAAATTTTTCTAATTTTGAATTTTAAATTGTCATTTTGCATTTTGATTTTTGAATTTTAGATTAAAATGATGGTGTGGCAACAAAATTGATAATTGTTTGATATTTACCTGCTGGTTGAATGGGAGAGACATTAACTTTAAAAGTCACAACCGCTTGACGATTTCTTCCCACATTGGCGGAACTCATAACAGTAGCCGGTGACTCATTTTCTTGACGATTGGGAAACGGACGGAAATAAGTACTGTCTATAAAATCCGATGGAATATCATTACCACTCATGTTATAACCAAAGCCATAGGCGGTATTTGATGTCCAAGGCCTGGCAAGAGATTCATTACAAGTATTTGTGCCCCCATCACATTGAGTGTCTGGAATGCTATTCACCTCATCTAAAGTTCTTAATCTTCCTTCTTCAATAGCTGTGACTTGATATTGACCGGCTGCCCCAAAAGAAACCGTTAAAGTAGTGGTGGCAGTTTGAGGAGAGTTGGGGATTAAAATGCCAAAGTTAATATTGGTGTTTGATATAGAAAAACGAAAAGGGATGATTGAGTGAAGATACTGAAATCCGGCTTTGACAATATAACCGGTTGAGTTAAACTGACCGGCAGCCGTTTGGCCAACGGTATCGGAAAGACTGTAATTGGCCGATGATTTATTACCACCAGCAATCCCAATTTCTCCATACTGGATTTTAAAAAGAGGTGATTCCATATTGATGGCAAAAACAGATTTTAAAAAGAAAAAAAGAAAGCTTAGAGAAAAAATGAATAAAAAAATTGCCTTTTTCATAAAGAAAGACTTTTTTCAAATTTCTCAATTAGTTTTTCCATTTTTTCCGTCTGTTTTTTTATGATTGAAAGTTGGTGATCGCCAAGAAAATTTTCAGCGGCCGCAGCAATATTTTTAAGATGATTTTTTAAAATTAAGGATAAAAACAAAAACGTTTCTTCTTTTGATTTTTGACTTTTGGCTTTTAGCTTTTGATTTTCTTCATACTCTTTTCCCAAAAACAAAGCAAACGGGGTAATGAAGGCTAAAGAAAAAATGGGCAAAAGGACGGAAAAGTTTTGATCTTTGGGAAGGGACAAAAGAAAAAAAATAATTAGTGTTAGTGAAGTCACCATTGAAATAATTGGTTCAAGAAGAAGTGATAAAGAAAAAAGAAGAAAGTAGATTAAAAAGAAAAAAGGCGAATGGATAGCGCCAGTGGTGTTGACAATTAGAAGGACAATTAAAGTGAAAATAACCGATTCCAAAAGCCGAGTTTTTGGTGAGTTTGGTAAAGCCAGTTTTTTTACCAAAAAAAAGAAAATAAACAAAGAAGCGGCAATTTGAAGATCATAAGAGGCAAGAACGCTTTTTGGAAATAAAAACCCCAAAGCAATTGTAAATATAAGAATCAAAGAATGAATGATCTCTTTTGCCATAGAAACATTATAATATTTTTTGTATAATATTTTTATGGACAAAAAAACTTTGACTAAAGGTGGTTGGCAAGCAGGAATTTTAGAGGAGCTTAAAAAAGTAAGTTGGCCCACAAAAAAAGAAACCATCCGCTTAACAGCGGTGGTTATTATTATCTCCTTGATTATTGGTCTTTATATCGGTATAATAGATGTTTTATTGGCCAAAGTATTAGAATTTCTAACTTTAAAACGCTAAAATGTCTGAGCAAAAAATCACCAAAGAGAAGATTACTGCCTTGGGGAAAATTACTCCGATTAAAGAACCAAGATGGTATGTGGTTCATACCCAAGCCGGTCATGAGGCAAAAGTCAAACAGGCCCTGGAACAGCGGATAAAAACTTTGGGGGCAGAAGATAAAATATTTGAAATAGTGATTCCAATGCGAGAAGTAGTTGCCGTAAAAAAAGGTAAAAAAACCAAACAAAAAGAAAAAGTGTTTCCGGGTTACATTTTAGTAAAAATGACTTTAGACGAAAACTCATGGCTGATTGTTCAAACCACTCAAGGAGTGACTGGTTTTGTGGGAGCGGGGTTAAAGCCGGTGCCGATTTCTGAAAAAGAGGTTGAGGCGATTATGAAGTTTGTTGAGCAAGAACAGCCCAAGTTTAAGGCAAAATTCTCAGTCGGTGAGGCGGTTAAAATAAAAGAGGGGCCCTTTGCTGACTTTTTGGGGACAGTGGAGGCAGTTGATGAAGAAAGAGGTAAGGTAAGAGTTTTGGTATCCATCTTTGATCGCGAAACACCGTTGGAGCTTGATTTTTTGCAGCTCCAGAAATTATAAAAATTACCATTATTCGTATCTTTTATAAAATCTATGGCAAAAAAAGTAAAAACGGTTATCAAACTTAATCTTCCCGCGGGTGAGGCAACTCCAGCACCACCAGTGGGTCCGGCTTTGGGTCAACATGGGGTGCCGATTATGGATTTTATCAAAGAATACAATGCCAGAACCGCCAAACTAAAAGGGCAAGTTATCCCCGCGGTAATTACGGTTTATGAAGATAGGACTTTTACTTTTGTTACCAAACTGCCACCAGTGTCTGAGATGATTAAAAAAGCTTTAAAACTGCAAAAAGGCTCGGGCAAACCCAACAAAGAAAAAGTGGGAAAACTCACCAAAGCTCAAGTTGAGGCGATTGCTAAAGAAAAATTACCTGACTTAAACACCACTGATTTAGAAGCGGCCAAAAAAATTGTTATTGGCACGGCTAAAAGTATGGGAGTCGAGGTAGAAAATTAAAAATTAAAAAATAAAAATTAAAGAAATTATAATTTAGAATCTTTTTACCTATGGGAAAAATACGAACAAGAATTTTAGGTTTAGAAGAGGTTGAACAAAAACAAAAAAAAGAACAAAAAGAAAAGGCGGCTGAGAAGAAAAAAATTCGTGCTCCGGGGCTTAAAGGGGGAGAGAGGATGGTGGCGGTTGAGGTTGATGAAAAAGAGATTGATAAGATGGAAAAAGCTAAAAAAATCGTTGAAGAAGCCGAAAAAAAAGCCCAACAAAAACCAAAAGAAATAAAGAAAAAAACGCGAGGGAAAAATTATCAAAAAGCCAAAGCCCAAATTGATAAAAATAAACTTTATTCGATAAAAGAAGCCATCTTCCTTTTGAAAAAAATAAAATACGCCAAATTCGATGAGTCTTTTGAACTTCATTTAAATGTGGATAGAGTTGGTTTAAAAGGGGAGGTGGAGTTACCGTATTCTTTGGGGAAAAAGGTAAAAGTGGCGATTGTTGATGATAAGATTTTGGCTCAAATAGAAGAAGGAAAAATTGATTTTGATGTTTTAATTGCTCACCCGTCTTTTATGCCAAAGTTAATAAAATATGCTAGGATTTTAGGGCCCAAAGGATTAATGCCCAATCCTAAAAATGGGACGGTTTCGCCAAATCCCCAAGAAGCCGCCAAAAAATTTGAAAAAGGCCTTTTGCATTGGAAGACTGAAAGTAAATTTCCTTTAATTCATCAAATGGTTGGTAAGATTTCGCAAAAAGATGAAGAAGTAGAAGCAAACATCAAGGCTTTTTTAAAGGCGGTGGGATCAAGTCATATAAAAGAAGCTTATCTTAAAACGACAATGTCTCCATCAGTCAAGATTGAGGTTAAAGGGTAAAAAATTATCTTGCTAGAAAACTTTCTTTTTGTTATCTTATTTTCATGGATAAGATTAAAGCTTTAATTTTTAAAACTTCTGATTTTTGGTTTTATTTATCTAAAAATCAAAAGGATCTGATTAATGAAGGACTATATCTTATGAATGATGTGATTAAAAATAATGCTTATCATTTCAAAGACTATTCTTTTTTAGTTTTTCCTTTTGCCAAAGCCTATGAGGGATTTTTAAAACAGCTTTTTTTGGATGTCAAATTTATTTCTCACTTAGATTACATCTCTGATCATTTACGTCTGGGAAAATTACTCTCACCAAATTTAGTCAATAAATTAAAAGAAAGATCTCTTTACAAAAAGATAAAAGATAAAGCCGGTCAAGAGTTGGCCGATAAAATCTGGAATGCCTGGAAAATCGGCCGCAACCAAGTTTTTCATTACTATCCCCACAATCTCAAAGCCCTTACCTTTTCCCAAGCCGAAAACATTATCGACAATATTCTTTCAGCGATGGAGGAGAGTTATGGGAAGTTGAAAGTTAAAAGTTGATTAAATTAACTTTTTACCCATTGACAGCAAAAAGTGTATTTTATACTTTTATTACATTACTATTTTGTCATTTTATAATCGTTTTTCGTAAAACAAATAAGAAGAATTTTTTATAATTAAATTAGCCCTTGACTTTTTTTAGCTAATTGTATATATTGATAATATAGTTAAAAATTTTATAAGTTTAAACCAAGTTGGCTTGGTTATTAAAGTAAAAGATAAAATTATGAGCGGTGAAACACCAGAAATACCAAAAGAATGGTTAGAAAGAGTAAAAAAACAGGAAGAGAGATGGAGTAATATGTCTGATGAAGAGCGAGAGATATGGGGTGTTAAGCCTGGTGAAACACTTAAAGATAAACGACAACGAGACGAGGAGGAGAATCCTAGTAGAAGATAATTTTTTCTTTTATAAAATTTTATATTGGGATTTGTTTTTTAGATTATCAAAGTGTTATAAAAAACTAGTTAATTTTATAATCTTGAATTTTTAAGCTACCTAAAATTATTTTTCTCTCTAAGGTTATCTGCTTTTATTTTTTATTTATTTTATTTTTAAGTTTATTATTCTATCTTTGAGGCGATCGTGTCCAAGATAGAATTTTTTTTATATTCGGATTGTTAAGAAAATAAATTCTATTTTTTCTCGATCGGTGCTAAGATAGAATTTTTGTGAAAATCCTGTTGACAGAAAGTCGACAAAAATGTAGATCGTAGCATCATTAAAAATGATTGAGAGATTTATATTTTGATTAATTACTCCTCCAAAGTTGACAAATCACCAAGAGGAAGATCAAGCTCTTGGGCTTTTAAAATCCGGCGCATAATTTTGCCGGAGCGGGTTTTGGGAAGCTTTTCAACAAAGTCAATCTCATCAATTGAGGCAATTGGGCCGATTTGTTTTCGAACTAAATCGTTAATCTCTTTTTTTAACTCCTCTGATGGGCTTTTTCCAATTTTTAAAATGACAAAGGCTTTGATTGATTCGCCTTTGACTTGATGAGGTTTACCGATAACAGCTGCTTCAGCAACAGAGGGATGTTCAACAATAGCGTGTTCGATCTCAGCCGAGCCTAAACGATGGCCTGAGACTTTTATGACATCATCATTTCTGCCAGTGATCCAAAAATAACCATCATCATCAATTTTGGCTGAATCACCCGTAAAATAACAAAAATCAGTTTTGACATTTGCGTTTTGCGTTTTGAGTTTTTCAAAGTAAGTCTCTCTATATCTTTGGGGATTATTCCATAAATCCAAAAGCATGGCTGGCCAGGGAGTTTTTATGACTAAGTATCCTTGGGTGTTTTTGGGTAGACTTTTTCCATTTTCATCAACAACATCGGCAACGACGCTAAAAAATGGTTTGGCGCAACTGCCTGGTTTTAAAGGGGAAGAGGGAAGTGGGGTAATAATATGCATACCGGTTTCAGTCTGCCACCAGGTATCGATAATGGGCAATTTTTCCCGTCCGATGTTTTTATAAAACCACTCCCAAGCTTCGGGATTGATTGGTTCACCAACCGACCCTAAAATCCGAAGGGAAGAGAGTTGATATTTTTTAATTGGCTCTTCGCCAAAGCGCATCAAAGCTCTTATCGCTGTTGGTGCCGTGTAAAAATGAGTGATTTTGAAGCGATCAATTAGTTTCCACCAAACTTCAATATCAGGATAATCAGGCGTGCCTTCGTAAACAAAAGTAGTAATCCCATTTAATAAAGGACCATAAAGAATGTAGGAATGACCAGTGATCCAACCAGCATCGGCAGTTGACCAAAAAATTTCATCACCGTGAATATCAAAGACATACTTCATTGTCGCATAAACACCAACCATATAACCGCCGTGAGAGTGAAGAACACCTTTTGGTTTTCCGGTTGAGCCTGAGGTGTAGAGGATGAAAGAGGGGTCATTTGAATCCATGATTGCGGTTGGGCAAAGAGCGTCTTGTTTTGATACAAGATCATGATAAAAAACAAATTGGATATTTGAGTCAAAATTTTTACTATTTATTTCTTTTTTATCTCTTTCAACCACAACCACATACTCCACACTTTCAATCCCTTTTACTGCCTCAGTCACATTTTCAATTGGTTTTAAAATTTTATCTTTGTAAGGATACCAATCAGTAGTGATGATTACTTTGGCTTTGGCATCTTCAATCCGTGATTTTAAAGATTCGGTAGAAAAACCCGAATAAACAACTGAGTGTAAAGCACCAATTTTAAGGCAGGCAAGCATGGAGATAAATTGTTGCGGAATTCTTGGAAGATAAATTATTACCCGATCGCCTTTTTTGACACCTAAAGTTTTTAAACCATTAGCTAAACGAGAAACTTCTTCATGAAGTTGTTTATAGGTAAAAGTACGGACGGGAAAGTTATCGGGCGTTTGTTTTTCTGGTTGGCCGACCCAGATTAAAGCTAGTTTTTCGGCGATTGGGGTTTTTTGCCAACGATCTAAAGCGTTGTAAACTAAGTTGGTTTTGCCACCTAAAAACCAGCGGGCATAAGGATATTGCCATTGCAAAAATTTACTCCAGGGTTTGAACCATAAAAGTTCTTTAGCAATATTTTCCCAAAAAGCTTCGGGGTTTTCAATAGACTTTTGATAAACTTCTTCATAATCTTTAATATGGGCTTTTTCGATGATTTCTTTTTTTGGAAAGATCATAAAGTAATTATGACAAAAAAGCAAGAGAAAAAGCAAATGAATTTTTTAAACTTCCTTTTGAATTTGAAAAAAATTGTGTTATAATATCTTTTTACCAAATATGAAAAATCAGGTTTTATCAATCATTTTCGTCCTCTTTATTCTTATTACCGCTTAATATGGCGGGAGGATGAGTGATTGATAAAACCAAAATAAAAAATACTCCCGCCGACTTAGGTGGGTTTTTTTTGTTATTACAATTTTTTTCTTATTATTATTTTTTGTTTTTGAGTAAGGGGAGAATTATTAAAAGTTAATTAAAAAAATATGAGTGATTTTTTAAAAGAAATTGATTTAGCGAATTTATCAGGTCCTGATTTACAAAAAATGGGAATTGAAAATCCAGCAGATTTGAATTATAGAGTAGAAATATCACGAAGATTAGCTAAACGTTTTGGAACAAAAAAACTTTTAGTTTTTGATGATGTGGCTTTTGCTGTACCTGAGGCACAAAGACCACATCTTAAAGCGCTTCCAGGTTATGAAAGAGTACTTGCACCAGCATTAATGTTGTTGCCAGGTTTTGAAGATGGGGCTTCTGTTCTAGTCGCCGCTCCTCCTAATCCAATAGAAAGAGAAATTGCATTAGCTTTTAAATCACAATTAGAAAAAAGATTAGGCAAAAGTGTTGTTTTAAAGGTGTTATGGGAAAATAGGGAGGGTAATTTAATAGATATTTTTTCATTAGTTAAAGAAGATTATTTAAAATTGTGTAAAGAATATGCAAGCTACCTTGATGATCCACAAAATTTAACAAAATATACTCCTTTTTATCATTTAGATGTTGTAAGTCAACATGCGCATGAGTTATTTGGAGAAAAAACATTGGTCATTCCTTTTCAAACCACTCCTTATCACGACGAAAGAGCTTTAGGTTTAGAAAATGTTAGTTTACCATCAATTCCCAACATGGATAAAGTTATAAATAATTTTTTACTTAGAGAAGCTGGATTTGAAGACATTCCTTTTATGATTGGAGTAACCTCAGACGGCAGATTGATAACAAATATAGAAGAATTAGAACAATTAGATGAAGAAAAATTACCACCCACAGATGAAAATATAAGATTGTTCGCTTCAGGAATAGTAGAGGCAATCGAAAAATTAAGAGAGTCTAACTTGGATGCTTATATTAAGCTTGATGCTAAGGGGGTTTCTGGTTTAGGAAATCTTTCTCCTAATAAATATCCTAATGTTTATGATTTAAATCTAACAAGAGATGAAAGAATAGCCGCTCTTTTTGAGATTATAAAATCGTATGGATTTAAAGAATTGCCTTCTTTAGCGGTTGTTGAAGAAAGAATTAAACCTAGGATTGTTGAAGGTGTAAAACAAGATATTACGGTTGGTGGAATAATGGTTGGAGGTGTTTTTTTCCCAATGTCAATTTTTCCTTTTGGAGTTGATGAAGGCGATGAATATGTTTGTGGTTGGATGGGAAAAAATCCTCAAGATATAGGAATAGAGCCAGAATTACAAAAAAGGTTATTTGAATCATTTTCTCAAATGGGGAGTGTTTTAGCAACTAATGGATATACAGATGGTGTTTTAGCTGGCGATGTAATGGTTGGGGGAAATGGAAAATTATATGTGCATGATTATAATTTTCGGCGGGGTGGTCGTTCTTATCTTGAGGCCTTGATTGCTTTAACAGATAAACCATTTTTTGAAGCGCAAATAGTAATTGATCTAGATAGTAAAACTGATAATTTAAGCCGCTACGAAATGTATACCAGAATTTGTCAAACATTATATCAAGAAGGAATTATTCCTTTTTCTACCTCTTTTGGTTATTTTGGAGGTGATCATGCGGAGGGTAAACCAGATTTTTTAAAGTTTAAATTGGCAGTGCCTTTAGGACACCAAAGTATTAGAAATTTAAGCAAAAGTAATATGTTGGGGGCGGTCAAGGCTTATGTTGAAAGTTTATTAAAAGTTTAATTTTTAATATGGCAGAAAAAATATATTCTACAGAACTTATCGGAGACGTTAGAATATTTGCTGATGGCAATGTTTGGCCACCCTACTCAGCTTTTTATTTAGCTAAAGAAACATTTCCTGTAGTAAAAAAAATATTAGAAAAAAAAGGCAATCTTTTATGTTGCGATATAGGGACAGGCTCAGGAGTTTTAAGCATATTGGGAGGTAAATACTTTCCTGATTCTCATTGGGTTGTTACAGATCTAAATCCACAAGCAGTTTTTACTGCAGAAAATAATTGGAAAATTAATGGTTTGCCTGATGATAGATTAACATCATTAGTAGCTGATGGAATAAGTGATGATTTAGTTGGTTTAGCTAGGGAAAACGGTGGGTTTAATTTTTTAATTGCCAATTTACCTCAACAACCATTAGTTGATGGAGAAGAGTTGGAAAGTTTGAGACAAGTTTCAGCTTCAGCTTGGAATGTTGATGCAACAAGAGATCCTGATGGATTAGGTTTATTTATAAGAGTAGTAGAAAGATTACCTGATGTGATGACAAGTGGTGGTATGGCGGTTTTATCTGCTTCTTCAAAACAAAATGAGTCTCGATGGAGAAATTTTTTGAATAGATTAATAGATGAGGGTAAATTAAACCAATGGGAAGTTATATCTAATGAACAATTTCCTTTACCTGAAAGTTATGACCCAAGATTTATAAAACATTGGTTATCACTGAGTGAAAAAGATGGTGTTTTAAGATTAAAATTAGGAGAAGATGGAAAATATTACTATACTCATTATAATTTATTGTTAAGTTTTTAACATTTTTATATGTCTATTTCTAAAGAAGAGTTAATAAAATTAATAGTGAATCTTATTTATTTTAAAACAATTACCAAAGATCAAGAATCTGTTAAAAAAGCTTTTGCTTTCATTAAAGATTATTTAAAAAAAAGTAATTTGTTTGTTAAAGAGTTTCAAAAAAATGGTTTTTTATCTTTAGCGGTATCTAATTCATATATTGATTTCTCAAAAAAATACGACATAATTTTTCATGGTCATATTGATGTTGTTGCCGCTTCAGAAAAAGATCAATTCAAACCAAAAATAAAAAATGGAAAAATTTTTGGAAGAGGGGCTTTGGATATGAAAGGGGGATTAGGGGTTTTGATATATTTAATGAAAAAGTTACCAAAAACCGATAAGAAAATTATTTTACTAATAACTTCAGATGAAGAGATTGGGGGTGAAAATGGAACAAATTTTTTTTTTAAAGATCTAGGTTTACGCGGTAATTTTTTTCTCACCGCTGAAGGGGAAAGAGATTATCTTTTAAAAGTAAAACAAAAAGGAGTAGTAATGTTTAAATTGAAAGCTAAAACAAAAGGAGAGCATTCAGCTTATCAGTGGCTTTCAGAAAACGCAATTATTAAAATATTTAATTGTTACCAAAAGATAAAAAAACTTTTCCCTAAAAAAAATTCTAAAGATCATTGGTATTCAACTATTAATTTAGGGTTAATAAAAGGAGGGACGGCAGTTAATTCAATTCCTAACGAGGCTGAGGCTAGTTTTGATATTAGGTTTTGTGAACCTTGGCAATCTTCTGATGCGATAATTAACAAATTAAAAAAAATTATTCAAAAAGAAAGATTGAATTTTGAATTGATTTATAAAACAGAAATGATGGCTACTGATATAAAAAACTTTTATGTTAATAATTTGAACAATATTGTTAAAAAAGAGTTAAATATAAAAAAAGATCTCTACTTTAAAAATCACGGAACAAATGATGCTCGTTTTGCTAATATAGTTGGTATTCCTTCAGTTGGTTTTGGCCCAATTGGAGATAATTATCACGCGCCTAGTGAATTTGTTTATATTGAAAGTTTGGTGAAGTATTTCAATATTTTAGAGAAATTTGTTTTACTATAATGTTTTTTTCAATTATTTTACTAACCAAATCCCTAATTTCAATTCCCTCAACCCGCGACAACAAAAAAGCCTTAAATGATGTTTTGGATTTGGCACTTAGGGAAGTTAAAGACTTTACCATCGAACTCTTTGAAAA
>Ga0308392_1000192_pt1 | contig 25346 bp, 22 predicted proteins | sample Hotspr20Samplem2_FD_202361 | JGI IMG/M metagenome (GOLD analysis project Ga0308392, IMG submission 202361) | Hot spring phototrophic mat microbial communities from Octopus Spring, Yellowstone National Park, Wyoming, United States - 20050624_m2 ... | reverse complement strand
CCCAGCCGACTCACCTCGCGGTCGTCGACGTCCCAGACCGTCATGGCGTTGGCGAGGAAGCCGAGCCGGTAGTGGTTCGGCACGGCGGCGATCCGGCGGATCACCCCGCGCTCGCGCAGCCGCCGCGGACGATTCAGCAGCTCCGCCTGCGGCAGGCCCAACGCTCGGGCGAGCTCGGCGAAGGGCTCGACACGGAGCGGCAGCCCGTCTTGGCTCGCGACGAGGATCCGTCGGTCGACCGGGTCGAGCACGGGCGGGCCTCAAACCGGCAAGACGAGCTCGAGGCGGTATTCCTCGAGCTTCGGCAGGTCGACCACCTCGAGGCCGGTTTCCGCCTCGATCCGCGCGATCGTGGCGGGAATCAACTCCGGTCGCTCGACCGCGAGGACGAACCACATGTTGAAGCGGTGCGCGCGCTCGTAATTGTGGGCGACCTCGGGCATCGCCGCGAGCCGGGCGGCCACATCCTCGAAGCGCTCGGCCGGTACCGCCATGGCGCAGAGGATCACGGCACCGCCGAGCTTTTCGGCGTCGAGCATCGGCGCGAAGCGGCCGACGGCTCCGGTGTGGATCAGCCGGGCGAGCCGGGCGACGATCGCTTCCTCGGTCGTCTCCAGGCTGGCCGCGAGCTCGGCGAACGGGCGCTCGACGATCGGCACGCCCCGCTGCAGGGCCGCCACGATCGCCCGGTCGATCGGGTCGAGATGGCCGTTCCTCATGCCGCCGCCTGCCGCAGCTCGGGCGCGGGCGTGCCGTAGCGGGCGGCGCGCTGGACGAACCGCCGCCTCGAGAACAGCACCGCCCGGGGTACGGTCTCGAGCCCGGTGCGCATCAATATCGCGTGCACCACACGGAGCGTCGCGAGCCGCTCCGGCCCGTGGACCATGAAGAAAAGATTGTAGGGCCAAAGAGGTGGCCGGCGCGGCCGGGCGTAGCAGAGGCTCACCGCGGGCTCGCGGGCGAGCCGCCGGCCCGCCGCCTCGAGCTCCGCGTCCGGCAGGTCGAGGACGACCATCGCGTTCGCCCGGTAGCCGAGCTCCCGGTGGCGGACGACGAGCCCCGCCCGGTTGACGACTCCGGCCGCCCGCAGTGCCGCGAGCCGCGAGAGGACCTCGTGCTCCGCGAGCCCGAGCTGCTCGCCCAGTGCCGCGAAAGGTCGCGGCACGAGTGGCAGGCCCGCTTCCAGGGCGGCGAGGAGGGCGCGGTCGGCGGGCGTCAGCTCCATCGCAGCGGAAATCCGTCAGCTCCATCGCAGCGGAAATCCGAGGTCGAGCTTGAACGGCCGTTCGAGCGGGAGGTCGAGGACCGCCAGGCCGGTGCGGGCCTCGATCGAAGCCAGAACCCGCTCGACGCGGGCACGGTTCGGCGCGGTCACGACGAACCAGAGGTTGAAGCGGTGCTCGCGCTCGTAATTGTGGTTGACCTCGGCGAAGGAGCTCACGAACGCCGCGACCTCGTCGAGCCGCCCCTTCGGAACTGCCATCGCCGCGAGCGTGCTGGCCCCGGCGCGGTTGGGTGCCACGGTCACCCCCACGCGCGCCAACACTCCCGCGGCCTGCAGCCTCGCGAGCGCTTCGATCACCTCGGCCTCGCTCGCGCCCACGGCCTCGGCCATCGCCGCATAGGGGCGGGGCACGAGCGGCAATTCGCGTTGGAAACGGTCGAGCAGCGCGCGCTCGAGGGGTGTGGGCTCGAACGGCGCGGGCGCGAGGGTCGGCGCGGTCTCCTGCACGGTCTCAACTCCCGATCCGGTGCGCCCGGGCGGTCGAGAAGATCCCCGACGGCTTGTCGGCCGGCAGGCTCGCGAGGACCTCCCTGCGACGGGTCCCCAAGACGATCACGCGATCGTCGTCGCGCGCCGAGAGCCAGACCTGCTCGCCTCTGGGTGTGAACTCGAGTTGGAGGATCGCCCGGCCCGGGCTCAGCGTCGCAGCCGGCGCGAGCCGCTCGACGTCGAGGATCGCCACCTTGCCGTTGTGGGGGTGGGCGAGGCTGACCCAGGCCTCCCGGCCGTCGGGGCGAACGACGACGAAGACGGGCTGGCCGGGTGTGGGAATCCGGGTGACTTCCTGCCAGCTCCGCTTGTCGACCACGAGCACCTCGTGCCGGCCGACGGCGGGCAGGAGGAGATGTTCGCCCGCGGCACCCCACCCTTCGAGATGCGGCATCTTGTAGACCGGCAAGGGCGCCTCGCCGCGGCCGTAGCCGTCGAGGATCCGTCGCGGCCCCGCCTCCACGTGCCAAAGGTCGAGGAGGACACACCCGTCCTCGCCGAACAGACCCGCGAGGTAGAACCGGCCGTCCGGCGTCACGTTGGCGTCGTAGGGCAGGCTGCCGATCCCGGCGAAGCGGGTGATCCGCGGTGCCGAGAGATCGCTCGGGTCGACGAGCCAGATCTCGCCCGAATCGTAGAGGGTGAAGGCGAAGCCGCCGTCTGCCGTGTCGACCAAGCCCACGACCTTGGAGCGCTTGCCGTCCGAACCGACCGCCGCGACCTCCGCGAGCGGCGCGAGCGTCGCGGAATCGAACAATCGGACGCCGCCCGGTTCGTAGTTCGCGACCGCGACCAGGCGGCCGTCCTGCGAGATGGCCCCCCCGATCGCGTTGCCCGCCTGGACGATTCGGCCGACAAGGCGGCGTTCCAACAGATCGACCTTGGAGAGGCCGCCGTCGCGGCCGAAGACGAAGGCGAAGCGGGCGTCGCGGGAGAAGACGAGGGAAGCGTGCGAGAGGTCGCCGAGTCCCTCGACACGGCCCAGGACCGTGCGGCCGGTGCTCTCCGCGATCAGGAGCGAGCCTCGCGCGCGTTCGACGACGACCACGAGATCACCCGTGCCGCGGAGCTCGGGGCAAGCGGCCCGGGCCTGCGGCGACGCCAAGAGCGGTGCCGCCACGCCGAGCCCGATCGCCGTGCGGCGCTTCATGGAACCCTCCCCTCGACCAGGAGCTCGACCAGGAAGCGCGCCTCGGCTTCGGCCAGCTCGTGCTTCCAGGGTGGCATAGGAGTCCCCGGCCGTCCCTCGAGAACGGTGACGACGAGCCCCTCCCGGTCCTTGTCCCGCAGGGTTTCGGGGAGGAGCGGCGGCCCCAGCCCGCCTTTGAACGTGAGGCCGTGGCAGGAGCCGCAATCGTGCCGCAGGAGGTGCACGAGCTCGCTCCGGCGCGCGGGCGCGAGCTCGACGCCCTTTGCCCGCTCCACTTCGGGCCGGCCGATCCCGGCGCGCAGCAGGAACAGCAGCGCGGCCGCCGCACGCTCAGGCATGACCCTGCACCTCGAGCCGGGCGAGCGAGGCAGCCGGGCGCGCGAGCTCGAGCGGGAGAGCGAGCGCCTCGACCACCCGGCCGATCACGAAGAGGGTGGGCGAAGCGAGCCTCGCGGCGCGGACGGCCTCGCCGATCGCCGCGAGGGGTGCGCGGACGACCCGCTCGGAAGGCTTGGTCCCCTGCGCGATCGCCGCGGCGGGGGTGGCGGGCGAGAGGCCGGCCTCCCGCAGCCCCTCGACGATCCGGTCGATCTGGGCGAGGCCCATGTAGACGACGAGCGTCGTGTCGGGATCGGCGAGCCCCCGCCAGTCGAGTTCCAGGGGCTCGTCCTCCCGGCAATGGCCGGTCACGAACCGGACGCCCCTCGCGAGCCCGCGGTGGGTCAGGGGGATGAGCGCGCTCGCGGCGCAGCCGGTCGCGGCGGTCACCCCCGGGACCACCTCGACCGCGATGCCGTGGCGCAGCAGGTAGAGCGCTTCCTCGCCGCCGCGGCCGAAGATGAAGGGATCGCCGCCCTTGAGCCGGACCACCACCCGGTCCGGCGCGGCGACGCGACGGAGGAGCTCGTTGATCTCCTCCTGGCGCATGGCGTGGCGTCCGGGCGTCTTGCCGACGTCGATCCGCCGCGCCCGGGGCCGGACGAGGCTCAGCACCCCTTCGCCCACCAGCCGGTCGTGGACCACGACGTCGGCGAGCTGGAGCAGTCGCGCCGCCTTCAAGGTCAAGAGCTCGGGGTCGCCGGGCCCGGCTCCGACGAGGTGGACCGTCGGTGGCTGCATCGCTCGCTTCCCACGCCTGCCCGTGTCGTGAGCCCGGGCGGCAGACCGCCCGGGCCACCCGGCTCAGTAGATGTCCTTGCGGGTGTTCAACACGTTGAACTTGCCCGTGGGTGTCACGATGACCGGGTCCTTGATGACTTTCTTGAGCTTCCTCGTCTTGTCGTCGACGACGACGATCGCGCTCTCCTGGTTCTTGGCGTTCCAGACCGAGAACCAGATCTCGCTGCCGTCCTTGTTGTACTCGCCTTGGACGACCCGGCGCATGCCCTCGGCGATGCCCGACCAATCGCCGACCGGGACCACCTCGTAGGGCTTCTCGAGATCGTCGAGATCGAAGACGGCGACCGAGGAGGCGATCGACGGGTCCGGGTTCAAGGGCGTGTCGACCCACAGATTCCGGCTGTTGGGATGGGTCTTGATGAACAAGGAACCGCCGCCCTGGCCGTAGAGCTTCTTGACGACCTTCCAGGCATGTTGCGGATGCTTCTCGGGATCGGTGCCGATGATGCTGATCGTGTCGTCGCCGAGATGCGACGTCGCCCAGACCGGGCCCCACTGTTTGCTCACGAAGTTGGCGCCGCGGCCGGGATGGGGGGTCTTACCCCCGCTGTCGATCAGGGCGCCGAGCTTGCCCTCCTTGGTGTCCACCACGGCGATCTTGTTGCGGGCGTTGGCCGCGACCAGGAAGTAGCGCCCGCTCCGGTCGAATCCGCCGTCGTGGAGGAAGCGCTCGGCCTCGATCGAGGTCACTTTGAGGTTCTTGATGTCGGTGTAGTCGACCAGGTCGATGCGCCCGATCTCCTTGATGTTGACGATGAACTCCGGGCGGTAGTGCGAGGCGACGATCGAGGCGACCCGGGGCTCGGGGTGATATTCCTGGGTATCCCAGGTCATCCCGCGGGTACTCACGATCTTGAGCGGCTCGAGCGTGTCGCCCTTCATGATCACGTATTGCGGCGGCCAGTATGAGCCGGCGATCGCGTAAGTGTCCTCCCAGCCCTGCATCTTGCTGGTTTCGACCGAGCGCGCTTCGTAGCCGATCTTGATGGTCGCGACGGTCTGCGGCGGATCCATCCAGAGATCGATCAGATTGACGAGCCCGTCGCGGCCGATCGTGTAGAGATAACGGCCGGAGGCCGAGAGCCGCGAGATGTGCACGGCGTAGCCCGTGTCGAACACCTGACGGATCTCGTACGTGCCGCCGTCGATCAACGCTACCTTCCCGGAATCGCGAAGCGTCACCGAGAACAGATTGTCGATGTCGAGTTTGTTCTGCTGGGTTTTCGGCCGCTTGTCGGGCGGCACGATCACCTTCCACGAGACGCGCATCTCCTTCATGCCCCACTCGGGTGGGGCGGCCGGCTCGTTCAAAAGATATTTGACCATGAGGTCGACCTCGGCCTCGGTCAGATCGCCCGAGGTGCCCCAGTTCGGCATGCCGGCCGGCGAGCCGTAGGTGATGAAGGTCTTGAGGTACTCCGCACCCCGTTCCCGGGTGATGTCGGTCGTGAGCGGCTTGCCGGTCGCTCCTTTGCGCAGGACGCCGTGGCAGCCCGCGCAGCGCTGGAAATAGATCTCGTTGGCACGAGCGAACTCGGCCCGGGTCAAGGTGGGGACACCGGGCTTGGTGCCGGGGGCCTCCAAGCCCTTCTCCTTGAGCACGTCGAGGCTCGGCTCGTATTGGGCGGGCGGCGTGGTCTTGTGCTTTTCGAGCTCGGCCGGCGTGGGTGCTTGCTGCGCCCACGCCCCGCTGCCCAAGAGCCAGGCGAGCGCCACGCCCGTACTGGCGAGCGTCCGTGCGCGACCGGTCGTCCTCATCGTCATCCCCTCCGGGACTCGTGCAGGCACGCCGACCAGAGCACGCTCGCCGCCGGGCGTCCTTGACGGTGGTCAAGGTGGAAAGCGGGTGGCTGCGCTCGACTGCTGCCCACCCGGATCGGCGGAGCACGCGCGTGGCCCCTTTTCTCCTCGCCCTGGTCCTGCTGCTCCTCGGGGCGGTCGAGACGGACGGCCGAGAGCCCGGTCCCGACGAGTTCCGCCGAGCCTTCCCCAGCGCCGACGCCTTCGGTCCCATGGAAGGCGAGCCACCCGCGGCGACCGCCTATCGCGCGGGCGAGCCCGTGGGCTGGGTCTTTTCCTCCTGGCTCACCGTCCGCTCGACCGGCTATTCCGGCGCCCGTCTCGATCTGCTCGTGGGGCTCGACCTGGCGGGCCGCATCACCGGGGCGGTGATCCTCGAGCAGAAGGAGCCGATCCTGGTCACCGGGCGCGATCAGCGCGACCTCGAGGCCTTCCTCGCTCACTATACCGGCCGCGACGTACGCGCGCCGATCGAGGTCGGGCGCGGTGCCGCTTCACGCGGCGGGATCGACGCGGTGAGCGGGGCCACCATGACCTCGCTCGTCCTCCACGATGCGCTCCTGAAGTCTGCCCGTGCGGTCGCCCGCGCCCGCGGCGTCCTGGGCCCGACCGGCCGGCTCGATCTCGAGGGTTTCACGCCGGCTTCCTGGGCCGAGCTCGAGACGATGGGGGCCCTCGTCCGGTTGCGCCTTTCCAACCGCGAAGCCGAGGCCGCCTTCGCACGGCGCGGCGCGCGCCTCTTCCCCGAAGCGATGGGCCGACCCGACCCCGAAGCGAGCTTCCTCGAGGTCTGGACCGGGCTCGCCACGCCCGCCCGGGTGCTCCGCAACCTCGTGGGCGAGCGCGCCGAGACGCGGCTGCGCGGCGAACTCGCCGCCGACGATGCGCTCCTGTTCGTTGCCGCCCGCGGCCTCGCCTCGATCACTGGCCCGAACTGGCGGCGGACCGCCCGCTCGAGCGGCTCGCCATCGTCCAGGGCGAGCGGACCATTCCGGTCTCGGCGAGCATGATCAGGCCGATCGAGCGGCTCGTGGTCGAAGGTGCCCCGGAGCTGCGCGAGCAGCTGTTGCTCGTGCTGCCGGCCGCGAGCGGCTTCCGAGCGGAGGAGCCGTGGCGTCTGCAGTTCCTCCTGCCCTCCCTCGCCGTGCCCACCTCGCCACTCCTCCTCGAGCTTCCCTACCGGCCGCCCGCCGCCCTGCTCCGTCCGATCGCCGAGCCGGCGGCCGAGCCCGCCTGGCTATCTGTCTGGCGCGGCCGCACCGTCGATCTCGCGCTGCTCGCCGTGGGCCTCATTCTGTTGACCGCGATCCTCACCCTGCAGCCGCTCATCGTCCGCGACCGCCGGCTCTGGCAGCGCCTCCGACTGTGCTTCTTGCTATACACGCTTCTCTACGTCGGTTTCTGGGCAAGGGCGCAGCTGTCGATCGTCAACGTCTTGACGTTCTCGCAGGCCATCCTGACCGGCTTCTCCTGGGATCTTTTTCTTCTGGAGCCTCTGATCTTCGTTCTCTGGACCTACGTTGCCCTCGCCCTCGTCTTCTTGGGTCGCGGCGTCTATTGTGATTGGCTCTGCCCGTTCGGCGCGCTGCAAGAACTCTTCACGATGGTCGCGGCGAGCTTGCGGCTTCCCCAGCTCACCATCCCCTTTCCTCTCCACGAGCGGCTACGCGGCGTGAAGTTCGCGATCCTGCTCGTGATCCTCGGCCTTTCCCTCGGGGCGCTCGAACAGGCGATCCAGGCGGCCCGCATCGAGCCCTTCAAGACCGCGATCGTGCTACGCTTTTTCGATGCCCCCGGAGCCGTCGCCTGGGCGGTGGCGCTCCTCGCCGCCGGGCTCTTCGTGAACCGCTTCTTCTGCCGCTACCTGTGCCCCTTGGGCGCGGCCCTCGCGCTGCCGGCGAGGCTGCGGCAGTTCGAGTGGCTCGAGCGACGCTGGCAGTGCGGCCAGAAATGCCGGATCTGCGAGGCCACTTGCCCGGTCCAGGCGATCCACCCGGACGGCAAGATCCACCCCGGCGAGTGCATCCACTGCCTGCGCTGCCAGGTGAACTACCGGGACGACCGGCTCTGCCCACCCTTGATCGAACGCCGTGCCCGGGCCGAGCGCCGCGAGGCCCTGGCGCGCGGCAGTCGCGGCGCTGCCGCGGACGCGGGTGAGAGTTGAGCCTCTTCCCGCCCGCCCGACCCTCGGGCAGCATGGCGTCGGCGCCTCGAGGGAGGGAGGCATGGTCGAGCCGGCAGCCGCCCGCGAGCAGGTCGACGCGCTCTCGCGCCGGACCGGCATGTCGGCCGAGGATCTGGCGCTCGTTCGCGTCGTGCCGCTCTTCGCGGGGCTACCCTTCGGCTCGCTCGCGGCCTTGTTGGCTGACGCGCGGGTCCACGAGCATCCGCGCGGCGTCACGCTGTTTCTCCAGGGCGACCGGGCGGACCGCTTCTACCTCGTGCTCGATGGCTGGGTCCGCCTCTATCGCGAGAGCCCGGACGGCGCGGAAATCACGATCGCGCTCTTCGCCCGGGGTGAGAGCTTCGCCGAGGCGGCCATGCTCGGCCCGGGCCGCTTCCCGGTCTGCGGGATCGTGGCCGAGCCGTCGCGCCTCCTCCACGTGCCCGCTTCCTCGTTCCTCGGTGCCCTCGAGGCCGATCGTACGCTCTGCCGCAACCTCATGGCCTCGATGGCACGGCGGCTGCAGGCCTTCGTCCGGCAGATCGAAGCGCTCGCGCGCCGCTCCACGGTCGAACGGCTCGCGGCGTTCCTCCTCAAGCTCTGCGCGGGCCGGAAGCCGCAGGTGGTGCTCGAACTGCCGCTCGACAAGACCCTCGTCGCGGCGCGGCTCGGCATGCAGCCGGAAACCCTCTCGCGTGCCTTCGCGAGGCTGCGCCGGCTCGGTGTGACGACGGTCGGCCACACGGTGCGGATCGAGGATGTCGACGCGCTCCGGACGATCGCCGAACCCGACGAGGGTTGAGCCCGGCCCGCTCCGGCGTTCAGGCCTCGAGCAGCATCCGCTCCGGCGCCTCGATGCACTCCTTGACCCGGACCAGGAACGAAACCGCCTCGCGGCCGTCGATGATCCGATGGTCGTAGGAGAGGGCGAGGTACATCATGGGCCGCGGCTCGATCCGCCCGCCCACGACCATCGGCCGCTCCTGGATCTTGTGCATGCCGAGGATGCCGACCTGCGGCGGGTTGAGGATCGGCGTGGACAGGAGCGAGCCGAAGATCCCGCCGTTGGTGATCGTGAAGGTGCCGCCCTGCAGCTCCTCGATGGCGAGCTTGCCCTCGCGGGCGCGCCTGCCGAGATCGGCGATCCGCTTCTCGATGTCGGCGAAGGAGAGCAGATCGGCGTCGCGCACGACCGGCACGACCAAGCCCTGGTCGGTCGAAACGGCCACGCCGATGTCGTAATAGTGCTTGTAGACGATCTCCTCGCCGTCGATCTCGGCGTTGACCGCCGGGAACGCCTTCAAAGCCTCGATCGACGCCTTCACGAAGAAGCTCATGAAGCCGAGCTTGACCCCGTGCTTCTTGACGAAGGCGTCTTGATAGCGCTCGCGCAGAGCGATCACGGCGCTCATGTCGACCTCGTTGAAGGTCGTGAGCATGGCCGCCGTGTTCTGCGCCTCCTTGAGGCGCTCGGCGATGCGCTTTCTGAGCCGCGTCATCCGCACCCGCTCCTCGCGGGCGGCACGCCCCACCGCCACGGGCGGGGGCGCGGGCGAGAGGGGCGCGGCAGGTGCCGGCGCCATCGCCGGCTCGGCCCCGGCGCCGTGGACCGCGGCAGCGGCCGCCGCGGCCCGCACATCCTCCCTCGTGACCGTGCCCTTGGGGCCGGTCGGGGTCACCGCGGCGAGGGCGATCCCCGCCTCGGCGGCCTCCTTGCGGGCCGCTGGGCCGGCCCGTACCTCGGGAGCGGGCGCCGGGGCCGGCTCGGCCGGCGCCGGGGCGGACACTGCGGGAGCCGGAGTGGCTGCCGCCACCCCCTCGGCGATCCGGCCCACGACCGTCCCGACCGCCACGTCCTTGCCGGCCTCGACCAGGATCGCTTCGAGCACGCCCGAGGCCGGTGAGGGGACCTCGAGGTTGACCTTGTCGGTCTCGAGCTCCACCAAAGGTTCGTCCTGCGCGACGGCATCGCCCGGCCGCTTGAGCCAGCGGGCGATCGTCGCCTCGGTGACCGACTCGCCGAGCGTCGGCACGCGGATCTCGATGCTCATCGCAGGTCCCCCCGGGCTTCGGTCAGCCGAGGCCCAGGGCCTCGGCCACGAGCTGGCGCTGCTCGCGCTCGTGCTCGGCGTGGTAGCCGGTGGCCGGCGAGGCCGAAGGGCGCCGACCGGCATAGATCAGCCGCCGTTGCGCCTTGCCCTGCGCCTCCATGATGTTTTCGAGCCTCGGCGCGACGAAGAACCAGGCGCCCATGTTCCGTGGCTCCTCCTGGCACCAGACGTAGGTGGCATCCGGCCGGTAGCGGGCGAGTTCGGCCGTGACGGCCTCCTCGGGGAAGGGAGCGAGCTGCTCGAGCCGGATCAGTGCCACCTTGCCGTCGAGGCCGGCCTCCTCGCGTGCCGCCTGAAGCTCGTAATAGACCTTACCCGAGCAGAGGATCACCCGCTCGATCGCTCGGTCGGCCTCGGAAGGTGGTGTCTCCCACATCACCCGGTGGAAGCTCGTGCCCGGGCCCATCTCGGCGAGGGTGCTCACGCAGCGCTTGTGCCGCAAAAGCGACTTCGGCGTCATGACGATCAAGGGTTTGCGGAAGTCGCGGTGCAGCTGACGCCGCAGCATGTGGAAATAGTTGGCGGGCGTCGACGGGTAACAGACCTGGATGTTGTGCTCGGCGTAGAGCTGGAGGAAGCGCTCGAGCCGCGCCGAGCTGTGCTCGGGCCCCTGCCCCTCGTAGCCGTGCGGCAGCAGGCAAACGAGCCCGGACATCCTGAGCCACTTCGACTCGCCCGAGCTGATGAACTGATCGAAATAGACCTGGGCGCCATTGGCGAAATCGCCGAACTGTGCTTCCCAGATCGTCAGGCAATTGGGATCGGCGAGGCTGTGACCATACTCGTAGCCGAGGACCGCTTCCTCGGAGAGAAGGCTGTCGACGCACTCGAAATCGTGCGGGTTGTCGGGGATCGTCTGGAGCGGGACGTAACGCTCTTCCGTCTCCTGATCGTAGATGATCGCGTGACGCTGGCTGAAGGTACCGCGGCCCACGTCCTCACCCGAGAGGCGGACCGCGAAACCTTCCGCCAGGAGCGTCGCGAAGGCCAAATGTTCGGCCGTCGCCCAGTCGATCCCCTCGCCCGAGCGGATGGCTTCCCGGCGCTGGGCGATGATCCGCCTGAGGCGGGGATGGACCCGGAGCCTCTCGGGGAGCTCGGTGATCCGCTCACCGAGCTCCCGGAGCTTTTCGAGCGGCACCGCGGTCGAGCCCCTTACATAGGCCTCGGGTGCCCGCTTGAGGCCCTTCCACGCCCCCTCGAGCCAGTCGGCCTGGTTGGGCTTGTAGGTCTTCGAGGCCTCGTGCGCCGCCTCGAGCTGGCGGTTGACCGCTGCCAACAGCTCGCCGGCCTCGCCCGGCTTCACCACGCCCTCGCGCTCGAGCGTCCGGGCGTAGACCTGCCGGACGGTCGGGTGTTGGGCGATCTTCCGGTACATGATCGGCTGGGTGAAGGACGGCTCGTCGCCCTCGTTGTGGCCGTGGCGCCGGTAGCACCACATGTCGATCACGACGTCCTTTTTGAACCTCTGCCGGAACTCGGTCGCCAGGCGCGCCACGCGGGTGACCGCCACCGGGTCGTCGCCGTTGACGTGGAAGACCGGACACTGGACGCCGCGCGCCACGTCGGAAGGATAGGGCGAGCTGCGCGAGGCGTGCGGGCTCGTCGTGAAGCCGATCTGGTTGTTGATGATGAGGTGCACGACGCCACCGATGCGATAGCCCTTGAGCTCGCACATCTCGAGGCATTCGTGCACGACACCTTGGCCGATGAAGGCGGCATCACCGTGGATCAGGAGGCCCATCACCCGCGCCCGTTCGGCCGTGTCGCCGCGCTGGCGCTGCTTGGCGCGGACCTTGCCCATGACGACAGGATCGACCGCCTCGAGATGCGAGGGGTTGGCGGTGAGCGAGAGGTGGATCGTGCGGCCGTCGGGAAGGGTCCGGTCGGTCGAGGTTCCGAGATGGTATTTGACGTCCCCCGAGCCCAAAAATCGGTCGTAGACCGCGGCCCCTTGGAATTCCGAAAGGATCGCCGCGTAGGGCTTGCCCATCACGTTGGCGAGTACGTTGAGCCGGCCGCGATGCGGCATGCCGAGCACGATCTCTTCCACACCGAGGCTCGCCGCGGTGCGGATGATCGTTTCGAGAGCGGGGATCGCGCTCTCGCCGCCGTCGAGCCCGAAGCGCTTGGTGCCCGGGAACTTGACGTGGAGGAACTGCTCGAATCCCTCGGCGACCGTCAATTGCTCCAAGATCTCGCGTTTCTCTTCCGCCGTCACGTCGGCGAAGGTCGCCGGGTTCTCGACTCGGGCCTGGATCCAGGCCTTCTGCTCCGGGTCCTGGATGTGCAGGAACTCGATGCCGATCGTGCCGGAATAGGTGCGCTGCAGGACCTCTATGATCTTCCTGAGCGTCGCCTTTTCGAGGCCGAGCACGTAGTCGAGGTAGAATTCGCGGTCGAGATCGGCTTCGGTGAAGCCGTAGGTCCGCCAGTCGAGCTCGGGATGGTAGTCGTTGCCGGTGAGCCCGAGCGGATCGAGTTTGGCGATCAAGTGACCGCGCACGCGATAGGCGCGGATCAGCATGATGACGCGCAGATGGTCGCGCACCAGCGCCTTGATGGCCGGGGAGTCGAGGCTCGGGGCGATCGCCGCGACCGGCGCGCCGACCCGCTCGGAAACGAGCCGGAGCTCGCGGGGCTTCGGCTGGAGGGCTGCGCGCGCCTGCTCGAAGAGCTGGCGATTGTCGGGGCCGAGCTCGTCGAAATAGGCCCGCCAAGACGGGTCGACCGACTGCGGATCGGCGAGGTACCGCGCGTAGAGCTCTTCGAGGAACGCGCCGTTCCCGCCGTAGAGGAAGGAGGTCTGTTCGAGCTCGCGTCGCGTCGCCATGCCCGCCCGCTCCTCCAGTCAGAAGGGCGCCCCTCGGGCGCCCGGTGGTCGCTCAGCGGCCGAGAGCCTCGGCCATCGCCCGGCCGATCGCCGCCGGGCTCTCGGCGATCACGATGCCGGCCGCCCGCATCGCCTCGATCTTCTCCTCGGCCCCGCCCTTGCCGCCGGTGATGATCGCCCCGGCATGGCCCATTCGCCGCCCGGGTGGTGCGGTCCGCCCGGCGATGAAGCCGGCGACCGGCTTCTTCACCTTCGAGCGCGCGAGAAATTCGGCGGCCTCCTCTTCCGCGGTGCCGCCGATCTCACCGATCATCACGATCCCCTCGGTGGCGGGATCGGCGAGGAAGAGTTCGAGGACGTCGATGAACTCCATACCCTTGACGGGGTCGCCGCCGATCCCGACGCAGGTCGACTGGCCGAGGCCGAGCTTGCTCGTCTGGGCGACGGCTTCGTAGGTGAGCGTGCCCGAGCGGGAGACGATCCCGATTTTGCCCGGCACGTGGATGTGGCCGGGCATGATGCCGATCTTGCACTGGCCGGGCGTGATCACGCCCGGGCAGTTGGGGCCGATGAGCCGCGTCTTCGAGCCGGCGAGTGCCCGTTTCACCTTCACCATGTCGAGCACCGGGATCCCCTCGGTGATGCAGACCACGAGCGGGATCTCCGCGTCGATCGCCTCGAGGATCGCATCCGCGGCGAAGGCCGCCGGCACGTAGATGACCGAGGCGTCGCAGCCCGTCGCCGCCTTGGCCTCGGCGACGGTGTCGAAAACCGGCAGGCCGAGATGGGTCTCACCGCCCTTGCCGGGGGTGACGCCGCCCACCATCCGGGTGCCGTAGGCGATCGCTTGCTCGGAGTGGAACGTGCCCTGGGCGCCCGTGAAGCCCTGGCAGATCACCTTGGTCGAGGCGTCGACGAGGATGGACATCAGGTGGCCTTTCGGACGGCGGCGACGACCTTCCGCGCGGCATCGTCGAGGTCGTCGGCGGGAATGATCGAGAGACCCGACTCGGAGAGAATCCGCTTGCCGAGCTCGACGTTGGTGCCTTCGAGCCGAACGACCAGCGGCACGTTCAGGTTCACTTCGCGAGCGGCGGCCACCACACCTTCGGCGATCACGTCGCAGCGCATGATGCCGCCGAAGATGTTGACCAACACCGCCTCGACGTTGGGGTCGGACAACAGCAGCTTGAAAGCGGCCGTGACGCGCTCCTTGCTCGCCCCGCCCCCAACGTCCAGGAAATTGGCTGGCTCGCCGCCGTAGAGCTTGATGATGTCCATGGTCGCCATGGCGAGGCCGGCGCCGTTGACCATGCAGGCGATGTTGCCGTCGAGCTTGATGTAGTTGAGCTCGTGTCGGCTCGCCTCGATCTCGTGCGGATCTTCCTCGTCGAGGTCGCGGAGCTCGACGATCCGCGGCTGACGGAAGAGTGCGTTGGCGTCGAAGTTCATCTTGGCGTCGAGGGCGACGAGCTCGCCCTCGGCGGTGAGCACGAGCGGGTTGATCTCGACCAGGCTCGCATCCCGCTCGACGAAACAGGCGTAGAGCCCCTTCATGAAGGCCACGGCCTTCTGCACTTCCTTGCCCTTGAGGCCGAGGCCGAAGGCCAACTTCCGCCCGTGGAACGGCTGGAAGCCGATAACCGGGTCGATCGCCACCTTGAGGATCTTCTCCGGGCTGCGCCGCGCCACCTCCTCGATCTCGATGCCACCCTCGCTCGAGGCCATGAAGGTCACCCGCGCGGTCGCCCGGTCGAGCAGGGCACCCAGATAGAGCTCGCGGGCGATGTTGCAGCCCTCCTCGACATAGACCCGCTTGACGATCCGCCCTTGCGGCCCGGTCTGATGGGTCACGAGCGTCATGCCGAGCATCACGTCGGCGAGTTGGCGGACCTCCTCGATCGAGCGCGCGAGCTTCACCCCACCGGCCTTGCCCCGACCGCCGGCGTGGATCTGCGCCTTGACCACCCAGACCGGACCGGGCAGCTCGCGCGCTGCCTGCTCGGCCTCCTCGGGCGTGTAGGCGACCCGACCCTGCAAGGTCGCGACGCCGTATTCGCGCAACAGCGCCTTGGCCTGGTACTCGTGGATGTTCATGGGATCCTCGTGCCGAGGGTCGAGAGGCTCAAAGCTTGACCGCCGCGCACAGGTTCCGCACGGCGGCGACCGATTTGTCGAACATCGCCCGCTCCTCGGCATCGAGGGGGATCTCGACGATCCGCTCGACACCGCGCGCGCCGATCACCACCGGCACGCCCACGTAGAGATCGTGGACACCGTATTGCCCGTTCAAATAGGCGGCACAGGGAAGAAGCCGCTTCTGATCGAGGAGATAGCTCTCGGCCATGGTGATCGCCGAGGCGGCCGGGGCATAGAAGGCCGAGCCGGTCTTCAACAGATTGACGATCTCGGCACCGCCGTCGCGGGTCCGCTGGACGATCGTGTCGACCCGCTCCTTCGCGATCCAACCCATCCGAACGAGATCGGGAAGCGGGATGCCGGCGACCGTGGTGTAGCGGACGAGCGGCACCATCGTGTCACCGTGCCCGCCGAGCACGAAGGCCGTGACGTCCTCGACCGACACCCCGACTTCGCTCGCCACGAAGTAGCGGAAGCGGGCCGAATCGAGCACCCCGGCCATACCGACCACCCGCTCGGGCGGCAGGCCCGACACCTTCTGCATCACCCAGACCATCGCGTCCAAGGGATTGGTCACGACGATCACGAAGGCCTGCGGGCAGTGCCGGGCGACCGCCTCGGCCACGCCCTTGATCACCCCGGCATTGACCGCGATCAGGTCGTCGCGGCTCATGCCGGGCTTGCGCGGCACACCCGCGGTCACGATCACCACGTCGGCACCGGCGATCGCCGCGAGGTCGTTGGAGCCCGAGAGCGCCGCGTTGAAACCGGCAACCGGACCCGTCTCGGCCAGATCGAGCGCTTTGCCCTGCGGAACGCCCTCGACCACGTCGACGAGCACGACGTCGCCGAGCTCGCGCTGCGCCGCCAAAAGGCCGAGGGTGCCGCCGATCTGGCCGGCGCCCACGAGCGCGATCTTCCTCCGTGCCATGGCTCACCTTCGCTGGCGGGTGCGGCGTTCGCGCGGCCGCGCGGACCGCGCACCTTCTAGCCGCACCCCCCTCGCGCGACAAGGCGATGCGGGTCGAGCCGACCCGTGCTGCGCTGCGACATTCGGCGCGCCGGCCGGACGCGCCCGGCCGACCGGGGTGCTCAGGCCGTACCGAAGGTCGTGGCGTTCTCGATGGTGAGGAGCGCCGGAACCATCTGGTTGAGCACGTGGAAGGCGGTCGAGAAGCCGTAAGCCGAGCCCGGGCCGTCGCGGTCCACTTCGACGCGGACGTCGTTGAGGCCGCCCGAGCCGTCGAGATCGGCGACCACGAAGCGTAGCCAGCTCGACGCGTCGGGCGCCCTCGGATCGAACGCGGTGCCGCGGAAGAATTTCTCGAGATCGAGCCGGTCGCCCTCAGCGATGTTGAAATCGACGATGGTGTCGATCCCGTCCGAGAGCGCCGTCCAGACGAACCGGTCGGCGCCGCGCCCGCCGATCAAGACGTCGCTGCCACCGAGGCCGATCAGCACGTCGTCTCCGTCGCCGCCGTTCAGCGTGTCGTTACCGGAACCGCCGACCAGAAGATCGTTGCCGCCGAGACCGAAGATGGTGTCGTTTCCTTTGCCGCCGAACACCGCCTCGCCGGCGTCGGTGCCGAGGAACGTGTCGTCACCGTCGCCGAGCACGATCCGATTGTCCTCGATCACGAGCTGCGTCGTGGCCGGCGCGCTCGCGGCCCCGCGCTCGTCGGTCACCGTTACGGTCAAGGTGCGCGCCCCGGCGACGATCGTGCCCGTGCTGTTCGTGAAGGTGACGAACCCCAGGGCCTTCTCGTAGTTCTCGATCGTGTCGATCCCGCTGAAGGCGAGCTCGGTCGCAGAAACCTGCGTTACGCGGATCGTTGTCCCGTCGACGAAGCCGTCACCGTCGGCGTCCGTGCCGGCCCGCAAGCCGAGCGTGTCGCCCGGGCGGATCCCGGCGGTCAGCCGGACCACGGCAGCTGCGATCCGATCCCCGTCGGCATCGGCGATCGCGGAATCGAGCAGGCCCGACGCGTTGCCGAGGAACAGGACGTCGCCGAGCGAGACCTCGCCGAAGCGGATGGCGATCTCGACGTCGTTGAAGTCGCGGTCGGCCAGCCCGGTCCAGGGACGGCTCGGATCGCTCGGATCCTGCGTCCCCGGAACCGGGAAGCGTGAGCCGAGCCGACCCGGCATGTCCTCGAACGCGGCGGCGACGTCGCCGCTCGCATTGTCGTAGCCCGAGATCACGTGCCCCAGGCCCATCGGATTGAGGGGGTTGGCGTTGGGCGTCGCGGGATCGGGATCGACCGAGAAGAAGACCACCGGGAGCACGGTCTCGGCGCCGTTCGGCGCGATGTGCACGACATGCGGCGGCCCGCTCAGGCTGTCGAGGTCGGCCGGAGCGCCGCTGACCGGATCGCGGATTTCGATCCGCCCGGTCGAAAGATCGACACCAGGCAACTGACCGCCGTTCTGGACGACGAACAAGCCGAGGGTGGAGCCGGCCGGCAGCACGCCCAACGACACCGTGTCACCGGGCGACAACGGACCCGGCGGGCCCGGAAAGCCGGGCGGATCGCTCTGGTCGTTGACCTGCGGGAAGACGATCCGGGCATCACCGATCCGCCCGTCGGGGCCCACGAAGAACGCCCCCAGAGCGTTCACGAGCCCCGCGGTCTCGCCGGTGAACACGATCGACACTTCGCGGTCGACGTCGGCCCTGACGTAGCCCGGCGGCAAGCCGTTGACCGCCCCTTCGTCGATCGGCCTACCCTCGCGGGTGACCGGCAGCGGCTGGTTGCCCGGTGGGTTGAAGCCGATCGGATCGGCGACGATCGAGGCGGTCACGGTCGCGCCGAGCGTGACGGTCGGCGGTGTGTTGGCCGGGGGCACCGGCCCACCCTCCTCGCCGGGCAGCGCGCCCGAGGTGCGCAGCTCCTCGAACAGGACGCTGCGCGAAAGCTCGGTCGGATCGAGCGGCCCGGTGATCGCCACACCCGTCCCGATGTCTTCGGGTGCGTAGGGCGAGAAGCTGGCATTGCCGGGGGTGGCGGGCTGCGGGCCGGCGGGCGGTGCCGTCGGGATGACGGTTTGGCCCGCGGCGTCGACCACGGCGCGCTCGAAAAGGAAAGTGTTCGTCACCGGTGGCCGGCCGGCCACCGAGATCGTCACGTTCGGCACGGCGAAGAAGCCGTCCAGGGTCAGCACCCCGCCGTTCGCCGTCTCGACGATCAGATCGTCGCCCTGGACCAGGTATTTGGCCTGCGGCGGCAGGAACTGGGCGTCGGGCAGGGCGAGCCGCATGCCGGGCAGCACCTTGAGCTCGACCGGTTGGCCCGGCGGCGGCGGCGGGAGCTCGACCCGGCCGGCCACGGGCGCGGCGGTGGCAGCCGGCGGCGGCGTCGCTCCGGCCGGTCCAGCGGCACTCGCGGGCCCGCCCGGAGCCGGGCCGGCTTGCGCTAAGACAGCGGGGGCCGGGGCCGGCGCGGCCGGAGCCGCGGGCGCAGAAGTCGTGGCCGCCGGAGCGTTCATGCGGACCCTCCTCGGGGGCGTGGCCGGACGCGGCGGACGCTAGCGTCAACGCGCGTCTTTGTTAACGCATAATTAGGCTATGCGCGTTCATCTTCTATCTCAATCGCAAGGGCGCCACGGCCGGTGTATCGGAGTGCGCATCGACGTTGCTGCGGGAGAAGGGTGCGCCGGATGATCCGCAAGACCATGCGCATCGGCGAGGTGCGCACCTCGATCAAACTCGAAAACGAGTTCTGGAGCTATCTCAAGGAAGTCGCCGACGGACGGGGGATCCGCCTGTCGACCCTGGTGAACGACGTCGCCGCCGCGACGCCCGATCGGACCAACCTCGCCTCGACCTTGCGGACCTTCTCACTGGTCCACGCGCGGCTCCGCTCGGCGACGCTCCAGGCCGAACTCGAGCGCCTGTCGCTCGCCGGCAACAGCAACGATCTCGTCCGTGTGCTCGATGCCTGCCCCTTGCCGTGCCTGGTCCTCGACGCGGAGCGGCAGATCAAACAGCTCAACCGGGCCTTCGCCCTTTGGCTCAACCTCGACGCCAAGGCCACGCTCGGCAAACGGCTCGACAACATCATGATCTTGCGCGGGCCGAACATGAAGGAGATGTGGTCGAGCCTGATCGAAGGCCGGCTCGGCCGGGCCGGCTTCAACGCCACCTATGTCTCGCCGGGCAAGGTGCGGACCTGCCAAGCGATAGCGATCGCGCTCGGCGGCGGCCGAGGCGACCCGCAGCGCCGGGGCTACGTCGTGATGTTCGAGACCCTGGCCGGCCGGACCTGAGCGGAGCCGCGGCGGGTCCGTCGCCGGCTCAGCGCGGCGCGCGCTTGGCGAGGATGCGCTGGAGGGTTCGTCGATGCATGCCCAGGCGGCGCGCCGTCTCCGAAACGTTGCGGTTGCACTGCTCGAAGACCCGCTGAATGTACTCCCAGCGCACCCGATCGGCCGACATCGGCTGATCGATGGGGCCGGCCGATTCTTCGAGCTCGCCCCGCAAAGCCGCCACCACGGCCTCCGGCGCCACGGGCTTCGCGAGATAGTGGGCGACGCCGGATTTGACCGCCACGACCGAGGAGGCGATGCTGTCGTAGCCCGTGAGTACGACGACCCGGCAGCTCGGCCGCAGCTCCTTGAGTGTCTGGAGGAGCTCGAGGCCGTGGCCGTCCTCGAGGTTGAGGTCGAGCACCGCACAGTCGGGGAGGACCTCGGCGGCGACGTCGTACGCTTCTTTGAGGCTGCCCGCTGTCGCCACCTGGAACCCTTCCCGCTCGAGGGTACGCACCAGACTGCGGCGCAACGGCGCGTCGTCGTCGACCACGAGCACCCGCGTCGCGCCGGCCTCGGCGGTGGCCATCCCCCGTTCGCTCGCCATGTGTTTGGGCCTCCCTTCGACGATCGGCGGCTCTCCCGCCGCCACCGCTCACTCCCGCGGCGCGCGTTTGTTGAGGATGCGCTGCAGCGTGCGGCGGTGCATGTTGAGCCGCCGGGCGGTCTCCGAAACGTTGCGGTTGCATTGCTCGAAAACACGCTGGATGTGCTCCCAGCGCACCCGATCGGCGGACATCGGATTGGCGGGCGGCGGCGGCAGCCCGCTGCCGGTCGCCAAGAGCGCATCGATCACGTCGTCCGCGTCGACCGGTTTGGCGAGATAGTCGATCGCGCCGGCTTTGACCGCCGCCACCGCGGTCGCGATGTTGCCGTAGCCCGTGAGGATCACCACCCGCACCTGGGGATGGAGCTCGCGCAGCTTCTTGACGAGTTCGATCCCGCTGCCGTCCTCGAGACGGAGATCGATCACCGCGTAGTCCGGCTTGATCGTGTGTGCGAGGCTGATCCCGGATTTGAGGCTCTCGGCCTGGAAGACCCGGAAGCCACGCCGCTCCATGGCCCGCTGCAGGCTGCGCCGGAGCGGCGCATCGTCGTCGACCAACATGAGAACCGGGCCGTCGGTTTGGCTCGTGCGCTCGGTCGCCAGACCGCTCGACCCACCCGTCGGCTCGAGGCTCATCCGTCCCGCTCCTCCAGCGCGCGCTCGAGTTCGGCCAGAGGCCAGACGACCGTCACGCGCGCACCTTTCGCTCGATTGTCAAAATGGACCGTGGCGCCGCTACGGGCAAGCAAGGTGTTGGCGATGAAGATGCCGAGTCCGAGCCCACCTTCGCCCCGCCGTGTCGTCAGATAGGGTTCGCCCACCCATTCGAGGAGTTCGGGCGGAAAGCCCGGACCGTCGTCGAGGATCTCGATCATCAGACGCTGCCGCCCGGGCCGGACCACGATCTCGACCCGGCTCTCGGCATGCCGCCAGGCATTGTCGATGTAATTGGCGAGCGCGTGGCGCAGTGCCGGCGGCAGGACGAGCTCCGGCTCGACGCCGCCCTCCTCGGGCTCGACCCTGACTTCGAGCTCGACCCCCGGCCTCGCGAACTCCTCGGCGATCGTCTGCAGGAGCGCCCCCATGGGCGCTCGAGAAAAGCGCGCGTCGGCCGCGTCCTGCGGCCGGCGGCCGAGCGTCTCCAGGATCTCGCGGCAGCGCAGGACCTGGGCGTGCAGTTCCCGCACCTCCTCGGCGAACGGGCTGTCCTCGGGTAGCCCGCGGACCAGCTCCTTGGCGATCACCGCGATCGTCCCGAGCGGGCTGCCGAGGAGATGGGCGGCGGCGGCCGCCTGGCCTCCGAGCGCCGAAAGCTTCTGCTCGCGGGCGAGCGCGAGTTGGGTCGCCGCGAGCGCTGCGGCATGCCGGCGGGCCTCTTCGGCGATGCTCCAGGTGAACATGGCGACGAGGATCGCCGCCAGGCCGATCCCGGTCCAGGCCGCCAAGAGATAGAGGCCGGGCAGGACGAGCGGCCCTCCTTTGAAAGGCAGCCCCTGTGGCAGGATCGCGAGGAACGCCGCCCCGACCACGGCAAGGAGCGTGATCGACACGGTGGGCACGACCCCGAGCGTGGCGGCGGCCATCGCCACCGGCAACAGCAGCAGCACGGCGAAGGGGTTGTGGAGCCCGCCGGCGAGCGCCAGCAAGTAGCAGAGTTGGACCACGTCGTAGGCGAAAAAGGCCGTGGCCGGCCACTCGCCGAGCCGGGCCGCCGCCCGGAACGAGACGATCAACGCCAGATTGACGAGGCCGGAAAGCAGGATCGCCGGCAGCATCGGCAAGAGCGGCAACTCGATGCCGAGTGAGAAATGGACGAACAACACGGTGAACAGCTGGCCGATGACGGCGATCCAGCGCATCGTCACGATCGTGTGCAGACGGATGCCGCCCGGCCCGGTCACCGGCCCGAACAGCCGGGCGAGCTGCGCCGAGGCGCTCGCCAGCCGACCCGCGAGTCCGCCTCGCCCCTGCACGCCCGCCGGGTGATCGATCGGCTGGCCTTCGATGGACGCGCCGCCGTGCTCCATGCTGCCTTTCCTCCCGCGCCCCGGCGTGCCCGCCGCGCGACGCTCCGCGCACCCGAGGCATCCGATGTACGTTCGCACGGCCCTCCCGGTGCGCCGGAGCCTCCCCGGGCGTCGACCGACGGCCCGTGGCGTGTCAAGAAGCCGGGCTCGCCGGCGGGCGTGTGGTCGGGATCGGGGAGGAGTCGGGCGTGCGCGAGAGGGACAACGGCGGGCGGGCCGGTGCGGGATCACGCCGCCGGGTGGCGCTGATCGGCGCCGGTCACGTCGCGGCGACCCACGCGACCGCGCTCGGCGGCCTCGCGGGCGTCGAGGTGACCGCCATCGTCGACCCGGTGCGCGAGCGGGCGGAGCGGCTCGCCCGCATCTGCGGCGCGCCTGCCATCTTCGTCGCGGCCGAGGAGCTCCTCACCTCGCCGGTGTGCGACGTTGCCCATGTCCTCGTCCCACCGCCGCTCCACGCTCCCCTGGCGCTCCCGCTGCTCGAGGCGGGGATCGACCTTTTGGTCGAGAAGCCGCTCGCCGTGAGCGGCGCCGAAGCGCGTCGCTTGGAAGCGGCTGCCGCCCGCTCCGGCGCGGTCCTCGGCTGTCAGCAGAACTACCTCTTCCACCCGAGCTTCCTGCGGCTGCAGGCGGTGCTCGCGAGCGGTCGCCTCGGTCGGCTGCGGCACGTGGTGGGCTCCTATGCCCTGCCGCTGCGTCAGCTCGAGGCCGGGCGGCTCGATGCGGCTCGATCATTGGATGTTCCGCTCCGCCCTCAACCTCCTGCTGGAGCAGGCGGTGCATCCCCTCTCGCTCCTCGATGCGCTCTTGGGCCCGCTCCACCTCGAGCATGCCCACCCCGGCCGACCGCGCCGCCTGGCCCCGGGACGCACGCTCGTCACGGACTGGCACCTCACACTTTCGGGCCCCGGCGGCACCGCGCAGCTCGAGCTCGCGCTCGGTGCGCCGAGCCCACTCTGGCAGCTCCTCTGTGCCTGCAGCGACGGGCTCGCCCGGCTCGACCTCGTCGACGCGCGCCTCGCCCTCGAGCTGCCGGGCCCGCACCACGAGGCGATCGACCGCTGGCGACGCGGCGTCGCTCTCGCGAGCGCGTTGCTCCGCGACAGCAGCTCGGAGCTCGTCCGCGTCGTCCGTCACCAGCTCGGACTCGGCCCGCGCACCGACATCTTCTTCACGACCATCGCGCGGGCCGTCGCGGCGTTCCACGACCATCTCGGCCGACGCGAGGCGGGCCCGCTCGCAGCCGAGCGCGGCCGCCGCTTGGTCGAACTCTGCGAAGCGATCGCCGCCCGTGCTCCGCCCGAGCCGCCGCGGCCACGCGCCGAGCCGAAGCAGGCGATCCGGCCCGCGATCCTACTCGTGGGCGGCAGCGGCTTCATCGGTCGGGCGACCGTCGCGGCGCTACTCGCCCGCGACCGGCCGGTCGCCGTCCTCGCCCGCTCGCTCGACGACCCGCTGCCGCCGCTCGACGATCCGCGTGTGCGGCTCCGCCCGGGCGACCTGCGCGATCCCCGAGCGCTCGCAGCGGCCCCTCGAAGGCGTCCGCTGCGTGGTCAATCTCGCGCACGCCGGCGGTGCCGAGGAGCCCGAGGCGATCGCGCGAGCGATCGTCGATGGCGCCGCCGATCTTTTCCGAGCGGCCCGCGCTGCCGGGGTCGCCCGGTTCGTCCAGGTGAGCTCGATCGCCGCTCTCTGGCTCGGCGATCCCGCTTCGGTGGTCACCGGCGCCACGCCGGTCGACCGTCATCCCGGCCGGGCACCCTACGCCCGGGCCAAGGCCATGGCCGAGCTACGGCTCGCCGAGCTCGCCGCCGCCGGTGCCCCGGAGCTCGTGATCCTCCGCCCGGGGCTCGTCGTCGGGGCCGGCGCCGGGCCTCTGCATTCGGGTCTCGGCACCTTCGACCGGCCCCAGCACTGCCTGGGCTGGAACGACGGCCGCAATCCCCTGCCCTTCGTGCTCGTCGAAGACGTCGCCCAAGCGATCGTGCAGGCCCTGAATGTGCCCGGGATCGCCGGACGGGCCTACAATCTCGTGGGCGGCGTGCGCTGGAGCGCCCGGCAATATCTGGCCGAGCTTTCGCTCGCCACCGGTCGGCCCTTCGCTTTCCACCCCTACCCGGTCTGGCGCCGACAGCTCGTCGAGCTCGGCAAATGGGCGATCAAACGGGCGAGCGGGCGCCGCGCATCCCTTCCGTCGCTGCGCGATCTCCGCTCGCGCGGCCTTCTGGCGCGCTTCGACACGAGCGATGCCGAGCGCGATCTCGGTTGGCGGCCGGTCACCGACCCGGCGGTGTTCCGCGCCCGGGCGATCCAGGTCCATGCCCCCGACCCCGAGTGAGCCGACGCGTCGGATCCTGCACGTATTCGCCACCTTCGCGGCGGGTGGCCCCCAGATCCGGTTCGCCCGGCTCGCCGAACGGCTCGGCGACCGTTTCGAACACACGGTCGTGGCCGTCGACGGTGTGACCGACGCGCTGGCGCTCTGCGATCCCGGCCGGGTCCGGCTGCTCCACGTGGCGCGCCCGCGGCGCGGGTTGCCGAGCCCCGCCGACCTCCTGCGCCTGCGCCGGAACATCGCGGCCCTGCGGCCCGACCTCCTCGTCACCGTCAATTGGGGCTCGATCGATTGGCTGCTCGCCAATCGGCTCCGACCGCTCTGCCCACACCTCCACGTCGAGGAGGGTTTCGGGCCCGAAGAGCGCGCCGACCGCCAGCTCGCGCGGCGGGTCTGGACGAGGCGGCTCGTGCTCGGCGGACCGATCCGCCTCGTCGTCGTCTCGCGCACGCTCGAACGCTTGGCACGCGATCTCTGGCGGGTCCCGCCCGAACGGCTCGCGCGGGTACCGAACGGAATCGCGGTCGAGCGTTACACCGCAGCGCGACCGACGCCGGCCGCGGGCCTGCGGAAGACCGACCGGGACATCGTGGCGATTTCGGTCGGTGGACTGCGCGCGGAGAAGAACCCCGGTCGGCTCCTCCGCCTCTTGACGGGCCTGCCGGAAAGGCTGCCTGTCCGCCTCGTCCTCGTGGGCGACGGGCCGGAACGTCCGCGGCTCGAGGCCGCCTCCGCCCGGTTCGGCGATCGGGTGCTGCTTTTGGGCGCGCGGCGCGACGTCCCCGAGCTGCTCGCGGGTTCCGACATCTTCCTGTTGGCCTCGGACACCGAGCAGATGCCCTTGGCGATCCTCGAGGCGATGGCCGCCGGGCTTCCGGTCGTCGCGACCGCGGTCGGCGACGTGCCGGAGATGGTGGCGGCCGAGAACCGACCCTTCGTCCTGCCTTCGGCCGACGAGGCGGGCCTCGCCGCGGCCCTG
>Ga0308392_1000191_pt1 | contig 25353 bp, 23 predicted proteins | sample Hotspr20Samplem2_FD_202361 | JGI IMG/M metagenome (GOLD analysis project Ga0308392, IMG submission 202361) | Hot spring phototrophic mat microbial communities from Octopus Spring, Yellowstone National Park, Wyoming, United States - 20050624_m2 ... | reverse complement strand
CTCATGCTCAACCAGGTTCATCCGCGCTTCCTGGTGTACAAGGAGCTGCTGACGCAGGACTTCGACTCTCCGGCGGTGCGAGCGCTCGGCTTGCGGCGGCCGTTTTCCACCTTCCGCGGCACCCTGGCCCAGGCGCTGCGTCCCTACCCGCAGTTCCTGGACATCCCGGACCACTACAGCGGGCAGGGCAAGTCGTGGTACGACTCGCTCCAGGTGAAGTTCGAGAAGCGTTTCGGCGCTTACCAGCTCTACGCGAACTACACCTGGTCGAAGACTCTTTCCACGTTGAGCCGGAGCCAGACGGCGTTCCAGGACTGGCCCCAGGACAGCTACAACTATCGCGACGAAAAGAGCCTGATGTTCTGGGACATTCCCCACACCGTCAACATCATCCAAAGCTACGATCTGCCTATCGGTCGGGGCAAGAGGTTCCTGCCGGATGCACCGTCCTCCATAGACTGGCTCATCTCCGGATGGACGCTCGCCTCGGTGCAGCAGTACACTTCCGGGATCCTGATTCCGCTATCGGCGCCGGTTGCGGAGTTGGGCGCCGGCGGCCTCTTCTTGCCGTTCCGGAAGGCGGTGTTGACCGGGCAGCCGATCAAAACCGGCATTGCCCGCACGGAGCTCGATCCGAACAACCCCAATACGCGATGGCTCAATCCCGGCGCGGTGGCTGCCCCTGGCCGCTACGAGCTCGGCACGGCCAACCGCTACCACTCGGCGATGCGCAACCCGATGCGGATGACCGAAAATATCGCGGTGATCAAGCGGACGCGACTGTTCCGCGAAGGGACGGTCTTTGAGTACCGGGCCGAGTGCTTCAACTGCTTCAACCGGACAAACTTCGGTGGAGTGATCGGCGTGCTTGGCAGTCCCGGCTATGGCCGTCCGACGGGACCGCAGTCCGGGCCGCGCATCATCACGATGGGGTTGAGAATCACCTTCTAAAGCGGAGAGCCCCTCGCCGGGATCGGGGCCTCTGCCCCGCCCCCGGCTGCGGTGACTGACAGCAGGGGTTCTCATCGGGGGTCGCTGGCGTCGCTCGGAGCCAAGCGGCAGCGACCCCCTTTTTATCCCCAATACTGGCGGTCGAGACTCCGGTACTGCACCGCCTCGGCGACGTGGCGCGCCGTTACGGTCTCCGAACCGGCCAAGTCGGCGATCGTACGGGCGACCTTGAGCACCCGGTCATGAGCCCGGGCCGACAGCCCCATCCGCCGCACGGCGAGTTCCAGCGTTCGCTCCCCTGCCTCATCGAGCGCACACAGTTTCCGTAGGAGCGCATGGGGAATGTGCGCGTTGTAAAAGCCCCGCGCCCGCTGCACCGCCCGCGCCGCCTCGACTCTCCTGCGCATGTCCGCCGAACGGGTTCCGTCGGCAGGCGCACGCAGCTCCTTATAGGCCACGGCCGGCACCTCGACGTGCAGATCGATCCGGTCGAGCAGCGGCCCGCTGATCTTGGCCAAATAGCGCTGAATGACGGCGCCCGTGCACCGGCACTCGTGCGTCTGATCGCCAAAGTAGCCGCAAGGACAGGGATTCATCGCCGCCACGAGCATGAAGCTGGACGGGAATTTGAGCGTCATGTTCGAGCGGGCGATGCTCACGGAGCCGTCCTCGAGCGGCTGACGGAGAAGTTCAAGCACATTGCGCGGGAACTCTGGCAGCTCGTCGAGAAAAAGCACGCCGTTGTGCGCCAGGCTCACCTCACCCGGCCGAGGCGTGCCGGTTCCGCCGCCGATCAGTCCGGCGTCGGAAACCGTGTGGTGCGGCGCGCGGAACGGCCGCTCCCGCACCAACCCCGACCCCTTGGGTAACTGCCCGGCGACGCTGAGGATTTTCGTCGTCTCCAGCGCTTCCTCGAAGGTCAAAGGCGGGAGAATGCCCGGCAGGCGTTTGGCCAGCATCGTCTTGCCCGAACCGGGCGGGCCGACCATCAGCACGTTGTGCGCGCCCGCAGCGGCCACTTCAAGTGCCCGCTTGGCGGTCGCCTGGCCGCGCACATCGGCAAAATCGAGCGCGAAGGCCTCCGAGGCGACCTCTTCGGGAGCGATCCGCTCGGCCGGCCGGAACTTTTCCGGCTCGGCGAGCAGCGACACCACCTCGGCCAGGTGTGCCAGCCCATAAACGCGGATGCCCTCCACAACGCTGGCTTCGGCCGCGTTGTCGCGGGGCACCACCAAGTTCGGCGCCCCCTGCGCCCGCGCACAGATGGCGATGGGAAGCACACCGCGAACCGGCCGAATCGACCCATCAAGCGACAGCTCGCCCACGAGCACATAGTCGTCACAGCGCCGGATGAGGCCCATCGCCCCGAGGATCGCCAGCGCCATCGGCAGGTCAAAGCCCGCGCCCTCCTTCCGCACGTTGGCCGGGGCCAGGTTGATCGTCACCGATTTGTTGGGATAGCCGAAACCGGAGTTGATCAGCGCGGACTTGATCCGCTCGCGGCTCTCGCGAACCGCCGTATCCGGCATGCCCACCGTGATGAAGTCGCGCGCCGAACCCGAGGCGTACATGTCCACCTCGACATCGATCGGGTGGGCATCGATGCCATAGACCGCTGCGCTGCGCGTGCGAAACAGCACCATCGATACAGTGCCGCGGCGCAATCGGATCTCTCAGCGATTCGCAACCGCGCGCCGGCCCCACGCCTCGCGGCTTGCCCTCAATCGACGTGAAAGGCCTGCCGCGTCTGGTAGGTCTGGCTGCCGAGATGGTCTCGCACGGTGAGCAGGATCGTGTAGGTACCCTTCGCCAAGTCCCGCGTCAGGGAGAGGCTCAGGCTTCCCTGCGTGTGGCGCTCCGGATAGAAGGACTCTCGTTCATCGGCGGCCGCCACCTCTTGTGTATAGAGCACCCGCCCGCTCTCGCTGAGGACCGCTAGCCCGTAGTCGATGGAGAAACGATTGTTCGGACCCAGCTTGTAACCGGTGATGTCGAACCGCGCCCAGAGCGTATCACCGGGCCGGTACGCCGGCACCTCGAGCGGACGCGTGTCCACTTCGCTGCGGTAAAAGCGAAAGTTACGCACCACAAGCGTATCGCTCGGCTCGACGTAGCGGCCGCGCACCCGGAAGGTCACATCCCGCCGGGCCTCGGCCCCGCCGTGCAGATCTTTCACCGACAGCGCCAGCCGGTACTCGCCCGGGGGCGCCGCCGGCGGCACCAGGACACTGTAGTCGACAACCGGCAGCCACTTCGCCTTCTTGTCCTCCGGGCGTACCACCGCGGTGACTTTGCCTGCCACCGTCTCTTGCAGCCGAACGCCTTGCGGGTCCAGAGCGTCGATCTCGTAGCTGAGCGACAGGGACTCTTCGTTGGCTTTCTCCACGAGCGCGAACCCGCTGACTTTGAATGTGAGAAAGACGGTGTCTCCGGGAAAGAATTCCACGGCGCCGCTCACGGCGGGCCCGCTCTCGTACTGATGCAGCGCAGGTTGAACGATCTCCAGGCGGGCCGCAGCGGCCAGCCCGCCGAGCAGGCCCAAAGCCAGAGCAATTCGCATCTTCTGGTCTTATTCTAGCCCCGGCGGCTTCGGCGCCGGGAGCGGCAACGCCTGCGGAGCAATGGTGAACGGTATCCCGATCAGCGCGGAGCTCTCGGTCTCGAGATCGCCGCCCGAGACTACACGGAGCCGGTACTCCGCCGGCGGCACGTCGAAGACGATGGCTCCTCGCAACGTCGCGCCAGGGTCGATCCGTCTCAACAGCCCAAGCCAGCCCGCCACGCCGCGCACCTCGGTCACCTCGCGGTGGCTCTGACCGGCGTTATCCTCCAGCACGAGTAGCGGCACGGCCACCGCCTCTTGCGGCGATTCATTGCGGATCGACAGGCGGATCAGCAGGAAGCGGTGGCGCGGGATGCGTTGCTCCACACCCTCGCCCACCTCGGTCTGCCACTCGGTCTCGAGCGCCGTGTAGGTGAGTTTGCCTACCGTGACCGGCTCACCCATCCGGTAGACCGTTTCAGTGCGCCTGCCGGAGGAACATCCGCCGAGGAGGGCGAGCACCAATGCCAGAACCGTCCAACCACGCATAGGGTCAAAGCCTCATTGTACGCCTTCGGCCTCCGCGGCCCTGTTAGACTGAAAGCCAATGGGGCTGGGCAAGGGATCGCTATCGCCCTCGGAACATGCGACGTATCGCGATTGCGCCACAGGCGCACTGATCCACCGGATGACGGCACACCCGTCCATACACCACACCCCCTATTACCTCAACGGCTCGTTTCTGCCCGACGCAGGCGGCCTGATCTTCATCTCCTATCGCACGGGCCGGGCGCAGCTTTACGAGGTCGCGCCCTTTCCCGAAGGCAACATTCGCCAGCTTACCGACGGCCCGCCGATTCATCCGTTTTCGCCCGCCATCCACCCCGACGGGGAACGCCTCTTCTATGTTCGCGGCGGCGCCATTTGCGTCCTTGACCGGCAAACCCTCCTCGAACGGGTCATCGTCGAGTTCACGGGCGCGCAACTCGGCGAAGTCTCCCTGGATCCGACCGGAGAATGGCTGACCGCGGCTGCCAAAATCGGGGGTACGAGCGGCCTGGTGGCGGGGCGCGCCGACGGCTCCGCCTGGCGCCTCATCGCCTTCCCGCGCACGGTGATCCATCCGCAGTTCCATCCGCTCGAACCTGACTGGATCGAATTCGCCGCCGACCCTGCGCCGCGCATGCATCGCGTACGCCGCGACGGAACCGGCTTGGAGTGCCTGTATCGTCATGACAACGACGAGTTCGTCGTGCATGAGACCTTTCTCGGCCAGACGGGTGACCTGATCTATTGCGAGTGGCCGCGGGCGGTCTGGCGCTTCGGCTGGCAGAGCCGCGAGCGAACCCTGATCACCCGGTTCAACGCCTGGCATCTCCGCTCCAACCGGGCCGGCACCGAGCTCGTCTGCGACACCAACCACCCGGATGAGGGTCTTTTCCTCATCGACGTGGCGAGCGGCGCCCGCCGCCGGATCTGCCTGTCGGAATCAAGCAATCAGGGCTCCCAGTGGAGGAAATCCCGCTACGCGCTTGCCGAGGATTTCGCCGCCGCCCGCAGCACCGCCACGGGTGCGCTGAGCTGGATGGAGGTGCCCACCGACACCGTCTACGGGCCGCAGTGGACCCACCCCCACCCGTCGTTTTCCCCGGACGAGCGCAAAGTCGCCTTCACGAGCGACCGCACCGGCTATCCGCAGGTCTACGTGGTCGAGCTCGACTGAGGTCTCCTTCGAGCGGCAGCGCTAAAAGCTGAATCCGACAAGCAGCTCCGCCTGGTTGCGCGCGGCCCGGAAGGTGAACGGCCCGTCTGCGCCCGTCCAGCGCGTGTAGCGCAATTCGGGCGCAAGACGTACTGCGAGCGCCCGCACGGTGAAGCCCGCGGCCACGGTGAAGCCGCTGGAGCCAGAGCCCGGCCGCAACAGGTCACTGAGCTTGCGATAGCTCCATCCGGCACCGACATAGGGCCGAAGCGCCCCCTCTCCAAAGCGGTACTTGGCTATCACCGGGAAGTCCCAGAAGCCCTCCTTCACCCGACTGGTCGCGGGCGGCGTTCCGAGCGGCACCCGAGCCGGGTACTCGTAGCCGGCGCGGCGATAGAGCGCGTCCACTTCGATCCCCAAGCGAAGCGGCAGCTCGACATCCACCATCAAACCGAGCGTCCAGCGCGGCGGCAGATTCCGGTAGCTCGGCGCCTTGACCGTCTCGGTCAAATCCGCGAGCGGAACCCCTCCTTTGAGTCCCACGTGGAGTTGCGCTTCGAGCAAACTCGCCGTCAGCAGCAGACCGACGACCAGGCGCATGCTACCACTCTACAAGCTTGCGGGCGTCTCACGAGTCAGGCTCGGCCGCATGACGATGCCGCGTAGAAATTGAAGATCGCGCCAGTCCCAGACCCTCTGCTGGTGGTGGTCGACGTTTACCGGATCGATGTTCCAGCGGTGGGTTTCCATGGACAGCGCGCCGCGGGCGTGGACGAAGACGCTGAAGAGAATGGCGGCGCCAAAGAGGCCCAGCGTCCGGCGCGGGGCGAAACCAGCCCGGCTCCAGTCGGCAAACAGCGGGATCAAAAGAAAGACAAGCACCGGCGTAAGGTCGCTCGTAAGCCGCGGGCCGTAACTGTGCCCTCCTACCCAAAACTGATAGAAACGCGCTACGACCGCGATCTGAAGGACCGTCAGAACTGCCAAGTAAGCCGGCAGCGGCGCAAGCCACCGCGTTCGGAGGGCCCGCCACAGTCCCGCCAGGCTGAACAGGAATACGGGCGTAAAAATCAGCAGGCCGCGGTTGGGGCTCACCAGTTGCGCCGCCAGCGAGTGGAGAATCCAGGCCACAGCTCGCCAGGAATCAAGCGGCGGGGGCGTCAGTGAGTAGTAAGAGGGCAGGGCCCTTTCATAAACAGAGAAGTTATAAGTCAGAAAGCAGGCGAGCGCCGCTGCCGCGCCGGCGGCATACGCAAGGAAGAAGCGCCGGTCATGGCGGAGAACAAACAGAGCGATCACCACGAGGAGCAGCAGGTTCGTTGGGCGTACCGTGTAGCCGAGGGCGGCCGCGGCGCCGGCCCCGACAAAATGAATCGCCCGCCGCTCGGCCCGCGCCAGCAGCCAAAGGATGATCGTGGTCATTAGCATCGAGGGACCGTGCTGCCAGAGTGCCCGGCTGGCTGTCGACCAGGCAGGCGTAGCGAAGGCGAACACGAGCGCCAGCCCGACGGCCCAGCGCGCCGGGAGAAACCGCCTCGCCAGAAGGAACATGAAAGCGGCGGCAAGGGCGATAAGGAACGAGGCGACAATCATCTCGACGAGCGCCCGGCTTCCGACGAGATCGGCCCGCAGAAATGCGTCGATGATCGGATGGATTCCGAACAGAGCTGGGTGCGCCAGCCACGGCCCGGCCAGATCGAGCGCGGCGCGGATCACGAAGACCACCGGCGCCGCCAGGACTGGTACGCCAATCGGGTACCAGTTGTAGATGTGGCCTCCAGTGCAGTCGCCCATCGCTGAACCCACGACGGCGCCCGGCGGCCGGATGCATTCGGCGGCATAATAGCCGTTTTCCCGGATCAGATCCAGGTACTCGTCCAGGTTCGTGTCGCCGCGCTCGAGCAGGCTCAGGGCCACGGGAACCGTCCAGCGCGAATCCCCGGAGGTGAGCGCCGGCGAGAGGGCGTGAACGAAAAAGACGAAGCCAAAGACAGCCGCCCCAGCGCGAAGCACCTCACGTGCTAGCACGCCAAGTGCTATCTTGACTGCCAGGAGGCTATGCCGGCGAATCTCACGCCTGAGTATCTGGCCGCCGAGGAGGAGTATAAGCAGGCGCAGACCTACTCGGAAAAGCTTGCCGCCTTGGAGCGCATGCTGGCGACGGTTCCCAAGCATAAGGGAACGGAGAAGCTCCAGGCCGACATCAAACGGCGCCTGTCCCAGCTTCGCAAAGAATCGCAGAAAAAGGCGGGCGCGCACTCGACGCCCTTCTGGGTCATCAAGCGGGAGGGCGCCGGGCAAGTGGCGCTGATCGGACCGCCCAATGCGGGCAAGTCACTTCTGGTGGCCCGGCTGACGCATGCCCGGCCGGAGGTGGCCGACTATCCCTATACCACGCGGACGCCGGTTCCGGCAATGATGGACTGCGAGGACGTGCAGATTCAGCTTGTCGATCTTCCCCCGGTGGCTCCGGAATTCACCGAGCGATGGCTGCCTCAGGTGATCCGCGGCGCCAACCTGGGCGTTCTGGTCGTGGGCCTCTCGGATCCGGCCGTGCTCGAGGAGATCGAATTCATCCTCGAGATGCTCGCCCAGCACCGGCTTGCCGTGCCGCGCCTGATGGTGGCCAACAAGATCGACCTCGACGGTGCCCGCGACGTGCTGGGCACTCTCCAGGAACTCTATGGGGACCGATTCCGCTACATCCCCGTTTCGGCGCTCACCGGCGAAAACTTAGACGAGTTTCGCTGGGCGGCGTTCGACGCGCTGGGCGTCGTGCGTATGTATTCGAAGCCGCCCGGCAAGCCGCCCGACTTGAGCAAGCCTTACATCCTCCGCCGCGGCCAGACGGTGCTCGAGGCGGCCGGCCTGGTGCACCGCGATTTCGCCGAGAAGCTGAAGTTCGCCCGATTGTACCGGCTCTCCGGCGAGCCAAGCGGCCTGATGGTGGACCGCAACCACGTCGTCCAGGACAAAGATATCCTCGAGTTCCACATCTGAATCGGAGAACGCCCGCCGCCTCAGGCCGGCGCGCGACCGTAATCGCGGATCTTCATCGGCTCGCCCCCGCGCAAGGCCGACTGGTGCGCCACGATGCCGGGAAGCGTATACGCGATCGCCTCCCAGATATCCACCGCCGGGTGTCTGTCCTCCACAATGGCGCGGACGAACTCGTGCGTCAGGAAGGTATGCGAGTTGCCGTGCCCGGTCTTCACCCGCATCGGCTCGGGCAGCCGCTCGAAGTGTTCCGGCTGCCGGAAGGCTTCAATTTCGACCTCGCCCACCGGATAGCCGGCCGAATCCAGTCCCATGCGCCCCTCCTTGCCGATGCGGATCACCGTGTTCGGACTTCCCTCGGGCCGCGCCATCAGGTACGACATCCGGTCGCCATAGAACTGCGCGCGCTCGATGCCCCCGGCCGCCACGTGCCAGAAGACCGAGATCCGGCTGGCGTGGCCGCCGGAAGTCTTGAAGAACGCGGTGGTGTTCCAGAACGGGTTCTGGTAGGCGTTCGTCGCCAGCACCTCGTGCCCGTCGCCCCAGCCGATTGCCTGCACCTCGACCAGGCGCTCGCCCGTGACCGGCACCACCATCCCGGTGCAGTGCGTCGGGTAGAGCATCGGCGGAAAGCCGTGCCGCCAGGTGGGCAGCCCCCGCTCGTCGAACATCAGCGCGATCAGACCCTCGTGGTGATACTCGGCCTCGGAGTAGAAGATCGTCCCGAAGCGCCCCTCGCGGGCCCATTCGCGACAGGTGATGATCTCCGGCATGTAGTAGCTGGTCTCGGCCATCATGTAGCGGAGGCCGGTCTGCTTGACGGTTTCAAGCTGCCGCTCGAGCTCCTCGACGGTCAAGCCGGCCGGCACAGCCGAGATGACGTGCTTGCCCGCCTTCATCGCCTCGATCGTCATCCAGGCGTGCAACGGCGCCGGCGTGAACACCCCTACGGCGTTCATCCCCGGATGGCGGAGCATCTCCCGGTAGCTCTTATAGGCGTTCGGGCAGCGGTAGACCTCCTGGAGCCGCCGGAGCCGTTGCGGGTCGATGTCGCAAACCGCTACCACCTCGCAGTCCGGATCCAGATGCCACTGGAAGGTGGCGCCGAACCGTCCGCCCACGATGCCGATGCGAACCGGCTTTGCCGCCGCCCGCGCCGGCCGAACCGCACCCGCCGAGGCCAGCGCAATCCCTTCGAGCAACTCTCTGCGGGTCATCCTCATCCACCGTTTGCTGCCGAGCGACTATTATCGGCAGCCGCGCAGGCTCCCATCAAGCTGGCCTCGAGCGCCGGCGTTACCGCAGCTTGAACTTTTTCATCTTGTAGCGAAGGGTGTCGCGGGTGATCCTGAGGAGTCTAGCGGCCTGAGTCTGGTTGCCGTTGGTCTTCTCGAGTGCCCGTACGATGAGCTGCTTCTCGTTCTCTTCGAGCGACAACTCCATGTCGGAGGAAACCGGCGCCGGCGAGACCGGCAGCGGCGCCGGCGAGGCAGCCCCCGCGGCCGTCACAAGCCGGCCCACCGCCATCGGCAGGCTCGCCGGCGTGATCAACGAAGAGTCCTCCAAAATCATCGCCCGCTCGATCGCATTACGCAACTCGCGCACGTTGCCCGGCCAGTCATGAGCGAGCAAGAGATGGCGCGCTTCCGGAGAGATCCCGCGAATCTGGCGTTTGAACTTGCGATTGTAATGATCGATGAAAAACTCCGCCAGTGGCAAGATATCCTCTTTGCGCTCGCGCAGCGGCGGAATCGTGATGTGGATGACGTTCAGGCGGAAGTACAAGTCCTGGCGGAAAGCGCCCTCGCGCACCGCCTCGCGGAGATTCTTGTTGGTGGCGGCCACTACGCGCAGGTCCAGCTGAATGTCCTTGAGCCCGCCCAAGCGCCGAAAGCTCTGCTCCTCGAGCACCCGCAGGAGTTTGGCCTGAAGCATCAGGGGAATTTCGCCGATCTCGTCCAGAAACAACGTTCCGCGGTCGGCGAGCTCGAAGATGCCCCGCTTCTGCGCCCGCGCGTCGGTGAAGGCCCCCTTCTCGTAACCGAACAGCTCGCTTTCGAGCAGCGTTTCCGGGATTGCGGCGCAGTTGATGGCGATGAACGGCTCGGCCTGACGCAGGCTTTGATAGTGAATCGTCTTGGCGATCAGGTCCTTGCCCGTTCCGTTTTCCCCCTCGATGAGGATCGTTGTGGCCTCGCTGGCCGCCACGCGCCGCACGAAGTTCATAACCTCGCGCATGGAGGGGCTTTCGGCGATGATCTCCCGCTTGTGAGGTTCACTCTCCTCGGTGACGTCTCTGACGGTGACGACCACGCTTTCGATTTCCCCTTCCGGACCGACGATCGGCGAGGCGCTGATCGCCGCCAGACGCTCCATTCCGTTGGGGGTGAGCAGGCGGATCGTACCGTTGGAGGAACCCTCGAGATGATGCAGTCCGAGCTCGATGCCGCAGGCGGACTCGCAGACGGCGCAGCGAAACACCTCTCCGCACTCCCGGCCCACCATTTCGGAGGCGGGGATCCCGAACAGCCTCTCGGCGGCGCGGTTCACTCCGGTGATCACCCGGCGGCGGTTGTAAATGATCAGCGCCTCGGGAAGCTGATCAAAGACGGCTTCAAGGAGGCTGCCCTGTCGCAGCTCCGGAGCCAGCTTGGACATGAAGGTTACGCCCCTCGCTCGGCTTTGGCTGTCCGACGGCTCGGTAGTCAACTTTCATTATACTCTCACCGAGCCGCTCCCCCTGCGGCTTCTTGCGCGATTTGCCCCAGCCGGGATGGGGCAAGTTCGCCTCGGTTGCGGTTTGTGCGGTCCGAAACCCGGCTCGGTGGCTTTGCAGGGCGTTCTTTCCGGGCGGTTATCGCCCGCCGGCCTGGCGCCGGATCTGGCCCGAGAATTGCTGCGTGGATGGACCGGGCCGTGATTGGTCGCGGCAACGGGAAAGACGGCGGCGCGCCGGTCCGGATCGCAGGGACAGGATGAGAGGTATCCAGCTTGCCCTCTCTGATACCGCTTGGCGGGACGCCTTGCGCGAGCATCTGGTTCGCGCCGGCTCCGGACCGGTAAGCTGCGTCGATCGCCCCGATCCGGCCGGCGACGACGTGCTGGTGGTGGACGCCGAGCATCTGGCGAGCCTGCCGCAGCCGATCGCCAAACCGGAGCGGGTGGTTCTGGTCGCTACGCGGCAAGGTTGCGAGTTTTCCCAAGCCTGGGAGGCAGGCGTTCGCTGCGTCGTCTACCGGACCGATCCCATCGGTGTCACGGTCCTGGCGATTCTCTCGGCCCGGCTGGAGGCCGGCAAGGAGCGGCAATCCAGAAAATGATCCCGCCGGCTCGGCCCGAGCTGCGCCGCCGACCACACAGGAGGCCGCCTCTCAAGCGGATTCGTGATATGTTGTCTCCGTTAGCCCGGGCGGAACGCGGCGCCAGCCTGCGCCTGCCGACCGCCACCGAGCACAGGAAGGAGGAAGCGAATGAACTATCTGCCGTACATCATCGTCTGGGCCCTGCTCGTTATCGCGATCATCGTCTTGGTGCTCGTCCGAAGATCGGTCGCCGCCCAAGAGGACGACACCTTGCACGTTCTTGACTCCGATCAGGACAAAGTGCAGGAACAGATCAAGGTCGCCCAGAAACTCGAAGTTATCGACCGCTGGGGTAAGATTGTGACCATCGTGGCGGTTATTTACACCCTGGTTCTGATAGGCGCGTTCGCCTATCTGAAGTTTCTCGAGTCCTCGCGGATGCCGGTCACATGAAGGTGCCGCCGACGACGTGTGCGCAGCATACTCGGACCAGGCAGAGGAAACAGCCAGGACTTACCGCGATGAAAAGTGGGTCGATCGTGTTCCTGCTTGCCGCGCTAGCCACCTTTGGCCTCGCCGCCGACAAGAAGATCATTTACCCGCCGGAGTTCCGGCCCGATCTGCCGTTCAGCCCCGGCGTGCTGGTCGGCGATACGCTCTACTGTGCCGGACAAACGGGCGCGGATCTCGAAACCAACGAGTATCCGGAGAGTTTCGAGGAGGAAGTCCACCAGACCTTCAAGCGGATCGGGATCATCCTCAAGGCGGCGAACTTCGATTTCTCCGACGTCGTCGAGGCGACCGTCTATCTGACCGACATGTCCCTGTTTCCGCGCATGAATGCCGTCTATACCCAGTATTTCAAGAAGGACCGGCCGGCGAGAACCACCGTGGGCGTGGCCAGCCTGGTGGGCAAGGCTCGCATTGAAATCACCGTCGTCGCGCGCAAGCGGTGAGGGAAGTGAGGGCTCCGGGCAGCCGACGCGCGCTCGTTGCGGCGCTCCTCGGGCTGGCCGGCATCCGCCTGCCAGCTCAGTGGTACAAGTACGAAGAGGTCCCTTTCGTCGCTACCCCGACGTGGGTGATCGATGAGATGCTCCGAATGGCCGCCGTCACCTCTCGCGACGTCGTCTACGACCTCGGCAGCGGAGAGGGCGATATCGTCATCCGGGCCGCGCAGCGTTTCGGCGCGCGCGCCGTGGGAATCGAACTGCGTCCGGAGCTGATCGAGAAGGCGCGCCGGAAAGCCCAGGAGGCCAAAGTCGCCCACAAAGTGCGGTTCATTCAGGCGGACTTTTTCTACACGGACATCCGCGAAGCAACGGTGGTGACGCTGTTCCTGCTGCCGGAGATCAACTGGGCCCTGCGGCCCAAGCTGCTCACGGAGCTTCGCCCCGGCGCGCGGATCGTTGCGCACGCCTTCCCTGTCCCGGACTGGCAGCCGCAGAAGAGCCTGGAAAAGGACGGCCGAAAGATCTTCCTCTGGGTCGTGCCCGGGCCCTAGTGGGCTGTCGCAGTGACTTCTTTATCATGGTCGGATGCGGCGGCGGACATCGGAGTACTTCCAGCGGAAGGGGCGGGCGGTTTTCGAGTACGCCCGGATGTAGCGCATCAGCTTCCGCGCCAGGTCGGGCACCGAGGTGAACACCCCGCGCGCGATCACCTCTCGCTCGATGCGGGCAAACCAGATCTCGATCTGGTTCAGCCAGGAGGAGTAAGTCGGCGTGAAGTGCAGCTTCACCTGGGGATGCTCGGCGAGGAACTGCTCAACCGTTTTGGTTTTGTGAGCCGAGAGGTTGTCCAGGATGATGTGGATTTCCCGTTTGCCCTTGACTTGGCGGACCACTTCCCCCAAAAAGCCCACGAACTCCGCACTGGTGTGGCGGCGGGCCGTCCGGCCCTGCACCTTGCCGGTCTCGACGTCCAGGGCGGCGTACAGCGACAGGGTGCCGTGGCGGTAGTACTCGAATCCATGCCGCTCCAGCCGGCCGGGCGACAGGGGCAGCACCGGCTCCAGCCGGTCCAAGGCCTGAAGGGCCGACTTTTCATCCACGCAGAAGACGGCCGCATGCTGCGGCGGGTTCAGATACAGGCCGATGATGTCGGCCGCCTTGCGTTCGAAGTCCGGATCGTTGCCGGCCATGTAACGCTCCAGGCGGTGCGGCTTGAGCCCCGCCGTGCGCCAGATGCGATGGACCGTATCCTTGCTCAGGCCGAGCTCGCGCGCCAGTTTGCGGCACGACCAGTGCGTGGAGCCATCCCTGGGCCGGCGCTGGGTGGCCGCCAGCACTCGCGCCTGGAGCTTGGCCGTGATGACCGTGGGCCGGCGCCCCGGGTGGCGATTTTCCACCAGCCCGTCGATGCGCTTCTCCAGGAAGCGCTGCTTCCAACGGGCGATGGTGGGCGCCGTGGTGTGTAAGTCGCGTTTGATGGCGGCGTAGCTGCGGCCTTCAGCCAGCAGCAGAATCAAACGGGCGCGGAAGACATCGCTGGCCGGCAGGGCCCGCGAAGCCGCCATGTGTCGGAGTTCCTGGAACTCCTGCTCAGTCAACTCGAGGGGCGTCGTTCGAAAGGGCATGCTGAATAGACATCTTGCCCATGGTAATCGTTACTATGCGACAGGCCACTAGGGGGCGCTGCGGAGCGCCAGCCCGGCTTTACACAGGCAGAGACGGGAGAGAACCGGCGAGTTCAACAGGCGCGGATGTGCTCGGCGCGGTAGGCGGGCAGAGGGTCGCCAGCGCTAAACGAAGCCGAAGGGAGGAGCCCGCAGAAAGACACCTGTTGTCGTGGTTCTCATGGTGGAAACCGCGAAACGAAATCCAGCCGCTCGGCTCGGATCGGAGCAGGCGGAGCACCGAGGGGCAGCTCGCTCACAGAGAACGCACTTCGACGGGAGGCTCCGCTGGGGGCTGCCTTTGGGGCTCGGCCGGCCCGAGCTGGTGCGCCTGGCGGCGCACCAGCTCGACCACCCGCTCGAGTGTGCGGTCCAGCTCCTGTTCCGAGCCCGAGCGCACGGTGACGTGGCCGAGCTTGCGACCGGCGCGAGGCTTCTTGCCGTAATCGTGGAGGTGGACGCCATGAAGCTCGAGCAGCGGCTCGCGCTCGGGCAGCCCACCGATGCAATTCACCATCGCCGTAAAGCCGATCGGCGAGGTCGCGCCGAGCGGCCATCCGAGGATGGCCCGCAGGTGGTTTTCAAACTGGCTGGTCTCGGCGCCTTCGATCGTCCAGTGGCCGGTGTTGTGGACCCTGGGAGCAAACTCGTTGGCCAACAGGCGCCCGTCCGCCTCGAAGAACTCGATCGCCAGCACGCCGACGTAGCCGAGCCGATCGAGCAGCCGCGCCGCATAGCCCCTAGCCAAGTGCTCCAGCGGATCCGACGGCCGGCAACGGGAGATGAACAGGATGCCCTGGGTGTGGACGTTCTCGGCCACCGGGTAGTACGCGGTCTGCCCACTACGGCCGCGCACGGCGACGATCGAGACTTCGCGGCTGAACCGGACAAACTGCTCGGCGATCATCGGCGCCTGGATTGTTTCGGCGGCCGCTTCGACATCCTCGCGGCCCGTCAAGACCAGCTGCCCCTTGCCGTCATAGCCGTAGGAGCGCGTCTTGAGCACCAGCGGAAGGCCCAGCCGCTCGACCGCTTCACGCAGCTCTTCGGGCGAACTCACGGCCTGGTGCGCCGGCGTGGGAACCTCGAGTTCGCCGAACAGCTGTTTTTCTCGCAGCCGGTCCCGCTTGGCCGCTTGCGCCTCCGGCGGCGGATAGCTCGGCACTCGCCCGGCCAGATACCGCAGGCTCTCGGCGGGAACGTTTTCAAACTCACAGGTGACCACATCCGCCCAGGCCGCCATTCGGTCGAGCAGCTCCCGGTCCTCCCAGGCGCCGCACATCGGTTCGGCAACCGAGAAGGCACAGGCGTCCGCAGCCGGATCGATCACGGCAAACTTCAAGCCCAAGGGATGCCCGGCAAGGGCCAACATGCGAGCGAGCTGTCCTGCCCCGAGGATGCCCACCTTCATTTCGCCTGCTCCCGGGGGTCCGGCTGGTCGAGAACCGCCTGGGTTTGCCTGCGGCGGTGCTCTTCCAAGGCCTTGCGGTAGGCAGGATATTTGATGCCCAGTATCGCCGCAGCCAGCAGGGCCGCGTTGACCGCTCCGGCGCGCCCGATGGCCAGCGTGCCGACCGGCACACCCGCGGGCATCTGAACGATGGAGAGCAGCGAGTCCAAACCATTGAGCGCCTTGGATTCGATCGGGACGCCCAGCACGGGCAAGGAGGTCTTCGAGGCGGTCATGCCGGGCAGGTGCGCCGCGCCGCCGGCGGCGGCGATGATCACTTCGAGTCCCCGCTCGGCCGCCGACTCCGCATAACGGAACATCTTGTCCGGCGTGCGGTGAGCCGATACGATCTCCACCTCGTGCGGCACGCCGAGGCTTTCGAGCGTCTCCGCGGCATGCCGCATCGTCTCCCAGTCCGAGCGGGAACCCATGATGATCCCGACCAGCGCTTTCATTCCCGTTCACCCTTTCCGGGGAGGATGCCGCCTAGTCGGTTGACGCAACCGAAGCGCCGCCCCCGCCGGCGGCGAGGCCAATCCGAGCCGGAGCGCTTCAATCTTCTCCTTGCGCCAGCGTGAAGCCGTTCTCGCCGTCGAAGACCGGCAGCTTCTCGACGTGCATCCAACGGTGACGTGCGCCCACGCGGTTGAGCAGATCGAGGATCGCCGCATCCGAGAGGTCGCCATTGGGCTCGCGCAAGACGAACCGGCAGCGGAAATGATCGACGCAGTCGGTGATGGCGCCGGTGGGCGGATAGACTTTCGTGCCGCGGTTGGAGATCATCTTCAGTTTGACGGGCGTGCCCTCAACCGCCTGCTCGATGCTCGGCCCGAGCTGCTCGGGATGGAGCGTCGATTCCACGAAGATGTCCACGCCCAGAGTCCGCCGCGTCGCGGGCCGGACGACGGCGTCGGCGCCGGTGATCTGGGGCAGCCGGATCGGCCGGTAGTCGCGCACCTGCCAGCGCTCGGAGGTCCGTCCCAGATTGGCGATCACCATATCGGTAAAGGCGGTCGTCGAAGCCCCCTTGTCGTAGCCGGCGATGTCGCCGGTCTGCACCTTGCCCTCCTCGAGCGTCACCAGGATGGCATGTTCGATCCGCGCGGCGGCCTCGAACTCGCCCAGATGGCGCAGCATCATCACGCCGGAGAGAACGACCGCCGTCGGATTGATGACATTCTTGCCGGCGTACTTGGGCGCCGAGCCGTGCACGGCCTCGAAGATGGCCACCTCGTTGCCGATGTTGGCCGAGGGGGCGAAGCCGAGACCGCCGATCAGCGCCGAGGTCAGGTCGCTGATGATGTCGCCGTTCATGTTCGTGGTGACGATGACGTCGAACTGCTCCGGCCGCTTCACCAACTGGTGGGCGCAGTTGTCGATGATAATGTGCTGCGCCTCGATATCGGGATAGTCCTGCGCGATCCGCTCGAAGGTCCGCTTGAAGGTCCCCTCGGTCAGCTTCATGATGTTGGACTTCGTAGCACAGTGGACACGCTTGCGCCCTTCGGCGATGGCGAGTTCGAAGGCCAGACGGATGACCTTCTCCGAGCCCAGACGCGAAATCAGCTTGAGGCACTGGGCCACGCCGGGCGTCTGCATGTGCTCGATGCCTGCGTAGAGGTCCTCGACGTTCTCGCGGACCACGACCAGGTCGATGTTCCGGCCGCTATAGGGCGTGCGGACGCCGGGCATTTCGCGCACGGGCCGGATGTTGGCGTAAGTTTCAAAGAGCTTGCGCAGCGTAACGTTGGCGCTCTTTTCGCCGAAGCCCACCGGGGTTTCAAGCGGTCCCTTCAATACGACGCGGGTCTTGCGGATCGACTCGATGGTCTCGGGCGGCACTCCGGAAGCCAGGCCCGCACGGAATACGCTGGCGCCGGCCTGGCGTTCCTCCCAGGCCACCGCGGCGCCGGAGGCCTCGATGAGGCGCTGCGCTGCGCGCACGCACTCCGGGCCGACGCCGTCGCCTGGGATCAGCGTGACCAGTCGCTTGTTGTCCTCTGTATAGACTCCAGTCATTGAATCTTCTCCATTACGGCCTATGATTGCGGCGCTTGAGGCGCCATTGCCAACGAAGGCGGGAACCCGCCGCGGGTTCCAACCACGACGCAGAATACACGAGTGCCGTTTCGCGGGTCAAGCGCGGCCCGAGTTCAGAGCCGTCCCAACCAGGCCTCGAAGGCTTCGAGCACCGTCGCGCCCCGATAGACCACCACGCGGCCATCGGGGAAAGCGGGCAACTGCGGCACGTACTCGAAGCGCATCTCGATGGGACCGGCGATCTTCCAGGGTTGGAACTCGCGGATCCGGCCGACCGCTTCGCGCGCGGCCGCCTGGATGAGCCGCTTCGCCTCCTCGTGCGACAGACTCAGCGCCGAAGAGCGGCCGACGAGGCGTTTGACCGCCACCGTGACCGCCTTGGGCTGAAGCTCGCGGATCTCCTCGCAGGCCGCCTGATCCCCGCTGAGCATGATCACCGGAATTCCGAAGTGGCCGGCGATGGCCGCCGTCTGTCCGATCTCGCCCACCGCCCTGCCGTTGATCGTCAGGCGTTTGACCTGGAAGCTTTGCGTGTGCGCCAGGATCGAGTTGGGCGCGCCGGACATGGCGTGCTGGCCGATAAACATGACGCCGTCGTAGGCCTTCTCCGAAAGATAATAATTGGCCGGGGTGGGCCTTCCTTGGATCAGCTTCGCCCGCCGGTCGATCAGGTCGACCGAAAGGGTGCGGCTGCCGTTGTGGCCGTCCCAGACGACGACCTCGGAGGCGCCCGCCGCGAACGCCCCTTCGATGGCCGCGTTCAGCTCGCCGGCCAGCAAACGGCGGGACTCCTCGAAGCGCCGCTGGCCGGGCAGCAACTGCTCCTCGGCGTCCTGGACGCCCCCCACACCCTCGAGGTCGGTCACGATGAAGATCCGCGGACCCTGGCCGGCGGCCAGTCCGGAAAATAGCATGAGCACAGCGACGAGATTTCGCATACCGAGGTCCCATCCTATCAGCTTGTCCCGGTAGGGGCGCCCGAAAAGCGTGTATACTTGAGCTTAGCGTTTGCCTTCGCACGGCTGGGTCGACAAAGCAGGCGGGGACAAGCCAGCTTAGAACGACGGGAACCCGATGAACTCCGACGGCGCCACCACCCCCTTTCATGTCTTTTTGATCAAGCCTTCCAAGTACGACGACGACGGCTTCGTCATCCGCCACTGGCGCGGCGTGCTGCCGAGCAACACCCTGGCCTGCCTGCACGGGCTGACCGAGGACGTGCGCCGGCGCGGCCTGCTCGAGGGCGCGGACCTGCGCGTCCACCTGGTGGACGAGGCTGTCGACAAGCTGCCGCTGCGGCGCATCCTCGAACTCCGCCGGCGGAAAGGCCACCGCGTGCTGGCCGCCCTGGTCGGCGTCCAGTCCAACCAGTTTCCGCGCGCCGCCGACATCGCGAAGGACCTGCGCCGCCACGGCGTCCCGGTGATGATCGGCGGTTTTCACGTCAGCGGGATGCTGTCCCTCTTCGAGGGCCTCACGCCGGAGATCCGTGAGCTTGTCGATGTCGGCGTCTCTGTCGTGGCGGGCGAGGTGGAGCAACACTGGGGCCGGCTGCTCGCCGATGCCTTCGAGGGGCGCTTGGAGCCGGTCTACCGCTTCACCGACGAGTTGCCGGATCTGGCCTCCGCCCCGCTGCCGGTGCTGTCGAAGAACTACCTGAAAAAGTTCATCATCTCTAACTACGGCACGGTGGACTGCGGCCGGGGCTGCCCGTTCAACTGCTCCTTCTGCACCATCATCAACGTGCAGGGCAAGAAGATGCGCCACCGTGCGGCGGAGTCGATCGCTGCCCTGGTGCGCCGGGCCTGGCAGGAGGCGGGCGTGAGCTTTCACTTCTTCACCGACGACAACTTCGCCCGCAATCCCGCCTGGAGCCGGATCTTCGACGAACTGATCCGGCTGCGCGAGCAGGAGGGCATTCCGGTCCAGTTCATGATGCAGGTGGACGTGCTGGCCCACCGCATCCCCGGTTTCGTCGAAAAGGCGGTGCGCGCCGGCTGCTCGAATGTCTTCCTCGGCATGGAGAGCGTCAACCCCAAGAACCTGAAAGCGGCGGGCAAGAACCAGAACCGCGTCAAGGACTACCGGGAGCTGATCGAGACCTGGCACCGCCACGCGGTGAGCACGCACGTCGGCTTCATCATCGGCTTTCCCTACGACACCGAGGAGAGCGTGCGCGAGGATCTGAGACTGCTGATGCGCGAGGTGCGGCCGCAGCGGGCCTCCTTCTTCCTGTTGACGCCGCTGCCGGGGTCCATGGACCACAAGCGCATGGTCGAAGCCGGCACGCCGCTCGACGCCGATTACAACAACTTCGACTCGTTCCACCAGTGCATGGCGCACCCGAGGCTCAAGGACGGCGCGCTCATGCGGCTGTATCTGGAGGCCTGGCGCGAGTTTTACAGCTTCGAGCATATGAAGGAGATTCTCAGTGAGGCCGATCCGAAAAACTACTGGGACATTTTCCGGAACTTCCTCTGGTACAAGAACTCGGCGCTCAACGAAGGGCTGCACCCGATGATCTCGGGCCTGTTCCGGCTCAAGGACCGCACCAGCCGCCGCGCTCTCTTTCCCAGAGAGAGCCGTCTGGCCCACCTCAAACGGCGGATCCCGGAGATCTACCGCTATCTGCGCGGCCTGCTGGCGCTGGCGCTCGAGATGGAGGAGCTGTGGCTTCAGACGCGCAAGCGGAGCGAGATCGAACGGCGTGTTCTCGAGGAGTTGAGCCGGGTGCGCGCCGAGTGGCGCTCCGGCCGCCGCATCGCACAGATTCGCGCCGCCTATGCCCGCGTCAAGGCCCAGATGCCTGCTATCGAGGTGCCTTCGCGGCTGGCGCTCGTCAAGGAGAGCCTGTCGATTTTGAGCGCCGGCCGGCTGCGCGCCACCCGGCGCGATCTGAACGCCTTCTGGAGCGGCCTGAGGGCGCGGCTGCGCGAGGGTCGCCTCGAGGCGCTCGTGAGGGTGGACCGCATCGCGCTGCACGCGCTCGAAGAGTTTCGGCTCGCCGCCGGATTTCTGCTCGCTCTGGCCCGAGGACCTAGCTACGACACCTCCGCCTGAAGGCCTCTGGCGGCGCACCGTGTCCTGATCGGCGGCTGGCGGTCCGTTCAACTCCCAGTTTCCTGACCCCGGGATCGGCGCCCGCCGCCTTGGCTTTAGTAGACTGGGAGTGAAAAATCGCAGCGACGGGAGGCCGAAATGATCCCAGCCTCGCAACTGCGCGCCGGCATGGCGATCCGCTACGAGGGCCAACTCTACAAGGTGATCTCGGCCGAATACCATCCCGGCCAGGGCAAGATGGGCGGCGTCACCCACGCGCATCTGCAAAATCTAGAGACCGGCGCCTACTGGGACCACGGGTTCCGCTCGGATTTGAAGCTCGACGACGTGCCGCTCGACAAAGTGCCCATGGAGTTTCTTTACCGGGATGGGGACCTGTGCGTCTTCATGAATCCGGAGACCTTCGAGCAGATTGAAATCCCGGCCCGCAAGCTCGGCAAGCAGGCTGCGCTGTTGCGCGAGCAGATGCGGGTGGCCGTCGAGTTCACCGACGGCAAGCCGGTCAGCGTGCAGTTTCCGGACGTGCTCGAGCTCGCCGTCGTCGAAACGGCGCCTCCGGCGCACAACCCTCAAGACAGCACCTGGAAAGAGGCGACGCTCGAGAACGGCCTGCTGGTGATGGTGCCTCAGTTCATCAAAACGGGCGACGTCATCCGGCTGGACGTCGAGAAGCTCCAGTACATCGACCGGGCCAAGGGGACGGGAAAGCCGTAGAGCTGTCTCGAGCCGATCACCTGTCGAGTCGCGCATCGGACGCTTGAATCGGCTCGACGCGGCCGGCCGCCAGCGCCAGGGCGATGGCGGCAAGGTAGGCGCCGCCGGCGTATAGAAAGGCCGGGGCGTAGCCCGAGATGTCCACAAAGTAGCCGATCACGGGCTGCGTCACGGCGCCGAGGAGGGTGCCCGTAGCACCTGTAATGCCGTACAACGTCGCGACGTGGCGCGGCGGCGTAATCTCGGTAATCACCGTGTGGATGTTCGAGGCCCAAGACAGATGCCCGAACATGGCCAGGCTGACGATCGCCAGACCGAGGGAGGCCGAGCCGGCAAAGTAGGTCAACGTGCCGAGCGAAGCCAGCGCCGCCGAGGGCACAAGCACGGCCTTGCGCGAGAAGTTCACACTGTGGCCCCGGCGGATCAGCCCGCTCGAGGCCCAGGCGCCGGCCAAGGCGCCGATGTCGGCCGCCAGATAAGGAATCCACAGCGTCAGCCCGACCATCTTGAGGTCGAAGCCGCGCACCTGCTGGAAGTAGCCGGGAAGCCAGAATAGGTAGAAGAACCAGGCCGAATCGGTCATGGCGCGCGCCGCAAGCGTGCACAAATACTTGCGGTGGCGGACAACCGCGCTGAGCGTAGGCTCCTGCGCTTTGCTCGCGTAGGTTGAAACCTCGTGCGCCGCACCGGAGAGCAGCCCGGCACGCCGGATCCCTCGATGCAGCCAAAGCCAGGGGGGCACCAACAGCAGGCCGGCGGCGCCGGTCACCAGGAAGGCGGTGCGCCAGCCGAAGTGCAGCGTGATGGCGGCGACGATGGGCGGCGTGATCAGCGTGCCCACACTCAGCCCGCACAGCATGAGGCCCACCGACTTGGCGCGATCGCGGGGCGGAAACCAGTGGGCGATGGCGCGGATCGCCGTCGGGTAATAGCCGCCCTCGCCGATGCCCAGAAGCGCCCGGAACAGGCTCAAGCTGAGGATGCCCCGGGCCGCGGCATGGAGCATATTGGCAACAGACCAAAACAGCACCGTCGCCGTGAGCATGCGCCGGTAGCCCAACCAGTCCGCCACTCGCCCGCCCAAGACATAGAAGACCGCATAGCAGACCAGGAAGGCGTTTACCGCCAGGCCGTAGTCGGCGTTGCTCAGGCTGAGATCGCTTCGGATCTGCGGCATCACGACCCCGAGCACGGTCCGGTCCATGTAGTTGATCACGGAGCCGAAAAACAGCAGGGCGGCGATCGCCCAGGCCAGGCGGCGGGCGTAATCCTCAGCTTGAGGCATCGAGACCTCTCAAGTGTAGCCCCTCGGCCGGCAGACTGCTATAGTTTCGGAAGGATCGATGACCGACCGGGAGCGCATGTTGGCGGCGATTCGAGGCGAGGCGCCGGACCGGATTCCGTTCGTGCCGCGCCTGGAGTTCTGGTACCGCGCCCGAAAGCGCGCGGGCGCCCTGCCCCGGGAACTGGAAGGCCTGAGCCTGATCGAGATCGCCGACCTGCTCGGGGTCGGCTACTACGCCATCGTTCCGGATCTGGCCGAGCGTTCCGACGAGCTCGACATGGTCGATTACGCGCTCGGCATCTACCGCTCGCCGGCGCTCCTGTTCGAACCCGTGATGGAGGAGGTGAAGCGTTGCGTCCGGCGCGACGGCCCTCGGACTGTCGTCGACTATCATACGCCGGTCGGCTCCATCCAGACCGCAACGATCTTCACCGAAGAGATGCTCGAGGCGGGCGCCTCGGTCCCCTGGCGGACGCGGTACGCAATTGAAAGGCCCGAGGACATTGACGTCGTCGCATTCATCTTCTCGCACACCCGCCTGGAGCCGCGAATCGAGCGCTGGCTGGCGCGGCAAGCCGAGGTTGGCGAGCGCGGTCTGGTCTTTGCCTGGGCGAGCGGCTCGGCCTGCCCCATGCACCACATCCTGCGCGAGCTGATGCCGGTCGAGCAGTTCTTTTACGCCTGCCATGACTATCCGGAGAGGATTCACTGGCTAGCTGAAGAGATGGAGCCGTATTACGAAGGCCTGAGAGAGATCTGCGCCTCCTCGGCCGCTCCGGTGGTGCTGCTCGGCGGCAACTACGACGACGCGATCACGCATCCGCGTTTCTTCCGCCGGTACATCCTGCCTGCGCTCGGCGGCTATGCCGAGCGGCTGAACCGGCGGGGCAAGTATCTGGCGACGCACACCGACGGGGAGAACCGGCGCCTGCTCGGGCTCTACCGCGAAGCCGACATCGACGCGGCCGACTCGGTCTGCCCGCATCCGATGACCAGCGTCCGCCTGGAGGAGTTCTTCGAGGCCTTCGCCGGCAAGATCACCGTGATCGGCGGCATCCCCTCGGTCTTGCTGTGCCGCGACAGTTGCCCGGAGGAGGAGTTCCGCCGGTCGGTGGACGAGCTGGTTTCCCGCTACGCCCATCAGGCGCGCTTCATTCTGGGTGTCAGCGACATGGTGACGGCCGACGCCGAATGGGACCGGCTCCGGTATCTGGCCGAGCGCGTCGGCAGCATCGACTGAGGCAGATGAGCCGGCCGGCCAACTCCTCGCTGTTGATCAACGCCGCCGCCTTGGTCGTGGTCATCGCCGGCCTCAAGGCGGCCAGCTCGATCGTCGTGCTGGTGCTTGTCTCGGTCTTCTTTTCCATGCTGGCGGCGCCGGCGGTACTGTGGCTTGAAAGAAAGAAGGTTCCGGCGGCCGCAGCCGTGGCGCTGGTCATTGCCGCCTCCGTGGGCTTGTTGTCGCTGGCAGGCCTTCTCGTCGGGGCATCGATCAACGACTTCATCCGCGCCGTGCCCGCCTACCGCGAGCGACTCAGCGCGCAGCGCGAGGCGTTTCTCGGCTGGCTGCGCGAGCACGGCATTGAACTTCCCGCCGTCGAGTGGCTCCAGGTGATCGATCCGGGCGCCATCATGGGGCTGGCCGGCCAGCTTTTCACCGCGCTTGGCAACCTGGTCGGTAACTCGCTGTTGATCGTGCTGATCGTAGCCTTCGTGCTGCTCGAGGTTCCGTGGTTTCCGCAGAAGTTCCGGGCGGCTTTCGGCGATTCGCCGGCATCGATCGAGCATTTTCGCGAGATTTTGAGCAACCTCGAGCGCTACGTGCTGCTTAAGACCCTGCTCAGTCTGGCCACCGGCGTGGCGGTGGCGCTCTGGGTCGGCGTGCTGGGCCTGGACTTCCCGCTTCTCTGGGGGCTGCTCGCCTTCGTGTTCAACTACATTCCGAACATCGGCTCCGTGGTGGCGGCGGTGCCGGCGCTGGCGCTGGCGCTCGTCGAGTTGGGGCTGGGCGGGACGCTGCTGGTGCTGGTGGGCTACGTGCTCATCAACACGGTGATCGGCAACATCTTGGAGCCGAGGTGGATGGGGCGGAGTCTGGGCCTGTCGACCACGGTGGTCTTCCTTTCGGTGCTCGCCTGGGGCTGGGTGCTCGGCACGGCGGGCATGTTTCTGGCGGTGCCGCTGACGGTGGCGCTGCGCATCGTGCTGGCCAACCACGAGGCGACGCGCTGGCTGGCGGTGCTGCTCGGCCCGGAACGCCCCTGAGAAAGAAGTGTGATTTGAGCATTTCAGCGCGCATACCGGCTCAAAGCTGACCAGATGGTCTACCCGCGGCTCGTGCACCAGCGCTGCTGGGTGCACAAGATGCGCAACATCCCGGAGAAGGTGCACAAGTGGGACTCCGATGCGGTGAAGACGGCGGCGCGGCGCCGGCCCTCCAACTCCGGAGCATCTGCTTCAGCACCTTCCATCTGCTGGAACTGAGAATCCTCAGCCGGGGTGGGTGAGGATGTGCCTGGATGGGAAAGGAATCCCAAATGTGGGCGTTGACACGTTGGGGGGGGGGCGGGTGTATATTCGACCTGTCCGGGAGTCCCAATGGAAATTCCGGCCAAGACCTAATCCGGAAATCCGGGACAGTATACTCAATCCCCAATTTCCCGCCCCGGGCAGCCTCTCAGACCGGGGCAAGC
>Ga0308392_1000183_pt1 | contig 25654 bp, 17 predicted proteins | sample Hotspr20Samplem2_FD_202361 | JGI IMG/M metagenome (GOLD analysis project Ga0308392, IMG submission 202361) | Hot spring phototrophic mat microbial communities from Octopus Spring, Yellowstone National Park, Wyoming, United States - 20050624_m2 ... | reverse complement strand
GAGGCTCACGAGGCGGACCCGCTGATCCTCGCTCTGGATCTGATCGTCGACGAGTGCGATGAGGTCCTCGTCGAAGATCTCCTTCTTGCGGTCGGCCAATTGCTTGAACCGGACGAACGCATCTTCGAGTGCGTTCTCGCCGAGCTCGTAACCCAGTTCCGCGAGCTTTTTCCGGAAAGCGTGGCGGCCGGAATGTTTGCCCAAAACGAGCGTCGATTTGACGAGTCCGACATCCTCGGGTCGCATGATCTCGTAAGTGCCGGCATGCTTGAGCATACCGTCCTGGTGGATACCGCTCTCGTGCGCGAAGGCGTTCGCGCCGACGATCGCCTTGTTCGGCTGGACGTTGAAGCCGGTGATCGCCGAGACGAGGCGCGACGCCTTCATGATGTCGCGGGTGACGATCCTGTTGCGGAACGGCAACATGTCGTGACGGGTGCGGATCGCCATCACGATCTCTTCGAGCGCGGCGTTCCCGGCCCGCTCGCCGATCCCGTTGATCGTGCACTCGATCTGCCGGGCGCCGGCCCTGACCGCCAACAAGCTGTTGGCGACGGCGAGGCCCAGATCGTTGTGGCAGTGCACCGACAGCACCGCTTTGTCGATGTTCGGCACGTTGTTCTTGATGGCGCGGATGAGGTCGGCGAACTCCTCGGGATAAGCGTAGCCGACCGTATCCGGGATGTTGATCGTAGTGGCCCCGGCGCGAATCGCGCTCTCGATGCACCGGAAAAGAAAATCCCGCTCGGTGCGCGAGCCGTCTTCAGCGGACCATTCGACGTCGTCGGTGTAACGACGCGCCAGCGTCACACTCTCGATAACCCGCCGATGGACCTCTTCAGGGTCCATCTGCAGCTTGTATTTCATGTGCAGCGGGCTCGTCGAGATGAAGGTGTGGATCCGTCGGCGTTCGGCCGGGGCGAGCGCTTCCGCGGCCCGATCGATGTCGGCCGCCGAGGCGCGGGCCAAGCCGCAGACCACGCAGTTCTTCACCTTGCGCGCGATCGCCTGGACGGCCTGGAAATCGCCTTCCGACGCGATGGGGAAGCCGGCCTCGATGACGTCGACCCCCATCCCTTCCAAAACTTCGGCGACCTTGAGCTTCTCCTCGACGGTCATCGAGCAGCCGGGCGACTGCTCGCCATCACGCAAGGTCGTGTCGAAGATGATGACACGCTCGCCCTCGGCAGCCGCGGTCGCCTGCTGGGCCAACTCTCGGATCGGATCGGACATGAAGGCTCACTCCTCGGGACGTGACGAACATCGCTACTCGACCCCTGAACGCCGGCCGGTCACCCGGCCCACCGCTCAGGGGTTGGTAAGTCGCAGCCCGAGGGGATGGACCCCGATCGGCACGATGCGGGACGCGCTCCGGCCGGTGGCTTCGCGCCACCCCTCATCGGATCCAGGGGCGAACGGTATCGTCACCGGTCGCAACGAAAGCTCCATCCGCACCACCGGCCGAGCCCTCGCGCGAGGCCTCGGCCGTTTCGCACCACGCGAAGATCACCGATTCCGCCACACTTTGTAAAGAGCGCCTTGGCTCGGCCGGCCGCTGTACCTTTTGATGGATCGGCAGCTGCGGCCGCTCAAAGGAAGCTCACCGGGTCGACGTCGATCTCGAGGGCGAGCCGGCTCGGCACGCGGCGTCCGGCGAGCCAATCGCGCAGATAACCCGGCAGGTCCACCGCCGGCCGTGCCTGGACGAGAAGCCGCTCGCGCCAACGGCCCCGCAAGAGCGCGAGGGGGGCGGGAGCGGGGCCCAGCACCCGCACGCCCTCCACCGCGGGCGCGGCGCGGGCCAGCGAGCGGGCCAGCCCGCGCACCTCCTCGGCGTCGGCCCCGCTCACGACGAGGGCGGCGAGCCGGCCGAAGGGCGGCAGACCGGCGGCCTCGCGCTCGGCGAGCTCGGCCCGCAGGAAAGCCATCCGGTCGCCCCGCGCCAGGGCGACCATCACCGGATGACCGGGATCGTGGGTCTGCAGCAGGACGCGGCCGGGCCGCTCGGCACGGCCAGCGCGCCCCGCCACTTGGAGGAGGAGCTGGAAGCTGCGCTCCGCCGCGCGCGGGTCACCGCCCGTGAGCCCGAGATCGGCGTCGACCACGGCCACGAGCGTCAATTTCGGGAAGTGGTGACCCTTGGCCAGCATCTGGGTGCCAACGAGCAGATCGAGCTCGCCCGCGAGGACGCGCGTGACCAACTCGCTCGCGGCCCGGGCGGTGCCGACTGTGTCGCTCGTGACGACGGCGATGCGTGCCGCCGGGAAGATCGAGCGAGCTTCGTCGGCGATCCGCTCGACGCCGGGGCCCGAGGGCACGAGCGTGCCCACCGAACCGCACGCCGGGCAATGCTCGGGTTCCGGCGCCGACCAGCCACAATGATGGCACAAGAGTCGGCGGCGCAGGCGATGAGCGGTCAACCACGCCGTGCAGCTCGGGCAACGCAGGCGATGGCCACATGCCCGGCAGAGCGTGAGCGGCGCGAAGCCGCGGCGATTCAAGAACAGAAGCGCCTGCTCGCCGGCCTCGAGCGCAGCGCGGAGTGCGGCGCGCACGGGCGGGGACAGGAAGGCCCCGCGCGGCGGCCGCTCGCGCCTGAGGTCGACGAGTTCGATCGTCGGCATCGAGGCTCCCCCCCAGCGATCGGGGAGAACGAGATGCGTCCATCCGGACCGTGCCGGAGGTCCTCCGGGGACGGCACCCGCGGCGGTCGCCGATTCGAGCGACGGGGTGGCGCTCACGAGCACCACCGGGCAACCTTCGAGCCGCGCCCGTTGGAGTGCCAGATCGCGCGCGTGGTAAATTACCCCTTCATCCTGTTTGAAGCTCGCGTCGTGTTCCTCGTCGACCACGAGAAGGCCGAGCTCGGAAAGGGGCAGGAAGAGGGCCGAGCGGGCGCCGACCACGACGGATGCCCGGCCTTCGGCGATCCGCCGCCAGCCCTTGCGCCGCTGCGCGGCAGTGAGCCCGGAATGCCAGAGCTGAGGCTCGACGCCGAAGCGAGAGGTGAAGCGCTCGAGCCATTGGGCGGTGAGCGCGATCTCGGGCAGGAGCACGAGGACCCGTTTCCCGCGCCGTAAAGCGGCGGCGATCGCCTCGAAATAGACCTCGGTCTTGCCGCTGCCCGGCACACCTTCGAGCAGGACGACGCCGTTTCCCCGCTCGACCTCGGCGACCAAGGCTCGGGCCGCTGCCGCCTGGTCCGGGCTCAAGCTCGGCCCCGGCCGTTCGGGGTCGGGGGTCGGCTCGGGTGGCGGCTCCGGGCTCACCACCTCGAGCAGGCCCGCTTCGGCGAGCCTCGCGAGGGCGGGTCGACTCGTGCGCGCCCGCCGCGCGAGCTCCGCCGCCGGCAAACGTCCCGTCTCGGCGAGCGCCTCGAGGACCCGGCGTTCGAGGGCGGTGCGCGGCGGTCCGCCGCCCTCGGCGGCGCGGTAAGCGAGCGGCACCGGGGGTGGTTCGAGCGCCGCCGGTACGGCGAGCACGAGCCGCAGCATCGAGCCGAGCGGGGTGAGCGTCTCGCGCGCCGCAGCTTCGAGGAACCGGCGCAGCGGCTCGGGCAGTGGCGGCGCGTCGACGCGGCCGAGGATCGGCTTGAGACGGCCCGCAGCGACCCCGCCTGTCGGCGGTCCGTCCCACACCACGCCCACCGTCTCGCGCGAGCCGATCGCGACGCGGACGATGTGGCCGGCCGGGACTGGAGCGTCCGAACGGTAATCGAGCGGGTGATCCAGCGGGACCGGCAGCAGGACCGGCGAAACGGTGACGGACATGACACTCCGCAGCCGCGGCGCACGCGCGGCGGTTGACGGCGGGCACGGCCTTATCATGCTCGCGGGGCAGCGCGAAGGACGGATCCCGTGTTCGCCCGAGCCTCCGACGACATCGCCCGGATCGCCCGGGCGTGGCTCGCCCGGCTATCCGGGGAACGGCGCCTCGCGGTCCGGACGGTCGCCGGTTACGGCCGCGATCTCGACGACGTCTTCGCCTTTCTCGCGGTCCATCGTGGCAGGCCGGTCGATCGATCCGACCTCGCGGGTCTGGCCCCGGCGGATCTGCGGGCCTGGCTCGCCGACCGGCAAAGGCGTGGCTACGCACGCAGTTCGACTGCCCGAGCCCTGGCCGCCCTGCGGAGCTTCCTCCGCTTCCTCGAGCGCAGCCACGGGATCGCCTGCCCGGCCGCGCGGGCGATCCGCTTCGGCGGGGCGAAGCGTGCGCTGCCGCGCGCCCTCGCCCCATCCGAAGCCGCGGCGCTCACCGGCGCGGCGGCCGAGACCGAGCGACCGGCGAGCTGGCTCGATCTCCGGGACCGAGCACTTCTCCTCCTGCTCTGGGGTTCCGGTCTGCGCATCGGCGAGGCGCTGGCGCTCACCCGAGGGGCGCTCGGGCCCGATCCTGCCGCCCTGCGCACGCTGGCGGTTCGCGGCAAGGGCGGCCGGGACCGTCTCGTCCCGGTGCTCCCCCAGGTTGCCGAAGCGCTCGCCGCCTATTGCGCCGCCTGTCCCTGGCGCCTGACGCGCGAGGCGCCCTTGTTCCGGGGGGCACGCGGCGGACAGCTGCAGCCGGCCGTCGTGCAGCGACGCGTGCGCGAGCTCCGTGTGGCCCTCGGCCTTCCCGAGACCACGACACCGCACGCACTCCGCCACAGCTTCGCCTCGCACCTGCTCGCCGACGGGGCCGATCTGCGCGCGATCCAGGAGCTGCTCGGCCACCGCAGCCTTTCGACCACGCAGATCTACACCCGGGTGGACGCGGAGCGGCTCACCACCCTGCACGCCGCCCGTCACCCGCGTGGCTGACCAGCCTCGGCGTCTCCCGCGCGGAGTGATTGCAGAGTGACGACGTCACCCATAAGACCTGGGCTCGAGATCGGGGTGGCGGGCACGGGCCCGCCCGGATCGCTGGCGGCGTGCGCGTTCTCCTCTGGATCCTCGCTGGAACCGTCGCGGCGGCGGTCGCAGGCCTCCTGCTCGGCCCGCGGCTGATCGACGGCGAGCTCGTCCGCGACCAACTCGTCGCGCGTCTCGCGCGCGTCACGGGCGAGTCCGTGCGCGTCGTCGGGCCCACGGATCTGAGCCTTTGGCCGCAACCGCGCCTGTCGATCGGCCAGCTCGTGGTCGGCGAGGCGGCACGCAGCGGCACCTACGTCTCGGTCGAGCGGGTCGAGCTCGTGCTCGGTGTCGGCGGGCTCGTGGGCCTCGATTGGGGGCCGCGCGAGATCCGCCTCGTGCGGCCGCAACTCCACGCCGCGATGCTGCCCACCCTTGCCGACCTCGGTCGCCTTGCGGAGCGGATGCGCGGCGAGCTGCTCCCGGTCGACGCCGTCTCCGTCGTCGGCGGCCGCGTCCTCGTCCGCGACCCGGGGCTGGCGACACCGCTCGAGCTCGCCGAGCTCGACCTCGAGCTCGCCCGCGAAGCCGGCGGCGGTCCCCTGGTCCTGACCGGCGGCGGGCGATGGCGCGACCAGCCTCTCGCGCTCGAGGTCGAGTTGCGGCCCGCCTCGGCGGGCCCCCAGGCGGTCCGCGCCCGGCTCGTCCTCGGCAGCGGGCCCCAGGCGTCGCGGTTCGCCTACCGTGGCACGCTCGACCTGGTCTCGACCCGGCTGCGCCTCGACGGGGAACTCGAGCTCGCTGCCGACACCGGGCGCTTGGCACCTCTCCTCGCCGACTTCGGCGCGGCTCGCCTGGCCGAACGATTGCCGCCGATCGGGGCCTTCGCGGCGCGGGGCCGGCTGCGCAGCGACGGTTCCCGGCTGGAGGCCGACGGGCTCCGACTCGCCACGGCCGCGGGCGAGCTCCAGCTCCGTTTGACACTCGGCCTCGCCGGGTCGCGCGACCTCCGCTTGGACGTCGAAGCCACGCGGCTCGACCTGCCGCTCGGTTTCGATCCCCGGGCAGCCTTCGCGGATCTCTGGAAAGGCCCGCCGGCGGGTCTCGTCGGCAGCGTCGCGGTCCGGATCGGAACCCTGGCCCGCGGCGGCCAGGAGCTGCTCCTCGTCCGCCTGGAGGCGCGCTTGCCCGGTGACGGGACGCTCGTGCTCGAGACGTTCGCTGCCCAGCTGCCGGGCACCGGGGATCTCGAGCTCGTGGGTCGGCTCGCGCCCGGCCCGGCCGGGACGAGCTTTCGCGGACGGCTCCTCGCACGCGTGGAAGAGGCCCGGCCCGCCCTCTCCTGGGCCGGTCTCGATCCACCGTGGTTCCTGGATCGGCTCGGAGGGTTGGCGATCGGTGGCGAGCTCCAGGCGACCGCGGAGGGTGCGAGCCTCTCCCGGGCCGAGATCGGTCTCGGCGGCGCGCGGGCCTCGGGCACCTTCGCTTTCCTGGTCGGCCCACCGCCGCGATGGCGGCTGGTCGGGAACGTCGATCGTCTCGTCCTCGATCCCTGGCTAGAGGAGACCGTCGGCGCGGCCGCGCGCGCTTGGCTCGCCGAGGGCCCGCCCCGCGAGTTCGAGATCGAGGTCGACCTGGCCGTCGAGCGGCTCGCTTGGCGGGGCCTGCGCGCCGAGCGCGTCCACCTGCGCGCCGAGCTCGCCGACGGGCAGCTGCGTATCGACGAGCTCGCGAGCCCGCAGCTCGGCGGCGGGTCCGCCCGGCTTTCCGGCACCCTCGGTCCGGGAGGCGCGAGCGATCTCCTCCTCGAGGTCGAAGCCGATCAGCCTGCCCGGCTCGCCCGCGCGCTCGAGCTCGACCCCACGCTGCCGGCTCTCCTCGAAGCGCCGCTCGAAATCCGGGCCCGCCTCCACGAAGGTGGAGCGGGCCGGCGGCTCGACGCCGAGCTCGTGACCTCGGAGGCCGCGCTCCGGGCGGAATTCGACCTCCCGCGTGGGACGCTCGAGCCCGACCGTTGGCAGCTCACGGGCGAATTCGCGAACACCGCGGCGCTCGCCGCGCGGCTTTCCGGGCGAGCCGGCCTCGCCGCCGGCCTGACGGGCCGGCTGCGCGCCGAGTTCGACGCTCGACGCGAGGCTTCGGGCTGGCGTATCGCCGGCCGGATCGGAGCGGGACGGCTCGACCTCACAGCCGGCCTCGAGCTCGTCGAGGGACACGGGCTACCCCTGCTCCGCGGCCGGCTCGCCCTCGAACGGGCCGACGCGCCGAGCTTGGCCGACCTCTACCGACTCGCCGAAGTGCCGCTCGGCCTGCCCGCGGGGCCGATCCGCGCCTGGCCAGGTGCCTGGCCGAGGCGGCCGTTCGGCACGCCCAGGCTTCCCTCGGTGGACCTCGACCTCGCCCTCGAATTCGGTCTGGAGCGCGAGGACGGAACGACCCTCGGCCGTGGCAATGCCCTGCTCGCTTTCGCCGGACGGGCCTTGGCACTCGACGCGATCGACCTGCCGCTCGCGGGGGGTCGGCTGACCGGCCGACTACTCGCCGAACTCGGCCCGCAATCGGGCAGGATCGAGGGCGCCCTCGCCCTTACGACCGGCTCGCTCGCCGACCTCGCCGAGACCCTCGGGATCGCCGGGGCACCCCGCGGGATCGTCGATCTGGAGCTCGCCTTCGCGAGCGAGGGGCGTTCGATCGCCGAGCTCGTCGGCAACGTGGGCGGGCGCGGCGCGCTCACGCTCCGCGAGCTCGGCCCGGCCGATGCGGTGATCCCGGGCGCGGATCGGCTCCTCGCCGTGCGGAGCCCGCTCGTCCTCGAGCGTGGCGTGGCGCGGGGCGAAGATCTCGCGGTCGAGGTCGAAGGGGGGCCGGGTCGCGGCCGGCTGGCTTTCGATCTCGCGAGCTGGATCCTCGACCTCGACCTCGCGTTCCCGGGTGGCCGGCTGCGCCTTCTCGGCCCTCCCGAGCGGCTGCGGCGTTACGTCGAAGCCGCCGCGCCGTCTCCTTAATCCGACGGGCCGACCATCGCTTCCGGCCGGACGATCGTCTCGAACTCCTCGGCCGTGACGAGCTCGAGGGCGAGGGCCGCCTCCTTGAGGGTGATGCCCTCGGCATGCGCCTTTTTGGCGACCTTCGCTGCCGCGTCGTAGCCGATCTTGGGCGCGAGGGCGGTGACCAACATGAGGCTCCGCTCGACGAGCTCGCGGATCCGCTCCCGGTTGGCCTCGATCCCGGCGACGCAATTGTCGGTGAAGCTGCGGGCCGCGTCGGCCAAAAGACGGATCGACTGGAGGACGTTGTGAGCGATCACCGGCTTGAAGACGTTGAGCTCGAGGTGCCCGTTCGCCCCACCGATCGTGACCGCGACGTGGTTACCCATGACCTGGCAGCAGACCATCGTGAGGGCCTCGCATTGGGTCGGGTTGACCTTGCCGGGCATGATCGAGGAGCCGGGTTCGTTTTCCGGCAAGCGCAGTTCGCCGAGGCCCGAGCGCGGGCCGGAGCCGAGCAGGCGGGTGTCGTTGGCGATCTTCATGAGGCTCACGGCCACGGTGTTGAGCGCGCCCGAGAGCTCGACGAGCGCGTCGTGCGCGGCGAGAGCCTCGAACTTGTTGGGCGCGGTCACGAACGGGAGGCCCGTGATACGGGCGATTTCGGCCGCCACCGCCTCGGCGAAGCCCTTCTTCGTGTTGAGACCGGTGCCGACCGCCGTGCCACCCTGGGCGAGCTCCATCACGCGCGGCAGGGCCGACCGGACCCGCTCGATCCCCATGGCCACCTGATGCGCATAGCCCGAGAACTCCTGCCCGAGCGTGAGCGGTGTGGCGTCCTGCAGATGCGTCCGGCCGATCTTGACGATGTCGGCAAAGGCCTTGGCCTTGCCGGCGAGTGCCCCGTGCAGGTGGTTGAGGGCCGGCAAGAGCCGGTGGTGGACCTCTTGGGCGGCCGCCACGTGCATCGCGGTCGGGAAAGTGTCGTTCGAGGATTGGCCTCGATTGACGTGGTCGTTGGGGTGGACCGGGCTCTTGCCGCCGCGGCCGGCCCCCAAGATTTCGTTGGCCCGGCCGGCGATCACCTCGTTGACGTTCATGTTCGTCTGGGTGCCCGAGCCGGTCTGCCAGACGACGAGCGGGAACTCCTCGTCGAGCTTGCCCTCGACGACCTCTTGGGCGGCCTTGGCGATGGCCTCGCCGAGGCGCGGCTCGAGCACACCCAGCCGGACATTGACCCGGGCGGCCGCGAGTTTCACCACCCCGAGTGCCCGCACCAGCGAGATCGGCATCCGCTCGCCACCGATACGGAAGTTCTGCAGCGAGCGTTGGGTTTGCGCTCCCCAATAGTGCTCGGCCGGCACCTCGATCGGACCGAAGCTGTCGGTCTCGATGCGCACCTGGCGATCCTCGCCCATCGCCGTTCCTCCTCGTTCGAACGGTCTCGCGCCTAGCGCAGGCCGTTGGCCCTGTCGACGCGGCGGGAGGCGCGACGGCCGGCTTGGACGAACGCCGTTACTTTATTTCTTGCGGAAGCGATCGAGAGCGACGATCTCGGCGCCGCCTTTGGGCGGCTCGCTGCCGGTCTCGGTCTCGGGACGGGCGAGTGGCCGCTTCTCGGCGGGCGACGCCGGCAGCGGAACGATCTCCGGCTCGAGAGTGAACTGCAAGCCGAACTCGGCGCCGGGATCGGCGAACACCTTGATCGCGTGGAAGGGAATCCGCAGCCGGTGCGGGACGTCGTTGAAGCTCAGTGTGACCGACAGGCCGTGGTCGTCGACCTCGAGATCCCAGAACTGGTGCTGGAGCACCACGGTCATCTCGGTCGGATAGCGCTCGCGGAGGTAATCCGGGAGTTCGACCCCGGGATCGGACGTCCGGAAGGTGATGTAGAAATGATGCGGTGGCGGCACGCCCTCGACCGACAGTCGCCGCAGCACGTCGCGCACGACGGTCCTGAGCGCCTGCTCGACCATGCGCCCGTAATCGATCGCCCCTCGCGCCATGCTCCGTTCGGCCGCTCCGCACCGGCGATGGAGGTGGGGGGCTTCTGTTGCCCGGCGCCCCCCGGGCCGCGCTTACCTAACTGAAATCAGGCAGCGAGCGCCAGACGGTTGTCGTTGGCACTTGTGGTTTCGGCCCGATAACGGCGGTACCATGCCGGGCGAAAGCTGCCCCTTTACTGCGCGCGTCGATCCTGAGTCGCCCCCGTGGCGGCCGGGCTCCCCGACGGAAGCCCGGCTCGGTGTTGGTGGAGGCGCCGGGCTCTGCCCCCGGGTCCGCAACGCCTATTCCGGACAGTGTTCATCGCCATCTCCGGCTCGCGCCGGCAAGCGCAATATAGGGAGTCGCTACGGAACTGCAACCGGCGGCTCGGTGCGCTCTCGACAGCCCGGTCCGAGCACTTCAAGAAGCGGCCCGTCTCGACGGGAGATGCGCGATGCGGCTCGAAGCCGACAAACTCGCCGAAATCGAGGCGGCGCGTGCCGAGCTGAACCCTACCCGACGGCCGACGGTGGCGGCGCTCGAGGAGATCCTGGGCCGCCCACTGCCGGTGCTCGACCACGGCTTCGTGCGGGTGATCGACTACATGGGCGACGATGCGGCGATCGTGCAGGCGGCCCGTGTCTCCTACGGCAAAGGAACGAAGCAGGTGAGCAGCGATCGGGCGCTCATCCGCTATTTGATGCGCCATCGGCACACCAGCCCCTTCGAGATGTGCGAGATCAAGCTGCACGTGAAGCTACCGATCTTCGTCGCACGGCAGTGGATCCGCCACCGAACGGCGAGCGTGAACGAATATTCGGCACGCTATTCCGTTCTCGATCGCGAGTTCTATCTGCCCGACCGGGAGCTGTTGCAGCTCGTCCGCCTCGAGCGGGGCGGCGACGGCGCGCGGCAGGAACGGCTGTTCGACGCGCCGGCACCCGAGGCTCGGGCCACCGCCCCGCAGTCGACTACCAATCGGCAGGGTCGCGAAGGCAAGCTCGAAGCCGAGGTCGCGGCCGATGTCGTGCGCCGGATGAAGCGCGCGGCCGAGACCGATTTCACGCTGTACGAAAAACTGCTCGGCGCCGACGATGGGGTCCAGGGCTTCGGTATCGCCCGCGAGCTCGCTCGGACCGTGCTACCGCTTTCCACTTACACCCAATGGTACTGGAAGAGCGACCTGCACAACCTCCTGCACTTTCTCCGGCTGCGCGCCGATTCTCACGCCCAGCACGAGATCCGGGCGTATGCCGAGGTGCTACTCGACATCGTCCGCCGCTGGGTTCCGCTCGTCTACGAAGCGTTCGAGGACTATCGCCTGCGGGCGATCGAACTCTCGGCCGCGGCGCGCGAAGCGGTGCGCCGAGCGCTGCGCGGCGAGCCGGTCGATCCCGAGAACCTCGGGCTCGGCCGGCGCGAATGGGAGGAGCTCCTGGCCGCGTTACCCGAGCTCGCGGACTCCGAACGGCGGAGCTAGACCTTCCGGGTCGTGCCCGTACAGAGCGCCAAGATCGCTGCGAAAACGACCGCAGTCAGGGGCAGCGCGAGCCAGACGAGCCGCGAAAAGCCGGCGGTGAGCGCCACGATCACGCCCAAAAGGAGGATCCCGAGCGCCACCCAGCCTACGGTCCCCAAGCCCTCGGTTTCCGGCATGTTCCACCTCCGCACCTCGGCCGCCCCGAGCTAACAGGCGCGGTCGCCGGAGGCCATGCCGCGGCTGGTCGCACGGTCACGGCTCTTCCGAGTTCGATGTCGGGGGTGTAGGAAACGGACAACAGCACCGCACCTTTCCCGCGCCGCGAAGGACCGGCGCGACCGTCGAGCGTTCCCATGGGCTGACGATCCCGTTATTGGCAGAGCTCACGGGAGCAGAGCAGAGGGAGCACGTCGCATGCTCAGATCGTTTCGTATCGCCGCCGCGGTGAGCGGCTTGGCGCTTCTCGTCGGCTGCGGCGATCGTCCGCCCGGCCACACCGACATTTTCGGTCGCCTCATGGAGGCGGGCCCGGCGGCCGAGACGATGAAGCGGGCGCGTGCGACGAGCCCCGGCGCCGATCCTTACCGCGCGGCTTACTACAAGTACTCGATGGAGCACGCCGAATACGAATTCAACATGATGGAACACTACAAGAGCGCCGTCTACCACGCGAACAACGCGATGGCGGCTGCCGGTGGTGCCGCTCCCGAGCCGGCTCCGATCGCCTCCCGGAAGCTCCCCGCCGACAAGGTCGACGAGCTCACCAGCGCCCGCAATCGGTTGGTCGCCGCGCTCAACGCCGGTGGCGCCAGCCGCAACCCGGATGCGGCCGGCAAGGCGGTGGCCCGATTCAACTGCTGGATGGAGCAGCAAGAGGAGAACTTCCAGCCACGCGACATCGCCTACTGCAAGAACCAGTTCATAGAGGCGCTGGCGCTGATCGAGCAGACCGCCGCGGCGACGCCGGAGACGATAACGATCGCCGCCGACGTCCTGTTCGATTTCGACAAGGCCGTGATCAAGCCGGCCTTCTTCCCGGCGCTCGACAAGGTGGCCGAGATGTTGGTGAAGAACACCAACATCCGGGTCGAGGTCGCCGGCCACACCGACACCGCCGGCCCCGCTTCGTACAATCAGCGTCTGTCCGAGCGCCGGGCGAAAGCGGTCGCCGACTACCTCGAGCGCAAGGGCGTGTCGCGCGACCGGATGACCGTGCGCGGTTATGGTGAGACGCGCCTCGCGGTGCCGACACCGGACAACACCCGCGAGCCGCGCAATCGGCGCGTCGAAATCCGCCAGCGCTGAGCCGGCGTCCTTCGTCGCGTCTCCCGCGGGGCGCGGTCGGGCAACCGACCGCGCCTCGCTGTTTTCGTTCGCCGATCAGCCGGCGAGGCCGACGAGCCTTGCGAGAAAGCCAGCGAGCCACAAGCCGATCGCGACCTGGAAGGCGCGGCGGGCGTAGCGTCGGAAGCAGCGCTTCAGCGCGGCACCGACGAGCCGCTGGGCGTCCGCGGGCGCGAGCCGGGGCCGGGGTTCGAGCAATAGCCAGGCCTCGGTGCGCTGGTAGGGGCGGGTCGGCGCCAGCCGGGCTTTGAGCTCGAGTATGGCGGCCATCAGGAGCGCCGAGCCAGCCCCTACCGAGAGGGCCACGAGCGGATAGGCGGCAAGACCGAGACAGGCGCAACCGATCGCGAAGCTACCGAAGCCCACGCCGCGCAGTACCGAAACCTCCGCCGCCCGCTCGATCGGATCGTGCCGATCGCCGCCCACGGCGCGTGCTCCTCGATCGATCAAAAAGGCGAATCGATGGTCGGCGCGAGGCCGAGCGAGCGACAGAGGATCCACCAAGCGATCCGGGCGGCGATCAGCCACCAGACCGCGACCAGCGGCAGGAGGGCCTCGACCATGAAGGAGGGCGTGACCAGTCGGACGAGCTCGATGATCGGATCGGTCACCCGCCGGAAGAAGCGCCAGATGTAGAAATCCCAGTCCGCCGGCACGAACAGGCCGAGCACGAACCGCCCGAGCATCGTCCACATCAAGGCGGCAAGGAGAAAGTTACCGATCCCGAAGATCGGGTCGCGGAAGAAGTAATAGGCGAGGGCTTCGATCAGCGCGTCCACCGCCGGCCTCCGCTCGAAGACGCGGGCGGGGCCCGAAGGCCCCGCCCCTGATCGACCGAGCCGAGGCTCGCGGTCAATGCCCGATCGTGGGCTTGGCCTCGCTCATCACCGGACCGCCCTTGGGGATGCGGATCTGGTCGATGAAGTCCTGCAGCTCCTTCGACGGCGCCTTGGTCATCAGGCTCACGACAATCGTCACGAGGAACGCGACCGGGATGCCGATCACGCCCGAGGCGATGTTCGAGAGGCCCTGACGCGAGAGCCAGGTGCCCTGGAACCACTTCGCCATGCCGTAATATTCGGTGCCGAACATGTAGAAGACGCAGATCGCGAAGCCGGCCACCATCCCGGCGATCGCACCTGCCGTCGTGCAGCGCTTCCAGAACACGCCGAGCACCAGTGCCGGGAAGAGGCCGGAGGCGGCGACCGAGAAGGCCCAAGAGACGAAAATCAGGATCCCCTGTGGCAGTGTGATCGCGGTGTACGCCGCGAGCAACGCGACGACGATCAGCAAGATGCGGGCGACGATCAGCCGGCGCGCGGTCGGCGCGTTCGGGTCGAGCATCTTGTAATAGATGTCGTGGCTCAGCGCGTTGGCGATCGCCAGGAGGAGGCCGTCCGCGGTCGACAGCGCGGCGGCGAGACCACCGGCTGCGACCAGGCCCGCGATCACGTAGGGCAACCCCGCGATCTCGGGCGTGGCGAGCACGACTGTGTCCGGCACGATCGAGAACTGGTTGAAGGTCAGGACCGTCACCGGCTTCACGACGCCGGCAGCGTCCTTGACCGCCTGGCAGGCAGCGAATACGGCCTCCGGGCTGGCGGCGTTGACGCCGCAAATCTTGACGAGTCCGATCTTGCCGTAGGTGAAGATCCAGGACGGCAGGGCCGCCACCGCCTGGATCGTCGAGATGTCCTTGCCCAGGACGTTGGTGAACACCTCGTACTTGGCGAACACGGCGTAGGCCGGGGCGGTGAAATAAAGGATGAAGATGAACAACAGCGACCAGCCGACCGACTGCCGCGCCTCGCGCACGCTGGGCGTGGTGAAGAAGCGCATGATCACGTGCGGCAAGGACGCCGTGCCGACCATCAGGCAGAGGATGAGTCCGAAGAAATTGAGGGGATCGCGGAACCAGAAGGGCGTGGTGTGGCCTTTCGCTTCGCCCACGAACGGCGCGATGTAGGCGGCGGTCCGCTCGAGCGTCGTGATCTCCTGCAGGATCGAGCCGTAGACCACCTGGGGCAGCGGCACGCCAGTTTTCTGGGTCGACAGGATCACGACCGGAATGAGATACGCGATGATCAGCACGATGTATTGCGCCACCTGTGTCCACGTCACCGCACGCATGCCGCCGAGCATCGAGCAGACCAGGATGCCCAAGAGCCCAACGAACACACCGTACTCGAACGGGATCCCGAGCAGCCGCGACGCGACGAGGCCGGTACCGGTCAGCTGTCCCATCAGATAGATGAACGAGCAGCTCACGAGAATGATGACACCGATGAATCGGGCGAAATTGCCACCGTAGCGTGCGGCCAGGAAGTCCGGGACGGTATAGGCGCCGAACTTGCGCAGGTACGGTGCGACGAGGACGGCGACGAGCACGTAGCCGCCGGTCCAGCCCAGGATGAAGGCGAGGCCGTCATAGCCCTGGGCGTAGAGCGAGCCCGCCATTCCGATGAACGAGGCGGCGCTCATCCAGTCGGCGGCGGTCGCCATGCCGTTGTAGAACGCCGGCACGCGCCGTCCGGCGACGTAATATTCGGAAACCTGCGCGGTGCGCGAGAGGTAGCCGATGCCGGCGTAGACCGCGATCGTCAGCAGCACGAAAAGATAACCCAGGACGTAGCCCGGGACGCCGAGCTGCTCGAGGATCGCGAGGACGATCACGAAGCCGAGAAAGGCTCCGGTATAATAACCATAGATCTTGCCGAGATTGGCGATGAACGCATCTTGGCCGGTTCGCTGTGCCACGGGTAGCTCTCCCTCACTCTTCCTCGGCGAAGCCGAACTCTTCGTCGATCTTGTTCTGCTTCCACGCGAACCAGAAGATCTGAACGACGAAGATGATCAGCGAGCCTTGCGCTGCCATGTAAAAGCCGAGGGGGAACCCCCCGATCACGATTTGGTTGAGCGCGCCCACGAAAAAGTGTATCGCGAAACTGAAAATGAACCAAATGACCAGCGACGTTATCATCAAGTTACGCGTGCGACGCCAATATTCTTCCGCGCGTGGCGACGTCTGCATCATCCACCTCCCGGTCGTTCCGGCCCGCGTCGTTCGATCGATTCGACGCGCGCGGTCGGCCCTCCCTCTTCCTCGTTCGTCGACCGGGTCCGCCGCCCGCCTCGAAGCGAGCGACCCCGGTGCGACCCGCGCTGCGATGTTTCACGACGCTACTTCGCTGTAAGGTGGGCGCAAGGACGCACCCGCGAAGCCGGAGCCGACCCATGCTGGGACACGCTGCCGCAGCGCTCGAACGGATCCGGAACATCGGCCGCCATTTCCGCTTCGGCCGTTCGAGCCAGCCTTCCTGCCGCGACCCCGACCAGCTCGCCGCGCTGCTCGCTCGCGAAGCATCGTTCGTCGCGCAGAAATCCACGCTCGAATATTGCCGCGCACGCGCCGGTTGCAGCTGGACCAAACTTTTCGAGGCCGACGAGCTCGTCACGGCGCTACGGCGAGCGCGCTGGACGGCCTTTCCGGTCGTCTTGGGAGACCTCGCCGAGGCGAGCCAGATCCTCTTGCGTCGCGCCGGCTTCCCGGAGGCGGGAAGGGCGGGAGCTTTGCGCCCGGTGGTCGCCCGGGCGCTCCGCCATCACGGCGAACCCGAGATCCCGCTCGATCTCGACGCGGCCGAGCGCGCGATCGTCGAGCGGCTCGAACGGGCGTGGCAGGCCCCACCACGGTCGGTGCGGGAGTTCGGCTCGGCCACCGGCCGGCTGATTTTCGACCTGTTGCCCCTCAAGACCGACCATCGGGGCGATCGCGAGGTCGTGCAGAACCAGGTGAGCTTCTTGTTGTGTGGGGTTTACGCTCGCCTCGAGGAGGCGATCGCGCCCGCGTCGCTCGCCGAGCGGTTGCTCGCCACTGGCACTCCCGGTTTGGTGGGCCCGGCAGGATTCGAACCTGCGACCAGACCGTTATGAGCGGCCAGCTCTAACCGCTGAGCTACGGGCCCGAGGCCGGCAACGCTAATCACCCGCCGCCGGCGCGCAAGCCTCGCCTCAATTGTCGAGGAAGCTCCTGAGCTTGCGCGACCGGCTCGGATGCTTGAGCTTGCGTAGCGCCTTGGCCTCGATCTGGCGGATCCGCTCGCGCGTGACGCTGAACTGTTGACCGACCTCTTCGAGCGTGTGGTCGGTGTTCATACCGATGCCGAACCGCATCCGCAGCACCCGCTCTTCGCGCGGCGTCAAGGTGGCGAGCACCCGGGTCGTGGCATCGCGCAAATTCGCGAGGTTCGCGGCGTCGAACGGCTGCACCGCGTTCTTGTCCTCGATGAAATCGCCCAGATGGCTGTCCTCCTCGTCGCCGATCGGCGTTTCGAGGGAGATCGGCTCTTTGGCGATCTTGAGGACCTTGCGGACCTTGTCCAAGGGCATGTTGAGCTTTTGCGCGAGCTCCTCGGGCGTGGGCTCGCGCCCGTACTCGTGCAGGATCTGCCGGCTCGCTCGAACGAGCTTGTTGATCGTCTCGATCATGTGCACCGGGATCCGGATCGTGCGCGCCTGATCGGCGATCGAGCGCGTGATCGCCTGCCGGATCCACCACGTCGCATAGGTCGAGAACTTGTAGCCCCGGCGGTACTCGAACTTGTCGACCGCTTTCATGAGCCCGATGTTCCCTTCCTGGATCAGGTCCAGGAACTGGAGGCCACGGTTCGTGTACTTCTTGGCGATCGAGATGACGAGGCGGAGATTGGCCTCGATCATCTCCTTCTTGGCCTGGCTCGCCTCCTTCTCGCCCTTCTGCACCTTGGAGACGATCCGCCGGAACTCCGAGATCTGCAGGCCGGTCTCTTCGGCGATGCCGGCGATGTCGGCGCGCAGCTGCTCGATCTCGTCGCGGTGCTTGGCGACGAAATCGGCCCAGCCCTTCTCCTTGAGCTTCGCCACGCGGTCGACCCAGTCGGTGTCGAGCTCGTGACCGATATAGTGCTCGAGGAAACTTTCACGCGAAACCCGGCAAGAGGTCGCCAGGCGCAAAAGCTTGCCCTCCAAGCTCTGCAAGAGCTTGTTCATGTCGAAGAGCTGATCGACCAGCGCTTCGACGCGGCTTTGATGCAAGTGGACCTTGGCCATCAGCTCGACGACGCGAGAACGCGCCTGCTCGTACCTGGCGTCGAGCTCGGGGTCGGGGCTCTTCTGCGCCTGAACCAGGGCGAGCCTTTCCTCCTGGAGCGCCCGCAGCTCGCGATAGGCCTCGGCAATCTCGTCGAAGGTGGCGAGCACGCTGTCCTTGAGCTTGGCCTCGAGTGCAGCGAGCGAGAGGGTGTCGTCGTCGAAATCCTCCTCCTCGGCCGCCGGCCGGCTTTCCGCCGATGCCTCTTCGCCCCGCTCCTCGCCCGCTTCGTCGAGCTCCGCCTCGAGCTGGCCCTCCGCGTCCGCATCCTCCGCCGCGGCCGGCAGCGGCTTCGCGGCCGGCCGCTCGGCCGGCTTCGCCGGCGCCGACGGGCCTCGGGCCGGGGAGCCTTCGCCGCCGGTCCCGCTCGTGACGGTCTTCGTGGGCGGCGTGGGGCCGAAAGCCGAGGGCTCGGCGCCGGGGCCGCCACCCAGGGTCGCCTCGAGGTCGACGATGTCGCGCAACATCGCCCGGCCGTCGCGGATCGCATCCCGCCAGCCGATCACCGCGCGCATGGTCAAAGGGCTCTCGCAGAGCGCCTCGAGGACCATGTTGCGGCCGGCCTCGATGCGCTTGGCGATCTCGATCTCGCCCTCGCGCGAGAGCAGCTCGATCGAGCCCATCTCGCGCAGATACATCCGTACCGGATCGTCCGTCCGGCCGAGCTCCTCGTCGACCGGTGCGCCGCCGTCCTCGCTCTCCTCGGCGTCCTCGCTGGGTTCGTCCTCGCTCACCCGCGTCACCGGCGCTTCGCCGTCCGTCTCGCTCATGACGTCGTCGCGAACCACGGCGATGCCACGGGCTTCGAGGCCGGCGATCAGCTCGTCGATCTTCTCCGGCGGGAAATCGGCAGGCAGGGCGGCGTTGAGTTGGTCGATCGTCAGTGAGCCCTTCTCTTTCGCCTGCAGCAGCACACGACGAAGCCCGGGTGCCGCCGCCAGGAGCGGCTCCAACCGATCCTCGGGCTTGGCTTTGACGGGCGGTCGGACCTTGGCGGCCGCGGTGCTCAGCGACGCCGGCTGGCTCTTGGCCATACGGTGAATCTCCTCGGGAGCGGGCGAAGACGGTGACAGCTCGGACCGCACGGGAACCCGAAATACCCACCCGGCCCGGCCACGACCGATCGGCTCCGCTCAGCGAGGGCGCGGACCGGCGGGGTAGGGCGGCACGTGGCCAACGGCATCCTCGTCCCGTGCATTCAACAAGCGGTCGAGGCCGGCGAGCGGCTGGTCGGCATTTGCCACGTCGGGACGTTCCGCGAGCGCCTCGAGCTCGCGCTTGTGCGAAATCCTCCGGCGAAGACGCCCGACCGTTGCTCGCCACTGTTCCAGGGGCGAACCCGATCCTTCGTCCACGCCGGCCTCGCCCCCGGTCCCGCCCGTCTGCCGCACCCGCGCCGCCGGCTCGGCCAAGCCGCAGCGAGCCAGATGGTCTTCGAGCGCCGGTGCGTCAAGATGATGGTTCTGCGACCAGCAGAGCAGCAGCTCTTGGCGCAGCCGCTCGAGCACGGGGTTCTCGAGCTCGAGCTCGGCCAGCTCCTCCTCGACCTCGGCGAGCATTTCCGGAGCCGCGAGGAGAGGGGCGAGGATCGGCGCTTCGCGCCAGCTTTCGAGCCGGCCGAGCCCGGACAGGAGCTCGCTCGCCGCAACCGCGCGCGACGCCGGCGCCTCGGCGCCGAATGCGCCCGGCCGCGGCGCCGATGGACCGCCTCGGCGACTCGCCCGGCGGTCGAGACCGAGCCGTTCGAGCTCGGCCGCGAGGCGCGCTCGGAAATCTTCGGCGAGGCTCGCGCGGACGTCCGGATCACGGACCTCGGCCACGATTTCGCGCAATCGGGTACGCAGCCGCGCCCGCTCCTCCATCCGCTCGAGCCCGGGCGAGAACTGCCCGCGGATCGCACGGAAGACGAACGAGGCGAACGGTTCGGGCCGGGCCAGGAGTGCGACGAGCGTCTCGCGGCCGCCGGACCGTAAAAGGCTGTCCGGATCCTCGCCTCGTGGAAGCACCACGAAGCCCAGGGAACGGTTCGGACGCAACAAGGGTGCGGCACGTTCCGCGAGCCTCAGGGCGGCGCGCAGCCCTGCCGCGTCGCCGTCGAGGCAGACGAGCGGCTGGTCGACGAGTTTCCAGCACCGCTCGAGCTGCGCCTCGCTCATCGCCGTTCCGAGCGGGGCGACCGCCGGGAAACCGACCCGGTCCAGGGCGATGACGTCCATGTAGCCCTCGGCGACGACCAGGAGCCCCTTGCGACGCGCCGGCTCCGCCGCCCGGTCGAGGCCGTAAAGCAGACGACCCTTTTGGAAGAGCTCGGTATCGGGCGTGTTCAGATATTTGGGCTGGCCGTCACCGAGCGTGCGTCCCCCGAAGCCGACGATCCGCCCGCGGGCGTCCGCGATCGGGAAGATCACCCGCTCCCGGAAGAACGCGTAAGGCTCACCGCCGTCCTCGGGCGCCCGCAAAAGCCCGGCCGCGACCGCGAGCTGCGGGTCGAAGCCCTGCGCGGCGAGTGCTCGGCGGAGCGCGGCGCGGTCCGCGGGTGCCCAGCCGAGCCGGAACGCGGCGATCGTAGCCCGGTCGAGGCCTCGCCGCTCCAGATAAGCACGCGCCGCCTCGGCTTCCGGCTCGGCAAGCCGCGCCTGGAACCACACGGCCGCCGCGGTGTTGACTTCGTAAAGCCCCGGATCGGCGCGTGCCGGCTCGGGGCCGGCCCGGCGGGGCGCCCGGATCCCGGTGAGCTCCTCGAGCCGGGCGAGAGCTTCTTTGAACTCCAGCCGCTCGATCGCCATCACGAAGGAGACGGCGTCGCCGTGCGCGCCACAGCCGAAACAGTGATAGAACCCTTTGTCTTCGACGACGCTGAAAGAGGGCGTCTTCTCGGTATGGAACGGACAGAGCCCCACCCATTCGCGGCCGCGCCGGGTGAGCTTGACCCAGCGGCCGACGATCTCCGCGAGCGGCAGGCGTGCCTTGAACTCCTCGAGCGAACCCGCCGTCCCCTCCCCCAGCCGCGCCGAGCGAACCCCGCCACCGGCCATCCGTCGGGCCTCAGTGGAGCCGTTCGCAGAGCAACCGGCGCGCGAGCGCGAAGTCCATCCGACCGTTGTGCCGCTGCTTGAGCCAGGCGATCACCTTGCCCGTGTCCTTGAGCTTGACCGCGCCCACCGCGCGGATCGCTTCTTCGACCGCGGCGCGGGTTTCGCTCTCGCCGAGCTTGGCCGGCAGGAACGATTGCAGGATCCGGATCTCGGCCGATTCCTGCTCGGCCTCGTCGAGCCGCGCCTGACTCTCGCAGCGCGAGATCTGCTCGGTGCGTTGCGCCACCATCTCACGCAACAGCTCTTCGATTTCCGCGTCGCTCACGCCTTCGCTCGCGCCGGCGGCGCGCGCGCAGTGGTCGCGTTCACGAACCGCCGCGAGCACCAGTCGCAGCGTCGCCGCGGCCTGCTCGTCGGTCCGTTCGGTGGCGGACTTGAGCGCGGCCTGCAGCCTTTCCCTCAACACCTCGATGTCTCCGTCTCCGAGCGGCGATCCGCCCGCCTTTCTTGACGCCCGCCCCGGGGCTGGTAGAACCCCGAGCGTTTGCCCGAACGGCGACACGGCTGTCCTGCTCCGTGCGCCGAGCAGCGGATGCTCGCACGTGAATTCAGACTCCGACCGGCGCTCGGCCACCGCGGCGTTGGCGCTGCAGGACGGCACCGTGTTCCTGGGCTCCGGGATCGGCGCGCCGGGCGTCCAGGTCGGTGAGCTGGTCTTTAACACCGCCATGACGGGCTACCAAGAGATTCTCACCGATCCGTCCTACGCCGGCCAGATCGTCACCTTCACCTTCCCGCACATCGGTAACGTGGGAACCAACCCCGAAGACGTCGAGTCGACCACGCCCGTCGCCCGCGGCCTCGTGCTCCGCGCACCGATCAGCTCGCCCTCGAACTGGCGGGCCGAGCGGCACCTCGCCGGTTGGCTCGAGGCCCACGGGATCGCCGGGATCACGGGCGTCGACACCCGCCGGATCACCCGGATCCTGCGCGAGAAAGGTGCCCAGAACGCGGCCCTCGCTCATGCGCCGGACGGCCGGCTCGACCCGCAGGAGCTCGTGGCTCGTGCCCGTTCCTGGCCCGGCCTCGTCGGGATGGATCTCGTCCCGGAAGTGACCTCCCGACAGCGCACGATCTGGCGCGAAGGGCGTTGGGAATGGGGCCGCGGTTACGTCGTCGGAACGCCCGGCGGGCCGCACGTCGTGGCGATCGACTACGGCATCAAGCGTAACATCCTGCGGTCGCTGGTTTCCGTGGGCTTCGAGGTCACCGTCGTGCCCGCCACCACGAGTGCGGAGGAGATCTTGGCGCTGCGTCCGGCCGGAGTCGTGCTTTCGAACGGCCCGGGCGATCCGGCGGCGACCGGGGTCTATGCCGTTCCCGTGATCCGTGAGCTCTTGGCGGCCGATTTGCCGATCATGGGGATCTGCCTCGGTCACCAGATGCTCGGGCTCGCGGTCGGCGCCCGAACCGAGAAGATGCGCTTCGGCCACCACGGTGCCAATCATCCGGTCAAGGACCTGACCACCGGCAAGGTCGAAATCACGAGTCAGAACCACGGCTTCGCGATCGCCGACGAAGGCTTGCCGGAGGGTGTCGAGGTCACCCACCGCTCGCTGTTCGACGGCACGATCCAGGGCATTCGGCTGGTCGGTCGGCCGGTCTTTTCGGTCCAGTACCACCCCGAGGCCTCGCCCGGGCCGCAGGACAGCCACTATCTCTTCCAACGCTTCCGCGCGCTCGTCGAACGGGCCGCGGCCTGACCCGCGCGAGCCTCCCTCATGCCCAAGCGGACCGATCTGCGATCGATCCTGGTGGTCGGCGCCGGCCCGATCGTGATCGGCCAGGCCTGCGAGTTCGACTATTCCGGAACCCAGGCGTGCAAAGCTTTGAAGGCCGAGGGTTACCGGGTGATCCTCGTGAATTCCAACCCCGCCACGATCATGACCGACCCCGAGGTGGCGGACGCGACCTACATCGAGCCCATCACCCCGGCCTTCGTCCGCCGCATCATCGAGGCCGAGCGGCCGGATGCGCTGCTCCCCACCATGGGTGGGCAGACCGCTCTCAACATCGCCAAAGCACTCGCCGAGGACGGCACGCTCGACGCGTTCGGGGTCGAACTCATCGGCGCCCGCCTCGAGGCGATCGACAAGGCCGAGGATCGGCTCCTGTTCCGCGAGGCGATGGCCCGGATCGGCCTCGACCTGCCGCGCTCGCGGGCCGTGCACTCGCTCGAGGAAGCCCGCGAAGCGCTCGCCCTGGTCGGTCTGCCGGCGATCATCCGCCCCTCTTTCACCTTGGGCGGCACAGGCGGTGGGATCGCCTACAACCGCGAGGAATTCGAGGAGATCGTCCGGGGCGGGCTCGACGCGTCGCCGATCGGTGAGGTCCTCATCGAAGAGTCGGTCCTGGGCTGGAAAGAGTTCGAGATGGAGGTGGTCCGCGACCGCGCGGACAACTGCATCATCGTCTGCTCGATCGAGAACGTCGACCCGATGGGGGTACACACCGGCGATTCGATCACCGTGGCCCCGGCACTCACGCTGACGGACAAGGAATATCAGCGGATGCGCGACGCAGCGATCGCGGTTTTGCGCGAGATCGGCGTCGACACGGGCGGCTCCAACGTCCAGTTCGCGGTGAACCCGGCCGATGGCCGGATGGTCGTGATCGAGATGAACCCGAGGGTGTCGCGGAGCTCCGCCCTCGCCTCGAAAGCCACGGGCTTCCCGATCGCCAAGGTCGCAGCGAGGCTCGCCGTGGGCTACACTTTGGACGAGATTCAAAACGACATCACCAAAGTGACACCGGCGAGCTTCGAGCCGACGCTCGACTACGTGGTCACCAAGATCCCCCGCTTCGCGTTCGAAAAGTTCCCCGAGACCGAGCCCGTGCTCACCACCTCGATGAAATCGGTGGGCGAGGTCATGGCGGTCGGGAGGACGTTCCAGGAATCGCTGCAGAAGGCGCTCCGGGGCCTCGAGACCGGGCTTTCGGGCCTCGACGAGATCGAGATCCCGGGGCTCGCCGGAGCCGATCGCCCGCGCGAGGTGATCCTGGCCGCCCTCGCCAAGCCCACGCCCGATCGGCTGCGCATCGTGGCGCAAGCTTTCCGCGAAGGCCTGTCGATCGAGGAGGTGCACCGCGCCTGCCGCTACGACCCCTGGTTCCTCGAACAGATCCAGGATCTCGTCGCCACCGAGCGGGCGGTGCGCGAGCGGGGCCTGCCCGCCGACCGTGCCGGGCTCCTCGCCCTCAAGGCCAAAGGGTTCTCGGATCGCCGTCTCGCCCAACTCGCCGGTGTCGCGGAGGCGGAGGTGCGCGCCCGCCGCGAGGCGCTCGGTGTCCGCCCGGTTTTTCGCCGAATCGACACCTGCGCGGCCGAGTTCGAGGCGCTCACCCCTTACATGTACAGCTGCTACGAGACCGGGACCTGGAACGATCCCGAGCCCGAGTGCGAAGCCCGACCGTCCGACCGGCGCAAAGTCGTGATCCTGGGCGGCGGGCCGAACCGCATCGGCCAGGGGATCGAGTTCGACTATTGCTGCGTGCACGCGGCCTTCGGCCTCAAAGAGGCCGGCCTCGAGACGATCATGGTCAATTGCAATCCGGAGACTGTCTCGACCGATCCGGACACCTCCGATCGTCTCTATTTCGAGCCGTTGACCGCCGAGGACGTGCTCGAGATCTGCCGGGTCGAGGCGAGCCGCGGCGAGTTTCTGGGGGTCATCGTCCAGCTCGGCGGCCAGACGCCGTTGAAACTCGCGAAGCCGCTCGAGGCCGCAGGTGTCCCGATCCTCGGGACATCGCCCGAGGCGATCGATCTCGCCGAAGACCGCGACCGCTTCAAGCTCCTGCTCCAGCGTTTGCGGCTCAACCAGCCGCCCAACGACGTCTGCACGAGCGAGGCCGAGGCGGTCGCCAAGGCCGAGGCGCTCGGCCTGCCGATCGTGCTGCGGCCCTCCTACGTCCTGGGTGGCCGGGCGATGCGCATCGTCCACACGCTCGACGAAGTCCGCCGCTTCTTCGCGGAGGCGCGCGCCGCCTCGGAGATCGGCCCGGTCCTGCTCGACCGTTATCTGGCCGATGCGATCGAGGTGGACGTCGACGTGGTGGCCGACCGGGAGACGGTCGTCGTGGCCGGCATCATGGAGCACATCGAAGAGGCCGGCATCCATTCGGGCGACAGCGCCTGCTCACTGCCGCCCTATTCCTTGCCCGAGCCGATCGTCGCCGAGATCGGCCGGCAGGCCGAAGCCTTGGCCCGCGCGCTCGACGTGCGCGGGCTCATGAACGTGCAGATGGCGGTCAAGGACGGCACCATCTACATCCTCGAAGTCAATCCGCGGGCCAGCCGCACCGTGCCGTTCGTGGCCAAGGCGATCGGCCGGCCGATCGCCAAGATCGCCGCGCGGGTGATGGCAGGTGAGCCTTTGGCGAGCTTCCGGGCCCAGCCGCCGCGGCCCGGCCACGTCGCGGTCAAAGAGGCGGTGTTCCCCTTCGCTCGGTTCCCCGGGGTCGATCTCCTCCTCGGCCCCGAGATGAAGTCGACGGGCGAGGTCATGGGGCTCGCCTCCGATTTCGCCACGGCCTTCGCCAAGTCGCAGATCGCCGCCGGCACCGAGCTTCCGACCAAGGGCCGCGTGTTCCTGTCGGTCAAAGACAAGGACAAGCCCGCGACCTGTAGGATCGCGCGGGTCTTGCACGAGCTCGGTTTCGAGCTCCTGGCCTCGCGCGGGACGGCGGCGGCCCTCGCGGCCGATGGTCTGCCGGTCCAAGTCGTCAACAAGGTGCACGAGGGACGGCCGCACATCGTCGATCTGATCAAGGACGGAGCGGTCGCGATCGTCGTCAACACGACCGAG
>Ga0308392_1000179_pt1 | contig 25901 bp, 22 predicted proteins | sample Hotspr20Samplem2_FD_202361 | JGI IMG/M metagenome (GOLD analysis project Ga0308392, IMG submission 202361) | Hot spring phototrophic mat microbial communities from Octopus Spring, Yellowstone National Park, Wyoming, United States - 20050624_m2 ... | reverse complement strand
CCGGCAGGGCCGGAAACGGGGCGGCGGTGGGGTGCCAGCACACGATTTCAGGCTCCAAAACAGCCTCAGAGAAGCTCAAACAGAAATTCGGAGGGCAAATTTCAGCGGCCTGCTAACCACGGGCGGCTAGCGGGAGGGCACACTGTTGCTGGACGATCCGACTTCCACCTATTTTGAAGAGCACCATTGTCCGCTGGCCCGCTACGGCTGCTCGCAGCACGAGCGAATGAGCAATTCCCAGATTCTCTTCGGAGTCTTGTCGAACCCGGAGGGCTGTCCGGCAGCGGTGAAAATGTTCGAGTGCGACACCGCCATTCCCATGACTCTCGCCGCCCAGGTGGAGACGCTGCGGGAACGATTCCCGTTGCGGCAGTAGGTCTTGGCGGGCGATTTGGGATGCTCACGCAGAAGCGCTATGCCGAAGACCTGCGACCGGTGGAAGGGCTGGACTGGAGCACCGCCCTGCGCGCACCGCAGATCCAGAAGCTGGCCCCCGCTGGGACGCTGCCGAAGTCGCCGTGGGATAAGGGCCATCTGGCCGAGATTGCGCTCTCGAACCATCCCGGGCGAAGGGCCGATTGTGTGCCGCAACCCGCTGTTGACCGAGGAGCAAGCGCACAAGCGGCAGGAGTTGCTCGCGGCGGCGGAGCAGAATTTGGACCAGAACGTGGCTGCCACCCGGCGCCCCGGCCGCGCGGTCAAGAGCCGGGAGCGGACTCACTACCGGGTGGGCTGGGCACTGGCTGGCTCGAAGGTGGCGAAACACCTCTGGTGGGAGATTCCCTTGGGGGAATTCCGCTCCCATCGTCGGCAGGAGCGTATGCCAAGGATGCGGCGCCGGATGGGACTTATGTGGTCCGTTCCGCCGTGTTGGAGCAGCGACTGGGTGCGGAGCAGACGGTGCGCACCCACAAACGGCTGGCGACACTGGAGCGGGCTCTCCGCAGCTTGGAGATTGTGGATTTCGAGGTGCGGCCCATTCGCCACGGCCTGCCGGATCGCGTGCGGGCTCAAGTGTTGACCTGTCTGCCGGCCTGCTACGTGACATAGCCCATACCTCGCGACCTCGTCCCGGTGTTGTTCGATGATGAGCAGCGGGACTCATCCCATGGTCCCCGCCCAGCGCTCGCCGGCGGCGCGAGCCGAAGCCCTTCGCAAAAGGGAGACCGGATCAACTGCCGATGTAGAGCTTCGCCGACTGGCGACGCGATTCGGCTGCTATCGTGAAAAATGGGATCGGGCCCAAACCGAAATCCATTCCCGCCTTTGATCATGATCACCCGTCGCACCCAAGCTCAGCGCCGCGCCTTGGAGCTGTTACAGCTCTCCCTCTGAACCGCGACTGGACTCAATAGTGCGGTTTGTAGCGATCCGAAAGTCCTTCGATCATCAGCGCGTTCTTCTCAACAGCCGGAGGAACTTCGGGTCAGGGGCCTCCGGCACTCCCCGTGGCCGTTACGGGAAGCTCGGCGCGGCGGCTCCAATCCTCGAAAGAGCCGTCATAGAGACGAGCGTCATAGCCCAGGTAGCGGGCGACGAAATAGAGCACGCTGGCCTGCATGCCGACGTTGCAGTAGACGACCACGGGCGCACCATGCCGGGCGCCGGCAGCCTGGAAAATCGCTGCCAGCTCCTCGCGGCTTTTGAACTTGCCGTGCGCATCGAGCAGGGTTGCCACGGGCAGATTCCGTGCTCCCGGAATGTGGCCGGCGCGCAAACCCGCGCGGGAGTTCGCCCCGGAATAGTACTCCGGCGTGCGGGCATCGAGTAGCGTGAAGCTCCCGCCCGCCTCATGGAGACGAATCCAGCTTGCACCCAGGACGCGCTCCGATAGCGGCCGCGGCGTAAAGTTGCCCGCGGGCACCGAAGCCGGGTCGCGGCTCAAAGGCCGGCCTTCGGCCTGCCAGGCCGCCAGTCCGCCGTCGAGCAACCCAGTCCGGTCGCCGAGACCCAAGTGGTCGAGGGTGAAGAAGACCCGCGTGGCGACCGCAAGCGGCCCTTCGCCGGCATAGACGACCACCCGCGAGCCGTCACTCACTCCGAGCCGGCGAAACGTCTCCCGGAGGCGCTCGATGGGGGCGAGCTGGACGAGCAGGCCGTCGTCGCCCGTAATGGAGATGTCGGTCAACTCGACCAATCGCGCGCCCGGTATGTGTCCTTGCGCGAAGTCGGCTTGCGTTCCGGCGTGGAGGACGACCAGATCCGGCTCCGCCAGACGAGCGGCCAGCCACTCGGTGGAGACGAGCATTCCCGGCCAATCTGCGGCCGCAAGGCCCGTGAAAGACGCAACCAGCAGGATCCCGGCGCGCATCCCCTTCACCTCGGATCGGAAACCGCCCATTCAGGGCAACGGCGTCTCGCGCTGAATCAGATGGAGCACGTTGCCTTCGGGGTCCGTAAAGAAGACCGTCTTGACGCCCTTCTTGTCGGAGGGCTCACCCATAAAGGCGACGCCCTTGGCTTTGAGTTCGTTGTAGGTGGCTTCGAACTCGTCGACGGTGATCGCCAGATGGCGCAGGCCGGGCTGTTTGAGGGTCTGCTCGACGCGCTCGCCTTCCGAGGTGGTGATTTCGATCATGGCGCCGTCGGGAGCTTTCACGAACACGGTCGTGGGCGACTGGTAGTTGATGACGAAACCGAGCTTGTCCACATACCACTGGGCGAGCTCGGCCGGATTGGGCGAAGCGATGGCAACGTGTTCGATTCCGCGGATCATAGCCTCATTGTGCCTCAAACGGGCGGCCTCGGCAGCGGGCGCCAGCTCCTCGGCCGTGCGCGCCCACCAGCCCGGGAACCACTCGCGAAACTCGTCGATCTGCCTGGCGCGGGCGGCGGAGACCGGTACCGGAAACGTCGCCTTCCAACCGAATCGCAGTTCCGCGGCGAGCTTCAAACCCCAGGGCATGGGCAGGGCGTCGATGCGATCGAGGAACTCGGCCAAGCGCCGCCCGGCGAGGGGAGAGCGGCTGTTCCACAGCGCCACGACCAGCTCGGTGAGGACGCCCGCCACGCCCGAGATGACGGCGTCACAACAGCCGGCAGCGAGCGCGCCCTCGAGCGCTGCGTCGTTGCCCACAATCCGGATCGCACGTTGGGGGAAGCGGCGGCCGAGAGCCGCCAGGGTCTCGAGCGAGCCGCTAGAGTCCTTCACGCCGGCGATAGTCGGGCACTCGGCCAAGAGGCGCAGAGCGAGCGTGGGCGGAACGCCGGCGGTGAAAGCGGGAAGGTGATAAATGAGCACCGGCAGGCGAATCGCGCCGGCGGCGGCGCGGTAGAAGGCCTCCAGATCCTCGCTCGTGTAGTGGAAGAAGTGCGGCGGGGGCAGCAAGACGGCGTCGGCGCCGATTTCGGCGGCGTGGGCGGCAATCGCCAGGCTTTCCGCGAGCGAGGCGCCGCCGGCGCCACAGATGAGCCGGCCCCGGCCCCGTATGAGCCGGCGCGCGCAGGCGGCGAGTTGGCGGCGTTCCTCGATCGCCAGGAGCGGGTACTCCCCGGTGGCGCCGCCGATCGTGACGCCGGCGACGCCGCGTTCCAGGACAAATGCAAGATTGCGTTCAAAGGCGCCGAAATCGATTTCCGCGTCCGGGCCGCGCGGGGTGAGCATCGCCGCGATGACGCCGGAGAGGGCCGGTTTTTGCATGTCGACAGCCGATTCTCAAGCTAGCACAGCAGGGCCGAAGAGCATGCTATGATTGAGGGTGGCCGCATTCGGTGTGGGCGGCTAGCTCAGCTGGGAGAGCACGGCGTTCGCAACGCCGGGGTCGTGGGTTCGAATCCCATGCCGTCCACCAATCCCGCACATCCTCCTGAGTGGTTGAATGGCGCCCCCAATTCGCTCCGGCAGCGTCGGCTAATCCCCTGCCGCAGGCTCGGGTGCGGGCGCCAGCACGCGAACCCGTGCGGTGCGCTCCTCTAGCAGCAAGTAGACCACCGGAATCAGCACCAGCGTGATCAGCGTCGAGGTGATTAGACCGCCGATGACCACTCGCGCCAGGGGCGCCTGAATCTCGCCGCCTTCGCCCAAGCCGAGCGACATCGGCAACAGGCCGAGAACGGTGGTCGAGGTGGTCATCAGGATGGGCCGCAGGCGGTGGCGCCCGCCTCGCATCACGGCCTCCCGCAGCGGCAGGTGATGCTCTCGGCGAAGCCGTTTGATGTAATCGATGAGCACGATGGCGTTGTTGACGGCGATGCCGACCAGGATGATCACCCCGAGGAATCCCTGGATGTTAAAGGTGGTATTGGTGACGAGCAACAGCCCGGTGACGCCGATGCTCGCCAGCGGGATCGAGAACAGGATGATGAACGGGTCGCGCAGCGACTCAAACTGCGACGCCATCACCATGTAGACCAGGATCAGGGCGAGGACGGCCGCGAAGGTGAGCTCGCGAAACGCCCTCTGCTGTTCCTCCCATTCGCCGCCGTAGTCGAGCTCGTAGCCGGCAGGCACCGCGATCTCGCGAAGGGAACGATCCAGGTCGGCGACGATGCTGCCCAGGTCGCGATTGGCGATCGCGCCGGCCACCTCGATGATGCGTTGCTGGTCGGCGCGCGAGATCGAGATGGGGCCCTCCTGCCGGCGCATTTGCACGATGCTCTCGGCCGGGATGGTGCGGCCGGTGGGCGTTCGGATGGGGATGGCGCCCACCTGACTGAGATCGATGCGGTCGCGCTCCTGAAGCCGCACCACGATCTGGTACTCATCGCCCTGCTCGCGATAGTAGGAGGCGCGGCGGCCGCCGATGGCCGTCTCCATGGTCTCAGCCACGTCGGAGACGTTCAGGCCCATCGAGGAGGCTTTGGCCCGGTCCACCTGGAGCAGCATCTCGGGCATGCCGGGCCGGCGGCTGATTTGTGCATCCGTGACGCCGGGGATGGCGGCCATCCGCTCGCGCACCTGATCGGCGAGCCGGGACAGCACGTCGAGCTCGTGCCCGCGAATCTCGACCACCAGCCGGTCGCCCTCGGAGGTGCCCAGCCGGCTGAGGCGGGAGAACATGCCGCCGCCGGCGCGGACAAAGACGCTCATGCCCGGCTCAGCCTGAAGCTCGCGCCGCAGCAGATTGGCGATTTCGGCCGTGGAGCGCTCGCGCTCCGACTGCGGCACCAGGCTCAGGCGCAGCTCGCCGATGTGCTGGCCGCCCGGCCGGAAGGGGCTGGATTGACCGCTTTCGATCTGCACGTGGCGCGTCTCGGGAACGAGCTGGCGGGCGATCATGCCGAAGCGCTGGAGCACGGCGTCGGTCACCTCGACGCGCGTGCCGGGCTCCAGCTCCACTCGGACGCGGACTTCGCCTTCGTCGACCTCCGGCTGGAGCTCGACGCCGATCAAAGGAACGAGATAGAAAGCCACCGCCAGCAAGGATACGGCGCCGGCAACGACCATGGCGCGATGCTCGATAGCCCAACCGAGCGTACGGAGGTAAGCGCGGGCCAGGGCGTCGATGAGCGCCAGGGCCCCACGGTCCAGCAGTCCGAAGAAGCCTTTGCGTTCATGCGGCTTCACCGGCCGGGGCAGATAGCGCGAGCACAGCATGGGGACGACCGTCAGCGCCACGATCAGCGAGCAGACCAGCGCGAAGGAGACCACCCAGGCCAGTTGCTTGAACTGTTCGCTCGACAGGCCCGAGATGAAGACCACCGGCACGAAAACCGCCACCGTGGTGAGCGTCGAGGCGATGATGGCCGTGCCGACCTCGCGGCTGCCCCGCGAAGCCGCCTCGCGCCGGCTCCGGCCTTCCTCACGATGGCGGTAGATGTTCTCGAGCACCACGATCGAGTTGTCCACCAGCATGCCGACGCCGAGCGCCAGCCCGCCGAAGGAGATCGTGTTGAGCGTGAAGCCATTGAAGTACATCAGCGCGAAGGTCGAGATCACCGCGATGGGGATGGCGATGCCGATGATGACCGTGCTGGCGAAGCTGCGCAGGAAAAACAGCAGGATGGCGACGGCGAGGAGGGACCCGAAGCCGGCGGCCTGCTGGAGGTTGCGGATCGAGGCTTTGATGAATTCGGCGGTGTCGCCGGTCGAGCTGATGCGGATGTTCGGGTAGTCCCGGTGGATGCGGTCCACCTCCCGCCAGACGGCATTGGAGACCTCGACCGTGTTGGCGCCGGACTGCTTGTAGATGAACAGGCGGATGGCCGGCTGGCCGTCCACGCTGACCAGATAGCGAATCTCTTCGTGCGAATCCTCGACCGTGGCGATGTCCCGCAAATAGATAGGCACGCCGTTGCGCGTAGTGACGACGATGGAGCGGATCTGCTCGAGATTGAGAAATTCGCCCTGCGTGCGCAGCAGGACCTCGAACTGGCCCTCGCGCACCGGGCCGACCGGCTGGTTCAGATTCTCGCGCTGAATGATCCGGACCACATCGGCGACGCTCATCTCCAGGGCGCGGAGCTTGCGCAGGTCCAAATCCACGTGGATCTCCCGGCGAAGGCCGCCGCGGACCGCCACCTGGGCCACGCCGGGAACGCGCTCCATGCGGTACTGGAGATACTTCTCGACGAAGTGGCAGAGCTGCTTGGGGTCCATGTTGTCGGCGGCCACCATCAGGAACATGATGGGGAACTGCGAGACGTCGAACTTGAAGATGACCGGCGGATCCATCTCCGGCGGCAGCGTGGCCCGGCGCCGGTCCAGGCGCGAGCGCAGCTCGTTGGCAGCCTCGTCGAGATTGGTTCCGTAGGCGAAGCTGACGCGGATGAAGCTTTGTCCCTCGGTCGAGATTGACGTGATCTCCTCGACGCCCGGCGCCGCGCTGAAGGCCTCCTCGAGCGGGCGGGTCACCAGGTTTTCCATCTCCTCCGGCGCGACGCCGGCGTAGGTGGCGTTGACGCTCAGAGTGGGGTACACCGTCTCCGGCATCAGGTCGACGGGGATCTTCACGAAGGCGATGGCCCCCAGCAGCACGGCCACCAGGCAGATCATCAGCGTCGTCACGGGACGCCGGATTGAGAAATCGGGCAGATTCATCGACACCTCACCAGTTCACGGCGTTACGGGGTTGAGGCCGGTTTCGGCTGGGGAGGGCTTGCCGGAGGCGCCGCGGCGTCGGCGGCAAGCTCCTTGCGGGCCAGCGGGCCCCCACGCCCCTCGGCGCCCTCGCCCGCCAGGCGGATCCGGTCGCCTTCGGCGATCATCGTGGCGCCTTTGCCGACGAGCAGCGTCCCCGGAGCGAGGTTCACTAGCACCTCGACCCGGTCGCCCTGCGTCAAGCCGGTCTCGATGGGCCGGAAGTCGGGCCGGTCATTGTTGATCAGATACACGCCCGGCTGCGTGCCCCGGTAAACCAGGGCCTCGCGGGGAATCAGCACCGCCTGGCGCGTCGTCTCCAGGTCCAGCTCCACGCGGGCGAACATCTCGGCTTTGAGCAGGCCGTTCGGGTTCGGAATCTCGATTTCGATGGTGGCCGTGCGCGTTGCGGCGTCGAGAACGGGCGAGATGCGGGCCACGCGGCCGATGAACTCCCGATCTTGGAACGCGTCCACTCGGACCAGGGCGCGGTTGCCGAGCCGCAGCTTGCCGACATCGCGCTCGGGAACGCTGGCGGCGGTGACCATCGTCGAGAGGTTCACCAAGCGGACGATGGGCGTCGACGGGCTGAGCAGAGCGCCCACGTCGACGTAGCGCAGGGCGACGTGCCCGTTCATGGGCGAGTAGACGCGGGTCTGCTCGAGCCGGATCTTCAGCTCGCGCAACTCGGCTTCGGCCTGCTCCATTTGCGCCTGAGCGAGCTTGACCTGGGCGCGAATCACCTCCGTCTGCGTCTTCTGAGCTTCGTAGTCCTGCGGCGAGATCAGGCCGTCGGCGCGCAGGCGCTCGGCCCGGCCAAGCTGCGCCTCGGCATTCGACAGCTCGGCGGTGCGCTGGCTGAGAGCGGCGCGGGCCACGCCGATGGCCGCCTCCGAGCGGCGGACCTGCTGCTCGAGCTCGTCGCGCTCGAGCTCGGCAATCAGGGCGCCGGCCGGTACGGCGTCGCCCACATGGAAGTGAATCCGTTGAAGACGCCCCGTCGACTTTGGCGCCACATCCACCTGCTCTTTCGGCTTGAGCGCCCCGGTCAAGGCGAGCTTCTCACGAACGGCGCCAAGCTCGGCGCGGACCGCGCTGACCGTGACAATCTGCGAGCGCGGAATCATCGAGGGGCGCCCGCCGGGACCGGGCGGACCTCCGGCACCTGGACGCGGCCCGGAAGGCGTGGCGGACTGCTTGGCGCGGAGCGCGGCCTGCTTGTAGTACCACGCCCCGAAACCGATCGCCCCGACGAGCAAGACGAAGAGAGAAATTCTGATGACTTTGCGCAAGCTATACCCCGGCCGGCGGCCGCTAGCTGATAGGGCGATCGGAAGCCGTCACTGGTTACCTGCTCTCATTTTATCCCCGGTCGGCGCCCGGCCGATTGCGGCGGGCTTGACGCCCAGGTGAAGGGCGACGATCCCCCCGCTCATGCGCTCGAAGGACACCTCTGCGAATCCGGCCCGCCGCATCAGCTCCGCCAGCTCCGCCGGTCCCGGAAACCGGTTCACCGACTCGGGCAGGTAAGCGTAGGCTTCGCGCGAGCCCGAGATCCAGCCGCCGACAGCGGGCAAGATCCGGCCGGCATAGAGGCCGTACAGGCGTGCGAAGAGCCGATGGGGCGGCTTGGAAAACTCAAGCAGGGCAGCGAAGCCGCCCGGCCGCAACACGCGGAGCATCTCAGCCAGACCGCGCTCGTAATTGGCGAGGTTGCGAAGGCCGAAGGCGATGGTGACCAGATCGACCGAGGCGTCCCGGAGAGGCAGGCGGAGCGCATCGGCTTCCACGAGCTCGACGGCCGCCGCCCGCCGCCCGATCTTGCGGCGCGCTTCGACCAGCATCGGGCGGGCGAAGTCGCTTCCCACCACCAGCGCCGCCGGATGCGCAGCCGCCGCCAGCGCGAGCGTCAGATCGCCGCTTCCGCAACAGAGGTCGACAATCCGCAGGCCCGGATCTCGCAGGCGCGCCCTCAGCCGCCGGACGGCGCGCGCCCGCCAGAGGCGATCGAGCTGGAACGACAACAGATGATTGAGCAAGTCGTAGCGGGGCGCGATGCGGGAGAACATCTCGCGCACCCAGCGGGAGACCTGCTGTTCGCCGGCCGTGCCCGGAGGCCTCGCGCCGCCTCTCATGCAGCCGCAACTTCATCGAGGGCCGTTTGCGCGGCTTCGAGCACCAGCGCCTCCTCCAGGCCCGAGACGATCTTCACTTCGCCGATGCGCACCGGCAGGACGAAATGGATTCGGCCGTGGACCGTCTTCTTGTCACGCGCCAGGCGCGCCACCAGGTTCGCCGCCGAAATTCCCTCAAGCGACGGGATCGGACCGTACAGGGTGATCGCCCGCAGGATCTCGTCACGGTCGGCGCCGGCGAGATACCCCGCGCGATGGGCCAAGTGCGTGGCCGCCCGCATGCCATAGGCCACCGCCTCGCCGTGGAGCAGGCGCGCGTAGCCGGTCTCGGCCTCCAGCGCGTGACCGAGCGTATGGCCGAAATTGAGGATGCGGCGAAGATCGCTTTCTCGCTCATCGGCGCTCACCACCTCGGCCTTGATGGCCACCGACTGCGCCACTATCTCGGTTACCACGTCCCGGTCGAGCGCAAGAATCCGGTCGCGATGCTCGACCATCAAGCGGAACAGCGGCTCGCTGCGGATGACGCCGGTCTTGAGGACCTCGTAGAGGCCGGCGCGGTACTCGCGCTCCGGCAAGGTCGAGAGGACATCCGGATCGATCAAGACGGCGAGCGGCTGATGGAAGGCGCCGACGAGGTTCTTGCCGGCGGCCAGGTTCACGCCCGTTTTGCCGCCGACGCCGGCATCGACTTGGGCAAGCAACGTCGTGGGCGCTTGGATGACCGGGACACCCCGCATGAAGGTCGCGGCCAGAAACCCGCCGAGGTCGCTGACGATGCCGCCGCCGAAGGCGACGACGACGCTGGTGCGGTCGCCTCCGCGCGCGGCCATCTGCTCGGCCAACGCCTCCAGTTCGCTCAGGCGCTTGCGTTCCTCGCCGCCGGCAAACAGCAGAACTTCGTAGGCGCGGCCGGCGAGCGGCGCCTCGATGCGCCGGCCGTGGAGCTGCCAGACGTCGGCCGTCGTGACGATGAAGACCTTGCCGGCGCCCTGCGGCAGGTGCTCGGCCAGGCAGCCCAGCGCCCCCGGGTCCACTCGCACGGGGTACGTGCGCGAGCGGGTCGCCACAACGAAGGAGGGCATATCAACGTTGTAACATGGAAAGTTACGGGACCAGTAGCTGAATCGATCCTCACGGATTTCCTCGTGGTGGGCGCCGGGGTGGCCGGCCTGCGCGCGGCCATCGAGCTGGCCGCAGCCGGACGCGTGCTCGTCGTCGCCAAGGACGCTCTCGAGGAGTCCTCTTCGCAGTACGCACAGGGGGGGATCGCCGCCGCACTCAGCGACGAGGATCGGGTCGAGCTGCACGAGCAGGACACGCTGGCCGCCGGCGACGGCCTGTGCGACCCGAAAGCCGTCCGGGTGCTCGTTGAAGAGGGCCCGCGCGCCATTCAGGAGCTGATCGAGTGGGGAGCGCAATTTGACCGGGAGGGCTCCCGGCTCGCGTTCACTCGCGAAGGAGCGCACAGCCGGAGGCGCGTGCTGCACGCCCACGGCGACTCTACCGGGCGCGAGATCTCGCGCACGCTCTACCTGAAGGCCGCCTCACTTTCCAACGTCTCGTTTCGCAGCTTCTCGGCCGTCACCGACCTGCTCCTTTATGACGGCGAAGTGGCCGGCGCCCTGGCCTGCGACGAGCGAGCCCGCACCTCGGTGCCGATCTACGCGCGCGCGGTGCTGCTGGCGACCGGCGGCCTGGGTTGCGTCTATGCCGATACGACGAATCCGGAGGTGGCCACGGGCGACGGCGTGGCGACGGCCTACTTTGCCGGCGCCGAGATCAGCGACATCGAATTTGTGCAGTTCCACCCGACGGCGCTGCACGTCGAGGGCGCCCCGCGCTTTCTTCTTTCCGAGGCCCTGCGGGGCGAAGGCGCGCTGTTAAGGAACTCCGCCGGCGAGCGCTTCATGCCCCGCTACCACCCCATGGCGGAGCTCGCGCCGCGCGACGTGGTCTCGCGGGCGATCGTCAGCGAGATGCGTCGCGAGGGAGCGCCCCACGTCTATCTCGACCTCACGCATCTGGACGGCGACTTCATCCGCAGCCGTTTTCCGCGCATCTACCAAACCTGCTTGCAGCATGGCGTGGACCTGGCGCGGCAGCCGGCCCCGGTGCATCCGGCGGCGCACTACGCCATGGGCGGCGTCCGCACGGATCTGGACGGACGGACCAGCCTGAAGCGGCTCTACGCAGCCGGTGAGGTGGCCGCCACGGGCGTGCACGGCGCCAACCGGCTGGCAAGCAACTCCCTGCTCGAGGGGATCGTCTACGGGGCACGCGCCGGCCGGGCGATGCGGGAACTCTCGGGCGCGCCGTGGCTTCCGGCCCAGCCGCCCGAGGAGCCGCGTTTTCCGGACTTCAAGGTGAGCGAGCTGCGCCGCCTGGCGACCGAACGGTGCGGCATCCTCCGCTCCGGAGCCGAGCTCGAGCGGCTGATCGAGGAACTGGACGCCCGGCCGCTCCGTAGCTTGCCGGAGCGGCGCCGTGCACTCTATGAGCTGCGCAGCATCCACACGATAGTGAGACTCATCGCCGAATGCGCTCTGGCGCGGCGCGAAAGCCGGGGGGCGCACTATCGGGTGGACTTCCCCGAAAAGCGCCCGGAGTTTCAAAAACACTCCCTGCTGCGGCGGGGCTGCCCGATCCGGTTCGTCTGAGCGGCCCCGGCCGCGCGCTCGGCGCGGCCTTGCCTTCAGTGGTGATCGGTGCGGGGGCGGATTTCGCGGGCGCGCAGCTCTTCGATGACGCGCACCAGGTTGGCGACGGCGCTCTCGAGGAAGCGGCGGCCTTTCTCCGCCGTCGCTTTGGTGGGATCTCCGAGCGTGCCGGTCCGCGAGTAGCGGCTGAAGAACTCCTGGAAGTAGACCGGCGAGGCCTTCTCGAGATCCCAATAGAAGAACTCGGATCGCTGGGGTGGGAAGTCGGGCTCCGCCTTCTCCATCCGGACCAGATCCCCGCGCAGGTACAAGACCAGCGAGGTCTCGAGCTCGCAGGCGTGAGCCATGCCGCCGGGCCAGGCCGACTCGCGCAGTTGGCCGATGAGCGCGCGGTCGATGAGGTTCCACCACGGCACCATGGCGCAAATGGCCTCGGTCTGATTGGTGATCCGGCGCGCGGCGATGTCCAGAAACGGGACGTTGCTGCCGTGGCCGTTCACCAGAAGAATGCGACGAAAGCCGTGATGGGCCAGGCTCTTGCCGATGTCGGTGACGTAGTCGATGAAGGTGTGCCCGGCAATGGCAATCGTGCCGGGAAAATCCAGGTGGTGCTCGTTAAAGGCGTAATAGACCGGCGGCATCAGCAGGGCCTGCTCGGGGATGCGCTCGACGGCCCGGCGCGCTACCTCGCTTGCGGTGAGCACATCGGTGATCAGCGGCAGGTGCGGGCCGTGCTGTTCGATGGTTCCTACGGCGAGAACCGGCACCCGATTCTGGGCGACGGCTTCTCGAATCTCAGGCCAAGTGAACTCTTCATAGCGGTACTTCACATTCATAAGGTGAGCCTCCTCAAACGCCGGCCCCGCGGCGAGCAGCGCCACAGCCCCATCCGAGCGAGGATCCCGGCGCCAAGGCTCTTCATTTTCTCAGGTTGGCGCGCCCCGGCGGCAACGAGACCGGCTCGCGCGCCGGACGAACTGTCAACTGTCAAGAGTGGGGTTTAGCTGAGCGGCTCCGTGATGGCGAAAAGGCCGCGGAGGAGGCCCGGCGGGATTCCGAGCTTCCGGAGTTTTCGTGGTTTAGCTCTTTTTCTCGTTCGAATACTCCCCTCCCTTGCGGCCCCCGCACCGGGCCGGCCATAGCCGCCGTGCGGCTAGGATGCGGCGGGCCGTACCTTCTTGCCGAGCTCTCTTACGGTTTCGTCGGCGGCCTGCTTGCCGCGCTCGATCAACTCGCGGCCTTTCTCGACGAGATCCTCGCCGAGATCCTCGAGGTACTCCTGAACATCTTCGGCGGTACGGACGATACGACGCCGCGTGCGCTCACCGGAGGCGGGCGCATAGAGCAGGGCGACGGCGGCGCCTGTCGCCGCACCCGCCAGGAACCAGACAACATTCCTTACTTCTAAGTTTCGCTTCATGGCTCCTCCAGACCTCCCGTCTATTTTCAAGGTAGCAAAGGCAGGTGCCGGCGTCACCGGCCGCGGGCGCGACCGAGGGCCTCGCGGGCGGCAGCGCGGTTGCCCTGCGCGGCATGGACTTGGGCGAGCAGGCGGAAGCCGTCGGCGTAGCCGGGGTGGCGGCGCGTAAGATCCTCGAGCACGGCTCGCGCCTCGCCGAGCGCGCCGGCGCCCCTCAAGTAAAAAGCCAGCGTGTAGGCGTACTTCGGCTCTCCGGGCTGCGCCAGCGCAGCCTTGCGACACCAGGAGAGGGCGCGCTCCAAGCTGGCCGGAGCTTCCAGAACGCAGAGGTTGTAGGCGGCGGCCGCCAGCGTCGAGTCGGCGGCCCAGGCGCGCTCGAGAGCCTGCTTCGCCTCGGCCCGCCGCCCCAGCTCGCCGAGCAGAAGCCCCAGGTTGAAATTGGCCGCCGCGTTGTCCGGCTCAACTCGCAGCGCGGCCCGCAGGGCGCTCTCGGCCTTTTCGTTCCGCCCGGCCAGATTGTAGGCCAGCGAGGCGTTCACCAAGGCGGGAACATGGCGGGGATCGATCTTAAGAGCCGTCTCAAACTCGCTCAGCGCCCGGTCCAATTCGCCGCGACTTAAGTAATAGTTGCCAAGATTCACCCGGGCGCCGGGATCGTCCGGACGCACGCGCATTGAGGCTTCTAACTCGGCTGCGGCACGGGCCAATCGCTCGCGGTCTTCGGCCGCAAGCCCTCCCTCCGGCGCTCGGTTAAGCGCAGCCGCCGCCCTCACGCGCACCAGCCGGAACTCGTCGCCCAAGGCGCGCACCAGGGCGCGAAGCGCCTGCGGGTGGCGGGCGCCGGCGGCCGCCTCGGCGGCTGCCGCGCGGACCAGCGGGGATGGATCCTCGAGCGCAGCCACGACCGCGGGCCACTTCTCCTCGCGCTCCGAGCGGCGGAGCAGGCGCAGCAGGGAGGCGGCGAAGATCTCGTCCCGGTCCGGCTGGCGCAGGTAGGCCAGCATAGCGTCAAGCCGGGACCAGTCGCCCCGGCGAGCGGCATCGACGAGGGCGGCGCGCTCGAGCACGGGCTGCTGGTAATCGCGCGGTCGCCAGCGGCGGACCCAAGCGTCGGCCCAGGCCGCGTCTTTGTCGGTGTGACAGAGGTTGCAGGCGTTGGGCGAACCGAATCGAAGCGTGGCTGCCGGCGCCGGCGGCAGCATCGAATGGTCGCTGCGGCGCATGCGGGCGAACTCGGTCACCGGCATGTGGCACGCCACGCATCGGCTCGCGGGGCTGGCGGCCGGATGACGGGAGTGGGCGGCCGGATCGCTGACTTTGTCGGCATGGCAGGGCAGGCAGGCCTCATTGGCGCGCTCGGGCGCCTCGAAGCGGTAGCGCCCGCTCGAGGTGTGGCAGTCGAGGCAGTCGAGCTTTCCTGCCTTCGCGCACGGGCTCAACAGCCAGGAGGTGTAGGTGTAGTTCTCGCCGAGGTCGCGCCCGTCGGGATAGTAATCGGGATGCTCCAGCGTGACGAGGTCGTAATGGTCGAAGAAGCGCTAGCCCGGGCGGAACTCGGCGCTGAGCGGAATCATCTTGGCGTGACAGGGGGCGCAGAGGCTGTTGATCTGCTCCGGCGAAAAGGTGCTGGTGCGCAGGATGCGCGGATCTTCCGGCTTGACGCCGGCAGGGGTCTTTTCGAACAAACGGACGTGCTCGAGCCCCGGGCCGTGGCAGCTTTCGCAACTGATGCCGGGCTCGCTCCAGCTTGTTCTGTAAGTGTCGCTCTCCGGCTCGTAGTGGGTGACGAGCTGGCTCGCGTGGCAACTGTAACAGGAGGTGTTGAAAGTGAAGGGCCGGTCAAGCCAGTCGAGCGGGCTGTCGGCGCGGTCGGGAAAGTGCCGGACGCCGCTCAAGGCGGTGTCGTACCAGCTCTGGCGGCGCACGTCGTAGGCGAGGGGCAGCACCTGCAAACGGCCGCGTTCGAGCGGCGTCAAGAAGTAGTAGACATTCTTGCCGCCCAGCGCATGCGCGATCCGGTAGAGCTTGCGGCCGCCGGGGCCGAGCTCGACGACGGCGGTCTTGGCGCCGCGGAGTTCGACCCGGTAACGCCGGTCCCTGATGACGATATCCTCGCGCTGCGGTGCGAGCCGGCCGGCCAGTTCCGCCGTAAACGGCTGCATAGCGAGGCCATGTCGGGACGGAGCCCAGCGCCGGTAGAACTCCTCATGGCAGGGTCGGCACGATGCCGAGCCGGCCGTGCCGGCATCTGCGGGCGCCCGAGGGTCTCTCAGACTGAGGACCAAGTGAGCGGCCGTGGCTGCAAGAAGCAACGCCAGACCGCCGACGGCCGCGTGGCGCCGGCGCATACCGCCAATATACCCCGCGGCCGGAGCGGGCCGGTCTTCAGCTAATGGGCAGCTCTTCGCGCAGCCGGAACGTCAGGCGCGTCTCAGAAGGAATCTGAAGATGCGGCCCTTTCGCCGCGGCCACGGCCACGCCGGCGCCCCCGCCGGCTGCCGCTCCGATGGCGGCTCCCCGTCCGCCGCCGGCAATGCCGCCGATGATGGCGCCGAGCGCCGCGCCGCCGCCGGCCTTTTGGGCGGTCTTGCGGCCCTCACCGGCAGTTTTGATTTCGGCCGATTCGGTTGCGACGTCGTAAGATCGGCCGCCGACAGTGACGTTGTGCAGTTTCAGCTCGAGCTCCGTGCTTCCGGCGAGACGGCCGCCGGTCTGCGCCCGCGCCACCTGGACCTGGCAGTCGGCGCCGCGCGGGATCACGGTCTGGTTGCCGACAACAATCGGGTCGTCGATGCTGCACCGGTAGAGCGTGCCCACGGCGGTCTCCTGGGCGTCGATGGCGTCGATCATGCGAACCGTGATGATCGTGCCGGCCGGAATGGTGGCGCGCACCGGGGCCGGCGCAGCGCTGGGAGCGGCGGCCGCTGCCGGCGCCGCGGGCGTCACGCCGAACTCGATGGAGGCCACATCGGTGAGCGTGTATTGTTTCGTCGAGCCGTCCTGACCGAGGAAGCGGATCGTGCGAGCATCTCCGCCGAGGAACGTGCCCTCGATGACAGCACCACTCTTGAGCCGGAGGGTGTCGGCGGCAGCCATGGCGGCCAAAACGAGGCCAACAACCGCGAGGCGATTCAGGAAACGCATGCTGGATACTCCTCCCTCCTTCAATTGTCCTACATAATTTAGATGCACCGCGGCCGCGCGGCGCCAGCGGGAAGCCGCCTCACCCGGAGCCGATCCGCCGCCCTGACCGAAAGCTGTGAGATGTATAGTAGACCTGTACCGAGACCGGAACCCCAAACCGGTCGTGCGCAACATCAAGTGGAGGGCACCTCATGAGGCCGGCCCCATCTCGGCGCAAGTTTCTCTCCGGAGCGATCCCGGCCGGTTTCGCTCTCACGGGCAGGCGCGCGGCCGCCAGCGACCGCATTCGAGTCGGCGTGATCGGCTGCGGCGGGCGCGGCCGGAGCCTGATGCGGATCCTCTCGCGCTATCCCGACGTCGACATCCCCGTGGTTAGCGATGTGATCGAACCGCGCATGGAGGAAGTCGCGAAGATCTTGGCGCGCCCGCCCGAGCGCGTCGTCGACTACCGGCGCATCCTGGAGCGCAAAGACGTCGACGCGGTGGTAATCGCCACGACACAGCACTGGCACGGACTGCCGTTCATCGAGGCCTGCCAGGCGGGCAAACACGTCTACGTCGAAAAACCGCTCGGCCACACCGTCGCCGAAGGGCGCGCGATGGTCAAGGCCGCGCGCAAGCAGGGAATCATCGCGCTGATGGGCACGCAACAGCGCGCCGGAGCACACTACCGGAGGGCGGTCGAGCTCATCCGCTCGGGCCGGCTCGGCAAGATCGGCCTGGTGGAGTGCTGGAACTACTCCGACCGCGGCGAGCGCGCGGGCAAATCTCCCGACTGCGAACCTCCGCCGGGCTATCACTGGGAACGCTGGCTGGGACCGGCGCCGCTGGTGCCCTTCAACCCGGCCCGCCTGCATCACAACTGGTGGTTCGACTACGGCGGCAGCACGCTCGCCAACTGGGGGCCGCACCACTTCGACATCATCTTTTGGGCGATGGGCGTGGATCAGCCGCGGAGCGTGGTGGCCACCGGAGGCAAGTTCGTCATCGACGACCTCGCCGACACCTACGACACGCTCGAGGCCACCTGGGAGTTCCCGGGCTTCCTGCTCACCTACCGCGTGCGCGAGTTCAGCAACTTCCATCACTTACAGAGCCGGCCGAAACATTACGGCATCTGTTTCTACGGCAAGGAGGCGACGCTGGTGATCGACCGCGAGGGCTACGAAATCTACAGCAACACCAGCACGCGGCCCTACCTGCTCTATCAGTTCCCGCTCGAGCCGCCCGTGGAGACGATGGCCGGAGTCCAGTACTCGCCCCCGGGCGAGGAACACGCAGGCGGACAGGACGGCGTCTTTCAGCGGCTGTTTCTCGATTGCGTCAAAGAAGGCCGGCAGCCGCCGGTGGACTTGGAGTTCAGCCACCGAGTAAGCGCCTGCGCACAGCTGGGCAACATCGCCTATTTCACTCGCCGACGGCTGGAATGGGACGGTAAGGCCGAGCGCTTCCGCGGCGACGAGGATGCCGACCGCTTCCTCAGCCGGAAGCGGCGCCGAGGCTACGAGCTGCCCGAGGTTTGAGCAGGCGCAGGAGGCACACGCACGATGCAACAGAGCTTTTCACGCCGCGAGGTTTTCAAGACTGCCGCCGCGTGCTTCGGCGTGCAAGCCGCCTCAGCCGGTTCCGTGAAGCGGCTCCGGTGGGAACCGAAGGTTGCCGAAAACATTCACGACCTCGAGGACTCCACCCTGCGGTGGCTGGCCCAGCTCGGCCTGAAGTGGGTGGACCTGCACGGCGCCGAGATGGTGGACCGCGACAAGAAGGGCTGGTGGAGCCTGGAGGACGTGCGCGCCGTGCAGCAACGTTGCCGCCAGTTCGGCCTGGAGATCGCCGTCATCACGGTGCCCGTGGCCTGGCAGATGCGGCCGATGCTCGGCGCGCCGGGCCGCGACGAAGACATCGAGCGGATCGCGCGCAGCATTCGCGCCGTCGGTGAGGCCGGTATTCCGGTCTTTCAATACCGCTGGTCGCCGGATTTTTACTGGGGGCCGGAGATGGGCTACAAGCGCGTTGCGGGCCGCGGCGGCGCCTCCTACATCGCCTTTGATTTCGAGCTGGTCAAGGACAAGCCGCCCTTTGAGAAGATCGGGCCGATCTCCTACCAGGAGCTCCTGGATCGCCTGATTTACTTCCTCGGGCCGATCCTCGGCGCGGCCGAGAAGGCCGGCGTCAAGCTGGCGCTGCACCCGAAGGATCCCCCGCAGCCGGTCGTGCGCGGCGTCGCGCGGTTGCTGACCAACCTCGATCAGATCGAGAAGTTCCTCGACCTGTCGCCGAGCCCGGCGCACGGCTTCACACTGTGCCTCGGCACGGTGGCCGAGATGGGCGTCGACGTCATCGAGGCGATCCGCCGGATCGGCCGCCGCGGCCGGATTCACCACGTGCACTTTCGCAACGTGCGCGGGCGCGTGCCGCAATACGTAGAAACCTTCATCGACGAAGGGGACACGGACATGCTGGCGGCGATGCGGGCGCTCAAAGAGGTGGGCTACTCGCACGCGCTCGTCTCCGATCACACGCCCGGCATGAGCGGGGATCTGCCGGGGGGCAAGATGGGCCGGTCATTCTCTCACGGCTACATTCGGGCGCTGATTCAAGCGGTGAACGCCGAAGGGTAGGTTTGGACGAGCTTCGCTACGTTATCGCGCTGGCGCTGCTCGTGGTCATGCCCGGCGTGTATCTGTATTGGTTCCTCGTTCATCCTTGGGTGCATCTGTGGCGCCGTATCGGCGTCCCCCGGACCCTGGTGATCATCTACACGCCGATCGTGCTGGCGGCGACGGCCCTCTGGCTGGTTCGGAAGCCCCTGCTCGCCGTCGAGTGGGGGACCGACTGGCGGCTGATCGCTGCGGCGACTCCGTTTTTCGCGCTCGCCGCCTGGCTTCGCCGGCAGCTCGCCGGGAAGCTGACGTTCACCACGCTCATCGGCATTCCGGAACTCGATCCGAATCGCCGCCCGGCGCGACTCCTTACCGACGGCATCTACGCGCGGTTGCGGCACCCGCGCTACGTGCAGATTCTTGTCGCACTGGCCGGCTATGCTTTGGTGGCGAACTACCTCGCTGCGTACGTGATCGCCGGGGTAGGGCTGGTCTGGCTGTGGCTGGTGGTGAGGATCGAAGAGCGGGAGCTCCGCGAGCGGTTCGGCGCCGAATGGGAGGCCTATGCCGCGCGCGTGCCGCGCTTCCTGCCGCGGTGGTAGCCTCGAAGGAACATGAATCTCCGGGATGCTCCCGCCGCCCGAGGCGCCACGTGGCTGATCGTCGCGCTGCACCTGGCGCTGCTCGTGGCGACGCTCCCCGACTATTTCGCCGACAACGACCTCGGTTTCCATGTCTCGCTCGGGCGGCAGTACGGCGAACGCGGGACCTACTTCTGGGACCGTCTCAACTGGGCGCCGACAGGCCGTCCGAATCTGCAAGGTCCGGCGCTCCATGCGGCGATCGGACTGCTCGGCCGGCTGCTCGGGGGCGAAGGCGACGACTACGTGCGGGCCTTTGCCATTCTGGCCGTGCTCCAGTGGCTGGCGGCGGTCGGGACCGCCATCTACTTCGCGCGGCGGCTGGCGGGCGACTGGGCGGCCCTGTTCGCCGCGGCGCTGTTCACCGGCAGCGCCTACGCTGCCGGGGCGTTCTTCGTCGGCGTGCCCTCGGGCTGGATCTTCATCCTCACGCCGTGGGCGATCCACTTCTTTCTGCGCGAGCGGTACCTGGTTTCGGCCGGGCTGGCTGCCGCTGTCACTTATGTGCACTTAGGAGGAGCTCCGGCAGTTGGCTTCGGCCTCCTGCTGGCCGCGGCGACGGCCCGTCGCTGGCGGGGCCTCCTGCTCGTCGGCGCAGGGGCCGCGGCGCTCGCCTCGCCCTATCTGATCCATCTGGCGCGTCACCTGGAGTGGTACACCGGCCGCCGCGGCCACGTCGCCGGTTCGATCGCGTGGCTCGTCTATCTGCTGGCGGCTGCCGGACTGCTCTCGATGCTCCGCCGGCCGCGGGAGCATCTGTTTCCGCTGCTGTAGGCGGCGGCGCCCGCGGCCTGGCTATTCCAGGACAGTCTGCGGTTCTTGCTGCAATCGACGATCGCGGCGTCGGTGATCGCAGGAGTGTTTCTGGCGATGCTGTTCGGCCGGATCCGCAGCCCGAAGCGGCGCCTGGGCTCGGCGGTAGCGCTCGTCGGGGTGGCCACGATTTTCCCTCTGTCGATTCCGAGCCTGGCCATCGAGCTTCCGTGGGCACTCGGCCACCGCTTTCCGCGGGAGCTCGACTGGAAGGAGGCGCGCACCCTGGCGGAAGTGGTCAGACGCGACGGGCTCACGGATCGCATCGTCCACTCCTACTACGACTCGCTCAGCGCGGCGATGGCGGTCTACGAACCCCGCCTTCGCCAGCAGTACGGCCATTGGGGCGAGGTGCGGCCGCGGTTGGATCCGGCGCGCGACATCCCGGCGGCGGCCAAGGTCTACATTATGCCGGTGCCGCCGGATGATCCGGCACTGATGCGGCTGGCACGTGCAGGCTGGCTCCGGGTCCACGACGGCAGCGCGCTGACCTCGGTGGTGAGCTTGGGCGAGCTGCAACCGCCGCAAGGTGTGGCGCCCGTGCTGGCGGAGCTGATCTCGGAAGAGGCGGCATGGCTGGCCCGGCATGCTTTCAACAACAGGTTTCCGCCCTTAGGCGTGGCGCTGTCGCCCAAGGCCCTGGCCGAGTTGCGCGCCCGCCGCGCCGAGCAGCGCACCCATGCCGGTCGGATCAGCGCCGCCGTGCTCGTTTACGCTAACGCCGTCGAGGCCTCGAGGCCCGAGATCGCCGCCGGACTGCGGCGTTCCGTGCGGGCCTGGGGCTCGGTGGCCAACTTCATCGGCGATGAGACGGCGATGGATTACTTGAGCGACGCCCGTTTTGCCCGCTTTCAGGAGAACGCGCGCCGGTTCAGTCGCGAGGTGCTGGCGCTCAAGACGGATTGGATCCCGCCTGAAGCGCTGAACCGGGCTGCCGATGAGTTGTTCGCCGACTTCTTCGCCCAGGACTGAGGCAGACTTGCTGTGAGGGGCTCAGGATGAGTTTCGCCCGCCTGGCGCTGGTGGCCGCGCTGTTTGTTCTCTCGCTCATCACCTATATCGACCGTGCCGCCATCTCCTCGGCCAAGACGCCGATGTCGGCCGAGCTCGCGCTCACTGACCAGCAGATGGGCGCCGTCTTCAGCGCCTTCGCTCTGGGCTACGCGCTCGCCCAAGTGCCCTCGGGCTGGTTCGCCGACCGGCTCGGGCCGCGTCTGGCGCTGGCGACGGTGGTCACCGTCTGGAGCCTGTTCACGGCGATGACGGGCCTGGTGCGGGGCTTCGGCGCGCTCCTTGTGGTGCGCTTCCTTTTCGGGATCGCCGAGGCGGGGGCCTTCCCCGGCGGCGCCCGCGCCATCGACAACTGGCTGCCGCCGGGCGAGCGGGGCCGCGCCAACGGCATCATGATGTCCGGCACGGGGATCGGCGCCGCACTCGCCTTTCCCCTGATGGCCTGGCTGCTCGGCCGGTGGGGCTGGCGGAACGCCTTTTTCCTTCTGGCCGTTCCCGGCCTGGTGTGGGCGCTGTTCTGGGCGCTGCTGTTCCGCAATCACCCGCCCGGAGGCCGCGCGCAGCATGAGGCGCCGTCTGCGCCGGCGCTTCGCCTGGGCGAGGTGCTGCGCTCGCGGGGCATGCTGCTCAACATGTTCCAGTACTTCTCCGGCAACTTCACCTTTTTTATCTGCATCTCCTGGATGCTGCCCTATCTGGAGAGCCGCTACAGGCTTTCGCTGAGTGAGGCGGCGGCCTACTCGATGATTCCGCTGGCGGCCGGGGGTCTGGCGCAGTGGACGTCGGGCTTCCTGGTGGATGCGCTTTATCGATCGCGCTGGCGCGCCTGGTCCCGCCGGCTGCCCGCAATGGCCGGTTTCGGACTTGCCGCGGCGGCCATCCTCGCGGTCAGCTCGATGGAGACCGCGCCGGAGCGGTCGCCTGTTTCGCGGCGGCCACCTTCGGCGCGGATCTGACGATCAGCCCGAGCTGGGTCTACGCCATCGACATTGGCGGAAAGAGCTCAGGCGCCGTGTCGGGCTCGATGAACATGCTGGGCAATTTCGGCTCTTTCGTGAGCGCCAACGCCTTCCCCTTCCTTTACGGGCTCACCGGGAGCGCTTTCGCCTATTTCGCCGTGGCCTCCCTGCTCAACCTGTTGTCGGTTGCCTGCTGGGCGAGAATGGGCCCGCCGCCGGAGGCAGGCCGTCCGTCATGAGCTCATGAGCGCCCCTTACATGCCGGCCGGAAGCCGCGCCGTGTCGTTGACGCGCTTCTGCCAGGATTCGATCCGGGCGCGCAGGCGGCGGACCGTGGCGCGGTGCTCCTCGGTGTAATACAGGTTGTCCATCTCCAGCGGATCGCGCCTCCGGTCGAAGAGCAGGCAGTTGTCGGTGTCGTAAAGGATGAGCTTGAAGCCGTCGGGCGAGACGACGTAGCGGCCCGTGGGTCCCGCGCCCCCGGTGTGCCATTCGATGAAGACATGGTCCTCTTCGGGCTTGCGCCCTTCCAGGAGCCCCAGGAGGCTCTCGCCGGGCAGGTTCTCCGGCACAGGCTTGCCCATCAACTCGAGCAGGGTCGGAACCAGCGAGATATGGCTGACCGGCTCACTCACGCGGAGGTGGCCGTGACGGCGGGACGGAACGCGCAGCAGCAGCGGCACGCGAACGGACTCTTCGTAGGCGACGGTCTTGCCGATCAGCCCGTGAGCGCCCATCATCTCGCCGTGATCGCTGGTGAAGACAAGGATCGTGTTGTCGGCCTGGCCCGAGGTCTCGAGCGCCCAGAGGATGCGCGCGATCGCCTCGTCAACCTGGGAGCACAGCCCGGCGTAGTTTCGGTTCAGCCGCTGCCAGCCGGCGCGGCTCTTCAAGTCCTGCCCTTCGAAGCCCTTGTCGAAGTAGCGGCACCGCATGGCCCGGTAGCGTACCGGCTCCCGCTCGATGGGCGTGCCGGGGTAGTTGGCCGGCACCGGGGCCTCCTCCTCGCTGTGCAGGTCGTTGTAGGGGCCGTAGAACGGCATGTGCGGCTCCAGGAAGTTCACCGACAGCCGCCAGGGCTCGTCGCCGGCGGGCCGGCGGACGCCGTACATGGTGACGGGTAGGGCATCTTCGGCACCGGTTCGGCTCTTCAGCGTAGAACCCGCCGAGCGGTGGTTACGATAGTCGAAAGGCCTTGGCGTCCGTGATGCGACTGATCAAGAGAATACACATCTGGCTGGGACTGGCGAATCTGACGGTTTTTCTGATTTATGGCGTCACGGGTCTGGCGGTGACCCTGCTGCCGGCGCCCGAGGAGCGCGTGCGGCCCCAGGCGCGCCTCGAGCTCGTCGATTTCACGGCACCCGCCAACCTCACCGACAAACAAGTGGCCGACTTGGTGTGGGCGCGGCTGGGCGTGCCGCTGTCGAGCCCCGTGCCGGAGTGGGCGCTGCGCCGCGACGCCGCCAACAACCTGACGTTTGCCTTCTATACGCCGAACGGCATCACGCACGTTACGGTGCTCGAGGCGCAGGGCAAGCTCCAAGCGGCCTACGAGCCGGCAGGGACCGCCGCGTTCCTCAACACCCTTCATGCCACGACGCTGCGGGATCGTCCCACAGACTGGCGGCTCCGCGCCTGGGTGCTCTACAACGAGCTGGGCATCGTCGCGCTCCTGCTGATGAGCGCAAGCGGCCTCTACCTCTGGCTCGCCTCTCGGCGGGGGCACTGGCCGGCGCGGGCGTGCTTCGTGGCCGGCACCGGCGCCCTGTTGATTCTCTATTGGCTGGTGAGGTGAGCCGTGTATCGGTGGCTGCGTGAAATCCATCTGGCGCTGGGCGTCTTCTCGTTCGGGTTCCTCGTTCTCTACGGGGTAAGTGCGGTGCAGATGGCGCATTTCAACGTTCCGGTCCGGGCGAGCGAGGCGCGGGTGGCGCTGAGCGGCGAGGCCGGCGGGGATGCCCGGGCGGTGGCGCGCGAGCTGATGGAGCGGGGCCTGGTGCGGGGCGTCTTGCGGGAGGTGGAGGCCGGCGAAGCGTCCCTCCGCTTCCGCCTAGAGCGGTTGGGGACAGTACACTCTGTCACCTATTTCCACGACCGCGGCGAAGCGCTCGTGCACACCCGGGACAGCGGCCTGCTCGGCGTGCTGAACCGCCTGCACCACACGGCGGGATTCTGGCACGAAAGCCCGGCGCTCAAGGCCTGGGGCGTCTTCGTCGCGATCACCTCCGCGGCGCTGATCCTGCTCGCGGCCACTGGCATCTACCTGTGGTCGAGACTCCGCAATGAGCGCCGGGTCGGAGCGTTCCTGCTGGCGGCGGGTCTGATGTACAGCCTGACGCTCGTCTGGCTGATCCGCACGGCGTGAAGCGGCTTGCCCACCTGCCGCCGCGGCCGATAAGATGAGGAATTCCGCCGGAGTTTTATGGACCACATCCTGTCGATCGTCCTGTGGACCCCACTGGCCGGACTGATCGTTCTGCTGTTGATCCCCTCCTCGAACGAGCGCGCCATCAAGATCTGGGCCAACGTCGCTTCGTTTGCCGGGTTCCTGGTCACGTTGCCCCTCATCGCCTGGTTCGATCGCCACCAGGACTTTCAGTTCGTCGAAAAGGCAGAGTGGATCCCTTCGATCGGCGCTTCCTATCATCTGGGCATCGACGGCTTCGGCCTGCTGCTGGTGGTGTTGACGGCGCTGCTTGGGTTCTTGTCGATCCTGTCGAGCTGGAGCGCCATCACGGAGCGGCTAAAGGAGTATTACGCCTACTTCTTGCTGCTCCAGACGGCCTGCCTGGGCGTGTTCATGACGCTCGACTTCTTCCTGTTCTTCGTCTTCTGGGAGCTTGTCCTGGTGCCGATGTACTTCATCATCGCCATCTGGGGCGGTGCGCGCCGGGTCTATTCGGCAATCAAGTTCGTCATCTTCACCCTGTTCGGCTCCGTACTGATGCTGCTCGGCATCCTGGCGCTCTACTGGCTGCACTATCAGCAGTTCCAGGTGCTCACCTTCGACATTCAGGAGCTGATGAAGACCCAGCTCTCGCCGGCGGCCCAGTGGTGGATCTTCTGGGCGCTGTTTTTCGGATTCGCCGTGAAAGTGCCGATGTTTCCGCTGCACACCTGGCTTCCCGACGCGCACACGGAGGCGCCCACGGCCGGCTCGGTGATGTTGGCGAGCATTTTGCTAAAGATGGGCACTTACGGTTTCATCCGCTTCTCGCTGCCGCTATTGCCCGAGGCGGCCAAGGATCCGGCGGTGGTGCAGGCGGTGGCGGCGCTGTCGATCGTCGCCATCGTCTACGGCGCGCTCCTCTGCCTGATGCAGAAGGACTGGAAGAAGCTGGTGGCCTACTCCTCGGTGAGCCACATGGGCTTCTGTACTCTCGGCATCATCGCTTTGAATCCGGCGGGCCTGGCGGGCTCGATCCTCCAGCAGATCAACCACGGCATTTCGACCGGGATGCTGTTTTTGATCGTGGGCGTGGTCTACGAGCGTC
>Ga0308392_1000174_pt1 | contig 26070 bp, 24 predicted proteins | sample Hotspr20Samplem2_FD_202361 | JGI IMG/M metagenome (GOLD analysis project Ga0308392, IMG submission 202361) | Hot spring phototrophic mat microbial communities from Octopus Spring, Yellowstone National Park, Wyoming, United States - 20050624_m2 ... | reverse complement strand
GCCGGTGGGGACGACGGCGTACCTGGACGGGCCGTACGGGGCGTTCACCGTATCCGAGACGGCGGAGCGGATCGTGGGGATCGCCGGGGGCGTGGGGATTACGCCGATCATGAGCATCCTGCGGACCTGGCGGGACCGGGGCGACCGGCGCCCGGCCGCGCTGCTGTACGCCGCGGGCACGCTCGAGGGGATGGTCTACCGGGAGGAGCTGGAGGCGATGGCGCGGGAGCGGGGCCTCGAGCTGACGCTGCTGCCGCGGGAGGCGCTCCCGGGCTGGACCGGCCCGGCGGGCCTGCCGGACGAGGGGCTGATCCGCGGGCTGGTCGAACGGCACGGGACGCGGGGGACGCAGTACCTGGTCTGCGGGCCGCCGCCGCTGATGGACCTGGCGGAGCGGACGCTGCTCGCCGCCGGGGTGCCGGCCAGTGCGATCCGGGCGGAACGATTCGATATCGCGTAAGGGCAGCGGTGCCCGGGAGGGATGCAGATGCCGCACTACCTCAGGATCAGGCGGCTGGTCATCGGGCTGACGGCGCTGCTGGTGGCCGTCGCGGCGGCCTTCGGCTGGTGGCGCTCGGAGGACGACTCAGGACGGGGGCGCGGGCCGGGTCCGCGGGCCGGCCTCGAACTCTCCAGCGAGGCCACGGCGCTCCTGCCACCAGAGCAGGACAGCGATGAGGAACGCCCCGGCGGTGTCGCTCACGAGGTCGTTGAGGGTGTCCCAGCGGCCCTGGCTGCGGGTGGTGTGGAAGACGACATCGCCGAGGTACTCGTACACCTCCCAGCCGATGCCGGCCGCGACACCGATGGCGACGGCGAGGAGGAAGCGGTCGCGCGGGGGGCGGGTTGAGCCGGTGCGGCGGGCGGCGGCGCGCAGCACTTCCCAGGCGGCGGCCGTGACGGCTGCCGTGCCCATGGCGTGCGTGAGCTTGTCGTACTCGTCGATGCGGGCGTAGAGGTCGCCGTCGGTGCCGAGGACGTCGGCCCAGCTGCAGGCGATGGCGATGCCGTGGGTGAGCCAGGAGAGGCCGCCCTCGCGGGCGAGGAACGCCTCGGCAGCGAGCAGCAGGAGGAGCGTGGCGCCGACCTGGAAGAAGAGGTAGCCCCAGAAGTCCGTGAAGCCGGGGTTGATGAGCTGGCCGGCGCCGAGGTAGAGGAAGAGGCCGCCGAGCGCGACGGTGCTGACCCGGCCGCGGGGGCTGGCGGCGGCGGCCGGGATGCGCGGCAGGGCGGCGAGGCCTTCGCGCAGGAAGCCGGCAACCGCGGCGCGGTGGAGGAGGATGACGGCGGGGCCGATGGTCACCGCAGCGCCGGCGACGCCATCGAGCCAGTAGTGGTTGCCGGTAACGATGACGACGAGGAGCATGCCGAGCCCGGGGCCGAACATCACCGCAGCGCGGGACCAGCCGCGGAGGGGAAGGGCGAGCACCCAGCCGACGAGGGCAGTCCAGCCCACGTGGAGGCTGGGAATGGCGGCGTACTCGTTGGCGAACTTGTGGACGTTGCCGGCGGAGAGGACGGTGTCTTCGATGCCGAGGTCGGGCATGAGCCGGGGCGGGGCCACCGGGTACGACGCGATCAGGATGATGGCGAGGGCCGTCGAGAGGCCGAGCGCATTTCGGTAGAGGCGGTAGCGGGGCGGGTCAGCGACGACGAGCCAGAGGAGGGCGCCGATAACGACGGCGAGGAACGCGTGGGAGTAGAGGAGGTTCCAGGCGGCGGTGACGGGGCCCGGGCCGGCAAGGAGCTGCTGGAGTTCGCGCTCGCGGAAGAGGCCGAAGGCAGCCTCGAGGTCGACGATGCGCCGGGCGTTGCGGATGGCCGGTTCGGGCTCGGAGACGACCTGGAAGCGGGCTGCTTCGTAGGCAAGGAAGCCGGCCAGGACGATGGCGGTTTCGCGGGCGAAGGCGCCGGGGGCGATGCGCCGGCCGCGGCGGGCATGGACGACACCGACCCCGGCGATGGCGAGGGGGATGGCCGGGTGGCCGACCTGGACGAACGCCCCTGCGGCCCCGGCAGCAGCGAGCCCGGCGGCGGCCGGCCCGCCGACGCGGCGCCAGGCCCCCGCGGCGACAATGAGCGCGGCGAGCGTCACCGCTCCTTCGAGCGGGTGCGAGGGCAGGTGGAAGGCGAACGCATCGAGCAGTCCGCGCATGGACCCTCCGCACCGGGCCGCCGACGGGCGCAGGGCCCGGCTGCCTTTACCTTAACCGATTGTTCACAAGCTGTGGCGGCCGGTATGGAGGAACGGCCGCGGCAGGAATCGCCCGTCAGCGATTGTAGGAAAGGCCGGCCCGGGCGAGGAACGCCGGCAGGTCCTCTTCGCGCAGTTCGCCGGCGCGCATGGCGAGGAGGGTGCCGTCGGCGCCGATGAGGAAGGTGGTCGGCATGCCGGGGATGCGGTAGTGGCTGGCCACCGAGCCGTCGGCGTCGAGGAGGGCGGGGTAGTCGGCGCCGAGCTGCTGGAGGATGCCCACGGCCTTCTCCGGGGGTTCGAGGTAGTCGATGCCGAGGACTTCGAGCTGGCCGCCGAGGGCTGCGCGGGCGGCGACGAACGCGGGGATTTCGCGCTTGCAGGGGTCGCACCAGCTGGCGTACCAGTTCAGGAGGACCACGCGGCCGCGGAAGTCGGAGAGGCGGCGGATGGTGGCGGTGTCGCGGGCATCGACGAGGGCGAAGTCGGGCGCCGGCCTGCCGATTTCGGGCCGGTCGGGAACGAGCGGGCCGGTGTTCGGGTAGACGGAGGGGAGGACCGGGCCGGCCGCCGGGGCGTCGGTGTCATCGCCCGCGAAGAGAAAGAAGTAGAGGGCCGCGCCGGCGGCGATGACGACAGCGAGGGCGAGGGCGGCGTAGCCGGCGAGCTGGCGGGCGGGCGAAGGTGCGGCGGTCGATTCTGCCATGGTGATCTGAGTGTACCCCCCGGGAGTCCGAAGCCGCCGGTTCTTCTTCCGTTCCCTTTCCGTTAACACGACATCGTACGATGGAAGTACGCAATGGTTGCTGCGAGCGAACGCCACCCGAAGGTGCTGGTCGTCGAGGACGAGGAGTCGCTGCTGTTCACCCTCGCCCACAATTTGAAGCGCGAGGGGTACCAGGTGCTGACCGCGGCGCGCGGCGACGACGGCCTGCGGCTGGCGCGGGAGAAGCAGCCGGACCTGATTGTGCTGGACGTGATGCTGCCGGGGATCGACGGCATCCAGGTGTGCCGGATGCTGCGGCGCGATTCGGATGTGCCGATCATCATGCTGACGGCGCTGGGCGGCGAAGGCGACCGGGTCGCCGGGCTCGATACGGGCGCGGACGACTACATGGCGAAGCCGTTCGGCATGCGGGAGCTGATGGCGCGGGTGCGGGCCCTGCTCCGGCGCTCGGGGCCGCGGGCCCAGCCGGACCTGGGGCCGAGCGTCATTGTCTCGGGCGACCTTGCGCTCGACCGCGAGCGGCGGGAGGTGACGCGCAACGGGCGCGTCCTGCGGATGAAGCCCAAGGAGTTCGAACTCCTGCTATTCTTCGCGCAGCACCCGGGAAAGGTGTTCACGCGGGAGCAGATCCTCGATGAAGTGTGGGGCTACGACTTCTACGGCGGGCCGCGGACAGTGGACGTCCACGTGCGCTGGCTGCGCCAGAAGATCGAGGACGACCCGGCGAACCCGGCCCGGCTGCGCACCATCCGGGGGAGCGGCTACCTGTTCGAAGGCTAGGCGATGAGCCGGGACCTGGCAGCGCGGGGCGCGGCGATTGCGCTCGTCGCGGCGGTGGTCGGCTTCCTCCTCGGGCTGGTCAGCGATGGGCCGGGCTGGCGCGAAGTTGCCGCCTTTGCGCTGACGGCAGCAGCCGGTGCGGCGGCCGGGTACGTGGCGTTCTGGCGGCCGTCGCGGGCGGTGCGGACGGTGGTCGAGGCGGCGGAGCGGATCGCGGAAGGCGAACTGGCCCAGCGGGTGCCGGATGAGCCGGGGCCGGCGGGCGACCTGACCCGGGCCTTTAATGTGATGGCCGGCAGGGTGACGACGCTCTTCGAAAGCGTGGCGTTCGAGCATGCGCGGCTGGAGGCCGTCTTCGATGCGTCGTCGGACCCGATGGCGGCGCTGAGCGCCGACACCACGGTGCGGTTCCTGAATCCGGCGGCGGCGCAGCTCTTCAGCACGTCGATGGCGGACGCCATCGGACGGCGGCTGATTGAAGTGGCGCGGGACTACGAACTGGAGGCGCTTGTCGAGCGGGCCGCGGCCGAGGGCCGGGGGCAGACAGCGATCACCCGCTTCGGGCCGCGGCGGGTCCCGCTCCGGGCGGCGGCCCTGCCGATCCGCGAAGGCGGCGACTGGGCGGTCCTCCTCATCCTCACCGACCTGACGGAGGTGCAGCGGCTGGACCAGGTGCGGCGCGACTTCGTGAGCAATGTTTCGCACGAGCTGCGTACCCCCCTGGCCTCCATCCGGGCGATGGTCGAGACGCTGGCCGACGGGGTGGAGCCCGAGGAGGCGCCGGAGTTTTACGCACGCATCCTCCGGCAGGTGGACCGGCTGACAACGCTGGTGAACGAGCTGCTCGACCTGTCGCGGATCGAATCGGGCGCGCTGCAGCTGAAACCGGAGCCGGTTTCGGTTGGGGAAGTGCTGGCCGAGGCCGCGAGCCTGCTCCAGACCCGGGCCGAGGCGGGCGATGTGACGATCATCGTCGAGGGGACGGACCTGGAGGTGGAGGCCGACCGGGCGGCGCTCCTGCGGGTGGCGACCAACCTGCTGGATAACGCCGTGAAGTGGTCGCCGCCGGGCGGGCGGGTGTGGGCCAGCGCAGCCGACGAAGGGGAGCTGGTCGCGATTTCGGTGAAGGACGAGGGCCCGGGCATCCCGGAGCAGGACCTGCCGCGGGTCTTCGAGCGCTTCTTCAAGTCGGATGCCTCGCGGGCGAACGCGGGGGTGGGGCTGGGGCTGGCGATTGTGAAGCACCTGGTGCGGGCGCACGGCGGGACCGCGACGGTGGAGAGCAAGCCGGGACACGGGGCGCTTTTTACGGTGCGGCTGCCGAAGCGGTTCATCGGGCGGCGGCGCGACACCGCGGGCTGAGCGGACGGAACATTCCGGGCCTCCCGGGCGTCACCATCAGCAGGAGCAGCAAATGCTGCTGCAGGGGTGCCGACCATGATGCCCACGACGATTCGCGGAAAGATCCGGGCAGGGGTGCTCGCCGGGGCCGTCACGGCGGGGCTGGCCGCGGCTGCGCTGGCGGCCGGGACGCGGGCGGAGGGCCCGGGGGCCGAGGGAACGGCGACGCCGACCGTCACACAGAGCGTCACGGCGACGCCGACACCGTTCATTCCCGAACCGACGCCGACCCCGTGGGCGCCGCCGCCGCCGCTTCCGCGTCCAGCCGGCCCGCCCGCGCACGACTGGGCCGGGTTCGGCCCGGTCGATTCCGAGCCGGTCCGGGTGCACACCGGCGACGGGGACTGCCTCAACCTCCGCTACCTGCCAGGCACCAGCCAGCAGCCCCAGCCGCGGTCATGCGCCCCGGAGGGGACCCTGCTGTGGCTCGCGGGGGCGCCTGCCGAAGCGGACGGCGAAACGTGGCGGTACGCGCTCGGGATGGGCTGGGTCGCCGCCCGGTACACGTTGCCCGCACCCGAGGCGCCCCGCGGGTTCGGACCGTTCAGGACGGCGACGGTGCTCGGCACCGACGACGGGAGCTGGACGCAAGCCGCCGAGGTGACGCCCGACGGCAGGGTGCAGGTGCGCGGGGGCGGCTGGCTGCCCTTCAACGCGGCATGGGCCGCGGTGCGGCCGTCGCCGCTGGCGCCCTCCGGGCGATACATCGCCTTCCAGGACCATTTCGCAGGGCCGGCGGGAGGTGAGGTGGTCGACCTCGCGACGGGCGGGCGGGTCCCGCTCGGGAAGGCTATGCCGCTGCTCTGGGGGCCCGGCGACCGGCTGGCGGTGCGGCTGCCGGATGCCTGCGACGCCTGCCCGGGTGCGATCGGCTGGACAGCGCCGCCCTTCGACGAGGTGACGCCCGTTCCCGCGGCGGTTGCGTGGAACCTGGCGTGGCTGCCGGACGGCAGCGGATTCGTGACCTGGTCGGCGGAGCTGGGGCTGCGGGTGGTCGGCCTCGACGGCTCGGAGCGGCCGATTCCCCTCGCCCTCGGCAGCGATGAATGGCCGGGCGAACTGTCGGTGTCGCCCTCGGGCCGCAGGGTGCTGGCCGTGCCGTTCGCGGGCCCGGTCCGGGTGATCGACCTGCAGACGGGCGAGGTCCGGCGCATCGAGCGGCCGCAGCCGGCGATCGTCGGCGGCCGCTGCGGCGGGGCCCCGGGGCCGACCTCGACCTGGATTGATGACGAGACCATCGCCTGGCACGAGGAGGGGCTGGGCCGCGAGCGGAACGGCATTTGGGTGGTCAATCTGCGTACGGGAGCGCAACAGGTCTATCCGTTCATGGCAGTGCTCGAGATGCGGCCGGCCGGGGGCGGGCTGCTGACGTTCACCGTGGAGGGGTACGCGCCGAAGGAGGGACTGGGGCCGGTGAGCTGGCTGCTGGACCCTGCGAGCGGCGTGGCGTGGCCGGCGACGGCCGGGATGTTCGCGGCCTGGCGCTGATCGGCGGGGCGTCCCGGCGCGTACCTGCTGATGCGGGGCCGGCAGCGGGCCGCCCGGCCGTCCTCCAGCGCTGCCGGCCCCGCACGCGCCCGCGGACCTTGACGCCGCCGGGCCGGGCCGCGAACAATCCGGCAGCCGGCCGACAACCGCAGTGCGCCGGCGGGAGGCACGATGTCCGGCATCTTCAAAGAGTTCCGCGATTTCGTCCTGCGGGGGAATGTGCTCGACCTCGCGGTGGCGGTCGTCATCGGGGCGGCGTTCACGACGGTCGTCAACTCGCTCGTCGCGAACGTGCTGACGCCGTTCATCGCGGCGATTTTCGGTCAGCCGAGCTTCGCCGACATCAACTTCGACATCGGCGATGCCACGATCGAGGTCGGGCTGTTCTTCGAAGCGGTGGTGAACTTCCTGATCGTGGCGGCGGTGGTCTTCTTCTTCGTGATCAAGCCGGTGAACCTGCTGCTGGAGCGGCGGAAGCGGGGCGAAGCGCCGGCCGACCTGCCGACGCCGGAGGATATTCAGCTCCTGCGCGAAATCCGCGACCTGCTGAAGCAGCGGCCGTAGCCGTTCGCCACGGGGCCATTGGAATGGAGTAGACTCCGCGCGCCGATTTGGCAGCAGGAGAAGGAGGACTCTGCCCATGAAAGCCGCCGTGTTCCACGGGGCGCATCAGCCGCTCACCATCGAAGACGTCGAGATCGACCGGCCGCGGGGCCGGGAGGTGATCGTCCGGACGGTCGCGTCGGGCGTCTGCCACAGCGACCTGCATTTCGTCGACGGGCTCTACCCGCTGCAGGCGCCGGCCATCCTCGGGCACGAGGCCGCGGGCATCGTGGAGGAGGTCGGCGACCAGGTGACCTACGTGAAGCCCGGCGACCACGTGATCTGCTGCCTGAGCGTGTTCTGCGGGCACTGCGAGATGTGCGTGAGCGGGCGGCCGAACCTGTGCCGGGCCCCGAGCCGGCAGCGGAGCGCGGACATGCCGCCGAAGCTGACCTGGCGGGGGACGCCGGTGGTGCAGTTTGCGAACCTCGGCGCCTACGCGGAGAAGATGCTCGTCCACGAGAACGCCGTGGTGAAGATCCGGGAGGACATGCCGCTGGCGGCGGCAGCGCTCATCGGCTGCGGGGTGACGACGGGCGTGGGGGCCGTGCTGAACACGGCGAAGATGGAGCCGGGGGCGTCGGTGGCGGTGTTCGGGTGCGGCGGCGTGGGGCTGGCGGCGATCCAGGGGGCGCGCATCGGCGGCGCCCGGATGATCATCGCGGTCGACACGGTGGAATCGAAGCTGGCGAAGGCGAAGGAGCTGGGCGCGACCCACGTGGTCGACGCTTCGAGCCGGGACCCGGTCGAGGCGATCCGGGAGATCTCGGGCGGGGGCGTGGAGTACTCGTTCGAGGCGATCGGACTGAAGCGGGCCGCGGAGCAGGCGTTCGAGTGCCTGGCCATCGGCGGCACGGCGACGATCATCGGGATGATCCCGGTGGGCCAGAAGGTCGAGCTGGACGGTCCGAGCTTCCTGCAGGAGAAGAAGATCCAGGGCTCGGCGATGGGCTCGAACCGGTTCTTGCGGGATATGCCCCGTTATGTGGAGTTCTACATGCAGGGCCGGCTGAAGCTGGACGAGATGATCACCCGGACGGGCCGGCTGGAGGACGTGAACGAGGCGTTCCGGGCGATGAAGGCCGGCGAGGTGGCGCGAACGGTGCTGCTCTTCGACTGAGCGGCGGCGCACGGCGGAGACAACACGCCGGCCCCGGTCGTGCGACCGGGGCCGGTTCGTGATCCCCTCCGGGGCGGCGGTGCTAGTAGTCCTCGGGCGGAGGCGGCGGCGCAGCCGGCGGCTGCGGTATCTCGGCCACGAGGGTTTCGGTGGTGAGCACGAGGGCGGCGATGCTCACGGCGTTCTCGAGCGCGGAGCGGGTGACCTTGACCGGGTCGACGATGCCGAGTTCGTACATGTCGCCCCAGGTGTTGGTCTCGGCGTCCCAGCCCTCGTTCGGGTTGGTGAGCTTCTTGACGCGGTCGACGATGACGGCGCCTTCGAGGCCGCCGTTCTCGGCGATGGTGAAGGTCGGGGCTTCGAGGGCCTCGGCGACGATGCGGATGCCGACCTTTTCGTCCTCGTTGGTGGTCTTCTCTTCGAGGGCCTTGAGGGCCTTCTGGGCGCGGATGAGGGCGACGCCGCCGCCGACAACGACGCCTTCATCGACGGCCGCGCGGGTGGCGCTGAGGGCGTCTTCGACGCGGGCCTTCTTCTCCTTCAGCTCGACTTCGGTGGCAGCGCCGACTTTGATGACGGCGACGCCGCCGGCGAGCTTGGCGAGCCGCTCCTGGAGCTTCTCGCGGTCGAACTCGCTGGTCGCGTCTTCGATCTGGGCCTTGATCTGCTTGATGCGGGCCTGGATCTTCTCGTCGCTGGCCATGCCCTCGATGATGGTGGTGTCGTCCTTGTTGGCGACGACGCGGCGGGCGCGGCCGAGGTCGGCGACGGTGGCGTTCTCGAGCTTGAGGCCGATGTCCTCGGTGATGAGGGTGCCGCCGGTGAGGATGGCGATGTCTTCGAGGATCGCCTTGCGGCGGTCGCCGAAGCTGGGGGCCTTCACCGCGAGGACGTTCAGCGTGCCGCGGAGCTTGTTGACGACGAGGGTGGCGAGGGCTTCGCCTTCGACGTCGTCGGCGATGATGACGATGTCCTTCGTGACCTGGAGGACCTTCTCGAGGAGCGGGAGGAGCTCCTGGATGGAGGAGATCTTCTTGTCGGTGATGATGATGTAGGGGTTTTCGATGACCGCTTCCATGCGGTCGGGGTTGGTCACGAAGTAGGGCGAGACGTAGCCGCGGTCGAGCTGGAGACCGTCGACGAACTCGGTTTCGAACTTGATGCCGCGGGATTCCTCGACGGTGATGACGCCGTCCTTGCCCACCTTCTCCATGACATCGGCGATGAGTTCGCCGATCTGCTTATCGTTGGCGGAGATGGAGGCGACGTGGGCGATCTGCTCCTTGGTGAGGACGGGCTTCGCCTGGGCGCGGAGATCTTCGACGGCGGCCTGGAGGGCCGCTTCGATGCCGCGCTTGACCATCATCGGGTTGTAGCCGGAGGCGACGACCTTCATGCCGGCGTGGACGAGCGCCTGGGCGAGGACGGTGGCGGTGGTGGTGCCGTCGCCGGCGACGTCGTTCGTCTTGGTCGCCACCTGCTTGGCGAGCTGGGCGCCCATGTTCTCGAAGGGGTCTTCGAGCTCGATTTCACGGGCGACGGTGACGCCGTCCTTGGTGATGTTGGGGGCGCCGTACTTCTTATCGAGGACGACGTTGCGGCCGCGGGGGCCGAGGGTGACTTTGACCGCATCGGCGAGCGCGTCGACGCCGTCGCGCAGGCGCCGGCGTGCGGCTTCATCGAAGAGCAGTTGCTTGGCAACCATAGGGAAACTCCGTTTCTCGCACGGAGGGGCGCGTCAGCGGCAGGCGGATGCCTGTGCTGCGCGCCCCCGGCGGTGTCGAACGACTAGTATTCGACCTTGCAGAGGATGTCCTTCTCGTTGAGGACGATGTAATCCTGGCCGTCGATTTTCACGTCGGTGCCGGTGTACTTGGCGTAGAGGATGCGGTCGCCGACGGCGATGTCCATGGGGACGCGCTTGCCGTTCTCATCGAGGCGGCCGGGGCCGACAGCGACGACTTCGCCCTGCTGCGGCTTCTCCTTGGCGGTATCGGGGATGACGAGGCCGCTGGCGGTAATCTCTTCCTGCTTAAGGGGGACGATGACGACGCGGTCAGCGAGGGGGATGAGCTTGGACTTGGTCTCCGTCTTGGTCGCGGTCTTGGCAGCCATGGGGTGTGTTTTTCCTCCTATGGGGTGCTGCTGGAGTATGGGTCGCGTGGGCATATTAGCACTCGAAGCGGGAGAGTGCTAGAGGGTGCCGGTGGTTTCCGGGACGGGCGGTTTCGCGCAGAATGCCGCCAGCGGCGTGACAGAGCCGCAAAAAGGTTTTGACATGCTGTGCTTTCGTGCTACCGTGCGCGCGGGAGGAGCGGACCCCGCTCCCCGCATAAGCGAGCTGGAGGGCCGTCATGAGCACCAGGACGTCGAGGATGTGGGTCATCGCAGGCGCCGTCAGCGACCTGGCAGCCCTTGCGGCGGCCGGCGGGGCGATCGGCCGTTCGACAGCGGGCCCATCGCCTGCATGCCCGGCCGGAGAGGCCAGGATCGCGGTGGCGGCCCCCGGCGGAGCGGCGGAATCCCTGGCGCTTTCGCCGGCGCTGGCAGACGCCCCCGTGCGGAACGACCTCGCGGCGCTGCCGGCGGGCCTGCCGCTCGACCTGCAGGCCCTGGAACCGGCGCCGGGGTTCACGCGGAAGTCGGTCGAGGTGCGGACGGCAGCGGGCCAGGCCTGGGCAGGGGCGTATTTCGAGGACGGCGTGCAGCGCCGGGGAATCCGCGCAGCGGTATGGACGCAGTGCGGCCAGGTGACGCTCGTCCGGCCGTCGGAGAGCCCGGTCGTCCGGTCGCAGCTGCTCGACGTGAACGGGCGGGAGTTTCTCGCCTTCCTGCCGTCGGCGCAGGTGGCCGGCGGGCTGGGCCCGCGCGAAGCGTGGGCGGTCATCGATGGCTGGGTGGTGACGGTCGAAGGGACCGGGTTCACGTCTGATGAGGCGTTCGCGGCGGCCCTGCAGGGGCTCGTCCGGGGCGGCGCCGGGGAGGGCGGACGGTGACGACGATGCATGCAGCCGGAACCCTGGTACGCACCGCAGCCGCCAGCTGCGGCAGCGCCGCTCATCTTCACTACGGCCACCTGAGCAACGACGGACTGATCGAGTACATCAATCCGTCGCGTGGAGCACCATCGCACCGTCGCAACTCCTTCTTTTACTAATCGCCGTTGGTTTTGGTGCGAACTTGCCCTTCGAAAGGAGCGGAGCATGTGTGCGAAACGAATTTCGGGGCTGGCGGCGCTGGCCCTCGTCCTGGCCCTGGGCGCGGCAGGCTGTTCGGGCGGCAGCGACCAGGCGGCCACCCCGGCAGCCGGCACGGCAACGCCGACGGCTGCGGCGTCTCCCGCCGCGACGCCGGGCGGCACCATGCCGGCGACAGCCAGCGTCGAGCCGTCGCTCCAGCCCGTCATTGATGCGGTCGTCGCCCGTGACTGGCAGCGGATTTCGGCACTGCTGGTGCGGAGGAACGAGCCGTGCATCACCGAGGTGCGCATCGACACCACGGCGCCGCCCTGCCCGGCCGGCTCGCCCGCGGGGACGCCGGTCGCCGTCTTCCCGGCCGCGACCTGCCATCCCTTCGTCTTCGAAGAGGAGCTGCGCGAGCAGTTCGAGCGGAAGCCTGAGGGGGGACCGGTCCGGCAGCTGTACGGCATCTTCCGGCCGGGCGCCACGCATCCGCGGGTTGAGCGGCTGCCGACGGGAACCTTTGGGCTGATTTTCTCGGAGGGGCCGGCGGGCATGCTCGTGATGGTCCGCGACGGCCGGATCGTGAGCGCCGATTTCGGCTGTGCGACGCCGCCGGCCGACTTCGCGGCGAGGGTCTCCCCGGACGCGTGGGTCGTGGCGCCGCCGCGCCAGGGCCGCTGAGGGGTTCCCGGGGCGGGCGGTTTCGCGCAGAATGCCGCCAGCGGCGTGACAGCCGCCGCACGCGCGCGAGCGCGACACCCTGCACACGAAAAAGGAGCCCCTGCGATGCCTGACTGCCTCGTCGACCGGGACGGCCCGGTCATGCTGATTACCTTCAACCGGCCGGAACGGATGAACTCCATGGGCGGCACCCTGCTCGCCGACTTCCTCGCCGCCATCGACGAGGGGCGGCGCGACGACCGGGTGAAAGCGTTCGTCGTGACCGGCGCCGGGCGGGCCTGGTGCGCCGGGGCCGACCTGCAGGCGATCGGCGCGGCGGGCGCGGACGAGCACGGGCGCCGGTTCGCGGCGGTCGACGACATCGGCGATGTGGGGCGGGTGGTGCTCGCGCTCCACCACTGCGACAAGCCGCTGATTGCGGCGGTGAACGGCGTGGCAGTGGGCGGCGGCTTCGGCCTCTGCTCGGCGTTCGATATCCGGATTGCGAGCGAGGAGGCGCGGTTCGCGACGGTGTTCATCAAGCGGGCGCTGGCGCCGGACTGCGGGCTTTCGTACTTCCTGCCGCGGCTGGTTGGTCCGGAGCGGGCGGCCGAGCTGTTCTACTCGGGCCGGATGATCGATGCGCGGGAGGCGCTGGCGCTGGGGATTGTGTCGAAGGTGGTGCCGGCGGAGGAGCTTTTGCCGACGGCGCTGGCGGCGGCGCGGGAGTATGCGGCGATGCCGCCCTCGGCGATGACGTACACGCGGCGGGCGATCCGGCGGTCGCTGGACGGTGTGTCGCTGGCGGACCACCTGGCGTTCGAGTGGGCGCAGCAGAAGGCGTGCCTGGGGAGCCCGGAGTTCCGGGAGGGGGTGCAGGCCTTCCTGGAGAAGCGGGAGCCGGATTACTCGAAGTTCTGAGGGGGCGGGGGTGGCGGTCCGGTGGCTCTGCTGCCGTTTGCCTTCTGCGAAGTTAGGACTCCGGCCTGAGCGACAGCGTCTAGTGGCGGGTCCTGTCCGGTCGCCCGTACCGCTGGCCGGGTTTCGGCGTCGGCGGGAATGGCTCACCCTTGGTAACCGTTCGCTCTTGCCCGGTGCGACTCCCGTCAGGGTTCTGAATCGGATACTGCCCGCTTTCCCGCGCGCGTTCGCCAGGCTTGTGGGTTTCTTTCGGTGCCACGGAGGCACCTCCCTCAAGAATTGCTCAGGCGCTTAGGCGCCTGCCACGGCAAGTATACAAGATCAGCATGACCGCGATCGCGTTTCACGATCAAGCCGGCGTCCGTCTCTATCCCCGTCTCGCGACGATACGCGGTGCTACGCGCTTGTCAGGTTCCGGCGGCAACCAGGCAGGGCGTTCCGCTCCGCCAACAGGTGACAGCTGGAAGGTCATCTGGCGCAGGTCGGCCTCTGGAATGGCGAGCTCTGCCGCAATATCGCCAGGCGACATGCCCTCGTCCTTCCGGAGCACCTCGTAGACGCGCTCCCAGAGCTGGGAGACCTCTTTTCGCATCGGCTGCGGCTCATCGGTTCGGTAGCCGCGAATGCTGATCTCCCGGAAGAGCACCTCGTGATGCCAGTCGGAGATCATGCCGACCTTGTGCAGACGGTAGGCGAGCGCAGCGACCGATACGCCCCACCTAGCTTTTGCGTCGATGAGGGCGGAAAGCCTCGGGTTGTAAAGGCCGGAAGCCAGCATCTCCCCGCGTGGCATGAGAAACGCTGAGGCGAACAGGTTCGCCTCGAACTCCGACTCCCGGGTCCGCCCACAGCCCGCGTGCATCACCAGATGCCCGAGCTCGTGGGCGATGTCGAAGCGGATGCGCTCGGCCGATTTCGAGAGGTTCAGGAAGATATACGGCGTCTTGCCACGCCAGAAGGAGAAGGTGTCGAGCTCGCGGGCCGCATCCGGGATTGCGGCCACCCGCACGCCCTTTGATTCCACGAGCCGGACCATATGGCCAATGGGCCGCTCCCCGATGCCCCACTGCGCCCTGGTGAACTTAGCCGCCTCTTCCGGTTCGAAGAGTTCCAGCGCCGGGATGTCTTCGGAGGGGAGTTCAAACCCCTTTTCTTCGAGCCAGTCGAAAATGAGCTGGCCCAGTGCGCCAGTTGCAAGCCCACGGTCGCGGTCCCGGGCAGTCATCCGGCGGAGCGAGCGGAAGTTTGCAGCAGCAACGTCCGGCCCGTCGATTTCCGCGCCAAAAAAGAACGACAGGGGGAACTGGAGCACCTCAGAAAGCCGTTTCAGCGTCGCCTCTGAGGGCGTATCCTCTCCGTGTTGGTAGTGGTTGAGCTGGCGCAGGGTGATGCCGGCGCCCGCGGCCAGCTCCCCCTTACCCAGTCCGCGGTAGCGCCGGGCGACGTCGAGCCGCTGATAGTTGAAGGTGGACATTGTGCGGCTGCATTTTATGCCCGCCGCCGACGTACCTCCACCTCCGGCGCGACCGGGTCAACGACATCTGGCGTGCGGGCAACCTGGCCGCCTCGGCGCGGCACGTCGATGATGATTCGCTCCGCCCACCCGGTGACCTGACCGCGCCGCATCCCCCAAGGTTGCGCTAACTCCAAGCGTGGTTCCTCCTCGCCTTCGGGGATGTGAAAAAGCAACAGCCAAGTGTCGGGAATTTGGTCCTCGGATTCGAGGAACGGGAGCCGCAGCTGCCGAGGGTCGACAATGCCAGTGAAGCCGTCTCCGCGTGGCCGCACAAGCTTGGGAGTTCGCGACGGATCACCGACCGCATCGTCGGCTCGAGCGACGACGATGGCACAGGCTCGTTGCAGGTGCACAGTGAGCTCGACATTCCGGCATCGCTCAGCTGACCATCCGCTGGGTGCGAGCTGGTCGCGAAGAGTCCGGATTGTCATCGACCAGGCCAAGAAGGCCTCGGTCATCGCCGGGTCGTTCGGCGTAGCTGTCGCAGCCCAGGCGGCTCCCTGCCGGACAGCTTCCGTGAGGGTTGCGGCTGTCAGGCCCAGCTCCTTGAGGCGCCTTCGGGCCGCTGCTCCCTGATGGACGCGCGGCTGGTGGTTTGGTGCCGGTAGGGCCATGTTTCCCTCCCGCGCCTGAGCGGCGCTTCTGGTTTTTCGCCAGTATAGCAGGAGACTCAGCACCATCGGCCCTTTTGGCTGTTTCCGGGCGGACCCGCCGGCTCAGCTGAGGGCCCAGCCGGCCCACGCGAGGGCGGCGGTGGCGATGACGCCGGGCCAGACTTCGGCGGCGAAGCGGCGCCCGCCGGAAGCGGCCGCGAGGAGGTCCGCATCCCGTTTGCGCCGGAACGGACGCCCGCGCTGCGGCGGGAGCCGGAGTTCTTCGACCTTCGCGACCGCATCCAGTCGCTGCTCGCGGCGGAGGAAGCCGCCGCCTGAGGGCCCCGGCGCCGGCTGGCGCCGGGCGTTGTCCCCGGCCGGCACACCAGGCCGGCCGGGGCGAGGACTACCGTGCCCTTTCCGATTTCACCACCAAGGTGGTTTCTGCAATGACGCATTCCCATCATCACGACCACCTGCCCCTGCACGACCGGTACGGACCGGAGGCGCGGTACGCCGTCGAAGCGGAAGCGCGGCTGCCGACCGCCAAATGGGAGGAGGAGGTCGCGCGGGGCCTGGAGCTCGGGCTGCCGGGCGCCGACTCGCTGGTCGACCGGACCATCCCGACGTTCAGCCGCGGGGAGCTCCCGCACTTTGCCGGCATCAACACCTTCCTGAAGGCGCCGTACCTGGAGGATGTGCGCGAGTGCGGGAAATTCGATGTCGCGATCATCGGGGCGCCGTTCGACGGCGGGACGACCTACCGGCCGGGGACCCGGTTCGGGCCGCAGGGTATCCGCAAGATCTCGGCGCTGTACGGCACGTACAGCTTCGAGCTCGGGGTCGACCTGCGGGAGTCGCTGACCATGGCCGACCTGGGCGACGTGTTCACCATCCCGGCCAACATCGAGAAGACCTTTGACCAGATCGCGAAAGCGGTAAGCCATGTCTACGCCAGCGGGGCGTTCCCGGTGGTGCTCGGCGGCGACCACAGCATCGGCTACGCGACGGTGCGCGGCGTGGCGGAACACCTCGGCTCGAAGAAGCTGGGGATCATCCATTTTGACCGCCACGTGGACACCCAAGAGCGCGACCTCGACGAGCGCATGCACACGACGCCCTGGTTCCACGCGACGAACATCCCGAATGTGCCGCCGAAGAACCTGGTGCAGATCGGCATCGGCGGGTGGCAGGTGCCGCGCCCGGGAGTGAAAGTCGGGCGGGAGCGCGGCACGACCATCATGACGGTCAATGACTGTATCGAGATGGGGATTGAAGAGGCGGCCCGGCGCGCCCTCGAAGTCGCGTGGGACGGGGCGGACGCCGTCTGGCTCAGTTTCGATGTGGACTGCCTGGATGCGGCCTTCGTGCCGGGGACAGGCTGGCCAGAGCCAGGGGGATTTCTGCCCCGGGAGGTGCTGAAGTTCATCCAGCTCATCGCGCAGGAGCCGCTTGCGGGGATTGAAGTGGTCGAGTGCTCGCCGCCGTACGACACCGCCGAGATTACGTCGCTGATGGCGACGCGCGTCATCTGCGACACGCTGGGTTCGCTGGTGCGGGCCGGGCACCTCGGCCGGCGGCCCTGACCCGGGCGGCGCAGTCGGGAAGCACCCCCACCCTCGCCGGCCCGGCGCACGGTGCGCCGGGCCGGGCGGCGGTCAGGCGGCGGGGGTGGGAGCCGGGGGCGCGGGAGTGGGCGCAGGCGGGGGCGCGCCGGCCTGCGCGAAGACGATGCGCTTGGCGAGTTCGACGAGCGCCAGGTAGGTGACCACCATCCCCGCGAGTGCGAGGAGGAACCCGGCCGGCAGGGGCTCGAAGTTCAGCGCGCCCGCGGCCGGCGAATAGGGAATGAACGCCGCGACGGCGACGCAGCCCAGGGTTGTTGCGAGCAGCGGCAGCGAGGGCCGGCTCCGCCAGAACGGCACCCGGTGCGTCCGCAGCACGAAGATCACCAGCGTCTGGGTGCACAGCGACTCCACGAACCAGCCGGACTGGAAGCGTGTTTCGCCGGCGTTGAAGACGCCGAGCATCAGGGCGAAGGTCAGGTAATCGAAGACGGAGCTGACCGGCCCGAATACGACCATGGCCCGGCTGATGGTGCGCAGGTCCCAGTGGGCGGGCCGGCGCGTGAGCTCTTCGTCAACGGCATCGGTCGGGATGGTCAGCTCGGAGACGTCGTAGAGGAAGTTGTTGAGGAGGATCTGGGTCGGGAGCATCGGGAGGAAGTCGAGGAAGAGGGAGGCACCCGCCGCGCTGAACATGTTGCCGAAGTTCGAGCTGGTGGCCATGAGGATGTACTTCACGGTATTGGCGAAGGTGCGGCGGCCTTCGAGCACGCCGTCGGCGAGGACGCCGAGGTCTTTTTCGAGCAGGACGACATCGGCTGCCGCCTTGGCGACGTCGGTGGCGGTATCGACGGAGATGCCGATATCGGCCTGGCGGATGGCCGGGGCGTCGTTGACGCCGTCGCCGAGGAAGCCGACGTCGCGCCCGCCGGCCTGTGCGGCCTGGACCAGCAGCTTCTTCTGCTCGGGGCTGACACGGGCGAAGACGGTCGTGCGGGCGACGGCTTCGCGGAGTTCGCCCGGGCTGAGCCCCTCGAGGTCGGCCCCGGTGAGCAGGCCGCGGACGGTGATGCCGACCCGTTCGCAGACGTGGCGGGCGACGGCGGGATGGTCGCCGGTGAGGATTTTGACCTCGATGCCGAGGCCGGCGAGCCGTTCGACAGCGGCCTTCGCTTCGGGCCGGGGCGGGTCGCTGAAGCCGAGGAAGCCGACGAGGCGGAGCTCTCCGGCGGCCTGCGCGGCGAGTTCGCGGCCATCGTCGGGGCGGATGGCGACGGCGATGACACGAAGGCCATCATCGGCCAGGCGGGCGAGAGCCGCGGCGGCGGCAGCCTGCCACTCCTCGCCCCAGCCGGGAGCAGCCGTACACCGTGCGAGCAGCTCCTCGGCGGCGCCTTTGACGACGACCCACCGTTCGCCGGACGGGGATTCGACGGCCACGGCGGCGTAGCGGAGCTGGTAGGAGAAGGGGAACTCATCGCGCAGGGTCCAGCCGGCGCGCGCGGCCGCCGCCCGCTGGATGCGCTCGTCGGCGGCGAGGACGGCATCGAGGGCATTGCCGGACGTTTCGTGGATGCCGGCGAGCAGCCAGCTGGCCGTCCATCCGAGGAGCGTGTCTTCGGCGCCGGGCGGGCAGCCGAGGGCTTCGAGGACGATGGAGCCTTCGGTGAGGGTGCCGGTTTTATCGGAAAAGAGGACCTCGAGGTTGCCGAGGTCTTCGATGGCGACGAGGCGGCGGACGATGACTTTCCGCCGGGCCAGCCGCCGGCCGCCGGTGGCGAGGCTGACCGTGACGATTGCGGGGAGGAGCTGCGGAGTGAGCCCGACGGCGATGGCGAGGGCGAAGAGGAGCGATTCGAGGAGGCCGCGGCCGAGGACGGCGTTGGCGGCGAGGATGAACGCCGTGAGCGCCGCAGTGACGTTGACGAGGAGGAGGGAGAAGCGGCGGAGGCCGCGTTCGAATTCGGTGGGCCGGCCGGCTGCGAGCAGGTCCGCGGAGACTGCCCCGACCATCGTCCGCGGACCGGTGGCCACGACCACGGCGCGCCCGCGTCCGCTGCGCACCACCGTGCCGGAGAGGAGCATGGTGGCGAGGCCGGGTTCGCCGCCGGCTTCGGCGCGCTTCTCGGCGGGGAGCGACTCGCCGGTCGCGATCGACTCATCGACGGCGAGGTCGTTCGCTTCGAGGACGCGGGCATCGGCGGCGATGATGTCGCCGACTTCGACGACGAGGATGTCGCCGGGGACCAGCGATTCGGCGTCGACGCGCTGGATTTCGCCGTCGCGGAGGACGCGGGCCGTGCGCGTGAGCCGTGCTTCGAGCATGCGGGCCGAGCGGTCGGCGCGGAATTCGTCGACGAAGCCGAGGACGACGGAGAGGAGGAGGATGCCGACGATGATGGCCGCATCGAGGCGCTGGCCGACGACGAAGGAGACGGAGACGGCGGCGAGGAGGAGGCCGAGGAGGGGGTTCTTGAGCTGGCGGAGGAAGATGGCGAGCGCGGGGTGGCCGCCGCGCGGCAGGGAGTTGGGGCCGTGGACGGCGAGGCGGCGTGCGGCTTCGGCGCTGGAGAGGCCGCCGGGGCCGGTCCCGAGACGTTCGAGCACGTCGGCGGCGTCGCGCGCGGCCCATTCGGCGAGCGCGGGCGCCGGGCCGCGCCGGCGCGGCTGGTTCATCGCGGGGCGGCCGGCGCGGGCCGGGTGCGGCGCCGGGCCGGGGAAGCGCTGTTCATGCCGTCCAAGGGTAGCGGGTTGCTGTCAACGGATGGGAGGGGGCCGTGCGGGCCCGTGAGGGCCGGCCGGCCGCTGCGGGCGATCCGGCGGTCGCTGGACGGCGTATCGCTGGCGGACCAGCTGACATTCGAGTGGGCGCAGCAGAAGGCGTGCCCTGGGAGAGCCCGGAGTTCCGGAAGGGGGTGCAGGCGTTCCTGGAGAAGCGGGAGCCGGATTACTCGAAGTTCTGAGGGGAGGGGGCTGCTGGGGGCGGTTAGCTGAGGGCCCAGCCGGCCCACGCGAGGGCGGCGGTGGCGATGACGCCGGGCCAGACTTCGAGGGCGAAGCGGCGCCCGCCGGAAGCGGCCGCGAGGACCATCTTCGTGACCGAGTTGGTGGTGAAGGCGGCGAGGATCGGCACCACGGCGTCGGCGGGCTCGATGCGGCCGCCGGCGGCGAGCCCCGCGACGGCGATCGCCGCGGCGTGGGTATCGGCGAATCCCGCCACCGCGGCCGAGAGGAGGACGCCGCGGTTGCCGAGCCAGTCACCGAGGACGGCGGAGACGAAGAGGACAGCCGTGACAGTGGCGGCAAAGAGGACCGCGGTCTTCAGGTCGAAGGCGCGCCCGCCGGGCTGGTGGGCGTCGGCGGCGGCATCGCGCAGGGCGCGCAGGGCGAAGACGGCGCCGTAGCCGACGGCAGCAACACCGGCGAACGCCATCGCGGGCCAGAGCTGTGCAAGGGTCCGGCCATCGGTGGCGCCGACGATGATGACCATCTGGACGACGGTGGCGACGGTGGAGAGCACGGCGGCAGCGACGGCGGGGGTGCGGAGGGCGGGGGTTTCGCGGGCGCGGGCGCCCATGGCGGCGATGGTGGCGGAGCTCGAGACGAAGCCGGCGGCGAGCCCGGAGAGGGGAAGGCCGACCCGTGCCCCGAGGAGCCGGACCGCAGCGTAGCCCGCGCCGCCGATCGCCATCACGATGACGACGAGCCGCCAGATGGCGAACGGGTTGAAGACGCCGTACGGTCCGATCCGCTCGTTGGGCGCGAGCGGGAGGATGACCAGCGCGGCGCCGGCGAAGAGCAGCCCATCGTGGACCTCCTGCTCGGTGAGCGCGCGGGCGACGAGGCGGTGGAGCTGTTCGCGGGCAGCGAGGAGGATGGTGACCACGACGGCAATCCCGGCGGCGAGCTGCGGCTCCTGCTGGGCGAGGGCGCCGAGGAGGAAGGCGACGACGACGGCCACCTCGGTGGTGAGGCCGGGGTCGGTGCGGTCGCCGAGGATGTAGGCGGCGAGAACGGCGAGGGCAATGAAGCCGAGCGCGACGGCGAGGACGAGCCCGCCGCCGACGGCCATGGCGATGCCGCCGGCAAGGGCGACGAGGGCGAAGGTGCGGATGCCGGCGGCGCCGCGGGCGGGCCCTTCGCCTTTGCGGCGCTCCCGTTCTGCGCCGAGGAGGAGGCCGATGCCGAGCGCGACGACGAGCCGCACGCCCTCCTCATCGAACCGGAAGCCTGCGACGTCCATCAGCCGGGCCCCGGGGCGGGCATCAGAACCACCCGCGGCGGCGGAAGAAGAGGGCCATCGACCCGGCCATGAGGGCGATGGCGAGGAGCATGACGCCGAAGCCGTAGTTGTTGCGGAGGCCCGGGATCTCTTCGAAGTTGGTGCCGAAGATGCCGGTGATGACGGTCGCCGGGAGCGCCAGCGCCGCGACGACGGCGAGGACCTTCATCACTTCGTTCATCTTGTTGTTGAGGGTGCTGAGGTAGGTGTTGAGGGCGACTTCAGCATCATCGCGCAGCTCCTCGAGCGCGAGGTCGACCCGGAGGAGGTGGTCGTAGACATCGCGGAAGTAGATGACGTTGGAGGGCTGGACGAGGGAGAGTTCGCCGCGGCCGAAGCGGAGGACGACGCCGAGGAGGGGCGCCATGGTGCGGCGCACGGAGCCGGCGGTCCGCCGCATTTCGAGGACGCGCTGGCTGAGGCCGCCGTCGCGGTCGCCTTCGAGCACGAGGTCGGCGAGGGCATCGAGCTGCTCGCTCATCGCGGAGACGCGGGGGAGAAAGCTGTCGACCACGCGGTCGAGGACTTCGTAGAAGAGGCCGTCGGTGCCGGGGCGGACGGCGAGGCCCTGTTCGAGGGCGCGGACCACGCCGTCGATTTCGGGCGCGGTCGCCGGGTCGTCGCGGTAGGTAATGAGGAAGCCGGGGCCGAGGAAGACGTCGAGCTCTTCGAGGATGGGCTCGACGGTGCCGGGCTTCATCGCGAGGACGACGATGAAAAGGTAGCTGCCGAAGTCGTCGATTTTCGGGGTATGGAGGTAGGGGGAGAGGCAGTCTTCGATGGCGAGGGGGTGGAGGCCGTAGCGGGAGGCGAGTTCGAGCAGGTCGTTACGGTCGGCGCCGGAGAGGTCGTACCAGCGGGGGCCGCCGTCGAGCTCGCCGGGGCGCCAGGTGCCATCGATGCAGGTCCAGGTGCGCACGTGCGCATCGTAGGGCACGGCGCGGCGTTTCCGTCAGGGCCCGGGGCCGGAAGCGTCCTGCTCCTGCCGGCGGCGACGCTCCTCCTCGGCCTGGCGTTCCCGTTCGCGGTACCAGTCGTCGAGGGAGTCATCGCGCCAGGCGGGGCGGGTGTCGTCATCGCGGCCGCGGGAGAGCCAGACGGCAAGGCCGCCGGCAGCCATGAAGAGCGGCATCGCGATTGCGGAGATGAGGGCCGGGTTGACCATGCCCCCAGTGTCGCGCCGGCGGGGCGCGCCGTCACCCCGGGGGCGCGTGCGCCATTAACCTTCGGGAGGCGCCAGCGTTATCTCTAGTGCACGGGCCAATCGCCTGAGTATGCTCGAAAGGAGGACGCTCGGAATTCCGAACCCGGCGCGGCCCAGGGGGCTGGATGGCAGAGACGGCAACCGACGAACTGGCACCCGACTTCGACGAACAGGCTGTTGTCGAAGCCGCCCAGAACGGGGACCGTGAAGCGCTGTCGCTCCTCTACGACCACTACTTTCCCCGCGTGTACCGGTACGTCGCCAGCCGGCTCTCCAGCACCGAAGACGCCGAGGACGTGACGACGGAGATCTTTCTCCGGGTCATCGAAAACCTCCGCAGCTTCACCTTCCGGGGCCTGCCCTTCGGTGCATGGGTGTTCCGCATCGCCCGCAACGAAGTGGTCAGCTTCGTCCGCCGCCGGAAGGTCCGCTCCCAGGTAGCGCCGCTCACGGACACGATCCCGGACCCTGCGCCGGACCACACCGAGGAAGTGCACACCGCGCTGACGATGGAGGTGGTCCGCGCAGCTACCGCGAAGCTCCCCGAAGCCCAGCGGCAGGTGATCGAACTCCGGTTCGGGGCGGGGCTCTCGGTGGCGGAGACCGCGCGGGTGCTCGGGAAAACCGAGAATACGGTGAAAGTCCTCCAGCATAAGGCGATCGCCAAACTGCAAACGATGGTGCCGCTGCAATGATCCGCCGGCTGTTCGACCGCAAGGCTGGCCACCGGGCCGACATCCTCGCCGAAGCGCAGGCCCTGATTGATGACGGGCTGGAGCCGGACTTCGTCCTGTCGCTCTTCCCGGAGGATGCGGACTGGCTGGCCGGCATGCTGCGGGTGACGGCGGCGGTGACGGATGCCTACGCGGCCGAGCCGGCGAGCTACTACTTCGAGGCCTCGCTGAAGGCGAAGGTCCTTGCCCGGGCGACGGAGCCGACGACGCCGGCGGAACCGCTCTTCCTGCCGGTGCCCGGCTACTCCCCGGTGCGGACCGCGGTGGCGAGCATGGCCGTGCTCTCGGGAGCGGCGGCCGTCGGCGTGCTCGCGCTCGGGTTTGTCACTGCCGGCGACGCAGTCCCGGGCGACTGGAACTACGCGTTCAAGCTGGCGAACGAACGGCTGGAGTACACGCTCTCGCGCGGGGACGGGCGGGTCGACGTCCAGCTCCGGCAGGCGGAAGCGCGGGTCTACGAACTGCAGCAGCTCGCGGCCCGGGACACCGACCTCGCAGCCTCGCTCGACGGGCTGCAGCGGGAGCTCCGGGCGATTGCGGAGCTGGCCGAAAAGCAGGGCGGTCTGACCGACATCCAGAAGGCGCGGGTGAAGAGCCTCGCGGAGCAGAGTTCGACGGTGCTCTCGCAGGCGCGCAACCGGCCGGATGTCGACCCGGAGAAGGTGGCCGCCGCTGCGGCCGCCATCGACGACGCCGTTTCGGCGGCTCTCGGCGGGGTGACGCCGCTGGCAACCCCCGAACCGACCGCGACGCCGACGCGCACGCCGGAGCCGGCCGCGACGGTCACGCCGGAGGCGGCCACGCCGAAGCCGGCCGAGACCGCAACCCCGCTGCCGGCGGGCAGCGCCACCCCCTCGGCGACGGCCGAGGCCGCGCCCTCAGCGACGGTGCAGCCTGCGGAAGCCGGTGAGACGCCGGCGGCGCAGCCCTCGCCGAAGCCCTAACCCCTGCTTGACCTCGCCGTTGCCGCAGGCGGGAGCGGTGCCTACCCTGCAATCAGCCCCCAGGACCCGATGGAGTGTGCCCATGCTTCGACTGCGCTTCGCCGCAGCCCTCCTCCTTCTCGTGCCCGCCGCGGCCGCTGCCTGCGGCGGCGATGACGACGCGCCGGCGGGCGATGCCGGCGCGAGCGCGACCGTGAGCGAGGCCGACGCCCGCCGCACCGAGGTGGCGCAGGGGCTCGAGCAGCCGGTGCCGCCCGACCGGCCGCTGCCGACGCCGACGCCGCTGCCGGACGACCTCCCGGTCATCCAGGTGGTGACGCCGGGCGGCTCTGCGTACACGCCGAACCGCGACGAATTCAAGGCGCTGCCCGCGACGACCCTGAAGATTGGCGGGAAGGAGTACACCGGCGTGACGCTCGCGGCGGTCGCCGCGAAGGCAGGGGCCCCGGCGGGCAGCACGGCCACCATCCAGGGGACGCGGATCGATAACCTGCGCCTCGGCGCGATTCGGTACCCCCTGGCCGAGGTGGGCGAGACGACGCTGCTGGTGCTCAACCAGGCCGGCTACCTCGACCTCGTGTCGTCGAGCATCCCGCAGGAGCAGTGGCTGCACACGCTGACGGGGATCGCATTCCAGTAGGGAGCGGTCAGCGGCCGCCGGCCACGGCCCGCGTTTCGCGGCGGAGCTCAGCGGCGGCGACGGCGAGGCGGCGGTCTTCGGCGACCCGCTCGGAGCGGCCGAGCAGCTGGAGCAGGGCCACGCAGGCGATGACAACGGCGCCCATGAGCATGAGCGTCTCGCGGATGCCGATGTGGTCGGCGACGATGCCGATGGGGAGCGCGAAGAGGCCGAAGAGGCTCCAGCTGAGCATCGAGATGGACTGGACCCGGCCGTGGTACTCGTGGTCGGTGTTCGACATGGTGAGGGCGTTGTTCAGGCCCTGGAAGCCGCTGGCGAGCCCGCCGACGGCGACCATGACGGCGAGGCCGACGACGAGGTTCGACGTTGCGCCCAGGGCGATGAGTGAGGCCCCGAAGGCCATCGCCAGGACGGGCTGCCAGAACCAGGCGCGGCGGCTTTCGGCGAAGGTTGCGACGAGCACCGTGGCCCCGACCGCACCGATGGCGGCGAACGACTGGAGCAGGCCCAGGCCGCCCGAGCCGGCGTTGTAGACATCGACGGCGACCGACGGAAGGAACGACTGGTAGGGGAAGCCGACCATGATGACGGCAAAGCCGGTGAGGATGAGGAGGGCGAGCGAGGGGCGCCGGCGGACGTAGCGGAGGCCGTCGGCAAGGTCGCGCAGGGGCGAGACCGGGTTGGCGCGCGGCTTCGGGTTGCCGGGCGGGAGGCGGAGCATCGTCGCCATCGCGATAAAGAAGCCGATGGTGGTCAGCAGGTAGACGCCGCCGGTGCCGATGAACGCGATGGCGATGAAGGCTCCGGCGATGGAGGGTCCGATGACGCGGGTGCTGTTCATGCTGAGCTGCTGGAGGACGACGGCGTTGCCGATGGCATCGCGGCCGACGAGGTCACCGATGAAGGCCTGGCGGGCGGGCCCGATGAAGGCGAACCCGGCACCCTGGACGACACCGGCGACGATGAGCATCCAGTACTCGATGTGGCCGGTCTCGATCATGACGGCCACCCAGAGGGAATTGAGGGCGATGATGCCCTGGCAGACGACGAGCAGGTTCCGCTTGGGGAGCCGGTCGGCGAGGACGCCGCCCCAGAGGCCGAGGAGGAGCTGGGGGACGCCGAAGGCGATCATCACGCCGCCGAGGGCGGTGTTCTTGCCGGTCAGGTCGTAGGCGAGGTAGCCCCGCGCCACGATCTGCATCTGCATGCCGAGGAAGGAGAAGAGCGTGCCGATCCACAGCAGGCGGAACTGCGTGTTTTCGAGCGCGTAGAAGGTCCGGCGGAGCCACCCTGCCAGCGCTTTACCCTCACGTGAAGGTTTGAGGCTCTTACGCTACCACAGGATGGCGCAGGAGGCGAAGCTCCGCGGAGACTCAGCCGGTGGCCGTGAAGCTGGCGACCATCCCTTTCGTATAGTGCGAGATGGTCGTTCCTCCGACCTCCTCGACCACGTTGCAGGAGAGCTCGTACTCGCCGGGCTGGAGTTCCAGCGTAAGCGCCTTCGCCTCGCCTATCT
>Ga0308392_1000169_pt1 | contig 26275 bp, 13 predicted proteins | sample Hotspr20Samplem2_FD_202361 | JGI IMG/M metagenome (GOLD analysis project Ga0308392, IMG submission 202361) | Hot spring phototrophic mat microbial communities from Octopus Spring, Yellowstone National Park, Wyoming, United States - 20050624_m2 ... | reverse complement strand
GCATTCGGGCCTTCAAGACCCGTTTGGTGGAAACGGAGCAGTGCGCCTGGTCAACCCCGGGCAAACGGAACAAACGCTCTCGCAGGCGCTTGATGTACCAGCCAGCTTTCAATACTGCTTCAGCCTCTTCGTACGGGGGGCCGCGCAAGGCCGGGTGAAGCTGAAGCAGTGGAGCTCCTCGCGGACGACGGCTACGGAGTTCGAGGTTACGAGCTCGTGGAGGCGCATTTCACAGACGGCCAGGCTCGGCGGGACCGAGGCTCGGGTGAATTTCGGTGTGGCAATTCCGGCCGGCGGGTCGGTTGAAATCTACGGGCCACAGGTGGAGCCGCATCCGGGGGCCTCGGATTACAAAGAGAGCAGGGAGCAGGGGGGGATTTATCCCAGCGCCCGGTTTGTCAGCGACGAACTTCGAGTTCGAACCGATGGCGTAGACTCGCATGCGAGCGTGATTCGAATCGCGGCAAGCCTCAAGCAGAGTTAAACATGGCGAGCATACCCGAACTCAAGGAGCGGCAGATTCTCGATACTCCGCTGCTGCTATTCGACTGCGAGCTCCGCTCGGGGATGGTTTCCTCCTGGAGCACCCACGCCGTGCGTTACGAAGGGCGAGATTACCTGGCGCGGGTGTTGCAGCACAACGTCTTCGAGATGCATGCGGGTTCGGACGAAGGAATAGACGCGATTTCCAAAATCACCGTTTCGCTGGCGAACGCGGACTCGTATTTCTCGCAGATCGATCGGAGCGTGGGCTGGAAAGGAGCGCGGCTCACGGTCCGGTTTGTTTTCTTCGATCTCAAGCGCGGTTCAGCCGTCTCCGAGCCGAGCGTGGTGTTTCGCGGCATCGCCAATCCACCGGAGGAGATCACGGAGACGATTTTGCGACTGAGTTTCACCAACCGTCTTAGCCTTCAGCGCACGTTTCTTCCCGATGTGCGCATTCAACGACGGTGCCCCTGGGTATTCCCCGCCACAAACGAACAGCGCCTGGAGGGAGTACACGGAGGAACCAAAGGGCGTTACTCGCCATTTTTTCGCTGCGGTTACTCGGCGGATGTTCCGGATGGGGTCGGAAATCTTCTAAACGGCTCTCCGTATACCTGGTGCGATTACACACGGCAAAGCTGCGAAGAACGAGGGATGTTCGACCGAGATGCGGCGGGCCGCGAGACGCGGCGGTTTGGGGGGATCGAGTTCGTGCCCCCCGCCGTCTTGGTTAGAAGTTACGGTGACCGCGCCCTGCATATCAGCGCGCCGACGGAGAATCTGGCCCGGTACAATGACTTTGTTCCACTCATTTACGGCACGGCCTGGTATCAACCGCCGATCGTGTTCGCCAGAAACGATGGGAACCTGACCCGGATGGAGGTCTTGCTCGGCGCCGGCGAGATCGAGGGCGTGGTGAAGGTAATTGTCAACGGCGTGGAGGTTCCCGAGGGTCGGGCGGGGGCAGACATGACGGCGACCGGCTGGTATAACGTGGTCAGCCTCGGAGGGCGGAACGGCGGTTTCAACCTGGACTTTGCCGACAAGGCGGGTCGGCCGCTCGGGGATCCCTACGGGAGTATGGCCTACCTGTCGGTGGTGGTGCCGAACCGGATCAGCGACGGCCGCGCGCTGCCCCGCGTGGAAGCGTTGGTGAGGGGACTGAAGCTAGAGACCTTCGATCAGACCGGCGCTTACTCCGGGTACCAGTTCACGAACAATCCCGCTTGGATCATTCTGGATCTGTTGCGCCGCTGCGGGTGGGAGCTTGGGGAGGTTGATCTACGAAGCTTTGCGCGGACGGCGGCGCATTGCGACGAGCCGATCGAAGTCGAGGACCTTTACGGCAACGTTCGACAGGTTCCGCGTTACCAGTGCAATCTGGTGATTCGGAAGCGCCGCAGCGCGGCGGATTTGGTTCGGGGGGTGAGGAATGCAGCGGGCCTGTATCTGACCTACGGCGCAGGAGGCAAGCTACAGTTGCTTCCCGAGGGCGGCTTCGCCTTGCAGCATCCGGTGAAGCCGGCAGGCAGCAACAGCGTGGAGCCGCTCAACGGCGGCTGGCCCTGTTATGAGTTCGGCGACGGGACGTCAGGATTCTCAGGAATCCTGCGCCGAGCAAACGGGGAGCCCGCGCTGCGTTTCTGGTCGCGCGCCAATGCCCAGACGCCGAATCGATATTCCGTCGAGTTTCAAAACGAGTTCAACGAGTATCAGCAGGACAGCCTTTCGCTCGTCGATGTCGACGACGTTTTGACGACGGGACAAGAGGTCAGCGCTACACTGCATGCTCTCGGGATTCCCAATGTGAGCCAGGCGGCGCGGATCATCCGGCGGCAGCTCGACAAAGACATTCGCGGGAACCTCTATGTCGAGTTCGAGACGAGCGTGCGGGGCCTGGGACTGAGGCCGGGCGATCTAATCACGCTCACCTATGCGAAGGAGGGTTTAAGTCGGCAGCCTTTCCGCATCCTGAAAGTGGCTGTTGGGACGAATTACCGTACGTTGGCGGTTACTTGTCAAAAGCATGACGATGCCTGGTATCAGGATCGGGGCTTTGCCGGCGACGAGGGTGAAGGACGGCAGCCGGGGAGTGAGGTCGGGCTGCCCTGGCCTCTGATCGGCAAGATCCTGGATGAGGACGGCCGGCCGCAGTTTGAGATCACCGAGAGGGCGGTGGGCAACAGCGACGGCGCGGTAACCGTGACGCTGAGCGTGGGATTCGTGCCGCCGGCGAAACCGGAGTTCAGCCGGGCTGGAGCCCCGCTGCTGAGTCTGGCACCGCGGGTTCAGAGCGGCGGCGGCACCCTGGCTGGGGGGCAAACGCTATATTACGCGGTAAGCGGGGTCGATGCCGACGGGGCGGAGGGGCCGCTCTCCTTTAGCGTGCGCGCGGCAATACCCCCGGGGCCAAACAGCTATTCGGTCACACTGCGTGGATTAAGCTTTTCGCGCGATACGGCGTCGTTTCATGTGTATCGGGGTCGCTCGCCGGCAACGCTATACCGGATCGCGAGCAATGTGGCGCGAGTCAGCGAGTTCCAAGACACCGGGCTGCCGATGATTCTGGCCGGACCGCCCGACGAGAATTACGACCACGCGCGGTTTTATTGGCGGCTCGAGCTTGTGCCGGAGCAAGCTGTCAGCGCCGCGGGAGCAAATACGGTTAGCAGCGCGACGCTGACGATGACGGCTAACGCGTACGCGGGAATGACAGTCCGCATTACGCGCGGCAAAGGGGCGGGCCAGGAGAGGTCCGTGTTATCGAACGACGCCACGACACTGACAGTGACGCCGGGCTGGAGCATCGTGCCGGACGCAAGCAGCCGTTTCGTCATTGCGGAGTCCTCCTGGCACTTCGGCGCGGCCAGCGCGACGAGTCCGGTCGAATTCGAGGTGCCAAACCGGGAAGGGGCCACCGTCCATATCTCGGGACGCGCGGCGAATGCGCATGGCCGGGAGTGCGCCTGGGAGCTTTCGCCTTTAACGCGCTGGGTCATCGGAGGAGCCAGCGGGAGCGTCGGCATTGACAACGACGTACCGGGACGGCCGGTCTTCGGATTGATTCCGACCGGACAAGGGACGGTAGAGCTGGTCAGCGTCGGTTTCTCGGATCTGGCCAACACCCGCAATGTCCAGGCGGGCACTCTGACGCTGCACTACTGGAATGAACTCGACAGCCCGACGCCGTTCGCGCTTGCCGCCGGATTAAATGTGAGCGACGCCGTGATCGAGATCACAGCCTCTCCGGGCTGGAGCGAGGGATCGGTGATTCAGATCGGCTCGGAGATCATGGTGGTGGACACGGTGCTGGCGGGCGGGTCCCGCTTCGAGGTGAGCCGCGGCGCCTTCGGTACGACGCCGCGCGCCCATCCTTCGGCAAGCCCCGTTTACTTTCTCTCGCGCAAAGTCTATGTCGTACCCTTTGTCAAGAACTTTTTCGGCAGTCCGGCGAGCGGGAGCTTCGCGTACCCGATCTTTCTTCCGGACGCGCGCATTGCCGCAGCCGAACTCTATGTAACGAATACGCGAGGCGACAGCGAGACGGCTCGGATCAGTTTTACGGAAACGATTCACCAAGGCCTGCGAACGCTATCCGGAGGACAGTTCTCGATTCAGGTGGAGGGGCATCTGGCGATCCAAACCAACGCCGCTCCGCCGCTGGTGATCGAAGAGGCCCACTCGGTGAGAGACATTTTCGCCGTGGTGGGTCAGGCACCCATGGGCAGGCCGCTGGAGTTGCTGCTTCGGCAAAACGGCGAGCCGTACTGCGCCCTCACGATTCCGACCGGCGCGACGGCATCGAATGTGGTGGACGGCTTCGGGTTGCCGCCCCTACGCGAACGCGCAGAGATTACGCTGGACATCCTCTCGGTAGGCTACGGGGACGGCGCTACACCCGGCGCCGATCTGACGGTGACGATCCGGCTGTGAGGAACAGGGATGTCCGAGGTCTTGGAAAAGCTCCGTCCGGACCGGGACCTGCAATGCTACTACGAAAGACCCTCCGCGATCGCAGCCATGCATCATGCCGGCCCCACAGGCTTCCGGGTTACGGGAACCTGGCGGCAACAGTTCGACTGGGCCGTTATTGAGTGGAACCGGGACAATGTCTTCGAGCACCCAGCCCTGCGCAATTTACCCGACGGGGACTTAAGCGGACTGGTTCTCTCCTACGAAGAAACGCGCCTCAACTGCATTCCCATCGACTCCACCCTTTACCCAACCGTAGACTGGCCGTACTTGCGCATCTGGGCGGATGACGGAAGCGGCGAGCAGTTTTACCAGGTTCCTCTGAAAAACTACGCGACGCCGGTTGAAGGGCAATATGTTTGCGCGACCGCGGAGCTTGAGTTAATCGGGACGCCGACGGCGGGGGACTACGTCGGCATCTCGTTTCTTGAGGAGCATCACACATATCAGCTCTACGCAAACGACACGCTGGAGTCGGCAATCCAAGCCATCGTCGCCAGCGTCAATGCCTTCTCGCCGCAGATGCGCGCGGTGGGGCAAGGCCGGCGCATTCGCTTGATCTATGTGGGCCACGGGCAGAGTCCGGAGACAAGCACGACGGGAGCAAACGGAAACCGAATCGGAGTCTACGGCTTCGTCGCCGGCGCGAAGACCGAGGTCTGGACGCCCTGGTGGCGCAGGTTTTCCGGGGGCCAGTCCCCGCAAAAATGGAGAATCACCCTCCCCTTCGGCGCGCTGACGGACCGCTTCGGCCGAGCTGTGCCCACGACCTCCGTCCGCAAGATGCGATGGACGTATGCGGCGGAGCTGCAAGACGGGGAATTCACGCGGAGCGAGTTCGAAGTGGTGGTCTCCAATTGGAGTGTAACCGGCGCTCGGCGCTTGTATCAGGTGGCGGGACCGGGCAGCCGCCGGATCGAGGACGATTCCCCGCGGATCGAATATTTCGGCGAATGGAGCCGAGCTCAAGGGAATTTCTCCGGCGGAACGATTTCGCTGACGGTGACGCCGGGCTCCGGGCTGAGATGCCGGTATCGGATGCCCGTCACGCATCGGCTGTATTTGGGCACGCGCTCGACTTTCCATGGGGCGCAGATTCAGATCACGGTGGACGGCCAGCCGGCTGGTATCGAGAATCTATTCATCGCCGGCGAGGATGTCCTTCGCCGGGTGTATATAGCCGAACTCAGCTCCGGGGAACATGAATTGACCGTCACGCATGGCGGCGCCCCCGGCACTCACTTTTATTTCGACTTCGTTGAGATGGCGCTTCCGGCTACTCGGCTCCCCGATTTTCCAAGCGAGCCGAAGCTGAATCTGGCGACCGACTGGGACACCGATCATTCCATGGCGCTGGCGGCCGAACGGACGGCGTGGCTGATCTACAAGCTCGGTTTTCACGGACGGGTAAACCACTACGTCGGAGCCCTGTGGTTTTATGAGCTCAACCGGCCAGGGCATCAGTATGCCTCCGCCACCGTCGAATTTCTTGGGACGCCGGAGTTCAGCAAGTTGACCGAGTTGCGCATCGGCAACGAGGACTATCCGCCGGAGCAAGACGCGATCATCCAGCACGTGAATCGGATCGGAGACACGGCCGAAACGCTGGCCAAAGCCTTCGAGCTCGAACTGAATCGAGGATATACCGCCGTCCGGGCGCGCGCCGAGGGGAGTCGCCTGACGGTGTTCGCGCGGGCGATGGGCGCAGCGGGCAACAAGGTGACGATCGCGGCGCGCTCGGAGTCGGCCAGCATGCAGGTCGTGGTGAGCGGGCCGAAGTTGAGCGGCGGCGCCGACGGCGACTGGCGGACGGACTTAGTCGCCCTGCCGAGGTTGAACCGCGCGGTGCGAGACTGGAGCCGGGCCTTCTATATCGCGCTCAAGAACTACGGGCTCGATGTAGTGGCGGCGTTCAGCATGGAGCTTCAGCACGGTGATCCCAGACCCGAGGTCGGCATCGCCCAACGCTACCCGAACGGTGAACCGGTGTGGCTGAACACGCCGGCCCTCCAAACGAATTTTTCACCCACAAGCCTGGCGTTTTGGCGGCAGGTTTATCTGGAGATGGCCGAGCTGCTCGCCGAGACGGGTCACCAGCCCTACCTTCAGTTCGGCGAGGTGCAGTGGTGGTATTTTCCTCTGGCCGGCTCCGGCATGCCTTTTTACGACGACTACACCGTCAACACGTTCCAGAGCACTTACGGCCGGCCGATGCGCGTCATTCCGAGCCACTTCGCCGACCCCGCAGATTTTCCCGAGGAGGTTCAGTTCCTGCCGTCGCTCATCGGCGCCTTCACCGCCGGGGTGATGGAATATGTGCGCTCGGCCTTTCCCAACTGCCGCTTTGAGGTGCTGTATCCCACCGACGTCAACGACACCGCGTTGAACCGGTTGATCAATTATGCGCCGAACTGGACGCCGGCGACGCTGGATTGTCTGAAGACGGAGAGTTTCACATATACCTTTGTCCGCAATCTGGATCTCAGCCGGCACACGATCAGCTTCCCTCGCCAGAAAGGATTCCCGCCTGCCAAGAGAGCCTTCCTCGTGGGCCTCATGGACGCGCTGGCGCCGTGGCTCAAGGAGGTGCGAATGGCGCTTGCCGAGAACGTCGAATCGGTGGTGCTGTTCGCCCTGGATCAGTTCTGCCTGATCGGTTATCCGGCGCCCTTGCCGAAGAGCCGTCGGCGGAGCCTCTACCAAGGCTGAGCCGATTGTCCGGCCGAGAGGCGGCGCGCTATAGTCTGACGTACCGGCCGTGATTCTGGTCCAGGGCGTCTCTAAGGTGTACCGTCTCTATCGCCGCCCTTTCGATCGGATCCGCGAGCTCTTCGCCTTTGGCGGGCGCGCCTTCCATCAGGAGTTTTGGGCGCTGCGGAACATCAGCTTCCGGGTCGAGCGCGGCGAAACGCTGGGCATCGTCGGGCCGAACGGCTGCGGCAAGAGCACGCTGCTCGCCATCGTCAGCGGAATTCTGCCGCCGACGAGCGGCCGTGTGGTCACCGAGGGCCGTGTCGCGGCAATTCTCGAGCTCGGAGCAGGGTTCAACCCGGAGTTTACCGGCCGCGAAAATGTTTATCTGAACGCGGAGATCTTAGGACTCAGACGCCGGCGGATCGAGGAGGTTTTGCCTTCCATCGAGCGGTTCGCGGAGATCGGCGAGTTTATCGACCGCCCGGTAAAACAGTATTCGAGCGGGATGTACGTGCGGCTGGCCTTTGCCACGGCCGTTCACGTGGAGCCGGATGTGCTGCTGGTGGACGAGGCGCTGGCCGTGGGGGACGCGATCTTCTCCAACCGCTGCATTCAGAAGTTCGAAGAGTTCAAGCGGCGGGGCGTGACCGTGCTGTTTGTCTCTCACGATCTCGGTCTGGTGAAGCAGATTGCCGACCGCGCAATCTTTCTCCTGGACGGCCAGATTGCGGCCGAAGGGCGGCCGGGCGACGTGGTGAACCGCTATGTTGGGATGGTGCTCGAACGGCGGGAGCGGGAGCAGCGAGCGGAGGCGCACGAGCACTCGGGCCTGCGCAGCAGCCATCGGCACGGCGACGGCGCCAGCCGCATCGAGGAGGTGGCTCTCATCAACCGATGCGGGGCGCCGGCAACGGTGTTCGAGGCCGGCGAGCCGGTCCGGGTCCGCATTCGCGCGCGATTCCGGCGGGAGGTCGACGAGCCGGTGGTGGGAATCCTGGTGCGCAACCGGCTGGGGCTTGACGTTTTCGGCACCAACACGCGCGTCGAAGGCCGGCGATTGGGCCGCTTCGGGCCCGGCGAGCGGCTCGAAATCGAGTTCGGGTTTGATTGCCTGTTGACCCGCCAGGAGTATACACTCACGGTAGCCACACAGAACTGGGACGGCACGAGCCAGGATTGGCTGGATGACGTCTTAGCCTTCCGCGTCGTCGATGCCAAGGAGCGTGCGGGTGTGGCCAATCTAAGGACGGAGATCTCATGGAGGCGCCACTGAAAGAGGTCCGGGGAAGCTTTTTCGGGCACCCGCGTGGTCTGGCCACTCTGTTCTTCACCGAACTCTGGGAGCGGTTCAGCTACTACGGCATGCGGGCTCTGCTGATCCTGTTCATGACCGCGCCGGCCGAGCAGGGCGGGCTCGGCTTCACGGTAGCCAGCGCCGGAGCCATCTACGGCTTGTTCACCGCGATGGTGTACTTGCTCAGCCTGCCCGGCGGGTGGCTCGCGGACCGCTTGCTCGGGCAGCGGCGGGCGGTGCTTGCCGGCGGGCTTCTGATCGCCGCGGGAAACTTCCTCCTGGTGATTCACAGCCTGCCCTCCTTTTTTTCCGGCTTGCTCGTCATTGCCGCCGGCACCGGCCTCTTGAAGCCGAACATCAGCGCGATCGTAGGCCAGCTCTACGCTCCGGGCGATGCCCGGCGGGACGCGGGCTTCTCGATTTTCTACATGGGCATCAACATTGGCGCCTTTCTGGCGCCGCTCGCCTGCGGCTATCTGGGACAGCGCGTGAACTGGCACCTCGGATTCGCCCTGGCCGGTCTCGGCATGACGCTCGGGACAATTCAGTATGTGGTCGGAGGCAAGCACCTGGGCAGCGCCGGGTTGCCTCCGACGATCGACGCCGCAAGGCGCCGGGCCGTCATCCGACGCTCGTTGGCCTGGCTCGTGGCGGCGGGGCTCGCTTGCGCCGCGGTGGCGGCCGGTGGGTCCGCCGGCGGCTGGAAATTATCGGCGGAAACGGTCTCGAATGCATTCGGCCTGGGCCTTCTGGTGGCGGTTGGTGCGATCTTCGTCTGGCTGCTGGCCGGCCGGGATTGGACGCGCGAGGAGCGCAGGCGGCTTGGGGTGGTGGGCGTTCTGTTTGCCGCCTCGACGGTCTTCTGGGCGGTATTTGAGCAGGCAGGATCGACGCTCAACCTGTTCGCCCAGCGGAGCGTCGACAAGCAGGTGCTCGGCTTCGAGTTTCCCGCAAGCTGGCTGCAATCGCTCAATTCGCTGTTCATCATCGCGCTGGCGCCGGTGTTTGCGTGGCTGTGGGTGCGGCTCGGCGAGCGCGAGCCCTCGAGTCCAACCAAGTTCGTACTGGGCCTGCTCGGCGCCAGCGCAGGCTTTGCGCTGCTGATCGCGCCGGCCTCCGGCGCCGAGGCGGGGCTTCAGGTGAGCCCGTTGTGGCTAGTTGGCACATACCTGCTGCACACGTGCGGCGAGCTGTGCTTGAGCCCGGTCGGCTTGAGCGTGATGACGAAGCTCGCGCCGGCGCGCGTGGGAGGGTTCTTGATGGGGGTCTGGTTCCTGTCGCTGGCGGTAGGCAACTATCTTGGTGGACGAACGGCGGCGCTGTACGAGGCGCTGTCGTTGCCGGCGCTGTTTGCGGCGGTGGCGGGCGTCAGTTTCGCCGCGGCCTTGATTCTGGCCCTGCTGGTGCGGCCGATGCAGCGGCTGATGGGAGGCGTGAAGTGACGGGAAGGTTCGCGGAGATTCAAGGGGCGGTCTGCGCCGAGGGGCTCGACGGCTGGCTGTTCATGGACCATCACCGGCGCGATCCGCTGGCCTACCGACTCCTCGAGTTCGAGCCGCCGCGGGTTGCCACCCGCCGGTGGTACTATCTGATTCCCGCCCAGGGCGAACCGCGCGGTCTGGTGCATCAGGTGGAGGCGACGATACTCGATGCACTGCCCGGCGACAAGCTCGTCTATTCAAGCTGGCGCAGCCACCGGGCCGGCCTGGCCGAGCTGCTGGCCGGGTTGCGGACGGTGGCGATGCAATATTCGCCGGACTGCGCGATCCCATACGTGGCGATGGTGGACGCGGGAACGGTCGAGCTGGTGCGAAGCTACGGCATCCAGGTGACCAGTTCGGCCGACCTGGTGCAGTACTTTGAGGCGCGTTGGACGCACGAGCAACTCGCGTGGCACCTCGAGGCCGGCCGGCGGGTGGATGCGATTCGAGGCGAGGCCTTCCGGCGCATCGGCGCCGAGCTTCGGGCCGGCCGCAGCCCGACGGAGGCAGGGATCAAACATTTCATCCTGGAAGCGTTCCGCCGCGAAGGGCTGATCACCGATCACGGCCCCATCGTGGCCGTCAACGACAACACCTCCAATCCGCACTATGAGCCGTCGGCCGCCGGTTCGCGTGAGATCCGCGACGGAGACTGGGTCCTGATCGATCTCTGGGCGAAGCTCGACCGGCCGGAGGCGGTCTATTACGACAGCACCTGGGTAGGCTTTTGCGGCGAGCAGGCGCCCTCGGAGATGACCCGCGTCTTCGAGATTGTCCGGGAGGCGCGCGACCGGGCGATCCGCCTCGTTCAGGGGGCCGTGCGGCGCGGGCAATCGCTGCGGGGCTATGAGGTGGACGACGCCGCCCGGGACTACATTCGCGAGCAAGGTCTTGCCGAGCGTTTCATTCATCGGACCGGGCACTCCATCGGCCGCGAGGTTCACGGCGCGGGCGCCAACATGGACAATCTGGAGACGCACGACGAACGACGGATCATCCCCCGCACCTGTTTCTCCATCGAGCCAGGAGTCTATCTGGAGCGGTTTGGCGTGCGCTCGGAGGTAAACGTCTTCGTAGGCGACGAGGAGGCGCGGGTGACTGGTGAGATTCAGCAGGCGCCGGTGGCCATCCTCCGGCCTTAGTCCGCCAATGCCGTCCCTTCAGGTAAGATGAGGAGAAAGGAGGGCGCATGAAGTTGACATCCCTGTTGCTGGCGAGTCTGCTGTCGGCTGGGAGCCTGGCGGCGCAGAGTTCGGGAAAGACGCACCTGAAGGTCGGCGATGTTGCGCCGGCATTCACCCTGCCGTCGACCACCGGCAAACCGGTTTCCCTGGCGGACCTGCGTGGCAAGACGGTGGTGCTTGCTTTCTTTCCGGCTGCATTCACCGGAGGCTGCACGAAGGAGGTCCAAGCCTACCAGGAGCATCTGACCAAGTTTCGAGAGGCCGGCGCAGAGGTCTTCTTGGTGAGCACCGACAATTTGCCGACCTTGCAGCATTGGGCCGGAGAGATCGGCGCCTCTTACGCGATGCTGAGCGACTTCATGCGGAAGGCGTCCCGAGACTACGGCGTGCTCATCGAGGAGCGGGGCATCGCCAGCCGGACGACCTTCGTCATTGACGGCGAGGGCCGCATTCAGCATATCGAAGAGGGCTCGGCCGCCATCGACCCGACCGGGGCGCTCAATGCCTGCACCCGCCTGAAAAAGAGCTAGGCCGTTCAGCCGAGCGAGACCTCCAACTTTCGGCCGCCCTCGAGCCGCACCGCCGGAGCGAATTCTACGAACGCGGCGCCTTCGACGGCGCGCAGCTTGGCCGGCGCCGAAGCCCGCAGTGCGGCATCGGCCTTGGTCAGGGGCAGGCGGAGGCGCGCAAGTTCGAGTTTGCCCTCGATGACTTCCACGGCGGCGTTCAGCCTCTGGCCGGCAATCTCCTGGGCGTAGGTTCCCCAGGCCGAGCCGGCGCAAAACAGGCAGCGAAAGGCGCTCTGGCGGTAGCGCGGGTTGAAAGTGAGCTCCTTGGCCGGAGCGGAGTAGTGAAAGCCGCTCAGAGCGGTCAGGAGCGACCAGCTCGCCATGGCGCGCGCATAGTGGCTGCCGCATTCGAACTCGTTCCACGGGTTACGCCGGATGCCGTCGTGGCGTTCGCGCACGGCCCGAACGATGGCAAGACCCTCCTTGACCATGCCCTCATAGATGAGATGCGCCGCCACCTGATACTCAATGCCCGACCAGACCTCGTCGGAATAGACGAAGGGTAACTCGGGTCGGCCGCCTTTGGGCCAACTGCACAAGAGCAAGCCCTTGTCGTCATTTAAAGCGTAGAGTCGCTGCGCATTCGGAAAGTCCTCGAAGTTATCTCGAAAGTTATAGCGGAAGATCGAAGCCAGGGCGGTCCGGATGTGGTCGACGGGCAGGAGCTTGCCTAAGTGAACGACCTCGGCGAACCACTGACCCAGTAACTGGTCCGACAGGCACCCTTCACCGTACTGGTACTTGGCAGCTTTCGGATTCCGCTCATCGACGCGTTGGATGTAGAACTCGCCGTTCCAGAGCATCTGATCGAGCTTTGCGCTGCCGGCGCGGGCGAGCTGCTCGTAGCGCTCCGCCGTTGCGGTCTCGCCTAAATGCCGGGCCATTCGGGCCGCAGCGGTAAGCGCGCCGAGATACAGCGTGCCCATCATCGTGTTTGGGCCATAGAACTCGATGTCGTAGGTATTGTGCTGTTCGCCCTCCATCACGCCGTCTTGATCGGCGTCCCACTGTTTCCAGGCGTACTCGAGCGCTCGTTTCACCTCGGGCCAGAGCTTGCGCAGCCAGGCATCGTCGCCCGAAAGCTGCCACTCCCGATAGACCTTCATCACGCAGCCCATCTGTCCGTCTGCGGCGGGGAAGGGTACGCGGCCGCCTTTTGCGAGGGGCACGGCGGTGCGGAAGCCCATGCTGCCGTCATCCCGCATGTTGATGAGAAAGTCGATCTCACGCATGCTGCGTTCGAGCTCCGGATAGAGGAACGCCATCGCCTGCTCGTAGTTGTAGACGTGGGTGCAGTTCATGGGGCAGCAACCGGAGTCGTCGTTGCAGCCCTCGAAGGCGAGCGTCTTCTTGCCTTCGAGCACCATGACGGTTGGCGTGCGGATAATAGAGGCCTGGCTGGAGACCGCATCGATCACCGCCGGCGGCAGCGTCGATGAGTACAGCGCGTCGCGGTAGGCCTCCGAGCGGCGCCGCAGCACGTCGTAGCGCTCGAACAGATACAGGCCCGGCTCCCAGGCCGAGGGCCAGCGAGTGCCGTAGTGGTTCTTCAGCACCATGCCCCGCACTTTCGGATCGCCGCTCCAGTTGATTTCGACGTTGGGGAAATGCCAGGCGAGCACGAAGGTGACCTTGCGGCTTGCACCCGGCTCGAGCGCGAAGTGCGTGGCGAGCGTGGCGTACTCGGTAAAGCCGTCCTCTGAGGGCGGCGCGTTGTTGTTTGGAAACCGGCCCTTGAGGAGAAACTCATCCCACCATTTGTGCAGCTCGTCCCACCAGGCGCCGTGTTCCCATCGAAGCCGGTAGGATATGTCGCCGTCGCGGGTCATCAGAGCCAGCGTGCCGTAGCGGGCCGACTCCGGCGGGTGCTTCTTGGAGGACATCAGAATCCCGGCCACGCCCTTTTCGCGGCGAAATTCGTTGACGTTCTGTCCGAAGTGCGGCGCGCGGCGGCCTCCGGAGAGCGTCATCGCGGTGGCGCCGATGGGGTTCATCATGGAGAAGGCCACGGTTACCTCGAGCGGCGCACTGGCGCGCGAGGCGACGGTGTAGTCGAGCACGGCCACGGGCAGGCCCGAGTCGTCCGCATCGAGCGGGATCATCGGATTGAACGCTTCAAGCAGCACCTCGACCGGCAGGCGGGCGTCGGCGAGATGGAGCTGGGCGAACGGGTAGGCGCCGACGAAGGTCGCCTTGCTGAAACGCGGCAGGCCGAGACTGGTTTCCCGGGGCACGCCGTGGGCGTAGTTGAAGGGCGGCAGCGGCCGGCGCTCGAGCACGCGGATCACCGGCTTTTCGAGCTCGCCGCCCGCCAGACGCAAGCAGGCGAACGTGAAAGGATTTCGCGCACCCTTGGCCGGTCGGTTTAGAATCTCCCAGTCGCGGAGCTGGCCCAGGCCGCCCAGCGAGATGGTGCCGGTGCCGATGCCGCCGAGCGGGAAGGCGATTTCGCGCAGGGCTTCACCGGAGAAGCGCCGGCCCGGCATAACGGGGAAGGCCGTTTCGCCTGATTCGACGCCGGCTCGCGCGGCGGCAGCGGCCGCGGCGCTGATGAACAGGCTTCGTCGCGTCAGTCGCATTCGATCCTCCTCTTGCTCGGTGGCTCCTCCAGCGAATGTACCACGAGGGCCGGTATAGTTGGAGGGTAGTGGAGGAGGGTAAGTGGAGCGGCTCGAGGCGCCGGAGAAGAAGCTGATGGTGGCGCTCGCGGTGGCGAGCGCCCTTTCGATCTGGTACGTGGTCGAACACTGGCGGGCCGCCTTCCCCCAAGCCTCTCTCAGCTTGCGTTACTCGAAGAGCGAAATCACGGCGCAAGCAGCCGAGTTTCTCTCCGCGCACGGAGTGAACACCGCGGGCTTTCGGCAACTGACGTTGTTCGATCCGGACGATCGGGCGCGTCTGTTTCTCGAGCGCGAGCTGGGGCTTGAGGAGGCCAACCGGCTGATCGAAGAGCGCGTACCCGTCTGGCGGTGGCGAGCGCGTTGGTTTCGACCGCCGGAAAAAGAGGAGATGGCGGTCTACCTTTCGCCTCAGGGCAGACTGGTCGGATTCCGGCACGTCGTCGAGGAGGCGGCGCCGGGCGCGCGGCTCGCCTCGGAGGAGGCGCGTTTGATCGCCGAGAAGTTCCTCCGCGGCCAAACCGAGGCGCCCCACCGGCTCGTCGAGCAGCGGGTCGAGGAGCGGCCGGCGCGCCGAGACCACCTGTTCACCTGGGAAGAAGAGGGGTTCGCCGCCCGAGGCGCCACGTTGCGTCGGAGGGTGGTGGTCGAAGGAGACCGGATCGGCGAGTATCTCGAGTTCCTCCACGTGCCTGAGCAGTGGGAGCGGGACTTTGCCCGGATGCGCTCGGCCAACGAGCTGTTTCAGTGGGCCGCACAAGCCTCGTTTGCCGTGCTGTTTGTCGCTGCCGTGGTCTTGGTGATTCGCTGGCTCCGCCGGCGCCTGATCGCCTGGCGGCCGCTGGTTGCACTCAGCGCGACAATCGGCGGGCTGATGGTGCTCAACCAGCTCAACCTGCTCGCTTTCTTCATTGACGGCATGTCCACCTCGACGCCGTTCGGCGAGTCGGTGCTGTTCGGCCTGCTCGGAGCCGTGGGGGCGGGCGTGGGAACGTTCTTCTACGTGATTCTGGCCGCGGCCGCGGGCGAGCCGCTCTATCGGCAGGCGCATCCTCGGAAAGTGTCGCTGGCGTCCCTGTTTTCCCGCCGGGGCCTTGCGACGAAAGAGTTCTTCCTGGCGTGCGTTACCGGCTACGGCCTCACCGCCGTTCACCTGGGGCTGGTGGTGGCCTTCTATCTGGTAGGCCGCCGCTTCGGCGCCTGGAGCCCTCAAGATGTGGGCTACTCCGACCTGCTGTCGACGGCGGCGCCCTGGCTGTATCCGCTGACGATCTCCGTGCTCGCCTCCGCCTCCGAGGAGTTCTGGTTCCGCCTGCTGGCGATCGCGCTGCTCAAGCGCTACCTGCGCTCGGACTGGCTGGCCATAGTGGTTCCCGCGCTGGTCTGGGGCTTTCTTCACTCGAACTATCCGCAGCAGCCGGGCTGGATTCGCGGCGTCGAGGTCGGCCTGATCGGGATTCTGGCAGGAGTGGTCATGCTGCGGTGGGGCATTATGGCGACGCTCGTCTGGCACTACGCGGTGGACGCCGTCTTGATCGGGATGTTCCTGTTTGAATCCGGAAGCTGGTACTTCCGCTTGAGCGGAGCGGCGGTGGCGGGAGTGGTGCTTCTGCCGCTCGCCGTCTCGCTGTACTTCTACCGGCGCAGCGGCGGTTTCGTGACCACTCCGGGCGTGTTGAACGAAGAGGTGGAGGCACCCTCTGCTCCGCCTGAGGCGCCGGCGCGCCGAGCGCCCGATTCGCCGCTTGCGCCACAGTGGCCTGTGAGGCGCTTGTGGGCGGCGGCCGCGGTGGCGCTTTTGGCCGGACTCCTCGCCCGGCCGACTCCGTTCGGCGACTTTCTCCGGGTGCGAGTCGAGAAGGCGGAGGCGGTCGCACTCGCCGATCAGGCGCTTCGTGAGCGGAACCTCCAGCCGGAGTCCTGGCGCCGGGCGGTGCAGTTCGTTACGGGGTTGAACGGAGCCGATTTCGAATACCTTCGCCGCAGCGAGGGCTCGCAGCGCGCCAACGAGATCACCCGCGACCGCACGACGACCGGCCTGTGGCTGGTGCGCTACTTCCGGCCGCTCGAGCGCGAGGAGTGGCGGGTGTATGTGGACCAGCGCGGCCGCGCCTTCCGGCTCGATCACGTCCTTGACGAGAAAGCGCCCGGCGCCCGGCTGACAGCGGAGGAGGCACGTCGGCGGGCTGAATCCTGGCTTGCGGAAGCCGAAGGGATTCCCATCGAGCGCTATCGGCTGGTCGACTCCAACGTTCTCAACTTGGAGAACCGCACCGATCACGGCTTCGTTTGGGAGGAGGAAGGCTTCCGCGCCGGCGAGGCGACGGCGCGCCTGTCGCTGACGCTGGTGGGTGACGATATCTCTTACTATCGCCGGTTCCTGAAACTTCCCGAGGAGTGGCTGCGCGAGTTCAGCCGGCCACGCTTGCAGTCGATCATCGTACCGGCGCTCAGCGGCGCCCTCGGTCTCATCCTGCTGTTGGCGGCGATTCGCCGCCTGAGCGGGCGCGACGGGGAAGCCGGCCATCATCCGCGGTGGAGAGTCTACCTGGCGGCAGGCGGAGGCGCGATGCTGGCGGCGGCGGTTGGAGCAGCCAACGCCTGGCCGGGTGTTCTTGCCGCATATGATACGGCCAAGCCGCTTGAAAACTATATCCAACAAGCGCTGCTCAGCCGCCTGGTCGCGGTCTTGCTTTCCGGTGCGGGGATTCTCTTGCTCGCTCTGGCGGCCGACATCTTCTTGCAGATCGCCTACGGCTACCGGAGCCTGCCGAAACCGTCGCTGGTTACAGCCCTCGCCGTAGCCGCCTTGCTGTGGGGAACGGCGCGGCTGCTGACATTCGCCGGCCAGCAGATCCCCGGGGACCGGCTCTCGGTCGCAATCTGGAGCCTGACGGGTCCGGAGACCTATGCGCCCGCCCTGGCCGTTCTGAGCCGAAGTCTGCTGGTCTGTTTCGGGGCGGTCGCGACGGCGACGATCCTCGTGTGCGCAACCATCGGCTATCTTCGATTTCGCACCGGCCTGGCGGTGGTCGGAGCCGTTCTGGCTTTGGTGGCGCTCAGCCGGTCGACCAACGCCTGGCAGTGGCTGTTCCATCTGGCCGCGGGAGCGCTGCTCGTCGGTCTCGTGTGGCTCGTCGTGCGCACCGCCGGCGCAGATCTGGTCAGTTTCGGCGTCGCGGTGTTCTGGCTTGAAGCTGCGCAACGCGCCGTGCCGCTGGCAATGCAGCCGGCCGCCGATCTCCGCGCGAACGGCCTGGTGGCGCTCGCCGTCGCGCTAGCCGGGGGAGCCGCTTTCCTGGTCCTGGTCGGCCGACGCTATTCGAAGAACCTCTCGCCGGGCTTCCGGTAACGCCAGGCGACGTCCTCATCGAGCTCAACGCCCAGGCCGGGGCTATCGGGAACACGAATCGAGCCGTTTTCAATCAGCGGCCCATCGAAGCCGCGAACCAGCGCGTCGAAGAACGGCACGTCCGCAGCATGCCACTCCAGCGCAACGAAGTTGGGTACGGCAGCCGAAAGATGGACGCCGGCCATCGTGCCGATCGGGCCGCTGACGTTATGAAAAGCGAGGTTGACGTAATGCATGTCGGCGAGGTCGGCGAGTTTGCGGCCCTCCCAAAGGCCGATCTTCTGCACGTCCGGCGCAAGCAACCGCAGCCCTGCTTCGCGAATCAGGCGCTCGAAATCGATGCGGTGGTAGTGGTTTTCGCCCGTGGCCACGGGCAGGCGCGTTGCCCGTTGCACCTGAGCGAGCGCCTCGAGGTTTTCGGGCGGTACGGGATCCTCGAGCCAAAGCAGGCGGTAGGGCTCGAGCGCCCGCGCCAGCTCGACGGCGGCGCTGACGCCGTAATTCCAATGGCAATCGATGGCCACGCCGATGCCCTGCCCCACAGCCTGGCGCACCGCCGCGACAATTGAGGCCGCATAGTCGACCTCCGCCGGGCTCAGGTCCCGATTGAACTGGTCCGAGGGAAAGGGCATCGGCACATCGATATCGAACTTGAGAATCGCAAAGCCGCGCGCGGCCATTTGAGCGGCGCGGCGCGCATACGCCTCGGGCGTCAGATGCTGCTCGCCGGGCTGATCCCAGCGGTGCTTGACGTTGGGACCGCCTTCGGCTCGCCGCGCCTCGCCCGGCTGCCAGGAGGGCGTGCGCGGCACGAGCAGCGGCGTGATGCTCTCCAGCGACTCGCCGGCATGGCAATCGACATAGACGCTCACCCGGTCGCGATACTTTCCTCCGAGAATCTGCCACAGCGGAAGCCTGTAGCGCTTGCCGATCGCATCGAGCAGCGCGGCTTCGATGCCGCAGACGGCGTGTGTGGCCAGGCCCGGCCAGACGTGCACGGAGGCCGCTTTCATCTTTCGCACCATGACGTCGATCGAGGTCGGATCCTCGCCCTCGATCAACGGCGCGTATTCGCGGATGACGGCGGACAGACCCGGGCCGAAGTAGGCCTCGCCGTAGCCCGTCGCGCCCTCGTCCGTCTCCACTTTGATCAGCGTCCAGTCGAAATTCGCCTCGATGACGGCGGTGGTGAGTCGGGTGATGCGCATGGGGATCGTCGAAATCTTAACAGCCTGCGGCGCGCACGTCCAAACCGCAGCCGGCGCTTCGAGCCCGTGCGACCCGCTGCGGACATAATGGAGAGAGCGGGGACGTTTGCGACAAGGAGGGCCGGTGCCAAAGATCCGCTTCGCATGTCTGTTGCTGGCGGGGCTTGCCGCTGCCCAGGCGCAAGTCAACGTACCGCCGAACTCATCCGGAGAGGACCCACGCGGGCGCGAGACGCATCAGCAGGCGCCGCCCTTGAAGGGCGAGGACTATTGCACCGTCGAGGGGCTCGTCGTCGATGCCCGCACTCAGGCGCCCATCCGGAAGGCGGCGGTGGTGCTGGTTGGAGGGGGAGAGGCCAACCGAGGCGGCGCGGGCGGCATCAGCGACGCTTCAGGCCGCTTCATCATCGGCAGAGTACCCCCTGGGCGTTACCGGATTTCGCTGCGACGCAACGGATATGCGAGCAACTTCGGGCAGGCGGGCGCTGCGGGCAACCCGGCCAGCCTGACCCTGTCGCCCGGAGAGCACCTCAAGGGCCTGGTTCTGCGCATGACGCCGGCAGCCGTCATCTCCGGACGCGTCGTCGACGAGGACGGCGAACCGGTTGCCTGGGCCCGCGTCACGGCGATGCAATACCGCTACGTGCGGGGCAAGCGCCAGCTCGTGCCGGCCGGCGGCGCCACCACGGACGACCGGGGAGAGTATCGCATCTTTGGTCTTGCGCCCGGCCGTTACTGGGTTAGCGCCGCATCGACGGACCTCGAGATGGGCCTTCGACCCTTGGTGCGGGCCAGGGCGCTGGAGCGGATCGCCTACCCCGATATCTACTACCCGGGAGCGCTCGAGCCCGAGCAGGCCGCGCCTGTGGCGGTGAGGGCCGGCGAGGAGCGGGGCGGAATCGACTTTCGGCTCTGGCCGGCCCAGGCCGTGACCTTGAGCGGACGCGTCGTGCTGCCCGGCGCGGAGCGCACCCTCCGCGGCGTGATGATGATGATCGCGCCTCGCACGCACTCGGGCTTCCTCGGACCGGCGCCGCGGCGTTTCGCGCAGGTGGACCCATCCACGGGCCGCTTCACCCTGACGAACGTCCGTCCGGGCTCGCACGTGCTCACCGCGGTCTACCGCGACGGCGAAAACACCCTTTATGCGCGGCAGGAGATCGAGGTTGGCGCCTCCGATATCGAGGGCATCGAGCTAGTGCTTGCGCCGGGGATCACCCTCCGAGGCCGCGTCGAAATCGAGAAGGGCGGCGCCGATCTGGTGAAGCTTGACGAGATGCGCGTTCTGCTCCAACCCGAGGATCAGGAGCCGCAATTTTTCGGCATGAGCGACGGCCGCGTCAAAGCCGACGGCTCCTTCGAGCTACGGAATCTCCCGCCGGGCCGCTACACGATCCGGATCGCCCGCTTGCCCGAGGGCAGTTATCTCGAATCGGCGCGGCTGGGCGATCAGGAGGCGCTTGCCTCCGGGCTGCTGCTCCAGGCGGGCGGCGGCTTCCTCACCCTGGTGGTCAGCCCGTTCGGCGGACAGGTGGACGGAGCGGTTCTCGACGCCGAGCGGCGGCCCGCCGCCGGCGCCACCGTGGTTTTGGTCCCGGAGGAGCGGAAGCGTCACCGAGAGGACCTCTTCTTCGAGCAGACCGCGGATCAGAACGGGCGTTTCAGCTTCCGTGGCGTGCCGCCGGGGGACTATCGAGTCTTTGCGTGGGACAAGGTCGAGCCGGGCATCTGGCGCGACCCGGCCTTCCTCGAGCGATACGAGGACGACGGCGTGAAGGTCTCCGTCAAGGAACGCTCGCAGGAGCTCGCAGAGCCGAAGCTGGTCCGCGCCGAGGAGACGGATCGATAGGGATAAATCGCCGCTGATCTGAGCGCGCAGCCCGCCTACTTAGAGGCCCACTGCGGCGTGCTCGCCTCGAACTCGAACACCTGCCCGGCAGTGTAGACCTTCAGGCGCGATTCGCCGATCGGCCGGCCGGCAGTCGGGTAGAAGACCGCGCCGTCGGTGCTCTCGCCCGGCGCCAGGCGCGTCTCTACCAGCGCGATGGCCGAGGCCGCGGCCGCCGCCTTCAATCGAGCCGAGGAGACGACTGCCAGAGCCGATTGGCGGCGCTTTTCATAACCGTTCGTCGAATGGATCCGGTTGATGCCGTAAAGGCCCAATTCGTAGGTGGTGACCAGTTTGATGACGTCGTCGCCCGAGGCATGGCGGATCAACTCGTTGATCACCTGAAGCGCCGGCACGGCGCGGATCGTGGTCCCGTTGGGCAGTTCGAACCGGAAATCCTCCGGGCGCACGACCCAGGGTGCGCTGGAACCGTTGGTCACCGCAACCTGAATGATGGAGTATTCCCGCACCTGCGAGGGCAGGTGAGCGAACATGATCGTGATGCCGTTCTTGGTGAGGGTCTGGTAGCGGAGCCCGCCGGATTCGAACTCGATCACCTGCGCAAAGCCGCCGACCGCGAGAAGAAGGACGGCGGCCAGAGCTAGACGGGACATCCTATCCTCATCATAAACCGCCCTGCTCAGCCGAAGAGCCGCTCGAACAGCTCGCGCGTGCGCGCCTGAATCTGTGCGAGCTCGACATCGAGCGGCTGATCGTGCAGGTGTTCCGGCGTCCACCGGCTCACGAGCTGCTGGAGCGCTTCGAGCTGCATCCGGCTTTTCGGCAGGTTGCCCTCGGCATGGCCGGAGAAGACCCGCAGGCCGTGATCGAGAGCTCGGTAAAACGTGGCGGCATCCAGAAGGAAGGCCGCATCCTCGCGATCCAAATGCCCCATCTTCTCGACGACGTCGATGCGCTCCGGCGTGTTGAGCACGGGGAAGAAGAAGCCGGCCGCCTTCAGCCGCAGGTACATCAAAGCGAAGTCGATGTCGTAGTAACCGCCCCGGCCGGCCTTGAGCGGATTGGCGGCGCCCTGCTCGTTTTCCAGGCGCATCCGCATGTCCCACAGCTTTCGCTTGGAGCGCCCGCTCTGGCCCCACCGGCGCCAGTCCAGTCTCTGGAGCTCGCTCAGGAATTCAGTGCCCCATTTCAGATTGCCGGCGACGGCGCGCGACTTCATGTAGGTGATGCCCTCCCAGGCCTCGGCCCGCTGGGCGAAGTAGTCCTTGAAAGCCTGCTCGCTCTGCACCAGCATGCCCTCGCGGCCGTTCGGCCGCAGGCGTGTGTCCACGGCGAACAGGACCCCGTCGCCGGTATAGGCGGTGATGAGCTGAATCATGCGCTCGGCGACGCGCGTCCAGAGGGTGATTTCGGCGGCGTCGGCGTCGGGCAAAACGAAAACCAGGTCGGCGTCGGAGGCCAGATCGAACTCCGTCATTCCCAGCCTGCCGAGCGCGACCACCACCATCTGGTCGTGCGGCTCATAGCCGGGGCGGGCGGGGCGCCAAGTGCGCCGGAGCTCTTCGATCGCCATGCGGTAACAGGCGGCGATGGCGGCGTCAGCAAGCGCCGAGGTCCGCTTCAGCGTTTCAAAGATCGGCGTACGCAGGCAGATGCTCTCGGCCTGAATGCGGAGCATCTCGCGGGCGAACAGCCGCCGGAGCGTCGCGGCGTCCCCAACCGAAGCTACCGTTTGCGCGTAGTCGGGCGCCCGGCCCGGTTCCTCGCGCATGCGGCGGAGCTCCTCGACCAACTCCGGCTTGCGCACGAGCTGCTCGGCGAAGTAGGGGCTGTGCTCGAACAGATCGATTACGTAGCCGGCCACGACCGCGTCGGCGTCAAGCCACTCGAGCCACGGCGGCCGGTCGAGAACGTGCTCGAGAAACAGCTCGAACGACCGCGCGCCTTGCCGGAGGCGGCTGCGCGCCAGGGTGGCCGCCAGCCGCGGCGCCCGCTCGTCGAGAAACCGGACCAGATTGCTGACGGCCGGCGCAAGCAAGTCGGGCTCCGGCGCGCCGAAGGCGGAGTTCGGCGCCATCACGCCCTCGGAAAGCGGGCCGTAGTAGACAGGCTGCTGAGAATGAATGACTCGCTCGTAGATCCCCTGCACCTCCTCCAGGTGCAAGTTGAGCGCCTGGAGGAGGCCCTCGGCGGAGGGAACGCTGCCCGCCTTCCAGCCGGGCATGCGACGAGCCAGGATCTCCAGTTCCTGATGATCGGTGGGCAGCTCGTGCGTCTGACGGTCGTCCACGATCTGGAGGCGATGTTCCAGATGCCGCAGAAACTCATAGGCCGAAGCCAACCGCGAGTATTCGGTGTCGGAGAGCAGCTCCTTGTCGCGCAGCCGCCGCAGGGCCAGCCGCGTGCCGCCCCGCCGCACCCACGTCTCCCGGCCCCCATGCAGGCGTTGCAGGCATTGCACCAAAAATTCGATGTCGCGAATGCCGCCCCGGGCCAGCTTCACGTTCAATCCCCCGCCGCGCATGCGGCGCCGGCCGGCCTTCTCATGGATGCGCTCGCGCGTCTCCGAAACCGACTCGACCGCCGAGAAGTCGAGCGTGGAGCGGTAGATCAACGGTTCGACCGCATCAAGCAGCTCCTGTCCCGGCGCGCGATCGCCCGCCGCCACGCGAGCCTTGATCAACATTTGCAGCTCCCAGTCGCGCGCCCGCTGCTCGTAATAGGCGCGAGCCGCATCCACCGAGAGGGCCACTTCGCCTAACCTGCCTTCCGGGCGCAGCCGCAAATCCACCCGATAACATCGACCCTCAGCCGTATGGGTCGAAAGGAGGTCCGTTAGGTGGTTGGCGAGCTTGCCGAAGAATTCGCGGTTGCTGATCGGTTCGGGGCCGTCGGTTTCGCCGTTGGCCGAGAAGACGAACATCAGGTCGATGTCGGAGGAGTAGTTGAGCTCGCGGCCGCCCCACTTGCCCAGAGCGATGACCGAGAAGCCGCATTCGCGGAGCTCGCCCTCGGCGGAGCGAAACACCGGCCGGCCGTAGCGGCCTTCGAGCTCCGCCCGCAGGCCGCGGCAGGCGACCTCAAGGATGGCATCCGCCAGGTTGGACAACTCCTCGGTGATCTCCGCCAGCGTGCCAAAGCCAAGCAGGTCGCGCACCAGGATCCGCAGGATCTGGCGGCGGCGAAATTCCGCTAGCAGGAGCGCCGAGGGAGCGCCGCCTCCACAAGCGGCCCGCTGCGCCTCCAGCTCGGCGATCAGCTCTTCCCGGCTGATGACGCGGTGAAGGTCGCCGCGACCGGCCAGCCGCTCGATCCACTCCGGGTGGCGAAGCAGGGCTTCCGAGAGGAAGCGGCTCGAGGCAAAGACCGCCACCAGATACTGCATGGCAGCGGGGGAGACCGCCAGGCGCTGGAAGGCCGCCGGCTGCGCCTCCCGGAAATGCACCAAGTAGTGTAGTGCCCCGTCAGGATCCGCAGCAGCTCCGATCAGCAGCGATAGCCGCGCCATGGCCCCTGGAGGCAACTGTGCGGCCAGCTCGGCAAGGCTCTGGGCGGCGCGCTCCCGATTCCGAAACACAGGCTGAGGCGCCAGCTCGGGCATCCCTGCCGCGATTATCCCACAGCGCCGCGGCGGCGATTCGAGCGCGGCCCCACCGGGCCGGCAGGCTGGCGAGCCGCAGGAGAGTCGACCACGAGAGCTTTGCCGCCGGCGTTGTTCGCGTCTCGGGCCGGCTCATTCGAGCCGTTGCCCGCCTTATGATGCCGGTATGAGCGAAACGGACCGCAACAACTGCTGGACCCGGCGCCGGTTAGTGGGCGCTTTGGGCCTCGGGGCGGCTTCCGGCGCGCTTCCGGCTGCCGCCGCCCCCAAGAACGCTTTGCCCCGTTGGCGCGGCTTCAATCTGCTCTATCTGTTCCAGGCACGCCGCCAGACGGGGCCGGTCGAGATCCCCGAGGACGACTTCCGCATGATCGCCGACCTCGGCTTCGACTTCGTGCGCATCCCCATGGATTACTGGTTCTGGATCGAGCCGAACTGGCGCCAAAGCGGACGGCCTTCCCGGGACGACGTCCTCAAGATCGTCGAAAGCGGCCTGGAGCCGGTGGACCGCATCGTCGAGTTCGGGCGCAAATATGGCATCCACGTGAGCCTGAACTTCCACCGAGGGCCGGGCTACTGCATCAACGACGCCGAACTTGAGCCGTTCGTCCTCTGGCGCGACGCCGAGGCCGAGGAGGCGTTCGTCCATCACTGGGAGGTCTTCGCCAAGCGCTACCGGGACATCCGTCCCTCGGAGCTCAGCTTCAACCTGTTGAACGAGGCGCCCCGGCCGAGGCCGGGCTATATGAGCCGCGAGGACTACCGGCGGGTGATGACCCGGGCGACCGAGAAGATCCGCGAGATCACCCCCGACCGCACCATCATCATCGACGGCTTGAGCGTGGGCACTGAGGTCGTCTACGAGATGATTCCCACCGGCGTGGCGCAGAGCGTGCACGCCTACATGCCGGCTGAGGTCAGCCACTACCGGGCCGCCTGGGTGGACAGGCGCCTCGATTTTCCTTACCCGCTGTGGCCCGCCCTCCGGCGTGACGGCTCCGGCCTGATAAGCCGTGAAACGCTCGAGGAGCACTACGAACCCTGGGGCTGGCTGGTCCGCCAGGGCATCGGCGTGCACTGCGGCGAAGCAGGCGCCTACAACAAGACGCCTCATGACACCTTCCTCAAGTGGATGTGCGATGTGCTGGACATCCTGAAAATGCACAATATCGGCTGGGCGCTCTGGAACTTCCGCGGCTCCTTCGGCGTGCTCGATTCCGGACGCGAGGATGCCGACTACAAGGATTGGTACGGGCACAAGCTCGATTGGAAGCTGCTGACGCTGTTGCAGTACCACTAAGCCGCGAGGCCCGCGAGCCGTTGAATCTGGAGATTCAGGTATAAAACAGCTTTTGCTGGGTATAATCGAGGTATGAAACTCGCCCGTCGGGACTTTCTGGTTCTTTCGGCGCAGGCCGGCTTGGCCGCTGCGGCGCGCCTGCCTGAGCAAAAACCGCGTGTAGGCTTCGTCCGCTCGAACCATCCGCGTCTGGCTCGCCCGTCTTCGCTTGAGGACCCCCTCGACTACGAGCGCGTGCGCGACATGGTTTGGAAGGCGATCGAATACGCGCCGACCCGCGCCGGGCGGCTCGAGCAGAAGATCCCCCGCGGCGCCTGGGTGGTGATCAAACCGAACATCGTTTTCTTGCGGCCGCAGCCTGCCTACGCTCCCGGCGACATCACCGACATGCGGGTGACCAAGGCGGTGCTCGAGTACGTGGCCCGCTATTCGCAGGCGCGCCGCATCACCATCGCCGAGGGCGGCAGCTACCGCCGCCCGAGCGATCCCCTCACCGACAGCGCGGTAGTGCAGAACGGCCGGCGGGTCGCCGCTCTCGACTTCGACTGGGGCGCCGAGGAGTTTCCGGGCTGGGGCGGCTCGCTGGGAGGCATGCTCAAAGAGTTCGCCGACGCCTTCCCGAGCAAACAGTTCGACTATGTCGACCTGGCCTACGACACTGTGCGGG
>Ga0308392_1000167_pt1 | contig 26328 bp, 20 predicted proteins | sample Hotspr20Samplem2_FD_202361 | JGI IMG/M metagenome (GOLD analysis project Ga0308392, IMG submission 202361) | Hot spring phototrophic mat microbial communities from Octopus Spring, Yellowstone National Park, Wyoming, United States - 20050624_m2 ... | reverse complement strand
ACGCCGTTTTTCTGCTGCTCGCGCCGATGCCAGAGGATGTGATTGAGACCATCCGCTCCCGCTGTCAGTGGGTGCCCCTTTATCCTGTGCCGACATCTGTGATCGCCGAGTGGCTCATCACCCAGCACGGGGCAGCGCCGTCGCTGGCTCAGCGGGGCGCGCTGTTGTCGCAGGGGTGCCCCGGCAAGGCCTGGTCGTTCGCCACACAACCGCAGGCGATGAAGCTGTGGGACTCTCTGGCGGAGCTGGCGTATGCGGTGGCAACGGAACCGCATGGCACAGCCCCGGCACTGGTGCTTGCGGAACGGTTACGCGCACTCGCCAGCATCGATATCTCTCTCCATGAGGAAGATGGCGGCGACGCCGAACCCTCCGGCAAAGCCAAAGCCCCGTCTCGCGGCGCGATGCTGCTGGCGATGGACGCGCTGTGCGCTTGGTTCCGCGATGCGCTGTGGATGGCGTGCGGGGGAGACACTAGCGGCGTTGTTTATCAGGGGGATGAACCGCGATTGCGGCGTGCCGCCACCGCAATGGGTGTACAGCGATTGATGCGAACACTGGAAACCATCCTGGACGTGCGCCGCGCAGTGGAAGGCAACGCCAACGTGCAGCTGGCCAGCGAAGTGTTGATGATGCGACTGCTTTCCCCCTGAGCAGGTATAATGCACACGGAGGGAAAGCAGATGGCAAACAAGCCTCTGGTCGCCGTGGCGATGAGCGGCGGCGTAGACAGTTCGGTGGCAGCAGCGCTGCTGGCAAAGCAGGGCTATGAGGTCGTGGGCATTACCCTGCAAATCTGGCAGGAGAGCCAGACCGACCCACGCCACAGCGGTTGCTGTTCGCTGGGGGCGGTAGTGGATGCGCGCCGCGTGGCGAAGATACTGGGTATTCCCCACTATGTGCTAAACTTCCGCCAGCAGTTCGCGCAAACAGTGATTGCCGACTTCATCGCGGAGTATCAGCGCGGGCGCACCCCCAACCCCTGCGTGCAGTGCAACCGCTTTGTGAAGTTCGACGCCTTTCTGGAGAAAGCGGACGAGCTGGGCGCACAGTACATCGCCACTGGGCACTACGCCCGGATCCAGTACGACGAAACAAGTGGGCGGTGGCTGTTGCTGAAGGCGGTCAATCACGAGAAAGACCAGTCCTACGTGTTGTTTCCGATGACGCAGGCGCAGCTGGCGCGCACGCTGTTCCCACTGGGGGAGTTGCCCAGCAAGACGCAGACGCGCGCGCTGGCTCGTGAGCTGGGGTTGCCCGTTGCCGACAAGCTCGACAGCCAGGAGATTTGCTTCGTCGCGGAGGCGGGAGGGTATCGCGCTTTTCTGCAGAGACGTGTCCCCGAGTCGATGCGTCCGGGCGAGATACGCGACGTGTACGGCAACCTGCTGGGCAGGCATCCGGGCATCGCCTTTTTCACCATCGGGCAGCGGCGCGGTCTGGGGCTTTCGGGGCATCAGGAACCGCTGTACGTGGTGGATATCGACGCCCAGAACCACGTGGTGGTCGTTGGTCCCGAGCGGTATCTCTACTGCCGCCGGTTTCTGGTGGAAGATGTCAACTGGATTGCGATTGACAGGTTAACGAAGCCACTTGCGGTCGAGGCAAGGATACGTTACAATATGCCTGAGGCGCCTGCAACCATCTTCCCGACAGACACGGCAACGTGCGTGGAGGTGGAGTTTGAGTCGCCGCAGCGGGCGATTACGCCGGGGCAGGCGGCGGTGTTTTACCGCGGCGAGATAGTGGTTGGTGGCGGTACGATTTCGAAGCGGTTGGAGCAGGAAGAATGGAAGGGTTGATTCAGCTTGGCGTTGTGGTGTTGATTGTATTGGCGATTGTGGTGCTGGCGTTGCTGATACCGGTGGTGATTCGCCTGCGTCGCACGGTCACCGAAGCAGAACGTACTATCGTAGAGCTTCGCGGTCAGGCGTTGCCCGCGCTTCAGGAACTGCCTCCTGCCATCAACCGGCTGAATCATGTTCTGGAGTCGACAGATACCATCCTGAACGAAACGCGCGCTGCATTGATGCCTGCGGTGAAAGAGGCAGGCGCCACGCTGAACGACGAGGTCATCCCTTCCGCCCGCGAGGCGCTGGTGACCATACGGCACCTACTGAAAGTGGCGCAAAGCCTCGTCGCGAAGATCGAGCGCATCGAGCGCGTTCTGTCTGTGGTGGACGCGGTCACACGTCCGCAGAAGGTGGCCCAGGCGGTGAAATCAGTGGCGGCTTCGCCCCTGTCCCGTCCGGGCGTATGGATGGAGGCGTTGCGGAAGGGTTTCGCGGTGCTGAAGGGCGAACAACCCACCGAAACTCCACCGTCGCCGGATGGGTCGAAAAACACCGAAGAGCCCCCTGCTGGGGGACAATCCGAACAAGAGAGAGGAGGAGAGAACGATGGCGAACAACTCGGAAGGTGAGCGCACCGTGTTGTTGAGCGTGCTGGCTGGGATTGGCATTGGCGCGATTGTGGGTGCCGTGGTGGCTTTGTTGCTGGCACCCAAGTCGGGACAGGAGACCCGCGAGGAGCTTGCGAAGTCCGTCGAAAAGCTAAAGGAGAGCGTGTCCGAGCTCTCGCAGCGCATCAAGCCCGCTCTGGAGACGGTAGCGTCTACGATACGCCAGAAGACTGCTAGCGGGGAGCAAGCCGTTGAGGCAGGAGAGCATGCCCCGGAGCAAGCACAAGCATAGTGAACCCGTACAAACCCATCGCCCGCCCGATTCACGGGCGGGCGATGTTACAGCTCTGTTCGGTGAGGCACAGGCAGACCTCCCTTCGCTGTTGCCCGCACGTATCCGCCCATGGGTGGGAGGGGGCGTGCTGCTGCTCATCGTAGCGGCACTCTACTACGTGCGGGATGTGCTAGTACCATTCGTCATCGCGTTCGCGATAGCAGGTCTGCTCGACGGTCAGCTGCGCGCGCTCGAGCGTCGGGGCTATTCCCGCCGGATGTCCACCCTGCTGGTATTCATCGCTTTCATTTTGCTGATTGTAGCGTTGCTGCTGTATGTGGTACCCCTGATTGTCACGCAATTGCAGGGACTCATTAGGGACCTGCCGGGATATATTCGCGGCGCCAACGACTGGTTTCAGGAGGAACTGCAGCCGTTTCTCAAACGGCATCATGCCACCGTTCAGCGCATGAACCTGCCCGAAGACCCCCAGCAGCTGATAGACCGCTACTCGGAACAGATTAACGCGCAGGTAACGGCATGGATGAGCAACCTGCTGAACTACGTCACCTCGTTGCTGGGCAAACTGCTCTGGCTGGTGCTTATTCCTATCATTGCGTTCTTTGCGATGGTCGACCTGCCGCGCATCCGCCAGCGCATGCTGGACATGATTCCCCGGGGTTCACGCCCCTCCGTGCAATCGCTGCTGCGCGCACTGGGCGTGGTGTGGACAGGCTACCTCAAAGGGCTGACTACCGTCGCCATCCTCTACGGCATCACGATGGCAGTTCTCTTCACCCTGCTGGGACTGCGCTACAGCATCGTGCTGGGCACCCTGGCTGGTCTGCTCTATCTGGTACCGTACATCGGCGCGTTGTCCATTGCGCTCACCTCCGGACTGGTTGCCTTTTTCGGAGGGGAAGGACAGGTGCTATGGCTGTTTGCAGTGACGGCTCATTCGTGGAAATACACCCTGCTGGTGGTGGGCACGGCGATGGTGGTCAATACGCTCTTTGACCAGCTGCTGGTGCCGCGAATCGTGGGCGGTTCGGTGGGGTTGCACCCCATCGCCAGCATCTTCGCACTGATTGTGGGGGCGAAGCTGTTCGGAATCTGGGGGATGTTGCTGGCGATGCCCGTAGCGGCAAGCCTGTGGATTGTCGTCCTCGCGCTGTTCCCTTCCCTGCGCCCCAACCGCGGGGGGAAAGCAGTGGCGGAGGAACCGCCTTCGGTTTCCTGAGACTCTTCTCAACGACTATCCTGCACTCTCACCACGAGTGTCTGTTGCCGGCGCACCACGACAGGCAGCCCTCGCTGCAACCCCACGCCGCTGGCTCGCCGCTCCGCCCGTCCAATCCTCACCCGGTAGCTTCGTCCCGCCTCAACGGTAAACCACTCAGGGAACTCGTTCAGGCGGGGATAGTTTACCGGTAGTTTCAGGTATTCGCGGTGGCGGGGCAGGTCGAACCGTAGCACGCCCTGCCAGTCGGCATCCGCGGTCAGCACGACGGTCAACCTCTCCCTGTGGCGGATAGCTCCCACGCACAAGTCGGTTCGCCATGGGCGGGGGACGACGCCCTGCGTGTAGTGCAGTGCGGCCATCAGTGCGGTGCGGGCGGTGTTGCCGTCGCCGTACCAGCCTTCCACGATGCCGTCCTGCCGCTGCTTGCTGAAGAAGTGGGGCAGCACCGCCTCCAGCCAGCGAAAGCCGCTTTCCACCGGCAGGCGGTTCAGTAGTAGTAGCGCGCCCTCGATAGAGTCGGCGAAGGAGTCCGCGCCCTCCCACAGCAGATACTGGGGCTGGTGGATGTTCTGCAGGGCATAGCGGGCAGCATCGATGAACCTCTCCTCTGCCGTCGCCATACCGAAGGTATACACACCGCTTAGCGCGTATCCCCAGGTGTCCGGCACAGCGCGGTTGCGCACCTCGGCGGTGGAGGCGGTCAGCAACCCGCACCACAAGCCGTCGGCGTTGCGCGCTCTCTCCAGCAGGCGGGTGAACATCGGGCGCAGGGCATGTTCATAGCGGCGCGCCTTGGGCGGGTTCGCCTGCTGCATCATCACGTAAAGCTCCGCCAGACCGCCGATAATCTCGTTACCGTGGTCGTTCAGGCTCAGCACGTCGCTGATGGGCTGGTGGCGGGAGAAGTCCCAGCGATGGGCGGGCAGCCCGCCGTTGCGTGGGATTACCTCCAGACAGTAGGCGTCGCCGATGCGTTCTGCCCAGCGCAGGTAGCGTTCCTCCCGCGTCATCGCGTAAAGGCGACTCAGCACCTGCAGCAGCTCGCCGTTCACTTCGGTGTCGTCAGCGGGCAGGTTGCCGAAGTCGGAACGGACGGGGGTGTGTTCGAAGATGGCATCTATCAGCTCGGTCATGCGCTCCGTCCACCAGCCACTGCCCATCACCTCCGTCATCGGCAGTAAACCGTCCTTACAGTATTCCGCCGCGCCGAAGATGAGGCGCCGGATGTCCACGTCGGGATACACGAACGCCTTTTTCTCGAGGTCGTACCAGTCGGGCAGCGCTCCCACGCGGTTGGTGAGTTTGCGTTCGCTGTCGAAGGAGCGTTTCAGGTCGCCGAGTCGCTCGGGGGCGATGAAGTGGGCGGTGAGATACAGGAAGGGCATCAGGTCGGCGGCGTTGTCGTTGGGCGCCCACACGCGCTGGTCGGTGCGGCGGGGCAGAAGGTCGGTCTCCTTATCGCGGATTGCCCACCAGCCATCCAGCACGCCCAGCGCGCGGCAGAAGGCACGTCGGGCAATCTCTCCCCGACGCAGTGCCTCCTGTATCGGCTCCCGTTGCGTGCGCCAGGGTGGCGCGGCGCCCAGCACCTGCGGCAGCATCATCCACCAGCGGCTGCCCACGAACACGTGTCCGCCCGGATGCGTGTCGAACGAGAAGTTCTGCTCCGCACGAAAGACGCGGTATGCCTGCCGTATCTCCTCCGCAGGCTGGCGGGCGATCTCGACGGGAAAGCCTCCGGGCGCGCGCTCTTTCTCACCCAGCTCGCACAGCAACACGCGCGGCGCGACGCAGGCGAAGATGTCGGCGAAGTCGAAGTGCTCCTCCAACCCCGCGAAGTTCCAGCAGGGGCAGTGCCCGTTCTTCATGTTCTCCACCGTGGTCAGCCAGCCGCTGCTGCAGGCGATGCGCACCCGCTCGTCCAGCGCGGCGACATACATGGTGGTCTCTCCGCCCAGCGACAGCCCCACCACGCCGATGCGTCTGGCGTCCACCTCCGGCCTGCTCACCAGATAGTCGATACAGCGCAGGCTATCCCACACGCGCTCGCCCATCAGCGACCAGTGGGCGTGTTGCAGGTCGTGCGAGCCGATGTCGGGCGCGATGACTACATAGCCCATCTCCGCCAGCGTGCGTCCGTACCAGTACAGCCCCTCGCCTTTGACCACTTGCTCGCCGCTGCCGCCGTGCCCGTGCAGCGCCAGCACCGCAGGCACTTTGCCCCGAACCTTCCATGGGGTCGCCATCCATGCGTGTACGCGCCGGCTGGGAAGGGTTTGCAGGGTGATTTCCTCCAGCACGTATCCCCCTGCTAGCTGCTCGACGCGCCGAAGCACCTGCGGCTGCAGCGGCACGCGGGGCGGGGGCGTTCCCCCCATCATCAGTTCCACCAGCTTCTGGCGCGCTTGCGCCTGCCACCGCCGCGCCTCGGCTGGCGTGCGTGCCTGAAAACGCAGACGCCTTACCATCCAACACCTCCGTTCGTGCATCTATTTCTTGGCTGAACCGCAGGCTCCTGCGCCACAGTGCAGGCAGGTAAGCGGTGGTTGCCGAATATGCTTGCCAGACATGACCCATTGCGAAGATGGAGGCGTGAAAGACTGCAGTGACAACAAAGGAAAAAGCCATCGATACCCTGCTTTCCACCGATGTGGGGGCAGAGATCGATGACCAGTGGGCGATTGCCCGTCTTGCCTTAAGCCCGCGCGTGAATCTGCTGGGCATTGTCACCACGCATACCCCTTATCTGAGGGCGCAGCGTTCCGCGGAGATCGCGCAGGAGGTGCGGATGGTGTCCATGGCGTTTCACAGCGTGCAGAACGGGGGGCGCGAGTTCAATGTGCAGAACGACCCCAAAGCGTGGCAGGTGATTCTGGAGACTTCGGTGCCGCTCACGATTGGCTGTGCGGAGATGTGTATCCGCTATCTCACCCTGTCACGGGAACGGGCGAAGGAGCGGTTTGGCGGAATCAGCCCGGCGGCAGACTATCTGGTGGGGCTGCTGGAGTGGTGGTTTGCCGAACATTCGGACACCTGCCGCGCGGTAACAGGCAAGGAGGACGCCTGGCCCATCTGGGATGAGACGGTCACCGCGCACCTGCTGGGGTTGACCGAAGTGGAGCTTCTGCCCCGCCCCCGTTTACTGGACAATCTGGATTTGGAGTTCCGCTCCGGCGGGGACACCGTCCGATGGATTAAGGCGGTGCGTGCCGACGCGCTCTGGAGCGACCTGATGGCGTTGCTGCGGGGGTAAGGCGCGTTTGCGCCTGTACGAGCCTGACCGCCTTCTCCCACGGCAGAGGGCAAACTGATGTTAGATACCGCAGAGGCACCCGCCACTCATCAAGGCACCATGACCACGGGGAAGCGAGCAAAGCTTCCCCCGTCCGCTCTGCTCGCTGCGGCAGGCGGTATCCTGCTCGCGCCTTCGGTGTGCATCTGGGTCTTCCGCAGCGAAATCCTGTATCGCTCGGCGGATTTAGCCTCGAGCTCCCTGCCTGTTGCTGCCGTTGTGGTGTTGCTTGGGCTGTTGCTGGTGCGTCGTCTGTTTCCTGTGCTGGGCAGGCGCGAGGTGTTGTGGATGTACGCGGTGGTGACTGCCACCGTTGGCATCTCCACGATGGGCATGGTGCAGTTTCTCGTCACCACGCTGGCCGCGCCGTTCTGGTTTGCCAATGCGGGCAACCGGTGGGAGGAGTTCTGGGCGCATATCCCTGCATGGGTTGCGCCGCGCTCACCAGAGGTGGTGAAGGGGTTCTTTGTGGGGCAATCCAGTCTCTATCTGCCTCAGGTGTGGAAGGCGTGGCTGGTGCCGGTGCTGGTGTGGGCGGGTTTCATCGCGGTGCTGCTGGTGGCACAGTTCTGCCTGGCAGCGGTATTCAGCCTGCACTGGGCGAGGCGTGAACGCCTCACCTTCCCGATGCTTCAGCTGCCGCTGGTGCTTACCCAGGAGCGGTCTGCTCGCAAACCGATGCTCTGGGCGGGCATCGCGCTGGGTCTGCGTCCGGCGACGGCAGTAACCCTGTTTGCGGTCTTCTTTCTGTGCATGGTGAGCATCGGCTGGCTGCGGGCGGCACTGGGACCCATCTGGAACCCCGGCAACGACGTGGCGTGGTGGACGCGCGCGCTGGTGCGCTCGCCCATGTCGGTTTCCGAGGGGGTGGGGCTGGCGTACCTGCGCTGGTTTTCGTTTGGCGACTTCCGGGCGCACGCCCTGCCGACCTACTCCGAAATGCTGGTGCTCGCCGATGCGTCGCGCATTCCCCGCAAGCCGTTTCTGGTGTCGCTGGGCATTGCTTCCCTGCTGAGCATCTTCGCCAGCCTGTGGATTGCGTTGGACGTGTACTACCGCCACGGCGCGTCATCCGCCATCACCGACCAGTGGCGCACGTATCAGGGCAGGCTCGCGTTCGATATCCTGCGTTCCCAGCTGAACGGTCTTGCACCTCAGCCCGACACTGCGCAGCTACTGGCGGCAGGATGGGGGGCGGTGTTCGTGCTGTTGCTGCAGGCGGCACGGCATCAGTTCCTGTGGTTTCCCCTGCATCCGGGCGGGTTCGTGATGGCGCAAAGCGGCGCGTTAGAGTGGATGTGGGTGCCAATCGTGATTGCTGGTGTGTTGAAAGCAGGGGTGCTGAGGGCTGGCGGATTGCGCCTGTACGAAAAGGCGGCGCCTCTCTTCATCGGGCTGATTGTGGGCGACTACGCGGTGTGTGGTGTGCTGGCGTTTGCCAGCTGGTTCTTCCATATCCCCCTGTACAAACCGTTTCCGGTGTGAGGTGAGACATGTCGGCTCTTCTGCCCCGCCTGCTTCATCCCGCTTTCTGGCACCGGCAGCGACAGCCGGCGGAAATGTACGGCTTCTGGCACTGGACAGGTTCGGAAGATTTGCGCGAGGCGGCACACCGCACGGGAGCGAATGCCACCTCACTCCATTTACCGCTGCACCTCCTGAAAGAGGATCGCGCTCGATACGGCATACGCCCTTTGCCCGCACCGGTGCAGGTATCTACCCGCCGCAGCATGGTGCTGGAGTTTGACGCGCCAGCGGGTCTGACACAGGTCAACCTGCTGGTAACCACCTCCAACTCCCACGCCGAGGCGGTGGGGGAGCTGTTTGTGGCGAAGGCTTCCGCGACGCCACTCGCGCGGGCGCAAACGGAGCCACGCCGCCAGCCACATCTGGTGCTACAACCGGCAAAGCCACTGCCCGCAGGGAGGTACCGGCTGCGCATCGAGGTGCGCAGGTCTCACGCCCACGTGTGGCTGCGACAGGCGGTGCAGGAGGATACTCTGGTACGCATGGGTGACCTGACCCTGCGCGGATGGGGCATCATCGGCGAGTGCCGGGACGCCGGCGGGAAAGCGCAGTCTTTTACCCGCGGGTCGCGTCATGACACACCTGTGCCGCTGGGAACGTCCACTTTTGCGACGCTGGCAAACCTGCGCGTCGATGCTGGAGCTGGCATCGGCGAACACAATAACGCCTTCTTTGTGGTGTATCCCGACTGGTTCTGGCAGATGCATCCGCAAGCCGCCATGCGCGACCGCGACGGCAATATCATCCGCGCGGGCGAGAACCCATGGATTGCCTTCGATGACCCGGTGCTGACCGACGCCACCCTGCGCCAGATGCGCGAGACCGTACCCTTGCTGCGCCAGCAGAAACGGGTGCGCTACTGGGTGATTGGCGGGGAACAGGGCTATCCGGATTACTTCGGGTTGCCGGAAGGGGATTTTCGCCCCGAGTTTCTGGCGCATTACCGCGCCTGGTGCCGGCATCACGGTTTACCGGAAAGCGAAGACGCTTCTCAGTGGCGACGCTTCCGCGAAGCGGCGATGACGGAGCGATTCGCCCTTTACACCGCACACCTGCGCCAGTTGGACACAACTCGCCCTGTTTTCATCCCCACGCACGGCAATCCGTTCGCGCTGGATTTCCGCGTGAAGATGGGCTATCCCCTGACCGATCTGGCGGGTGCGGCGGATGGCTTTGAAGCAGGCCCCATCTCCATTGACGACGACCCGGAACGACTTCACCGCCTGACGCTGGATATGCAAACGTCGTTGGGGGTGATGGTGGTGGCGCCGCGTCTGGCGAACAAGCAGCTGGACAGCAGAGCACAGGGCGGGGGCAGAAGCTTTTCCCCCGCATCCGCACGACGGGCGGTGTATGAAGCGCTGGGGATGGGCGTGTGGCACATCGGGCTGGTGCAGTGGCGAGGCTCCCTGCCCGACGGCGAGTGGGGCATCAGCGGCACTCCCGCGGAAGCGGAGTGTAAACGCCTGTCTGGGGAACTGCGGGCGGGGGGAAAGGTGGTAGCGATAGGCGCACTGGCGGAAAAGGACGAGCACGGTAACGACCTCGCACTGTTGCCAGGCAATATCATCCGCCTGTCCGATGACGCGCCGGGCGAGCCGGTAACCGTTATCCACCAGACCTCCACCGACCGCGGGGCTGCCACCTGGTCTGCGAAGGTGCGTCCTTTGCCCGTGGAACAGATAGAGCGGCAGCTCGAGCAGATGGCGCTATTGCGCCCGGTACGGGTAACCACCCCCGATGGTGCAGACTGGGCAAAAAGCGTGGAGTGTTTACCGCTCACCGACGGCACGAATCTGGTGGTGGTGTTGCTCCATCGGACGGACTTTGCGCGTGAGGTGCAGGTGTCGCTCGACTCACAGCTGCTGCAGGGGAATGAACCGGGCTACACGGTGCGCGATGCCATCAGCGGGCAGGTGCTCAGCCGCAAGCTGCCGGTTCGGGTCTCGCTGCAGCCTTTCGGCACGCGCCTGCTGGTGCTGGAGCGGGAGGCGTCCCGCGCAGTGTGCGAGGCGCAAGTCCTTAAAGCAGAGAACACTATCAGACACTGGCGCAGGCTCGGCCTGGACACAGCCGTCTTCGAAGCATGGCTTGCTGCCGCACAGTCACACTGCGGGGCGCAGCGCTTTGCCAAAGCCTTTGCCCTGTCGAGGCAGGTCACCGAAAGTCTGTCGATACGTCCTGCGGTGACCCGAGCGGGCAGCGAGTGGCGGATGGAGGCGACGGTCTGGCAGCCAGATGGGAAGCCTGCCGCAGGAGCGCAGGTGCGGGTGCGGTTGGTTCCCGATACCTTCCGCTGGCGCAGGATGGAGCCACAGGCAGATGGTCGGTACTCCCTCGTGCTGAAAGAAAGCGACCTACCTCGCGTGTACAACCCCTTGGAGGCGAAATATGTGGCTCTCACGGATGGTCTTCTGTTTGTCGTCGAAGCAAGTCTGGGTAGCCGTCGGGGAGGGGTGCCATGGACTCCAGCACCTGTCTCCGTTGCTTGTTGGTGAGCATTTTGAATACTGGAATACTAAGCCAGTAATTACATGTGATTTTGTTGGATTGTCAGTTTATTAACGTAATATTTACGCTATTCGGTTGACAAATCCCTTCAGGTACGTGCATACTAGGGTCAACACATCATCGCGGCATGAGGCGCCTCTACTGTGGTGGGAGTCACGACGCCGAAGGGTTTCGACGGCTGATGCCTCGCTCCTCAAACCGTTTGTGTGCCCCCACCTGCTCTCGTGCAGCGCAGCACCGACATCAACACATCAAGGAGGTTTTGCCAATGCGTGGTTTTCAATCGGTTGTTCGCGTCCTGCTCAGCGCCGTTGTGTTTTGCCTCATCTTGACGCCGAGCGGCTGGTCGCAAACGTTCCACTGGCTTGGAACTCTAGAACCCTTCACCTCCAGCGCAGCATACGGCGTCTCCTCCGATGGTATCGCCGTCGGCGCGAGCAGTCAAGCCTTCCGCTGGACATCATCGCTGGGGATGCAGAGTCTCGGTACGTTAGGCGGCACGACGAGCCATGCGTGGGGTATCTCGGCAGATGGCTCGGTCATCGTCGGTTCAGCGCAGATTGCTTCAGGGCAAAATCGCGCTTTCCGATGGACGCAAGCGACGGGAATGCAAGAACTCGGTGTGCTGGTGCCGAACAGCTCCAGTCACGCTCATGCGGCGTCTGCCGATGGCGCGGTAGTGGTTGGATACGCTTTGAATGCCTCTGCGCAGCGACGCGCCTTCCGCTGGACGCAAGCCACAGGATTGCAAGAGCTGGGCACTCTGGGCGGCACAGAGAGCTGGGCTTACGGCGTGTCAGCAGATGGCTCGGTGATTGTTGGGAGGGCTCAAACACGCGCTTTCGGCCCGTTCGAGGCTTTCCGCTGGGAAGGCGGTGTGATGCAGGCACTGGGCACACTGGGAGGCATCAACAGTTCCGCTTATGCCGTGTCCGCGGATGGCTCTGTTGCCGTTGGCTTGGCGGAAACTGCGGATGGGTCTGGTCGTGCCTTCCGCTGGACGCAGGCACTCGGGATGCAAGACCTCGGGGCGCTGGCGGGTTTCAACCAAAGCACAGCTTACGGTGTTTCCGCGGACGGCTCTGTCGTGGTGGGCAGTTCGGGCGGCCGCGCGTTCCGATGGACTGCAGGAGGTGGCATGGAAGACCTGAACATCACCTACGCGCGCCTGTTCAATGGACAGCTTCAATTTGCCTTTGCCGTGTCGGGCGACGGACGCTTCATCGTGGGACAAGGTTTTAATTTGGATACCTACCGCACCGAAGGCTTCCTGATAGATACACAGGCAGCGCCAATCCCCGAGCCAAGCACACTGGCACTAACAGGTAGTGGTCTGCTCAGCCTGCTGGCTCTGCGCCGCCGTAGAATGTAAGTTTCACGTTTAAGTTGCGCCCCTGTCCTGTGTTGCAGGACAGGGGCTTTCCTTTTCAAAGCGTCGAGCAGCTTCCCCAAGCACAGATCAATCGCGTTGGCAGGGTGTGGTACGAGAAGGTACAGACCTTGTCCCCTTGAGGACTAACTGGTATAATGAGGCGGGTGATGGAGTATGTCGCAGGCAGTAACGGTGAAACCGACCGAGCAAACTGCGCCTGCACGGCGCAGGTTCACGCTGCAGGAATACCACTGGCTGGTGCAGCAGGGTTTCTTTGGCGATGACCGCGTGGAACTCATCGACGGGGAGATTGTGCGCATGGCTCCAACAGGACCGGAACACAGTATCAGCACCGACCGCATTGCGGGGCATCTGGTGCTGTTGCTATCGGGCAAGCCGTACTATGTCCGCATTCAAAATCCCCTCGCTATCGGCGACCACGAGCCCGTTCCGGACGTGGCGGTAGTGCCCGGCAGTCCCGAAGACTACCGTCAGGCGCACCCAAGCACCGCTCTGCTGGTGATAGAGGTGGCAGACACCTCGCTGGAGTATGACCGCACGGTGAAGGCGAGCCTGTATGCCAGCGCGGGCATCCCCGAATACTGGGTGGTGAACCTCGTGGAGCGTCGGCTGGAGGTCTACCGCGAACCCACCTCGCCTGCACCTGAGACCCCGTTCAACGCCCTCTACCGCAGCCTGCGAATCTATCATCAGGAAGAGAGCATCTCGCCGTCATTTGATGCAACGCTGGTAATCCGCGTGGGCGAACTGGTGCGTTAGTGGGCAGGAGCAGAACCATGACGCAGCTGGCACTATCCAAACCCATAGAAACGACGCAACCCATGCGGCGCAGGTTCACGCTGCAGGAATACCACTGGCTGGTGCAGCAGGGGTTCTTCGGTGATGACCGCGTGGAACTCATCGACGGGGAGATTGTGCGCATGGCTCCAACAGGACCAGAACACTCTACAACGAAGTCACGCTTGTTGCTGGCGTTGATGCCTCTGGTGGGTAAGGGCAGGCATCTTCGTGTGGATGACCCCTTGACGCTCGGCGACCACGAGCCCGTTCCGGACATGGCGGTAGTGCCCGGCAGTCCCGAAGACTACCGTCAGGCGCACCCAAGCACCGCTCTGCTGGTGATAGAGGTGGCAGACACCTCGCTGGAGTATGACCGCACGGTGAAGGCGAGCCTGTATGCCAGCGCGGGCATCCCCGAATACTGGGTGGTGAACCTCGTGGAGCGTCGGCTGGAGGTCTACCGCGAACCCACCTCGCCTGCACCCGAGACGCCGTTTAACGCGCTCTATCGGAGTCTGCGAATCTATCATCGGGAAGAGAGCATCTCTCCGCTGTTCGCCCCAGATGCCAGTGTGAAGGTGGGGCAACTGATTCGCTAAGGTTTCTTCTCTAGCCATTCCCCGTACAATTGCCGTGTTTATCTCTTGCCGTCTTGCCAGAATATAGAGTGTAACGCAATACCAGGGATGGAGTGCGCAGGATGGCAAGCCGGAAGTGGACACCTCTCTTGTTCCCACGAAGCTGGCAGCTGGTAGTGGTAGAAGTGCCCGCCGACCAGCTGGAACACATTTCGCGTCGCAACCGCCAGATATGGCGTCAACTGGCTCACGTTGACCCCGAGCTGGCTCGCGAGGTGGAGCCGTTCCTCAACTTCTGCCTTGCCAACGGCAACGGATCTGAGCCACGGATTCATAACACGCTGTAGGGGTCGATGTCCACCTGCGGCGCCCCTCCCTGAGGAGACGACATCCCTGCCAGCGCGCGATGCAGCAAATCGGGCAACGCTTTTGGCTGATAACACTTGACGAGGCAGTGCCACCGCCACAAGCCGCGTAAACGGGCTATCGGAGCCTGCACGGGTCCCAATACTTCTGCGTCGATATGCTCCGACTGAATCACCTCGCGCAGCCTGTCCGCCGCCCTGCGGCTCATCTCCTCCGCTTTCGCCTCTTCGGGATGGGTGGCGAGGATGTTCGCCAGCCGTGAAAAGGGCGGGTAGCGCATCTCTTCGCGGTGCGCGATTTCGCGTTCATAAAACTGCAGGTAGTCGTGGGTAGCGGCGGTCTGTACTGCCTCGTGTTCGGGATTGAAAGTTTGCACGATGACCTCACCCGGCTGGTGTGCCCGTCCTGCCCTGCCTGCCACCTGCGTGAGCAGCTGGAACGCCCGTTCGCCCGCACGGAAGTCGGGAATGTGCAGAGCGGTATCCGCGCTCACCACACCCACCAGCGTGACTTTCGGAAAGTCCAGTCCCTTTGCCACCATCTGCGTGCCGATGAGCACATCCGCTTCATGTGCGCGGAAGCGAGCCAGCAACACATGGTGCGCCCCCTTTCGGGTGGTGGTATCGCGGTCCATGCGCAGCAGGCGCGCCTCGGGGAACAGGTGTTGCATCTCTTCTTCCACGCGCTGCGTGCCCAGCCCGAAGGGGTAAATCTGCACCGCGCCACACGAAGGACACTTCTCAGGCACGCTGCGGCGGTAGTCGCAGTGGTGGCAGCGCAGGGAGTGGTCTACCTTATGATAGGATAACGACACCTCGCAGCGAAGACACTTCACCACATATCCGCATTTTCGGCACATCACAAACGAGGCGTACGCCCGACGGTTCAGGAACAGGATAACCTGCTCGCCCCGCCGCAGGCGTTCGGCAATCGCCTCTGCCATCTGCTGGCTGAAAACGCCTCCTCGCGCCCTCGGGGAATCGCGCATGTCCACCACGTGCACCGCTGGCAGGGGACGCCCTTCCACGCGCGTAGGCAGGTGCAGGAGTGTGTGTATCCCTTGCTGTGCCTCATAGAACATCTCCACCGACGGCGTGGCACTGCCCATCAGCAGCACCGCACGCTCACGACGTGCCCGCTCCAGAGCCACCGTGCGGGCATGGTAGCGCGGCACGTGCTCCTGCTGTTTGTACGCCCCCTCGTGCTCTTCGTCGATCACGATCAGCCCCAGATTATCCAGAGGGGCAAACACCGCCGACCGCGCCCCCACGACCACTCGCGCCCGCTGCTCGCGTGCCCTGCGCCACTCGTCAAATCGCTCCCCTGCCGATAGCGCGCTGTGCAGCACCGCCACCAGATTGCCGAATCGCGCCTTCACCGCCTCCACCACCTGCGCCGCCAGCGCGATTTCGGGTACCAGAATCAGCGCGCTGCGCCCCCGCGATAACGCCTGAGATACCGCCCGAAGATAGACCTCCGTCTTACCACTGCCCGTCACGCCGAACAGCAGGAAACTGCGATGCTCGCCCGACTCGATCGCCTGCCCGATGGCGGACAGACATCGCTCCTGGTCGGGAGTGACCTGTAGAGGTGCATCTGTGCCCGAAGGGCTTATCTTGCCTAACGGTGAGCGGTAAACGGGCGCATCGGCGAAATCCACCACCCCGCGCATCTGCAGGCTCTTCAGTGCGCTGGCGGAGACCCCCACCTGCCGCAGCAGCTCCGCCATCGGCAGCATCTCCTCCTGCGCCACAGCCAGCGCACGCAACAAAGCCGCCTGCGCCGGGGCGCGCGAGGCGCACGCCTCCGCCAGATTCTCTGCCTGCTCGGGTGAGATGTTCAGGCGAACATGTCTCAGCACACGCGCTCTGGCGGTTGCCGCCTCCAGCACGTTCTTCTGCTCCACCAGCCCACGCCGCTTGAGCCGGTAGATGGCGGTGTTGAATAACGTCGCGCCCAGCTGCGCTTTCGCCGTCGCTTCCGGTAATTGACCTCCTGCCGACTGCAGCAGCTCCAGCAGGCGACGTTCGGGGGCGTTCGGGGAGAGTTCCCACAGCTCCTGCTGCTGCACCTGCGGCGTGAGGCAGAGCACGCGCTGCACCTTCGCCACCATCTCGGTGGGCGCAAGCAGGCGCACCGCCGCCGCCAGCCCGCAACGGTATTCCTGCGCCAGCCACTCCGCCAGCGCGAGGCGGTTCTCATCCAGAGGCAGGCTGCCTTCCACCACGTCGATCACCTGCTTGAGCTTCCCCGCCTCGCGAGGCTCCATCAGGGTGCGACGTGCTACATATCCCAGCACCTCCTGCCCGCCGAACGGCACCAGCACGCAGCTACCCACCTGCACTTTCGGCTCCAGCGCGCGGGGCAGCAGATAGGTAAACACCTCCTGTAGCGCCGCAGGCACGTCCACCACCACGTCCACGACCAGTTGTTGCAGACGGTTCACAGTTTCCATCGTGAACACCACGCAGGGATATTGTATCCGCATTTGCTGTCTGCGCAAAGGGGCTGGAGGCGGCATGGGTGTAATGCATTTCTTGGGAAAAGCGTCTATAATACAGGGGGAGGGTGATGGCAATGCGCGGTCTGGTTGCTCTGCTCACAACTGGTATCCTGTGCATGGCGTGGCTGTTGCCGACGGCAGCGCAGCAACCGGCGAACGTGCCTGCGGCGCTGTCAGGCGGGGATTCGTCGTACGTTCGCTTCACCGACGTGTTCATCGGTCGCAACACGCGCGGTCCCCATCTGCTCTCGTGGAAAGGAGTGCTGAACCGAAGCGAGCGCGTGGTGGTGGATGGGCGCACGCTCAAGCGCGGAGAGGAATACACCATCGATTACGCGGCGGGCACACTGACCTTCACGCGACCGCTACGCAACGGGAGCATGGCGCAGGTAACCTACGAGGTGGACGCGAAGACCGCTCAGCGCAACCCGCAGACGCTGCAACTGCCGCTGGACATGGATCTGCTGAACACCGCGCGGGGCAAACTCGCCCTGACCGGTGCCTACTCCGCCTCGCTGGACAAACCGGGTCAAGAGACTACCTTGCTGGGTCTGACGGGCGAGCTGTTGCCTGCGGGAAGCACCCAGATGAGCGCGACCTTCCTCACCGACCCCAACGCACGAGGACGGATCGACGACAAAAGCGGTCTGCGCCTGCAGGCAAGCACGAGAAGCGACCTTGCCGAATGGACGCTGAGCTACCTGCGTACCGGGCGCGAGTTCGCCGGCGCGCAGGCGTGGAAAACCAAGCCCGATACCGATGCGTTCAGCACCGCGCTGAAGATGATGCTGAGCCAGCGGCTGAACCTGTCGCTGGGTTACCAGCAGAGCGAACTGGGTGGCGCGAAGGCGGCGGGCACGTCCGCTACCCTCGCCTATAACCCTGCGGAGGGCATCCGCGCCGTGGTCTCCTACCTGAATCAGGAGAACCCTCTCGCTGCCGTGACCACCACCTCCGCATCGGTGAGTATGCACCGGGGTGCGCTGGCGGCGGGGCTTGAGCGGCATACGCAGGAACAGCAAAGCCTGCTGCAGGGGCGTTCAGAAGTGACCACCGACCGCCTGACGGCGCAGGTGAACCTCACCCCGAACACGCAGGCGCAGGCGTTGCTGGAGCAACAGAGGCTGACAGGCGCGCAGGGCGATACAGAACGCTCTACCGCCGCGCTAGGAGTTACCAGCTCTCCTGAACAGGGGGTGCAGGTGCGCACGGGCATCCGCTACGACGAAATCGGCGAGAAGCAGCAGACGGAACTGAGCCTCGGACTGGAAGCGAAGCCGTCTTCCACCTATCGGCTGCTGGGCAGCTACATGCAGCGACAAGGAGATCTGGGCGACCGGACGACCGCCACCAATGTGCGGCTGATTACCACACCCCGCCCTACGGTGCAGGTAGAGACCGGCGCGTTGCTGGAAACCACCGGAGAGCAGGCATCGCTGAAGCAGGACGTATTACTGGCGTTGCAGCCATGGCAGGGTATTCGGCTGGAGACCGGGGTGCAGGGTCGCTACGCTGGTGAGCGGGAGGACTACATGCGCACCCTGCGGGCACAGCTCGCGCTGAACCGTACATGGCGGATAGACGCAACCCATCGCCTGCGCTTGACAGATAGCGGTGCCCCACCAGAGACATGGGGATTGGCGCTAAGCGTGACTCCATCGCAGTCGGTTAGCCTCACGGGTAGCTACATGCGCAACCCGGAGGACGATAAGGGCAACATCAATCAACAGGAGCAGGCAGAACTGAAGCTGCAGGCGCAGATGAACGCACTCACCCTGCGGGGAAGCCTGGGCGTGCGCCGTGACCTGCTCAACAGCACACACCTTACCCTGGCAGATGTGGCGCTCATCTACCGCTTCTCGCCGCTGATGGAGCTCTTGACGGGTTACCAGCTGAGCCGGCAAAAGACCACCAGCGAGCTGGCGGCGCACACCTACCGACTGGGTTACCGTTATGCGCTGAGCGATGTGTTCAACGTCAGTCTGGAAGGCTCCTTAACCACCTATCAGCGCGACCGCATCTTCCAGCCGAGCCAGACCGAGTATGAAGCCCGCCTGAAGCTGGGGGTGAAGTTTTAGACCGGCACCGAAAGCGGGCGTATGGGGCAAACTTCGTGTGTAACTGCTCATCCTTTCACCGCGCCCAACTGGTCACGCATCAGTTCTGAGTAGTTTTCGAAGCCAATCCACAGGAAGGACATAGTGCGTTGCAGGTTCCAGTTGTTGCAGTTGACCACGAGCGAAAACAACACGGGTGCCGCTGTGAATATCGCGAAGCCCAGAAAGTTCGGCAGCAAAAAGAGCCATGCGATATAACGTTCGTCGCGGCTCCCCGCACGGAATGTCCCCTGCTTTACCTTTATCAACCCTGTTCTACTCCCCGGCTTCACGCAAAATCTCTCGCTCCAAAACGGTGTCTATCCAGATGCCCTGAGACTTCAGCTTTTGTATCTCGTCCGCCAGGCAATCAATCAGCCCCAGTTTCTTCGCGGCGAGAAGCACACCGACTGTACCAATTGGTTCGAGACAAAGTCAGTGCGCCACTTTGCGCGCAGCGAGGTCATCCATCGCGACGCTTCTTACGCCGCAGGCAACCGCTTGGCTCAGCACAGCCCGCTCTCCCCTGCCGAGACCCTGTACGTATTCCACGTTGTCCGCGCTGACCGAACATTCTTGCAACCACTTGCCGCCGTAAGTTTGCACCAGAGAATACACCTCATCCTGCCCCGCGCGAATTTCAGCCATTACCTCAGAAGGTACCAGCACTTGTTGCACCCCGAGTCGCAGCAGTTCTAGCCGCCCTATCCTGGCAAGAAAGATTAGTGTGGATGTATCAACAACCCGACGTGTCATCCGGCAGCAAGTCGGCGTGCTTCCTCGATTTCGTGATCTATCTCTTCGCCGCCCAAATTGATAGCAGATATTCCATCTGAAACTCCTCATCAGACATCCTCAGGACCTGAGGAAGGTCGTCGGGGAAAGGAATGACCAGGGTCTTCATGTCTCCTTACCTCGTGCTTGGATACTCATCCTTAGTATATCCGCAGAACCCGTGTCATTAAAAGGCTGTGTTCGTCGATATTCGGCGTTACAACATCTCTCACCTCTTCCCCTTCACCAGTGCCTCGTACCGACGGCGCAGCTCGGGGTCGCGCTGGATGGTCTTCTGGATTTCCTCGTTAATCTGGCGGGCAGGGGCGCGCAGGGCGTCTGCTGCCGACTTCTGGTTGATCTTGACAAGGTGCAACTGCTTGTTCAGGATGCGTTGCACCGCCTGTCCGTTCACGAAGGGACTGATTTCGTCCGGCACCGCGTCGTTCATCGCATCCCGCCATACCGCGTTGAAGTCTTCCTCTGGGAAAGCGGGGTCGTGCAGGTACTTTTGGGTATAGGAGTATTTGTTGACCGGCGCAAGCACATCCGCCTGATGGTTTATCAGCTCGTGGCACTCCCTGTTGGCAAGGTAGAGAAGAAACTTCAAGGCTTGCTCAAGGCGGGCGGGGTTATCGTCGCTCACCCACACCAGTGGGATTTTGCCTGTGGCTGTGTTTTCGGGCTGGATGCGCCACGCCACCACAGAAAGCAACACCGGTATTGCGAAGGTTGACAGAAAGACGTATTTCATGGCTCCATCCGTTTTGAACTTTTTCTCCATCCGGAGGTATACTTTCCTTCAGCAAGGTGACGGTAGAAGGAGGCACGATGCAGCGAACGTTTGTGATGATTAAACCCGATGGGGTGCGTCGGGGGCTTGTGGGTGAATGTATCCGCCGCTTCGAACAGCGCGGGCTGAGGATAGCAGGCTTGAAGATGCTGATACCGTCGCGCGAACTGGCGCAGAAGCACTATGCGGTGCATCGCGAGAAGCCGTTTTACACGGAACTGGTGGACTTCATCACATCGGGACCGGTGGTGGCAATGGTCATCGAAGGGCCGAATGCCATCCCGCTGGTGCGCACGATGATGGGCGCTTTGGACCCGCTTCAGGCGCAACCGGGCACGATTCGCGGCGACTTCACCTGCGACAAGCAGATGAACATCATTCACGGTTCCGACTCGCCCGAAACCGCCGAGAGTGAGATCGCGCTGTGGTTCCAGCCGGATGAACTGGTGTAAACTCGCGGCGGGACAGGGCGTAGAGGCAACCACAAGGGGTCGGGCAACTACAAGGAATTGGGCAACCGCAGGGGGTTGCCCCTACGGGGTGGGTTGGATGCATCACATCAGTCGGGCGCAGGGGCAGACCCCTCTGTCTGCCCCGTAAACCCCGTGTCTACCCGCCAAAACCATACCTGCTTTCCCTAGAACACCGCCTCGACGACCACCCTACCGTTGAGACCGGTGATGTCCACGTCGTTGCGCTCGGCGTCAAACCGCTGTGTCGGTTCACCATTGACCTTCACCGCTTTCAACGACAGACCCTCCGGATGCCGGAAGCGCACCAGCACTTTCGGCGGTGTGGAACGCAGATCCGTCTGCACCTCGGCGGTAATCCGATTGCCCTCTACCGCAGGCTCGTACTGCACACTCACCCTGCCAAACCGCGTGCAGACCCCCTCCGTACCGAATGGCTTCCCGCTGCCGAACCACTCGCGCGGGATGGCGCGCCCGAAATGCAGCACCTGCTCGTCGGCATACACGAACATCGCCCGCAGCCACATGATGGCGTTTGCCTCGTCGCTGGTCTTGAAGTGCGCCGCGTTGGAGTAGCCCAGCACGGGCGACGGGTGTTCGATCATGGCGTTAATCTCTTCCCGATAGCACGAACACCAGGCGTTGTAGAACATCCAGATAACAATCTCAGGCTCGTCGCGCTGCAGGTGCGGCATCAGCCCCGCCAGCAGATTCGGCTGGATGGAGAAACCTGCACGGTCGAACCAGTTCGCCTCGAAATCGGGAATCAGGTAGCCGTGCGGAGGCTTCGGGTAGCGGTTGTCCTGATAGTCGTCCAGAATCCACTGCGCCTGCGGGCTGTCAGCGTCATACAAACCGCTAATCAACAGGTAAACAGCACCTTCCAGCACCTCGCGTATCCAACCGACATCGCGCCCCCGCCGATACAGCCGGCTGGGGTAGTGCGGAACCCATCTTCCAGCGTGCAAGCGTACCAGCGGCGCGTGCTGGCGCATGGTTTCGAAACCCCGAATGAGGTCTGCCCGATAGGCGTCGGTCTCGCGGCGCAGGCGCGGCGCATCAGGGTGCCCGATGGCTTCCAGTGCCTTCGTGGCGGTATCCACGCCGCGCCACGTCAGGGCGTTGGTGGACAGCCAGTAGTGGAAATCGGTGACATCCTCTAGGCTCCCCGCGGGCAGGAAGCCGTATTCCCAGCCGCGCGAATGGGGCAGGGGGCGCATGGTATTGCGTCGCTGGCGGAATACCCAATCGCAACCCGCAATCAGCGATGGCGCAACCCGTTGCAGCCACTCCGCATCTCCGGTCAGGAAGTAATGCATCCCGATACACCACAACGCCCAGCCGTGATGCTGATTGTATGCGCCGCACTCGTAGCCGCCTGCTCCGAAGTACATCCCCTCATAGTCGGTGAAGTTTCCCGGTTGCGGGGCAGTGCCCTGATACTTTATCCACAGCTCGATACGCCTGCGCGCCTCCTCATGCAAGCCGCGCTGGTCGAGTTCGTGCGTAATCATGCACGCCTCGTTGGTGAAGTTGCCGTAGGTGGAAGTTCCTACCGATGTATTAATCAGCCCGCTACCGTCGGGCATGGCGGTGTCGGTAATCCACACATGGCTCAGGTGCGCGGCGTGCAGGGCGGTCAGGTGCGGTTCGGGGCACTGCAGTTGCGCTCCCTGCCTCGCCTGTTTCCGCCAGAAGGCGGTCACCTCGCGATAGCACTGGTCGAAGTCCAGGTTCTGCAACGCCTGCAGTTCCTGTGGCTGGTCAATCGCGATGTAGGGTATCTTCAGCAGCAACTCGCACGCCTTGCCGGGTTGCAGCGGTTGACGGAAAACGACCTGTTTCGCTCGCACTTCCGGCTGCATGGTGCCTTCCCAGCGGGCACGCATCACCTTTTGACCGTTCCACTCCGAAAGGAGGTGGTTGCCTTCCACAAACAGCGCATCCTGTTCGCTGCGAGGTATCAGGTAGTCATCCTGAAGCCCGTTACTGCCGTAAGCGTTGTAGGACTTGCGCGACTGGTGCGAGTAGGCAACGGGTAGTTCCGCCACCGCCGGCGCGTCGCCCTGATTCACGAAGCGAAACCGTACCAGAGCCACGATGGTGTCATCGCTCGCCAGAGACTCATCGTGGATAGGACGCTCTAACGGCGCAGCGAAGCTCTTCTGTTCGATGTCGATATCCCCGTCGCGGGCGCGGATGTTGTACGCCAGCACCGGTGGGGGGTCGGTGTAGCGGGCTATGATGGCTTTGCGCTCCAGCCCGAAGAAGAAACGCGCGTTGCCATCGCACAGGAAGCGTGGCGTGTCCTTGCCGGGGATGCTCGTGACATTCCATTTGTGCAGCACCAAATCACCGTTGGCTTCCAGCCAGAACCGCTGCCGGTTGTGCTTGCAGCCCAGATTGTAGCTGACCACATGGGGACGGGGCTGTCCGTAATACGCGCCTGCGTAGGTCTGCTCGCGATGCTCCTTCACTCGCTGGTTCAGCGTCTTCGCGCCTTCAATGCGCTTCTGGTAATCGGCAAAGCGCGTGAGGTCGCTGGCGAAGGTGATGTAAACGCCCTTTTCCGCGTACCAGATGGGACCTTCCTCCGCCAGGCTCTGCAGGGAGATGGTGAACACATCGTCGTCCAGCGAGAAGGTGAGATGCCCATCGTCCCCGCAGTAGCGGTGCGTAGGTTGCAGATGCGCCACGTACAGCTCGAACGACCGCTCTGGTTCTGGTAGCAGCTCCAGCGTCCAGTGGACTGGGCGCACTCCGCGCGGCGCATGAACGGCTCGAACGAGAGAAGCGTTGTAGGTACTTAGCCGGATGCGATGTCCAGGCGTTGGCTTGCCCGCATTCAGTTCCACTCGCAGATGGCTGGTGACCGGGCGAGAAGTGGTGTAGATGTTGACAGAAACAATCTGCTTTGGGTCGGGCACTTCGATCTTGAGACCCAGTGTGCGCCGGAAGGTTACATCGTAGTCCTGCACGTCGGGAATCTCCGCGCTCAGTTCCTTGAAGGTAATCCGCGCCGTGCGGGGGCTTTCCGGATGTACCTCTATCGCCGCCTGCTGCCACTGGGTGTTGAAGTGGTCATCGATGGGCGTCCAGCCGAAGGCGCAGGGATTGTCCATATCACGGGCATATTCTATGCGCACCTGCGGCCAGGTCTTTCGCAGGTAATAGACCTTGAGAACCTCAGGTATCTGGCCGCGAAAGCGCACACGCAACTGCTGGATGTCGCGCGGCTCCTCGAAGCGATACTCTCCCGGTTCGCAGTTCGGCAAAGCGAATGGTGAGATATCGAATCTGTCCATCGCCTGGGTTCCTCACTCCCAATGATACGCTCTTGCCCCGTTCAGGCGCAACCGCCACCAGCTGCCCTGACGTACTGGCTGTATTGCAGGCGCAGCCCCGCCCACGCACCGCACCTGTGCAGGCATCGGGAAGCGAGAGACGTTCAAGTCTACCACAAAGCCGCCATCCCGCGGGTAAGCCAGCAGCTCCCAGCCGCGCCCGCGCCTGCGAATCAGCACGCTGCCGTTCGTTCGCACCGCGCCGAAATCCACCGCCTTGCCTGCCTCGTTCAGGTGGCTGCGGTACAGCGATAGCCGTTGCTCACCGGTGCTCTGCTCCGGCACGAAGCGGATGGTTCTGCCGTTGTCTCGCACCTGCAGCACGCCCAGCAGGTTGCGTCCGTGGCGGTCTACCTCACCCTCCAGATTCACGCGCCCTCCGCCCGGCGTATACAGGCCGACGGTCCACTGATAGTCGCCATCGGGGATGTTTTCGGGAATGGCGACGGTGTACTCGCTGTCAATGACCTCTTCCCCAATGCGCCACTGGCTGGTGGGTTTGGGCAGGGCATGGTCCTGCTGAAACTTGATGCCCTCGTCCCACGGTTCTGGCGGCAGCTGGCTGAAGTGTACGAAGCAGACATAATCCCTGTCCAGCGTGTCGTTCACCCGCCAGCGGTAGGCGACGCGGAAGGTGCGCTCGCCCGCCTGCGTAAACTGCGCCACCTCCGGACGGATGCGTTTCAACCCCGTCAGGTTCCAGTGGGCAGCGTTGCGGGCATTGACGAACAGGCTGTCGGCGGTCTCCGCGTAGTCCACCACCACTCCCTGCCGAAGCGCGGTGTAGGCGGTCACTCCTGCTCCCGTCGCCAGCCAGCCGAAACGCGGTAGTGTGATGGCTCCGACGCGCAGGGGTTCTGGTGCGTTGTTTGCCACCACTGTTAGTCCGCTGTCGTAGCGCACGCGCACCCGCTGCCAGTTGCCTGCCTTCGCCGCGGCGGTGCTGTCCACCCATTTGCCGCCGATGTGATACTCGATGCTGATGGGCTTCGCGGTGGCGTAACGCGCCATGACGGGCGTCAGCAAGTGATGCTCCAGCCATGCATAGGGGATAAGGTTCCACACTGCGCTGCCGAGAAAGCCCGCGTGCCCGTATGCCACCTCTTGCATCCGATACTGGTCCAAAACCACCATCGGTGGCACGCTACCCCATTTCGCGTCGCTCCACCACCGTTCATAGTAACCCATGCCGTGATTGCACTGCAGCGGATGTATCTTCAGCAGGTCGAACTCCACCGCCAGGGGCGCGTGCAGCCCCTGTCCCCAGCCCCAGCCGGTACCGAACTGCGCTTCCACCCCGTCCAGACATCCACTCCAGTACCAGTGGTTGTTGCCCTCCCCGAAGACGGGGCCGCCGTGCGTTTTGCGTGCATACTGCCACAACGCGCGATGCACCTCCCACACCCGCTGGAACATGCCCGCGCCCTCCTCTTCCGCGCGCATGTCCACGTGGAACCACGGCGGTACCGCCGAATGCACATCTAAAAAGCAGGCGTTAGTGCCGTAGCGGCGGTGGATTTCGGGAGATTGAGTGGCGGCAAGGCGCAGGATAGCGTTGGGCTTCACGGCAAAGGACTGTATCTTTGTGCCGGGGTTAAACCACGCCAGCTGCCGTTTTCCTTCCGAGTCGAGCGCGATGTCGTCCTCATCGAAGTGGTCGTAGTTGGGATAGTAGTCCACATAGTTTTCGTGCAGCGCGACGTAGTAGCCCAGCTTCACGCCCGTCTGCACCAGCACCTTCATGGCTTCATCGCCGCCCAAGTCCGCGTTCGCGGGGAAATGCATGGGCAAGGCGTTGTCGTAGCCGCTGCGCTGCCACACGTGGATCAGCGCGACGCACCTGGTGATGCCGTGTGCGGCAAGTTGCTCGAAACCACGCGCGATGTCCACAAATTGCCCTCCCCAGATGTCCAGTACGATTCGGTCGCCTACCTGCTTCAGGAAGGGGGAAGGCGGGTTGGGGATGTTGGGCAGCACTTCCGC